>Ga0209526_10001014_pt1 | contig 18547 bp, 18 predicted proteins | sample JacPinW_OM2H0_M1_FD_188566 | JGI IMG/M metagenome (GOLD analysis project Ga0209526, IMG submission 188566) | Forest soil microbial communities from Algoma, Ontario, Canada - Jack Pine, Ontario site 1_JW_OM2H0_M1 (SPAdes) (version 2) | ecosystem: Environmental > Terrestrial > Soil > Boreal... | reverse complement strand
CGACCATGACCTCGGACTTGGGATCAATTCCGAATTCCAATGTGCGCGCCGCGACGACGCCGCCATCCTTTGCGGTCAGCTCGATTCCGGTGCAGGCATGCGCGACTGGTGCCAGCGCAACCGCGCCGGCAATCGCGGCACTGGTGATTTTCCTCAGCATGAGAACCTCCGGCTACGTTTTTTAGATAATGGAACCGCGCGCAAGGTTGTCGCTTCCACTATTTGACTCGCAGTTACCCGCAAATCACAACATGATCGCCGAATGATTGCAATTGGTCTCCTGTTCGTCCTCATGCGACCGACATGATGCCTCTACAGCCGCAACCCATTTCCTCCTCCGCCCGGCTCGGATGCCGCCGCCAAGCTAACAAGGCCGTGTGTCCGGAGCAAAGACCAGCGGTTGCCTGGATCGCTGTGATGTGCAAGGTCGACGGCTCGTACATCCTGCCAAACACACCGATCAATCAGCGGATTGACCTTAACTGCCTGACCCAGTCACTCTTGGAGATCACCTCAAGAATAGGCTCAAGCGGCAACTCATTTATGAAAAGCGCCAAACGAAAACGGTCTAAAGAGCACAACGATTGGACGGTCCGTCATTCGATCCCTGAAGGAAATTCGGGCCTGGCAGGAGGGAAAAGGCATCCTGCGCGTCTTAGAGGTGCGCGATCCTATACCGGCGGTCCGAATCAAGGCCATTCGCAAGAAAGTCGCAAAATCGGTCCGCGTGTTCTCCGAACAATTCGGTCTGCATGCGAAGACAGTGCAGCAATGGGAGCAAGGAACGCGACGACCGGACGCCGCAAGCTCTCTCCTTCTTTAGCTAATTGATTTCAACCCGGAAATAGTCGCGGCAGCGGCTAAGAGGCGAGAGCGGGCGGCGTGACTATAACTAAGGATTCATTGCTTACCCGCGCTGGGGTCGAGCTACCTGAAAGTATCTCGTATTCATGAAGCATGCTCCTCAAACCATCTCGGTCTGAGCTTAATGCTACACTACGAGCCGCCCCACAATCCGGCTGCGATCAGTACAGATTGTCGATCTGTTGAACCGGAAGATCTTTCGAGTTCGACATGATGTCGTGTGGTGATACGCTGGCGCTTGAGCGGAAGTCGGAACTGGTTACGCCGCTCGATTTGGCCCAGACAATCATTGTCACTGCCAGGATTACGACAGCAACGCCAAAGCCAAGATATTTGCGCATGACATCCTCCTTTGTTCAGGCCGCTAGGTCAATTGCCGTCATGGGCCGGGCCGTGACGAGCAAGGTCACGCTACGAAGGTCTGTGCGAAACCTGTGTGAAGCAGTTCACAGAGTGTCGGATTGAGCGCTAAAACTTCAATCTCACGCACGGTCCGTTGTGGGGACGGCGGCCCAAGCCTCGCCGCGCGCAAAACCTCAGCACGGAGTTGTTTCACAGACGATACGCAAGCCGCTTACGGCCGTGCGTAGCGCTCCAAAGAAAAACACTGCCCCGAATCATCATTGGGCACGTGATCGGGGCAGCAAGCAGTTCGTCGGAAACGCCGCAGCTCGATCAGCCAATCAGTAAACCTCCTCAATTGCCTGAATGGGCAGGTATGAGTTGGGCATTACGACATAGGGCGACGACCCCACCTTCGGCTGGATGACATCGGCATGGATTGTGACCACACTGGACTTGGCCCAGACGATGATGGCCAAGCCCATTATCGTGGCAGCAATCGCAAAAATGGTATTTTTGCGCATGTGAGCCTCCGATTCCGTGGGCCGCTTGCATGGTCGGCGGCGCCTGTGGTGAAAGGGAGGTTACCTGCGGCTTGCAGAGACCGTGTGTGATCCAGTTCACGCAGCGGAAAACCGACCGACGCAAGATGTGATACAGCTCACATCGGACATAGAAACAATGAGGGTCTCACGACCTGTGAAACGGCTTAGCTGATCTCCGCTGGAGGGGCCTTGCCCAGGAGCCGCTCCAAGGCCCTGTCCACAGCAGCATCGCAGATGCGTGTCGCGCGCCAGCGATAGAGCCATCCATGCGCGATCCAGATTGCAAAAAACGCGAATACGCCGGCAAATACGATGTCGGTGAAGAAATGGGCGCCGGCCGCCATGCGCAGCAACCCGACCGCTGTGCCGAAAAGGAGCGCTGCAGCATAAGCAGGCGCTCGCCATTGCGGAGGTGCGACAGCGGCTGCCGCCATGGTCCAGAACGCCCCCGACGGCTCGCCCGCAATAAAGGAGCAATTCTTCGGGCAGTCCCCGCGCGGGTCCCACCAGGGGCGAAAATGCTCCTCGCCTCCGAACTGCGCGATATCGATCGGGCGGGGGCGCCCCCAGTGCTCCTTGAGCACGAGATTGGCGAGGACTCCCGGCACAAAAGCAAGTGTAAGCAGCATCAGCAGGATTGCGCGTCCGGGAATTATCAGCGGGCGGCGCGGGCGGATGAGCTTGAGCGAAAGAGCCAATCCGGCAGGCACCGCAACGAGCGCAATCAGCCAAGTGCTGCTATCGCGGGCAAGCAGATAGAAGGGATCGTAGCTGCGCCAGAATCCGCCACGCTGGGTATCGAAGAACGGCGCCGAAAGCTTGACATCGAGTTCCGGCCATAGGGCGAAGATCAAACCCACTGTTGCGGCGACCGTAACCGCGATAGCAAGCCCAGCACGATTCATGCTTCAGGCTTGTATTTGTATTGAGCAGCAGCCGCTTCCGGCGAGAGGTAGCCGTCCTCGATGTCCTTGCGCACGAGCTCTTTTGAGCGCTCCAACGGATCGCCATAACCGGCACCCCCGGCCTGCTCCAGGCGCACCACTGTGCCCGCGGGGAGCATGCGAGTTTCCATGCAGTCCATTTCCTCGGCCTGCGGGGTGTCCGGATTGATCACCGCGCGCGACAGCGCCAGCGCTTGGCCGCCATCAAGCCCCCACGAGCCTTGCCGGTGATTGGACGTGCGAGCCGTGAGGATGCAATCGACCAGCAGTTGATATTCCCGCACATTACCCATCCCGCCGCGATAACGACCCGCTCCCGCGGAGTCGCGCCAGATGTCGTAACGCCGCACCATGACGGGGTATTCGGTCTCGATGATCTCGACCGGCGTGCCCGGGGTGAAATGGTTCATCGCGAGCACGATCGAAGTTCCGTCATGGGTGCTCGTGCCGCCGAGCGAAGTCACCATCAGCTCGTACTGCACGGTCGGCTTTCCCGTGCGCCCTTTGGTGTAGCCGATCGCGATCGCCCCAGTGCCGAATCCGGCCGGTGCCACTGCACGCGCCGGGTTGAACTTGCCGAGCGCCGCCAGTACGCAGGTGTAGACCAGATGCGACGTCGGAAAATAGTGATTGACGCTTCCTGGGAACTGCGGATGGACCAGGGTCCCAGCCGGCATGATGAAATCGACCGCATCGAGCACGCCGGAATTCATCGGAATGGTCGGGTCGCACGCAGCGATGACCGCGAGCAGCGACACGGCCTGCGCAGTCGGCAGCGGCGTATTGACGGGTCCTTTGGCCTGTTTGTCTGTCCCGGAGAAATCGAGCGTGAGCCGGTCCCCTTGTTTGCGTGCGTTGACCCTGATGCGCACCGGCTTCGAACGATCGGCTCCGTCGTGGTCGAGCAGCGCCTCTGCCGAGTACTCTCCGTCGGACCAGCGCGCAAATTCGCCACGCACGCGTGCCGCCGTGCGCTCGATCAGGCTCGCCATGGCCGCGCGCAGGGTATCGGCACCATACTCGTCGCACAGCGCGCACAGACGCTCGGCGCCGAGCCGAGTGCTGCCGACTTGCCCGCGCAGATCACCGACAACGACCTCCGGTACGCGGCTGTTATTGCGGAGGATCGCCTCGACTTCGCGATTGACCCCATCCCTGGTCCAATAGAGGACCGGGGGAATGAGGATGCCGTCATGAAAAATCTCGCGCGCGGCCGCACCCGAAGACCCCGGAACGAGCCCGCCGACATCGGCCTTGTGCGCGACGCTCGCGCCGAAAGCGATGAGCTCGCCGCGATAGAACACGGGAGTGATCACCACGATGTCCGGCACGTGCGAGTTGCCGGCCTTGAAGGGATCGTTGGAGATGAAGCTGTCCCCATCGCGCATGTCGGCAACGGGGTAGCGCTCCACCACGCTCTCGACCGCTCGGGTGTAGAGGAGCGAGTGATACTGCAGCCCGCCGCCCACCATGATGACGCGTCCCTCGGCATCACACAGTCCGGCCGTGCCGTCCTGGGACTCGCGCAGAATCGGCGAATAGCCGCTGTGAAACAGCGCATGCGCCATTGCGGCGGTCGTCTCGCGGATGCGGCTGTTGATCACTTCGGTTGTGATCGGATCGAGCTTCATGACGCGCTCTCGGCGATCAGGAGATTGCCCACCTCGTCCACCCGAAGTGTCTGACCGGCCAGCACGACGGTGGTCGAATCGTACTGCTCGACGACCGCAGGCCCGACAATGCGGTCATCGGCGCCCAGGCGGCTGCGATCATACACGTGGGCGTCGAAAAATTTGCCCGTGCCAAGATCATACAGCGGCCGCGTTTCGATGCGCGCGCCGGCACTCCCTGCTCCTGCTGCGATCCGCTGGACGCGCAAATGCTGGACCGGCACTTCTGCCACGAGCCGCAGGGTCACCAGCTCCGCATCCTCCTCAGGCGCGCTTGCACCGTAGGTGCGCCGGTGCAAGGCGTCGAAGCCAGACTTTATCGCTTGCTTATGCTCCTCCTTCACATCGCCCTCAGGGGCGTCGACGGTGAGATGATAGCCCTGATGGAGATAGCGCAGATCTAGCTGCTGTGTCAGCCGCAATGCTGTCGCGTCGAGCCCCTCCTCTTTCACGTCCTCCAGCGCTCGCCGGCGCAGCTCGGCAAAGATCCCGTTGATCTCGTCGACGGGATAGGAGGAAAGGAGCCCGACCGCGGACCGCAGATAAAGGTGACGCACGTCGGTCTGCAGCAGACCCATGGCGCTGGTCAATCCGGGGTGGGGCGGCACGAACACTTCGGGAATGCCAAGGTCGCGCGCGAGGTAGGCGGCATGCAGCGGGCCTGCGCCGCCGAAGGCGAGGAGCGCAAAACGGCGCGGGTCCTCGCCCCGGCTCTGGAAGGCGAGGCGCAGATCGACTGCCATGTTGGTGTTGACGATCTTGAGGATGCCGGCCGCAGCCGTGATCAGATCGAGCCCGAGCGGGCGCCCGAGAGCGTCCATGATCGCGGCCTTTGCGGGCCCATGGTCGAGCGCCATGCGGCCGCCGAGCACGCTCTTTGCTCCCAGTGCGCCGAGAACGAGGTTGGCATCGGTCACCGTCGGGGCGGTGCCGCCGCGGCCGTAGCACGCTGGACCTGGAACGGCACCGGCGCTCTGCGGGCCGACTTTCATCAAGCCATCACGGCCGATCCAGGCAATGGTGCCGCCACCCGCGCCCAGGGTGTGCACCGCGAGCATGGGCGTGCCGATGTCCTGACCGGCGATGCGGCCATTCGCGGTCTCGCTTGCTCGCCCATCGACGATGACGCTGATATCCGTGCTGGTGCCGCCGATGTCGAGGGTGACGAAGTTGCGCCGCCCCGTCGCCTCCGCGAGCGCGACGCCCGCTACGACCCCCGCCGCCGGCCCCGAGGTCAATGTCTGGTTGGGAAAACGCGCGCCCATGGTGATGCGCATCAGCCCGCCGTTCGACTGCATCAGAAAAACCTGGGGGGTCGCGATCCCGTGCTGCTTGAGCTGACGGTCGAGCTCGACCAGATAGCGCTCCATGATCGGACCGACATAGGCATCCACGACCGTGGTGGAGAGCCGGGGATATTCGCGGATCACGGGAAGGACCCGCGAGGAGAGCGAAATGCGCCAGCCCGGCTCCTCCTCCGCGAGGATCTCGGCCGTTCGTTCCTCGTGTGCAGGGTTGCGGAAGCTGAAGAGATAACAGACCGCCACCGTCTCCACGCCCTTGGCCTTGAGCCGCTGCGCGGCTTCCTGTACGCAACTTTCGTCGAGGGGCTCGATCACCTTTCCCTGGTAGTCCAGGCGTTCGGAAATCTCTTCCGTGCGCGACTGCGGGATGAGGAGCGGGGGCTTGCGAAAGAATGGATCGAGCAACTCGCCCGGCTCGGGTCGCACCCAGCCGCGGGCCTCATAAACCGCGCGAAAGCCGCGGGTGATCAGAAGCCCGGCACGCACCCCGGCGCCCTCAAGAACCGCGTTGGTGGCCACCGTGGTGCCGTGCACCAAGAATCCAATGTCGCGCGGCGACAATCCCTCGCGGAACAGCTCGTCCAGGGCGTGGATCACTGCCCTGGATGGGTCTGCCGGGACGGAGGGCACCTTGATGGTGTGCAGCTTTCCGGAGCTCGGCTCGAAGGCGACGAGATCGGTAAAGGTGCCCCCCGTGTCGACTCCGACCATCCACTCGGCCATGCGCCCCTAAGCCTCCTCCTGCTCGCGCCAGGAGCCGACGCGGCGATCAAGGCGAGTGAGCGCGAGGTTCACCCCCACCGCGACGAGGAGCGCGAGCAGCATGCCGAAGTAGACATGACCCGTATCGAAGAGTGTGCGGTGATACGAGATCAGGAACCCGACCCCGCCGAGCGAGGCGAGCATTTCCGTCACGACCACGCCAATGACGACGAGCCCGGTGCCGACCCGCAGCCCCGAGACGATTGCGGGCAACGCGAGCGGAAAGATGATACGCGCATGGGTCTGCAGCGGCGTTGCTCCGACCGAGCGCGCGAACACGATGTAGCGCTGCTCGACAGCGCGCACGCCGTCGATGGTGTTGAGCGCGATGGGAAAGAAGCCGGAGAGAACACCGAACACGATCTTCGACAGCGCACCGATGCCGAGCCAAGCCATCAGAAGGGGATAGATGATGATCAAAGGTATGGCAAAGAGCGACGAGAGGACTGGCGCGGCTGCCGCCGCCCATGCATGCGAGCTGCCGAGGAGTATGCCAAGGCCGACACCAAGCGTCCAAGCAATGAGAATGGCCGTGCCGATCTCGAACAATGTGGTCGCGAGCGCGCGCGCGAACACGAAGCCGTCCTTCGCCGCTGCAAGCGCGATGTCGCTCGGCGCAGCTAGGATAATCGCGCTGATCAGCCCAAGCCGAACGATCAATTCCCAAGCAGCGACAGCAGCCGCGAGGATCAGCAATGTCTTGAAGGTACGGGGCCGGATCATTTCGGTGTATCCGCGATCAGATGCCAGATGCGGTTGCGGATGCGGCCGAAGCGCTCGGTACCGATAAGGTCAAGCTCGCGCGGCCGGGGAAACTCAATGGGAATGGTATCGAGAATGCGTCCCGGCCGAGCGCTCATCACTAGCACGGTCTCGGAGAGATAGATCGCCTCGGTCAGACTGTGGGTGATGAAGAACACGGTCTTGCGCGTCTTCTCCCAGATCTCGAGCAGGTCGTGCCCCATGCGGGTGCGCGTCTGCTCATCGAGCGCGGCAAAAGGCTCGTCCATCAGCATCAACCGGGGGTCTGGCGCAAGGCCGCGGGCGATCGCGACACGCTGGCGCATCCCGCCCGAAAGCTCATGCGGGTAGTTGTCCGCGAACTCGCCTAGTCCCACAAGCTTGAGCAGCTCCGAGCAGCGTTTGCGCCGTGTTGCGCGATCTATCCCTCGTAGGTCGAGGGGAAACTCGACATTGGCAAGCGCCGTCTTCCAGGGCAGCAATGTCGGGTCCTGGAAAACCATGCCGATCTTGTCCGGCATCGGCGCGCGAATGGGTTCTCCGGCAATGCGCACCTCGCCGCGGGTCGCCGAAATCAGGCCGGCGAGGATTTGCAGCAACGTGGACTTGCCACACCCGCTCGGTCCGACGAGGGTAACAAACCGGCCCTCCTCGACTAAGAACGACACATCGGCAAGCGCATGGACGACCGCGCCTCCGGTGCGGAAATCCTTCGCCAGGCTGGTGACTTCAATGATGGGCATCAGGCGATGGAGGTTCTGCGGTAGAACCGGCCGACGTGCAGCTCGGCAAGCCGCATCGTCTCATTGACGGCAATGGTCAGGATCGACACCAGCATGATCCCGGCCAGAAGCTCCGGTATCTGGGCGCTCTCGCCCCACCCGAAGATGCGGCGGCCGATGCCGCTGCGCGACGCGTACATCTCGGCCAAAAGCACGCCGATGATGCACAGCACCATCCCGATGCGCAGGCCCGTGAGCACGAGGGGCAGCATCGCCGGCAGATAGATGCGCGTGTAGATTTGCGCGGGTGTGGCGCCGAACACGCGCGCCACGGCGATGAGGGGGTGGGGAATCGAGCGCACCGCGGCAAAGCTGTTCACCAGAATCACGAAATAAGCGTGCGTAATTCCGAACAGCACTTTCTCAAGAAAACCGATGCCAAAGGCGAGAATGAAGACAGGCAGGAAGATCGATTGGGGCACGGCCAATATGAAGTGCACCACCGGGTTGAAGGTTTGGGCGAGGAGAAGCCGCTCCCCGAGAAGAAACCCGCTCGACACAGCCAAGGGGGCGGCGATCAGGAAAGCAACTCCCACTTCGCCGGCGGTGACTCCAAGATCGGCAGTAAAACGTGGATCATGCATGAACTGCCAGAGAATGGCGCAGACCTGCGAGAACGGCGGAAGAAGATCGGGATCAACGAGATCCAGACGGGCGATGAGCTCCCAGCCGCCGAGGATAATGACGGCAAAGATCACATATCCCAAGAGCGCCGCGCGCATCGCCCGGAGCGATGCTCGTCAATCACCGTTCACGCCACTGAACCGATCGGTGAAGATCTCGTCGATAGGGGGAAGGTCAGTAATGCCGCCCAGTGCGGCGAGTGCGAGCGAAGCTTCGAGCCAGGGCCGCTCGATCTTCGCTGACGTGGGCCGTTTCGAGAGCACGTCGTTGTAATCAAGCTCGACGACCTTATCGTCCTTCTCGCCGGTGAACTTGCGCATGTAGTCGACGCCGTAGGCGCGGTTCTTTTTCATGTATGCCGTCGCCTTGTAGATGGAGCGCAGCGTGCCTTCGATCGCTTTCGGATTGGCATCGACGAGCGATTGGGTTGCAACCCACACGTCGGGAAGATTGGCCTCCATTTCCTTGCCGAGGTCGGCGAGGGAACGGCCCTCCCCGGAGAGGATGAGCCGAAACGGCACCGGCGGATTGAGGACGGCCGCCTCGATCTGCCCCGACTTGAGCGTAGGCACCTGTGCCGGCGCGCCGAGTGGAATGGTCTCGACCTGCACGCCTGCGCGCTTTGCGGCCCAGAGGGCATAGAAGTCGGTTGTGGCGCCTTTGGCCGTGATCCCGATCTTCTTGCCTGCGAGATCGGCGATCGCGTGAAACGGCGAGCTCGCCATCACGACGATGTGCCAGCCATCGGGCCTTGCCGATCCGATGCCCACAATCTTTTCCTTGATGCCTTTCTTTGTCGCGAGCGCGACACCCGGCGGGAAGAAGTTGATGACGTCGGCCGCGCCGGCGGCGAGCGCCTCTTGCGCGGCAGGTCCGCCACGGTACGCGGTGATCTCAGCCGCTATACCGTTTTCTTTGTAATAGCCCAGCTCGTCGGCCGCATGGACCGGCGCGAATGGTCCGTAATTGGGAACGGCAAGCCCGATCCTGATGGTGGTCTGGGCGTGCGCGCCCTCCGCCCCGGCGAGGAGCAACCCGATGGTCGCAAAATGCGCCGCAAGACAGCGAAGACGATTTTTCACGCGGTTCCTCCCTGGCTTCGTGTACTCGGGTGATGGGAGGAAGGTAACAGATCGCGTCGCGGTATCCGAGTCTGCGCTGCTAATGCGGCTGCGGCGCCTCTTTGCGGCAGACCTGAGCGTGGCCGATCGGCGAAATGAAGTCCCCGCAGCTGTCACAACCCGTGAGCAGGAGCGTGAAGGCGATCATGGCGGCGGCGCGGCACGCCTTCACCCGCACACCTGTTCGCCGCGCATCTTTCACCCGCCCCTCGGCGCGCATACCTTCCATATAATCCCATGTCTTTCATATAACTTCGTCAGCGCCGGCGCGCATCATCGGCCCTGTGCGTAGCGCGATTTCTTAGCGGATTTAGGGCGGAGGTGGGGCCGGTCTCGGCAGCATCGATCGGTCGGCCGGCCCGAACAGCGGTTTCCAGAACCCGGCATTCCAGCCGGCAACGGCCCAATAAGCGAGGCCGCCCGCAAGCCCCGCGGCGATGACCGCCAGGGGCTGGTTGAGCGGAAGGCGGCTGTCGTCCATGGAGCCGAACAAGCTCCAGGCAATCCAGGCCGAGAGCGCGCCATTGCCGGCGTGAAACATCCAGGAGCGCAGCGCAAGGACTTCCGAGAGCAGGATACCGATTGCCGTCGGCAGCCACATCACGCTGAGCAGAATCACGAGCAGGACCGGCGCCGCGAACGCGTAACCGTAGATTGCAATCGCCCGCGCCTCGACGTCGAAGGAGTCGATCCGCCCGATCTTCCAGGACCCGAACAAAATCACCAGCGTGCCCGTGAGCACTCCGGCAAAATAACCGACCGGCACAATGATGAAGCGCAGCAGCAGACGGGGGAGGGCATCCATGGCAAATCAATCCGTGATTGCCATGGCGCGCAGCGCAAGCCGCTCTCGGGCGGACAGCTTTTCCGTGGCGCTCTTGAGCTGGCCGCAAGCGGCAAGAATGTCGCGGCCGCGCGGCGTGCGCACCGGAGAGGCGTAGCCGGCGTTGAAGACGATCTCCGAGAAGGTCTCGATCTGATCCCAGTCGGAGCACTCGTATCTGGTCTCGGGCCAGGGATTGAATGGAATGAGGTTGATCTTGGCGGGAATGCCCTTGAGCAGTTTCACCAGCGCCTTGGCATCGGCGACGGAGTCGTTGACGCCCCTGAGCATCACGTATTCGAACGTGATGCGGCGCGCATTGGACAGCGCCGGATATTCGCGGCAGGCCTGTAACAGGTCCTCGATCGGATATTTGCGATTGAGGGGGACAAGCTCGTTGCGCAACTCGTTGCGCGCCGCATGCAGTGAAACGGCGAGCATGCAGCCGATCTCTTTTCCCGCGCGGGGAATGTTCGGCACCACGCCGGAGGTCGAAAGCGTGATCCGGCGCTTTGAGATCGCAATGCCCTCGCCATCCGCGGCAATAAGGAGGGCGTCGCGCACCGCCTCGAAATTGTAGAGCGGCTCGCCCATGCCCATCATCACGATGTTGGAGACGAGCCGGACGCCGCTCCCCTTGGAGGCCGCTCCGGATGCCGGCACCCGCTCGGCGCTCGGCCAATCGCCCAGACGATCCCGCGCGACCATGATTTGGCCGACGATCTCCCCCGGGGCCAGATTTCGCACCAGGCGCTGGGTGCCGGTGTGGCAGAATGTGCAAGTCAGGGTGCATCCGATCTGGCTGGAGAGACAGAGCGTGCCGCGGTCGGGCTCGGGAATGTAGACGCACTCGACCTCGTGCGGCCGTCCGCCCGCGTGCCCGCCCGGCAACCGCAGCAGCCACTTGCGCGTGCCGTCGACGGAAGTCTGCTCGGCAACGACCTCAGGCCGCGCCAGCGTGTAATGGGCATCGAGCTGGGCGCGCAATTCCTTCGACACGCTCGTCATCTCGTCGAAATGACGGGCACCGCGCACATAGAGCCATTGCCAGAGCTGCTGGACGCGCATCTTGCGCTGCGCCGCAGGTACTCCGATTGCCGCAATTGCGTCGGCCAGCTCGGCGCGCGAGAGCCCTACCAGCGAAGGTTTGCGCGGTGGGACGTAACGCTCTAGCGAGACCTTTTCCACGAGTCCGGGCGGCGGGAGGGACTGGGTTGAAGCCATGTCGGGTTGAAGCAGCGGATTGCTCATCGATCCCTAAATAGGGCGCGCGCGACAGCAGCGATAGATCAACCGAGCTGCTCGATGAGCGCCATGGCGGCCGCCGGGGCTCGCGCCTTCGCGCCCGCTATCATATAGATGAACACGTCCCGTTGCTTTTTCATTGGGGCTTGACCCGCGACGGCAGGAAGGTCATCGGGCACGCCGCCACCGGCCCAGATCTTGGCGCGCTTCGCCCAAAGATCGAGCATGGACGGGCTATAGCCCGTCTTCACCTTTTCGGACGTGCGTTGCAGGCGGGCATAGATAAAATCGGCGGTGAGATCTGCAATGAGCGGATGCTTGTCGGAATCGACCAGGGCAATGGCGACGGCGGCCTTGCGCGCGAGCGCAATGAAATCCGGATCTACAAAGCTTGCATGTCTTACCTCGATGACGTGCCGCAGCGCCTTCCCGTCAATCCGAGCGGGCAGCAGCCCGAGGAACGCGGCGAAGTCTTCCGGTTCGAACTTCTTGTTGGGATGGAGTTGCCACAGTATCGGGCCGAGCTTGTGCCCCAATTCCAGCACGCCGCTTCCGAAGAAAAGCTTGATCGATTCTCCCGCTTCGGCGAGCACGCGCCGGTGAGTCGCATAACGCGGCGCTTTGACCGAAAAGACAAAATCGTCCGGCGTCTCGCCGGCCCATTTGCGGAAGCTCTCCGGCTTCTGCGTCCGATAGAAAGTACCGTTGATCTCGATCGACGTCAGCTTGCGGCTGGCATATTCAAGCTCGCGTGCCTGCGGCAATCCCGCCGGGTAGAACTCGCCGCGCCACGGCTTGAACTCCCATCCGCCGACGCCGACGCGATTCATGCGACGCTCTTCCTACTTTGAAATGCTAAACGCCGCGTCGGCAGCCTAAGTACCCCTAGGTTTTTGCTTCAGGCCGCAGCGCCTAAGAGCCTGAGCGTGTTGCCGGCCGCGACCATTTGCTGCTCCGAAGGGGTAAGTCCACAGGCTGCAAGCGCCGCCTGGAGGCGCTGGGACACCGATGTCTCCACCGCGATCGGCCAGTCGGTGCCAACAAGAACATGCGAACCTTCATGCACACCAATTTCATTTCGGGTCTTGGGCAGCTTTCAAAGCCGACCGCACTTGCGGCTACTTGGGCTTGTTGGATCAGCGGCACTCCTGCTCGATCTTGTCGAGGGCCTGGGCAAGTCCCTTGAGGGAATACTGGTCCATGGACTGGCTGCCGCGCCCTGAAGTGCCCTTTACGGTCAAATCGCCCCCTTTGCGCATGGCGTCGATCATGCGCGCCTCTTCGTTGGCGTTCTTGATCCAGGCGCCGTCGCTCTGGGTATACATCGCGAATTTGGCACTGCCGATCTCCGCGGTCGCGTCCGAGCTCGTCTTGAAGGGATAACCAACGACGACGGAGACCTCATTCTTGACCTTTTCTGCTGGGCGGCTGGAGACGAACATGTAGGATGGATCGCGGCTACGGCCGGCTGGCTCGGTCTTCGAGCTCTTTGGCTTGGCGAGTGCGAAGCAGATCTTGTTACCTCCGGGAGATGCCGTATACGCGCCCCAGTCGGCATACTGCCCAAGCAGTGTCGGCTGCGTATCGGTCGCGGCCCCTGTGGCGGCGTGGGCGGTCGCGGCGGGTTTGGCGGCCGCCGCCTTCGGCGCAGCAGGCTTGGGCGTGGCAGGCTTGGCAGGAGGAGCCGGTTGTTGCGCCGGCGCCGATTGCTGCGCCAACGAGAGAGAAGGCAGCGAGCCGGCGAGCGCGATGCACAGGGCACCCGCGGCCATGCGAAACCAAGTCATCGGTCCGTCTCCGTGAAGTCCGCAATTTCAGCTAACATCAAGCCAATGCTGGCCAAATCCGGCAATGTGAAGGCGAACAAATCCCCTCCCTGTCGAGCAACGCCGCCATGAAAGCGATCCTCTGCCACCGGTTTGGTACCCCTGACGATCTCGTCCTCGCGGACATTCCCGATCCCGTAGCGGGCCCGGGGGAGATCGTAGCCAAAGTCGAAGCGGTTGGCCTCAATTTCTTCGACACCCTGATCATCGCCGGCAAGTACCAAACCAAACCACCCTTCCCATTCTCGCCCGGAGGGGAGTTTGCAGGTGTTGTCGAAAGCATCGGACCCGGAGTAACCGGCTTTGCCCCTGGGGACCGCGTCATGGGGTACACCAATTTCAACGCCGCGCGGGAGCGCACGGCCGTTTCAGCGAGCAGCATTGTCAATCTCGCGGACGGTCTCGATTTCGAGCGCGCCGCCGCGCTCACGATCACGTACGGCACCGCCTACTACGCCCTCAAGCACCGCGCGCACCTGCAGGCGAACGAGAGCCTCGCCGTGCTTGGCGCAGCAGGTGGAGTGGGGCTTGCGGCGGTGGAGTTGGGCCGCATCATGGGCGCTCGGGTCATTGCCTGCGCTTCGAACGATGAAAAGCTGGACTTTGCGCGCGCCCATGGCGCGCATCACATCGTCAACTACAGCCGGGAAGATCTGCGTCGCGCCCTCAAGAAGATCGGGGGAGAGCATGGAATGGATGTCGTGTTCGATCCGGTTGGCGGTCCCTACAGCGAGCCGGCACTGCGTTCCCTGGCGTGGGGAGGCCGCCACCTCGTCGTCGGCTTTGCCGCCGGCGAAATTCCGAAGGTTGCGCTCAATCTCATTCTGCTGAAGGGCTGCGCCGTGCTTGGAATTTTTTGGGGCGCCTGGGTTCGGCATGAAACCGAGCAATACAAAGCAGCCCTAGGCCAGCTCGCTCAATGGTGCGCGGAGGGCAAGCTCTCCTGCCACATTCAGAAAACGTACTCGCTTGCAGAGACCCCGGTGGCGCTCAAGGCGCTGGCCGATCGCAAGGTGATGGGCAAACTGGTGGTTAGATGTCAGATGTCCGACGACAGATGACGGACGACAGATATCTTTCCCATCCGACTCCTGTTGTCCGCTATCCGTCCTCTGATCTCGGGCCTCTAATCTCCGCCAGAGCGGCGCGCGCCGCGGTGCGGTGCTCGGGACGCATGTGTCCGGCTACCATCCTGATGGCCGTAAGCAAGACGGCAGCATCATCGCCATAACCGACCAGCGGAAGGACGTCGGGAACAAAGTCGAAAGGCAGGACGAAGTACGCGAGGGCACCGACCAGCGCGGCTTTTACCTGTAGCGGCGTGTTGTGATCGAAGGCGCAGTAGTATGCCGCCAAAAGATCTTCGGCGAACGGCAGCCCTGCGGCGACGCGCTTTGCCTTCCCCCAGAACTCGCGCCGGACGCGGTCAGCCTTCTCAGCTGTGTCCTGACCAGCGCCCCATGCGGCGGTACCGTCAGTGAACATTCGTCTGCTCCGTAATTCCTGCGCGTGTGGCGTGGAAAATCGCATTCAGTGGCCTCACCATGCGCGCAGGGCTCAATGCGGTCTGCCGCCGCGGTCCGCGCCCGCGTGGCCACGGCGCGCCTAGGGATCGTGGTATGAGATGGATCCGGAAGCGGAACGCCGCAAGTCGCCCGGTTCAGCGGGACGCCGCGGCCAAGCGGTTCATCTCCTGCGCGAGCTGGACATCCCGCTCGGTGACCCCGCCCGCCTCATGGGTCGCAAGCGTTACTTCGACCTTGTTGTAGACATTGAACCACTCGGGATGATGGTCGAGCTTTTCAGCCATCAAGGCCGCGCGAGCCATGAAGCCGAACGCCTCGCTGAAGTCCTTGAAGGTGAATTTCCGGCTGATGGCGTCGCGACCCTCTACTTCGCTCCATCCACTCAGCTTGGCGAGCGCCGCTTGGCGCGCATTGCCGGTCAGTTTCTCGGGCATCCCGGAACTCCTGTTGCCGCACTCCCCGCGCGAGACCAGCGGAAGAGACCAGCGGATTGCCTCACGCGGATTGATGACTATATTCCTGGAGAAAGCGGGCCCTTGTGGCCCGCATTGGTTTTCATTCCACCATGAATCTGCGCAATGTTGCAATCATCGCTCATGTCGACCACGGGAAGACGACCCTGGTCGATCGGCTGCTCCAGCAATCGGGAGCGCTGCGCGAAAACCAGCGCGTTGCCGAGCGCGCCCTCGATTCCAACGATCTCGAACGGGAACGCGGCATCACCATCCTGGCCAAGGTGACGTCCATCCTCTGGCAGGATACGCGCATCAACATCGTCGATACCCCGGGCCACGCCGATTTCGGGGGCGAGGTGGAGCGCATCCTCAATATGGTTGATGGCGCGCTGGTGCTGGTGGATGCCGCCGAAGGGCCCTTGCCGCAGACGAAATTCGTGGTCTCCAAGGCGCTCAAGGTCGGGCTCAAGCCAATCGTTATCATCAACAAGGTCGATCGGCCGGATGCACGGCCGGCCACCGTGGTCAACGAAGTATTCGATCTTTTTGCCGCCTTGGATGCGAGCGAGGAGCAACTCGATTTTCCGATCCTGTACGGCTCCGCCAAGCAGGGCTGGATGGCGGCGGCAGCTGAAGGCCCCAAGGACCGCGGCATGGCTGCGCTGTTCAATCTGGTGCTCGCGCACGTCGCGCCGCCGAAGGTCGAGGAGGGACCATTCCGGATGCTTGGCACCATTCTCGAAGCCAATCCTTATCTGGGACGCATCGTCACCGGGCGCATCACCTCGGGTACGGTGAGCTCCAATCAGATTGTGAAGGTCATCGACCGCAACGGCAAGCAGATCGAGGAAGGCCGCGTCACGAAAGTGCTGGCCTTTCGCGGTCTCGATCGCACGGGAGTGGAGGAAGCATCCGCCGGGGACATTGTAGCGATTGCCGGGCTGCCGCAGGCCACCGTTTCCCACACGATCTGCGCGCCCGAAGTCACTCAGGCACTCCCTGCACAGCCAATGGATCCGCCGACGCTCGCGATGACGTTCCGGATCAACGACTCTCCGCTCGCGGGGACCGAAGGCGACAAGGTGCAAAGCCGGGTGATCCGCGAGCGCTTGCTGCGCGAGGCCGAAGGCAATGTCGCGCTCAGGGTCAGCGAATCGACCGAGAAGGATTCCATGGAGGTCGCGGGACGGGGCGAGCTGCAGCTCGGCATCCTCATTGAAACGATGCGCCGCGAGGGATTCGAGCTCTCCGTATCGCGGCCGAAAGTGCTGCTCGAACGCAATGCTCAGGGCGAGCTGATGGAGCCGATCGAGGAAGCGGTGATCGACGTGGACCAGGAGCACACCGGCATCGTCGTGGAGAAGCTTTCGAACCGTAAAGGCGAGATGGTCGAGATGCGGCCCTCAGGGGGCGGTCGCTCGCGTCTGGTGTTTCATGCGCCCACGCGCGGCCTGATCGGATACCAGGGCGAGCTGCTCACGGACACCCGGGGCACGGCGGTCATGAACCGGCTCTTTCACGCCTACGAGCTCTACCGCGGCGAGATCGCGGGCCGGCGCAATGGTGTCCTGATCTCCAACGATCAGGGCGAGGCGGTCGCGTATGCGCTCTGGAACCTGGAGGATCGAGGACCGATGATGATCGAGCCCGGCTGGAAGGTCTATCGCGGCATGATCATCGGCGAGCACACCCGCGGCAATGACCTCGAAGTGAATGTGCTCAAGGGAAAGAAGCTTACAAATATCCGCACGCATTCCAAGGACGAGGCCGTGCGTCTCATTCCGCCCATCCAGATGACCCTGGAGAAGGCGCTCGCCTATATCGGCGATGATGAGCTGGTCGAAGTCACCCCTAAAGCGATCAGGCTGCGGAAGAAGCTGCTTGATCCCAACGATCGCAAACGAGAGGTGCGGCGCAAGGAGCGGGCGGCGTAAATCCCGCGGCGCCATCTCACTGACCCCGAATCATTCCCGCGGGTACCCCTGCGCGGCGCTCTGCTCCCCGACGAAGCTTCACGCGTCAGTCAGGGGCAGCCACGACGGGAGCTGCACAATTTTTCCCGGCGCTGCGTGTCGTCACGGCAACATACTGTGACGCGGCCAACTTCTCTCGATTTTTCGCGGGTTTATGCAGTTGCCGAAGGCCAATCGCAGGCCTGAAATCCCCGCCTGCCCCGCTGCCGTTAACCTATGGTTAAACATAGCTCTTGAAGGAGAGCCGCGTGCTTGCTTTTATCAGCACATGAGCACGATCCTGATTGAGGTCCGTCGCGCCAAGCCGTCAGATGCAACGGCTGTTGCGGCGACGCATGACGAAGCCTGGAGGGGGGCGTACCAGGGCGTCATTCCCGGACCCGAGCTCGACAAGCTGATCAACCGGCGCGGCCCGCAATGGTGGGACAGCGCCATTCGCAAGGGCAGCCGCATCGCCGTGCTTGCCTTCGGCGAGACCATCGCGGGCTATGCCAACTACGGCCGCAACCGCGCCCGCAGCTTGTATTACGATGGTGAGATCTACGAGCTGTATTTGCGCCCCGAGTTTCAGGGCCTCGGCTTCGGCCGCAAGCTCTTCACCGCGGCACGACGTGACCTGGCTCAGAGCGGGTTGCAAAGTCTCGTGGTTTGGGCGCTCTCCGACAATGAGCCGGCCGTCGGCTTTTATCGCGCCCTCGCCGGCAAGGCGGTGGCCCGCTCGTCCGAACGGTTCGGAGCACGCGTCCTCGACAAGGTGGCGTTTGCCTGGACGAGCTGACGCCGGGCTTACTCGCGGTCCACGCTAGATTGTCGGCCGAGCGCTGGTGGCGCCAGCCCCGCCTGCGCGCAGGCTGCGCGCACTGTATTTGCAAGTAGGCACGCAATCGTCAGGGGACCGACACCGCCCGGAACCGGCGTGATGGCTCCCGCAAACTTGCACGCTTCGGCGAAAGCGACATCGCCCACAATGCGCGAGGAGCCGCTCTCGTCGGTGATGCGG
>Ga0209526_10001013_pt1 | contig 18552 bp, 15 predicted proteins | sample JacPinW_OM2H0_M1_FD_188566 | JGI IMG/M metagenome (GOLD analysis project Ga0209526, IMG submission 188566) | Forest soil microbial communities from Algoma, Ontario, Canada - Jack Pine, Ontario site 1_JW_OM2H0_M1 (SPAdes) (version 2) | ecosystem: Environmental > Terrestrial > Soil > Boreal... | reverse complement strand
ACCAGTACGGGACCACCAGCGAGCAGCTCGCCTGGATCAAGGTCGCCGCCTCGCACCACGCCCAGCACAACCCGCATGCGATGCTGCGCGACGTCGTCACGGTCGAGGATGTCGTCAATTCACCGATGATCGCCGACCCATTGCATCGCCTCGACTGTTGCGTGATCAGCGACGGCGGCGGTGCGATCATCGTCGCCAGCCCGGAGGTGGCGGGGAGCCTGAAGCGGCCTAAGATCAAGATCCTCGGCGCTGGCGAAGCCCCCAAGCATCAGATGGCCGGCCGTGTCGACTTGACTTATTCGGGTGCGGTGTGGTCCGGGCCCGCGGCCTTTGCCGAGGCCGGGGTGAGGCCCGCCGACATCAAATACGCCTCGATCTACGACAGCTTTACGATCACCGTCTTGATGCAGATCGAGGATCTCGGCTTCTGCGAGAAGGGCCAGGGCGGCAGGTTTGTATCCGACGGCAATCTGATCGCCGGCACCGGCAAACTGCCGTTCAACACCGATGGCGGTGGGCTGTGCAACAACCATCCGGCCAACCGCGGCGGTCTGACCAAGGTAGTCGAGGCGGTGCGCCAACTGCGGGGCGAAGCCCACCCCGCCGTTCAGGTCAAGAATTGCGACTTGGCGATTGCCCACGGCACCGGCGGCTCGCTCGGCACCCGGCATGGTGCGGCAACGGTGATCATGGAGAGGGAGTGAGGCCATGGCGAACGAGGAGCGCAAGATCCAGGCCCCGCAGCCCAACCCCGAGACCAAGGCGTTCTGGGACGCGGCCGCCGCTGGCCGGCTGATGATCGGCAGATGCACCGCCTGCAGTCAGGTCCATTATTATCCGCGCGCAATCTGCCCCTATTGCCTCAGCGACAAGACCGAGCTGCAGCAGGCCTCCGGGAGCGGGACGATCTACACCTATAGCGTCATGCGTCGAGCGCCGATCCCCTATGCGATCGCCTATGTGACATTGCAGGAAGGGGTGTCGATGATGACGAACATTGTCGATTGCGACCTCGACAAGATCAAAATCGGCCAGGCCGTCCGCCTCGTCTTCAAGCCGAGCGAAGGCGGCCCGCCGGTGCCGATGTTTACCCCCGTATGATGCCTCAAGGAGAACAGGTCTGATGGACACGATCGAAGCAGTAATTGCCGAACGACCGCGGGCGGTGGATCCGGACGAATGGAAGGTCCGGGTCGACCTCGCCGCCTGCTATCGCTTGATCGCCCACTTCGGTTGGGACGACATGATACTGGGTCATATCTCGGCGCGCGTGCCGGGCAGCGATCGTCATTTCCTGATCAACCCTATGGGAATGTTGTTCCCCGAGATCACCGCCTCGAGCCTCCTGAAGCTCGATCTCGACGGCAATCTCGTCGAGCCCTCGGACTACGAGCCGAATTACGCCGGGTTTATCATTCATAGCGCCGTCTACATGGTGCGCGAGGACGCGGGCTGCGTGCTGCATACCCACACCGAGGCCGACATTGCCGTCGGCGCTCTCGAAGAGGGGTTGCTGCCGCTGAGCCAATGGGCGATGCCGTTCTACGGCAACACCGGCTATCACGATTATGAAGGCGTCTCGCTCGATCTCGACGAGCGTGCCCGTCTGCAGCACGACCTCGGGCCGCACCAGGTGTTGGTGTTGCGCAATCACGGTCTGTTGACCGTCGGCCGCAATCCTGCCGAGGCGTTTTGGCTGACCTATCATTTCGAGCGCTCGGCCGAAGCACAGCTCAAGATCCAGGCGGCTGCGGCGGCCGGCGGCAAGATTGTCACCCCGCCGCGCGAGGTCTGCGAGGAATCCTCCCGCCGCGTCGGCGCCGACGGCGGGCGGCGGCTCGCCGGCCAGCGCGAATGGCCGGCCCTGCTGCGTCTGATCGAGAAGCTCGATGCGAGCTACCGGAGCTGAGTTCTACCCCGGCCTGATCGCGCTGATCAGCGCGGCCAGCAGGCTTGGCGTGCGGCTTCGAGTTCGTTCAGCTGCTGCTCCATTGCCGCTCTCTCGGGGCTAGGCGGCGTGAACTGCAGCCTGCCGGCTATGTCTCGCTCGGCCTGCTCGAGTCGCTGGCAGTGCTCCCACTGCGCCTCGGCATAGCCCGGCGGCGGGTATCCCGGGGACGGATACCCGGGCCCCGGCTGTGGCCCGGGGTAGGGGCCTGGCGGCCCCTGAGCGTGAGTCGGCCATGACAGGCTCAACAAAACGACCGCCGTCAGCGCCAAAGCGATCTTCACCTTCACCCTCCGCCTCCGTCAGAATAGGGGCCTATAACAAACGGTCGAGCGCCGCCGGTAAGTCCCGCGCTTGACGTTGACGCCCTCGCTCCTTCTGATGGGCCTCGCGCATCCGAGACTGGGGAAGCCACTGTCATGGCTGAGCTGCGGACTGCCCCCCACGGGTCATGGGCATCGCCGATCACTTCGGATCTGATCGTCGCTTCGTCGATCGGCCTGGGAGACATCCTGACGGACGGCCGCGACATCTACTGGATCGAGAGCCGGCCGCAGGAGCGGGGAAGATCGGTCATCGTGCGTTGCTCGCAGGACGGCGGAGCAGCGGATGTGACGCCGCCGCTGCCGTCAGACAGCCAAAGCGCCTTCAATGTCCGCACCCGGGTCCATGAGTATGGGGGTGGCGCTTATCTGGTCAGCGGCGGGGTCGCCTATTTCTGCAACGATGCCGACCAGCGGCTCTACCGGCAGGAGCACGGAGGATCGCCGGTCCCGGTAACGGCAGCCCCGAGCACTCCGAGGGGGATCCGCTATGCCGACGGCGTCATGGATGCGGCGCGCGGACGGATGATCTGGGTTCGCGAGGACCACACGACGGGTGCAGCCGAACCGGTCAACACCCTCGTCGAGATCGCGCCCGACGGCTCGCGGCTGCAGCGCGTGCTAGTCTCCGGCAGTGACTTCTATGCCGCCCCACGCCTCAGTCCCGATGGCGCAAGGCTCGCCTGGCTCGAATGGCGCCATCCCAATATGCCCTGGGACGGCACGGAGCTGTGGGTTGGAAGTTTTATTGCGGACGGGGCTATTGCCGACAAGCGCAAAGTCGCGGGCGGTGATCCAGAATCGATCTTCCAGCCGGAGTGGTCACCCGACGGTATCCTATACTTCGTGTCCGACCGCAGCGGGTGGTGGAACCTTTACCGCCTCGCCGGCGATCCACTGAGTGGGGGTTTGGAAGCCGAGCCGGTCTTCCCGTTGGCGGCGGAGTTCGGCTCGGCGCAATGGGGCTTTCGCCCGTCGCGCTATGCCTTTGCATCAGCACGGCGGCTGATCTGCAGCTATTCGCGCGACGGCGCCGCCTCGCTCGCGGCGGTCGATCTGGACGCCCTCGGGGTGACGCCCATCGCCACCGAATTTACCGAGATCGGCTCGGTTCGGAGCGACCCCGACCATGTTTATTTCATCGGCGCCTCGCCGAAGCATTTCCCGGCGATCGTCAAGCTTTCGCCCACATCTGGAGAGGTGACGATCCTCAAGCTTTCCAACACGGAAGATGTTCGAGCTTACGAGGGCCACCTCTCGGCGCCGCAGTCGATCGAATTTCCGACCGAGAACGGGATGACCGCCTTCGGCCTATTCCACCCCCCAGTCAATCGCGATTTCACCGCCCCCGCAGCGGAGCTGCCGCCATTGATTGTCCGTGCGCATGGCGGGCCGACCAGCGCGTTCTCGTCGGCCCTCGACTGGAGCGTCCAATACTGGACCAGCCGCGGGTTTGCCGTCCTGAATGTGAATTACAGCGGGAGCACCGGGTATGGGCGCCCCTATCGCGAACGCCTTCGCGGCCGGTGGGGCATCGTCGATGTTGCGGATTGCATCAACGGTGCCCGCCACCTCGCTGCGACAGGGCGAGTGGACGGCAAGCGCATGGCAATCCGCGGCGGTAGCGCGGGCGGCTACACGACCTTATGCGCCTTAACCTTCCACGAGGTCTTCGCCGCAGGTGCCAGTTACTACGGCATCAGCGATCTCGAGGCGCTGGCTAGGGATACCCACAAATTCGAGTCGCGTTATCTCGACGGGTTGATCGGCCCCCATCCGGCGAGGCAGGATCTCTATCATGATCGGTCGCCGATTCATTTTGCCGATCGACTATCGGTGCCGATCGCCTTTTTCCAGGGAGCGGAAGATCCGATCGTCCTGCCCAATCAGGCCGAGGCGATGGTGGCGGCGCTGAAGGCCAAGGGTCTGTCGTTCCAGTATCTGCTGTTCGAGGGCGAGCAGCACGGCTTTCGCCGCGCGCAGACGATCAAGCGCACCCTCGACGCCGAATTGTACTTTTATTCGATCTTTCTGTCCGCGGCGAAACTCTCCTTCGCGATCGAGCCCTGAGCTTGGCTCGGTCCGCGGCCCGCCCGGCCATCAATCGCACGAAGCGGGGAGACGGCCGCTTACAATCGATTAGGCGCGGACGGGGACGCCCTTCTGCTCGAGGACCTGCTGCAATTCGCCGGTCTCGTACATCTCGCGGATGATGTCGCAGCCGCCGACGAACTCGCCCTTGACGTAGAGCTGCGGAATCGTCGGCCAGTTCGAGAATTCTTTGATTCCCTGGCGAATTCCCGGGTCGGCGAGGACGTCGACGCCTTTGAACTTGACCCCGAGATGGCTCAGGATCTGTACCACGGCGGCGGAAAAACCGCACTGCGGAAACACTGGGGAGCCCTTCATGTAGAGTACGACAGGGTTGTCGGCGACGTCTTGCCGAATGCGCTCGTGTACCGTGATGTCCATCTTGATCCTCGGTTGTAGCTGATCGTGGTTGTAGGCTTCAGTCCTCAGGCGCGCCGGTCTGCAAGGCGAGCGCGTGCAATTCGTTGCCCATGCGGCCGCGCAGTGCCTGATACACCATCTGGTGCTGCTGGACCCGGGTCTTGCCGCGGAAGGCGCCGGATACGACATGCGCCGCGTAATGATCGCCGTCGCCGCGAAGATCCTCGATCGTCACCTGCGCGTCGGGCAGGCCTTCTTTGATCAGCCGCTCGATCATTGCCGCGTCCATTGCCATCGCCCGATTTCCTTGTTCACCCTTGCGCCATAAAGCCCGGCAGCCAAGCTTCGTGTATCGCCTTCAGGGCGTCAACGGATATGGCACCGGCACCGGAAAGTGTCAACGCGACCCCGCCGACGGCGCCAATCACCCGAGCCGGCACGCCGGCGGCTCGCGCAATGTCGATCAGCGTCCCAGGATCGGCAGTTTCGACGAGATAACGCCCCTGGTCCTCCCCGAAGAGGAAGGCGTTGCGCGGCAGCCCTGCAGGGAGCGGGTCGAGGGTAACGCCACGGCCACCTGCCATCGCCATTTCGGCAACTCCGGTGAGAAGCCCTCCGTCGGACAGATCGTGGCAAGCCGCGATGTGTCCAGCGCGGATCTCGCCGCGAACGAAATCGCCGTTGCGCCGCTCGGCCGCGAGATCGACCGCAGGCGGCGGGCCGGCATCGCTGCCCTCGATCTCACGCAGATAGAGCGAACAGCCGAGGTGGCCGCCGGTCTTCCCGATCAAGATTAGTGCGTCGCCATCATGCTTCAACGCGAGGTCGACCGCCTCGGTCGCATCCGCGACCAACCCGACCCCCCCGATAACCGGCGTTGGCAGGATCGCGCTGCCATTGGTCTCGTTGTAGAGCGACACATTCCCAGACACGACCGGATAGTTGAGGGCAAGACAGGCCTCTCGCATGCCCTCGATGACGCCGACGAATTCGCCCATGATCTCCGGCCGCTCGGGGTTGCCGAAATTCATGTTGTCGGTCAGTGCCAAGGGCTCGGCGCCGACCGCGGTGAGGTTGCGCCAGCTCTCGGCAACGGCCTGTGTTCCGCCGCGTACTGGGTCGGCCCGGCAGTAACGCGGTGTGCAATCGGTCGTTAGCGCCAAGGCTTTGCCATTAGGTGTGATCCGAACCACTGCGGCATCGCCGCCCGGGCGCTTGACCGTGTTGCCCAGGACGAGGTGATCGTACTGCTCCCAGATCCAGCGCTTCGAGGCGAGCGTCGGCGAGACGAGGAGGCGATGCAGGCAGTCGAGCGGGTCGCGGTCCAGCAGTGAGGCCGGGTCGATCTCGGGTTCGGGATCGCGTCGCCGCCATGGCCGCTCGTAAACTGGTGCCGCAGTGACCAGTGGCGTAACCGGGATGTCGGCCGCGATCTCTCCGTTCATTCGCAACACGAGCCTCCCGGTCTCGGTGACCCGGCCGATCACGGCGAAGTCGAGCTCCCATTTCTGGAAGATATGGCGGGCATCCGCCTCGCTGCCCGGACGCAGGATCATTAGCATCCGCTCTTGGCTTTCGCTCAGCATGATCTCGTAGGGGGTCATGCCGGTCTCACGCACCGGGACGCTGTCGAGATCGAGCTCAATGCCGAGCCCGCCCTTGCCGGCCATCTCGACCGAGGAAGACGTCAAGCCGGCGGCCCCCATATCCTGGATCGCGACGATCGCATCGCCTTCCATCAGTTCGAGGCAGGCCTCGATCAGCAATTTCTCGGTGAACGGGTCGCCGACCTGTACGGTCGGCCGCTTCTCGCCGGCATCTCCACCAAACTCGGCCGAGGCCATCGTCGCACCGTGGATGCCGTCACGCCCGGTCTTTGCCCCGACATAGATGACCGGGTTGCCGGGGCCGGCAGCGGCCGAATAGAAGATCCGGTCGGCTCGGGCGAGCCCGACGCACATCGCATTGACCAGGATGTTGCCGTCGTAGGAGGGGTGAAACTCGCACTCGCCGCCCACGGTCGGCACGCCGACGCAATTGCCGTAGCCGGCGATCCCGGAGACGACCCCAGATATGAGATGGCGGGTTCGCGGATGGTCAGGGCTGCCGAAGCGCAACGAATCGAGGATCGCGATCGGCCGCGCGCCCATCGTGAAGACATCACGCAGGATGCCGCCGACCCCGGTCGCCGCGCCCTGATAGGGCTCGATGAACGAGGGGTGATTGTGGCTTTCGATCTTGAACACCACGGCGTCGCCATCGCCGATATCGACGACGCCGGCGTTCTCGCCCGGGCCGCAAATCACGCGCGGTCCTGTGGTCGGCAATGTCTTGAGCCAGATCTTCGATGATTTGTAGGAGCAATGCTCGCTCCACATCGCCGCGAAAATGCCGAGTTCGGTCGGGTTCGGCGTACGTTCGAGGATCGCGACGGCGCGATCGAACTCCTCCTCCGTCAGCCCGAGTTCCGCGGCGAAAGCGGCGGTGACATTGCTCCCATCCCTCACTGCAACGTGCCTATCAGACCGTCGAAGAACGCCCTCCCGTCGGTGCTGCCGAGCAACGGATCAACGGCGTTTTCGGGATGCGGCATCAGGCCGAGCACGGTGCGGCTGTCGCTGAGGATGCCGGCGATCGCACGCGCCGAGCCGTTGAAATTTACCGCTTCGGAAAGATCTCCATCCAACCCGCAATAGCGGAAGGCGACGAGCCCCTGATCCTCGAGCCGGTCGAGCGTCTCGGCGTCGGCAGTGTAATTCCCGTCGTGGTGAGCGACCGGCACCCGGATCGTCTGCCCTGCTGCGTAGCCGCAAGTAAAGATCGTCTGATTGTTCTCGACGCGGAGGTGAATATCGCGGCAGGTGAAGCGCAGCGAGCGGTTCGGCAACAGGGCGCCGGGCAGCATCCCGGCCTCGGTCAGGATCTGAAAGCCATTGCAGATGCCGAGGATCGGGACGCCGTCGGCCGCGCGTTCACGCACGTCGCGCATGATCGGCGAATGCGCTGCCATCGCCCCGCAGCGCAAGTAGTCGCCATAGGCGAAACCACCCGGGAGCACGATCAGATCGCACTTCGGCATCGTCGTGTCGCGGTGCCAGACGCGAACCGGCTCACGCCCGGTGACGAGCGCGAGTGCGGCGCATAGATCGCGCTCGCGGTTCGAGCCCGGAAAAATGAGGACGACGATTCTCATTGAGGGACCTGCGCAGCAACCCAGGTCAAATATTCCGGAGGCGACGGTCGGTCAAGGTGACGAAACCTGGGGGTTCAGCCGGTCTATAGCGAGCCGGCACCCTGGGCTGCCGCCAGGCTGCAACAAATGGTTGCGTCGATGATTGACTGCCTCGCCATGTGCAGCAAATCTGCAGCAGATTTTCTCATTAAAGTTGAAATTGTGCTCGCGCTCGGCGGCCGCCCAGATTGCCCGACCAGACCCCTCTCGAACTGCCGCCCCGAGCGCGCCAGACGGTGGTGGGGAAGCCCGTCAGCCTCGGCATCTCCTTCGTTCAGCCGCGTCCCGTTTCTGAAGGCACCACCAGCCGACAGCCTGCAATGTCAATTAGGCAATTTCAAGATAGTAATTATAAACTACCCTTATGTTTCTCCGTCCCCGGCCGAATGCGGGCATCTCGCGATCGTGGCGATCTGCGTTGCCTTGAGGTAAAGGTAAAACGGACCCTAACTGGGACCCGGCGGGACGACACGGCGGATCGAGCCGGTCCGTCCAAGAGCAATTGATGGCACAGGATATCATCTCGCGGCTGTCCTTCCTTCGCAGGCACCTGTCGCCACCCATCCAACTGATACTGGTGGTCGCAGTGGTCGTGGCCGGAGGTACCGGGATCTTCGCCTTGCGCGAGACCGAGAAGAATGCTGTGGATCAGGCGGAGCGCACTCGGTCTGCGCGGTCGGACGCCGCGCCGGGAACGTTCAGGCCAACCAAGGAACAATGGGCGGGGTTCAAGATCGAGCCGGTCCAACTCGTCAGCTTTCGGCCCGAGCAGGTGACGGAAGGCAGCATCGCGATTGACGACGATCTGACCACGCCGGTTTTCTCGCCCTATTCCGGGCGGGTCATCAAGCTGATCGCCAAGCTCGGTGATGTCGTCGAGGCCGGCGCGCCGCTCTTTGCCATCCAAGCGAGCGAATTTGTGCAGGCGCAGAACGACCTGATCACCGCGCTCGCCAATCTGCAAACGGCGCGCTCGCAGCTCGCCCAAGCGCAAACCAACGAGAAGCGCGCGCATGAGCTCTATTTGGCGCAAGGCGGCGCGTTGAAAGATTGGCAGCAGGCCCAGACCGATCTCACCACGGCGCAGAACACCGTCCGCAGCAACGATATCGCGCTCGCCGCGGTGCGCAACCGGCTGCGAATCCTCGGTCAAGGGCCCAAGGAGATCGCCTCGCTCGAAGCCCAACCGACGCAAAGGCTCGATCCGGTGGCGATCGTACCAGCGCCGATTGGCGGCACCATAACCCAGCGCCAGATCGGGCTTGGTCAGTACATCAACAGCACAGCGGGCGGCGCCTCCAATCCCGTTTACACAATCGGTAATCTGTCGACGGTGTGGTTAATCGCCAATGTGCGCGAGGTGGACGCGCCATTGATGCGAATCGGCCAACCGGTGGAGGTGCATGTGTTGGCGTTTCCTGGGCGCGTCTTCAAGGCCAAGATCTCCTGGGTCGCCCCCTCGATCGATGCGAGTACGCACCGCCTGTCCGTCCGCGCCGATGTCGAAAACCCCGATGGCGCATTGAAGCCGGGGATGTTCGCCAATTTCAGCATCATCACCGGAGAGGCCCAGACCGCTTCGGCAGTGCCGCAGAGCGCGATCGTCTACGAAGGCGACACGGCCCGCGTCTGGGTGGCCGGAGACGAGGGCACGATTGCCGCGCGCTCGGTCCGCACCGGCCAGATCGCGGATGGCATGGTCGAGATCCTCGCCGGGCTGTCCCCCGGCGAGAAGATCGTCACCAGCGGCGCGCTGTTCATCGACCGCGCCGCCGGCAACGACTGACGGGCCAAGCCGGGATGAACGCCGTGATCGCCTTCGCCCTGCGGCAGCGGGTGCTGATGGCGCTGCTGCTGCTGTTCATGTTCGGCGTCGGCATGGTTGCCTTCCTCAAGCTCAACATCGAGGCCTATCCCGACCCGGTGCCTCCGCTCGTCGACATCAATACCCAAAACCCGGGCCAGTCGGCAGAGGAAATCGAGCGCTACATCACAATTCCGATCGAGATCCAGATGGCCGGGATTCCGCACGTCACTGCTGTGCGGGCGATCTCTCTCTTCGGGCTGTCGGACGTCAAAGTACAGTTTACTTATGCCTTTACCTATGACGAGGCGCAGCAGTGGGTGATCAACCGGCTGTCACAGTTGGGGCCGCTGCCCAACGGTGCGACCCCCCAGATATCGCCGTGGAGCCCGATCGGCGAGGTCTACCGTTACCGGGTGGTCGGCCCGCCCGGTTTTAGCGTCACCGATCTCAAGACCATCCAGAACTGGATCCTCGGGCGTCGGTTCAAGGCGGTGCCGGGGGTACTCGACGTCACCGGATGGGGCGGCAAGACCAAGACTTACGAGATCACCGTCAATCTGGACCGTCTGCTCGCCCATGGGGTCACCCTCCCGCAGGTGCTGCAGGCGCTCAACAACAGCAACATCAATATTGGCGGCCAGACCGTCAATTTTGGGCCACAGGCCGCGATTGTCCGCGGCGTGGGCCTCATACACTCGATGGATCAGATCCGCGACACGATGATCACGGCGGTCAATGGCGTCCCAGTACGTGTCGGCGATATCGCGATTGTGACAGCCGGCAACCAGCCTCGTCTCGGCATCGCCGGCCAGGACGATGACGACGACATCGTTCAGGGCACGGTACTGATGCGTCGTGGCGAAGAAAGCATGCCGACGATCCGCCGTGTCGAGGCCGAAGTAGCGAAAATCAACAGCTCGAACATCCTACCGCCCGGCGTGCAGATCCAGCGCATCTACGACCGCAGCGACCTGATCAACCTGACGACGCGCACTGTGCTGCACAACATGATATTTGGCATCGTGCTGATTTTCTTCGTGCAGTGGTTGTTCCTCGGCAATCTTCGCAGCGCCCTGATCGTCGCGGCGACGATCCCATTCGCCCTGTTCTTCGCAATAACGATGCTCGTGCTGCGCGGCGAGTCGGCAAATTTGCTGTCGGTCGGCGCGATCGATTTTGGCCTGGTGGTCGATGCGACCGTCATCATGGTCGAGAACATCTTTCGGCACCTGGCGGAGCCGGCCACGCCGGTGCGGCAACGAACCGTAAGAAGTGCGCAACAGGCTACCCGATTGTCGGGAAAGCTCGTCGAGATCTTCGCCTCGGCGAGCGAAGTGAACCAGGCGATCTTCTTCTCCGCGGCGATCATTATCGCCGGCTTTGTCCCGCTGTTCACAATGTCGGGTGTCGAAGGCCACATCTTCGCGCCGATGGCGAAGACCTACGCCTACGCGATTGCCGGCGGCCTGATTGCCACTTTTACAATTTCACCCGCTTTGAGCGCGATCTTGCTGCCCGAACGAGTGAGCGAGGTCGAGACCTTCCTCATGCGTGGCTTGCATCGACTTTACCGGCCAATTCTGGAATTTGCCTTGGCGAACCGCATCGTCACGCTCGGCGGCGCCGCACTGTTGCTCGCTCTTGCCGCAATCGCGATGCCTTCGCTCGGTCTGGAGTTCCTGCCCAAGCTAGAGGAAGGAAACCTGTGGATACGCGCGACCCTGCCGCCGTCGATCTCGCTCGAGGAGGCAAACGGCTATGTGAACCGTATGCGGCGCCTGATAAAGAGCTTCCCGGAGGCGGTAACCGTCATCTCGCAAAATGGGCGACCCGATGACGGAACCGATGCCACCAGCTTTTTCAATGCCGAATTCTTTGTGCCGCTCAAGCCGTTCGATACCTGGCCCAACGGCGTCGACAAGGAGAAGCTGACCCAGCAGGTCACCGCAGCCCTCGAGGCTCAATTCCCAGGCGTGGAGTTCAGCTTCTCACAATATATCGAGGACAATGTCGCGGAAGCGGCATCAGGAGTGAAGGCTGAGAACTCGATCAAGCTGTTCGGCAATGATCTCGCGACACTCGAGAAGGCGGCCGCCAAAATCAAAGCAGTCATGAGCACGGTGCCCGGCGTTGACGATCTCGCGGTGCTGAATTCACTCGGCCAGCCGACGGTCCAAATCGACATCGACCGCGCTCGAGCCGCGCGCTACGGGCTCGCCCCCGGCGACATCAACTCGACCATCGCCGCTGCGATCGGAGGCCAGGCAGCCGGCAATCTCTACGAGGAGGGTAGCGATCGGAACTTTCCGATGGTCGTGCGCCTCGCGCCGAACTATCGCCAAAGCCTCGACGCCATTCGCCGCATCACGATCGGAGCGCCAAACCCCAGCGGCAGCGGCGTCGTGCCGATACCGCTCACCGACGTCGCTACGGTACGGCTCGTCTCCGGCGCCTCCTTCATCTATCGGGAGAATCAGGAGCGCTACATACCGATCAAGTTCAGCGTGCGCGGGCGCGACCTTGGCGGCGCCGTCCTCGAAGCCCAACAGAGAATCGCCCAGCAGGTGCAGCTGCCGGCCGGATACCGTCTCGAGTGGGTCGGCCAATTCGGCGAGCTGCAAGAGGCGATCGGCCGGCTCTCAGTTGCAGTGCCCGTCAGTCTTGCGTTGATTTTCATCCTGCTGTTTCTGAACTTCGGCTCGGCGAGCGACATGATGCTGGCGGCCAGCGCCATGCCGATGGCTCTGGTCGGCGGCATCTTTGCCCTGTTCCTGACCGGCGCCCCGTTCAGCGTCTCAGCCGCGATCGGCTTCGTTGCGCTGTTCGGCATCTCCGCCATGAACGGGATCATCGTCATTGCCTACTTTAACCGACAGATCGAGGCGGGCATCGAGCGAAGCGCGGCCATTTTCCGCACCTGCGCGGTTCAGATGCGGCCGGTGGCGATGACTTGCATCGTTGCCTGCGTCGGCCTCCTGCCCGCGGCCTTGTCGACCGGCATCGGTTCGCAGGTGCAGAAGCCGCTCGCCATCGTCGTTGTCGGCGGCAGCCTATTGGCGCCATTCCTGATTCTGCTGGTGCTGCCGGTCCTGGTAGACCTGTTCTCCCGACGGCGGCAATCTGTCGAGGAGCCAGAGCCGCATCCTGCGCCGGCCGAGTAGGCCGGGCATGTTCGTTCATCGGCATCCCTGGCGGATCGTCGTCTTCGCGATCGCCGCCCTTCTCGGCGCTTGTGCGGTGGGGCCGGATTTCACGCGGCCCGCTGCTCCTGACGTTGATAGATACACGGCGGAGCCACTGGCGCAGCAGACCAGCTCGGCCGATGTCGCGGGAGGCGCCGCGCAGCGTTTCGTGCAGGGCCTGGACATCCCGGGTCAGTGGTGGACGTTGTTCCGCTCCGAGGCGCTCAATGCCCTGATCGAGGAGGCGCTGAAGAACAACCCGACATTGCCCGCGGCGGAGGCGGCCTTGCGCCAGGCCTGGGAGAACGTCTACGCCGCGCAGGGCGCATTCTTCCCGACCGCCGTAGTCGGCTACTCGCCGAGCCGCAACAAGACCGCGACCGGCGTCGTTTTCACGTCGGCCTCGTCGGGTAAACCCTGGTTCACCCTCCACACCGCACAGGTGGTCGTCACTTATGCGCCGGACGTATTCGGCGGCACCAGGCGTGAGGTCGAATCGCTCGGTGCGACGGCTGAGTTTCAGCGGTTCCAGGTCGAAGCAGCCTACCTCACTTTGACCTCGAACGTCGTCGCTGCTGCGGTCCAGGAGGCATCGTTGCGCGGCCAGATCGCAGCGACCGAGAAGATCATCAAGATCGAGACCCAAGCGCTCGGTATCCTCCACAAGCAATTCGAGCTCGGCCAGGTGGCGGGCGCCGATGTGGCGGCGGTAGAAGCAACTCTAGCGCAGGCGCAGGCGACATTGCCGCCATTACACCAGAAATTGGCGGTGCAGCGCGACCTCTTGACAGCGCTGATCGGCCGGTTTCCGAGCCAAGAGCCGGCCGAGAAGTTCGATCTCGCCTCATTGCAATTGCCGCAGGACCTGCCGGTCAGCCTGCCCTCGAACCTGGTCGAACAGCGCCCGGATGTAAGTGCGGCCGAAGCGCAGCTGCATGCCGCGAGCGCCGCGATCGGCGTTGCCGTCGCCGCCCAGCTGCCGCAGTTCACGCTGAGCGGCGATGCCGGCACCATCGCCAACCAGATCAGTCAATTGTTTATCACACCCGGCACCGCGTTTTGGACCGTGGCCGGCAACGTAGCGCAGACGGTCTTCGACGCGGGCACCTTATTGCATAAGAAGCGCGCGGCCGACGCCGCCTTCGATCAGGCGGCGGCGACGTATCGCAGTACGGTCATCGCCGCGTTTCAGAACGTCGCCGATGCACTGCACGCGGTGCAATCCGACGCCGAGACCCTGAAAGCGGCGGTCGCAGCGGAGCGCGCCGCCTTCAAGAGCCTGCAGATCACTCGGCGGCAGCTCCAGCTCGGCGCCATTCACTATCTGGCGCTGCTGACCGCCGAGAACACCTATCAGACAGCGCTGCTCGCCCTTGTACAGGCTCGCGCCGCCCGCTACGCCGACACCGCCGCATTGTTCCAGGCGCTCGGCGGCGGCTGGTGGAACCGGGCCGATGTCTCCCCGTCGAAGAAGTGGGCCGTCGGGTTCGTCCCGTGACCTGTTGGCGATCGAAGACCATCGCCCGCGGGGTGCCCAACGTATGACGCTATCCCGGTCCGACTGACACCGGTGCCGGGCTCGCCGTTGATGCCCGGCAGCAACGGCCCGAACTCGACGGCGACGCTGGGCTCGGATTTGTCTTGGAGCACGCCATCGCGCAATAAGCCTTTGAGGAATAATGCATCGCCGACCAGGCTCGTCTGGGCCGGTCCGAGAGACCGCAGCGTCACGGCCTGCCCCTGCAGGACGACGCCGAGATTGAAGATCGTCTCGGGCGCGGTCAGGAAACGCTGGCGCCCGTCGCGCAAGGGCTCGGCGGGGCCGAATTCGATCTCCTGCTCGCCGACGTCGGCGACGGCCGCGTCGGTGCCCTCGAACGGCCGATAAGCCAGGGCATTACCGCCGCAGCTCAGGGCGCAGAGCGAGACCACCGTGGCGGTGACCGGAGCTCTCGAAAACGACTTCGTATGATCAGCTCTTGGCGATGTTGATCTGCGCGAGCGCCGCCTTCAGCCCCTCGGCGAGCTTCTTCGCGTCGTCGTTCGCCCAGAAATGCATGAAGAACAGGCGCGGCTCGTCGTCGAGCATGTGATTGTGGAGTGCTGTGACCTCGATCCCATGCTCGCGCAGCGCCTTCGCCACCCGGTTCACCTCCTTGGCGATCAGCACGAAGTCGCCGGTGATGGCCGCTTTGCCGCCACCGGTCGGCTGGAAATTGACAACGATGGCCGAGCCCAACGCCGGCGGAACATCCATTCCGGCGTCTCGGATCGGTTCGGCCCGCGGTATTCCAAACTGGTACACACCGCCGTTATTGGTGCCTTTGGCGCCGAGCGCTGCGTCGATCGCAGCGGTATCGAGATCGATCGGCGGCGGCGATGCGGCGGGAGCGGCCGTGAATGGCGTCTTGCTTTCGGCGAGTGCGGTGTGCAGCGCCGCCGCGAGCTTCACCGGGTCGCCGTGGCCGAGCACATGCATGTACATCGTAAAGGGCTGGTTGCGGAGCAGGTGGTTGTGCAATGCCGTCACCTCGATCCCGCCCTCGATGAGCTTTTTCATGACCGGGCTGACCTCATCCATGGTCAGCACCAGGTCGCCCATCACCATGGCGTTATCGCCCCTCTTCTCGAACGCCAGCCAGCTGCCGAGCGCAAAGCCGGCCTTCAGCTCGACGCCGTCGAGCGTGACCTTAAGGTCGGTGCGGGGCAGGCCGACACGGTAGATCCCGCCGGGCAATGCCGAGCCGGTCTTGCCGAGCGCCTCGCCGACCTGGGTTTGCCAGTCATCTGCAGCTGTGGCCGGAACCGACAACATCGCGGCGAACGCCAGCACGACGCCGTTCACCGCCGAGCTTTTCCACATCATGGCCTGATCCTTTCGCAAAGACACCGACCACCCTTCGCGGCGTGCCGGTTATGGAAACAAACAAACGCGGCGGCCGGGCGTGCCCTGTCGTGAACAGAAGCCGTGGGGTTGCGCTGAAAGGAATATCGACCTCCGCCATCGTTGAGCGCGCCTCCTCGCGCGGCGGGTGGCCCAGAGCTTGGACGGGAGGCCGTCTTACGGGGCGTCTGCTCTGCCCCGGCGGGATCCTCCCACTACACCGGCCAACCAGCCGCAAGTCCTAGCCAGGGGTACCCCGGGGCTGCCGAGAGCCGCAACAAAAAGTTGCATCGATTATTACACTCCGCTGCACCTGCAGCGGATCTGCAGCGAGAGCTCTCTTTCAGGTTGAAACGTCGGTTCGACTCATGGCCGCGGCGGTGGGATTGATCCGACTGGAGCCGCTTTCGAACGGCGCTCGGCTCGGCCGCGTTGGTGATGGCCCATCGGGCGAAAACCTACAATAGAAATAAGGCAAATTATAGCCTCTGATTATCACATGATGCCGTGTGCCCGTGTGAACGAGACGTCACCGCGGCACACGCCTCGGGCGGCCGGGCAGGGTGGTGCGCAGGGGTGCCATCGGCGCGACCTTCCCGAGAATGCTGCGCAGCGTCTGGCTCGGAGGTCACTGGCGCGCTAGGACGAGTACGATAGGGAGGAGCACGGTGCTGAATTAAGAAGCAAGATACGCCGCGATCGGAGGGGGCGGTCTTTCCACGGGCGGTATCGGTATCGGCCTCGGCGGCTCTTCGATCGGATGAGGCTGTCGCGGTTCCGGTCGTATCGGCGGATTACCTGGTGGCTTCGGCTTTCCCGGCTGTCCCATTGCTAACCTCCATAGCGCTTTTGCCTTCTGCGAGGCTAATCGCTCCTGTGCCCAGCAGCGCCGGATCAAGAACCCAGTGCCCTGCGGTGCCGGGGCATGGCACGCCGGCGTCGCGCAGGAGCAAGGAGGAGAATGATGCCACCTGCAACAGACGCCCCGCCCGCTACGACCCCAAGGAATTGCTTTTCAACATGACCAAGCGAAGCAAGCCCGACATGCAATTGTGTGAGAGGTACGGCCACGACAAGCATCCAGAAAAGTACTCCGGAAAGAACAAGGGTTATTCCAAGATATTTCTTACTAATACTTGACAGATATCGTGGGATCATCGGGAACTTCTCTCTGACGCCGAGCACGAGCGTCCAAACACTTCCTTCTGCCCATGGTTCCCTTCTGTGTTGAGGCAAAGAAGAGACAAACTCCATCGGCCGTGGATGAACAGGTGATGCGCAAGCGCATGCGGCACCCCGTCGCCGGCCATCCAAATCAAGGTCGGCCGGACCAGAGAGCCTTGTTTGGGCGCTGATCAGCCTGCGGATGGGGCTGGACCGTCGCCACTGGCGGGACCGTTGGTGAACCTAAACCGGTTTTCAGGTGGCCCTCGAATTGGGGTCAGGTCGAACCCCCGGTTATCGGGCCGGGGGTTTCGCCATCATGGCCCCGCTGCTTGGGCTCACCGCCGACCGTCAGTCGCGGGGCGACAGTGAAATCTAAGCCCGGAACTCGATCACGCATCAGACGTTAACCGCGCAGACCCAATTGGGGGACCAAGCGGTGCAGACGGCTGAAGTGTGTATCCCCGACGATAATCTCGTCGGGCGATTGACGGATATGCGGGTCTGGCTCGATGAGCATCATTACCAACCATCGACCTTCACCTATTTCTTCTTTCATCCGGGGATGATGATCAGGGTCTTATTCAAGATCGACGATGAGGCGAAGGCGTTCGCGCAAGAATTCGGCGGCTCCCTGCTCGACACACCCTGGGAAGCCGATCAGCTCGTTACGGCGTAGAAATGCGTAAGACCGCACCGTTGGAATTGTTCGATCCTATTTGCCCCGAAGATCGATCATGTCTCCTCCAGAAGAGGATGCGGGCGTATCCTGGAGCGCGCCCGCGTCCCATACCACGTCATGAGAAATCGGTAATCCTGTACTAGTTTGGTAGTCATCTCGGATGCGCGTTTTGCTCGCTCGGCAAGCTCAACCAGCTCTGAGAGTGTCGGAACAGGAGCTTTTCGATCCGACCAGCGCTCCATTCGCCGATGCGCGCAATGCGGCATGCCATTGAGGCTGACCCCGGAACTGGCCGGCGCCACGACGCCAAATTCTGCGCCGACGACCACCCGCATCACATTCAACAGCCAAAAGCGCCAAGGAAATGAGCTTGTGCGTCACATCGGCCGCCAACGCTCCCTGATTTATCGGAAATTCGCTACAGCCTCGGCACCGATCGCGCGACCGGTAACCGCCGCATCGTCACTGCCCTAAGGTCGCACAAGAGCGGCTTGGGCATTCTACCGGGACCACGACCCTCGACCTTGCAGCCACCTAACCGCCACGATGCAGGAGGATGCTGCTGGCCGTCTCGACGCGGCTTTTCGGGGTGCTATAAGAGCGATCGGCGCCGGGTTAGCACAGTGGCAGTGCAGCGGTTTTGTAAACCGAAGGTCGGGGGTTCGAATCCCTCACCCGGCACCATCGCCTCACTGTCCGGGCCGGACAGGGTGAGCGCTCTATCCTCCCGCTGTTTACCGATTTCCATTTTCTCTGCACATTTCCCGTGCCGCGGGGGAGTGGGCGCCGATCGTCGCGCCGCCTGGAATGATTTCGCCACCGGGTGTGTTGGCAAGGCAGAGGCGGACGCGTCGTTTCCGCACCCGGTACTATGGAGAA
>Ga0209526_10001012_pt1 | contig 18589 bp, 14 predicted proteins | sample JacPinW_OM2H0_M1_FD_188566 | JGI IMG/M metagenome (GOLD analysis project Ga0209526, IMG submission 188566) | Forest soil microbial communities from Algoma, Ontario, Canada - Jack Pine, Ontario site 1_JW_OM2H0_M1 (SPAdes) (version 2) | ecosystem: Environmental > Terrestrial > Soil > Boreal... | reverse complement strand
GGCATTGATGAGCCACGTGGCCGCCGTGTCGTGGGCAGCCACGCAGACGCCAGAGACCACGCTGGGTAACCACAGCGCAACAAAGGCCGGGTTTCTGAGCGCCAACCAGACGGAGGTACTTTGTTTTGGTTCGGTGGCCATCCGCAACAGAAAAGATGATCCCTATCCAACGCGTTTCAACGAGCTGATTTCCTGGCAGCTTTCGACGCTAACCCCCACTTTCCTCTAGACAGAAACCTCCTCGCCGTCATTTGAATGACCGCTGCTCCCGTGATGTCTATTCACGAACCATACCTTTTGCCTGTTTGTCAGTTCGCAGTCCCAGGAGGACCGCTTGAAACTCAACCGGTTTTGTGTTCGCGGATTGTGAGATTCTCTTGCGAACCCGCAGATAACCTTTGCGAGGTGGAATCATCTTGAGCCCTTCAGGTAAAGATCAAAGAAATCGATCGTGCGACGAATTGCGTCGATCTGATTTTCGCGCTTCGTGAATCCGTTGCCTTCGTTTGGTAATAATGCGCGTCCACGGTTTTGCCCGCATCGCACAAAGTTTTCGCCACCGCTCGGCTTCCTCCTTTTTAGTTTGGAGTACTAGAACTCAGCACTTTGGATACGTCGCTGTTTTCTGTTCCAGGTGCCCTCAATCCTTGTCTAGATGGCTGCACCGAGCTTTCCTTCGCTACCGGCGTGTGACGAGAAGCCGCTTCTCTCCTGATCTCCGTTAGCTTCCGATGACGGCAGAAGAGGGCCTAACCTTCCTTCTCAAATCGCAAGTTGCTCCTTTAGAAATCGGCATACGGATTTGCCCTGGGCGTTTTGGGCAAGGGGTGACTTGAGGCTTTCCTCGTAAGTAATTAGCGTAATCCTGGAGGCCCGACTTGCTGAACCAGAACGTCGCCAAGCCTTGTCCGTGAGCACGCCGCCTCCTTCCCCTCCCCTCTTGGCTCGACTCTTTCCAGAAGAATGCGTAAGCAAACTTAGCTCTAGTTTCACCCCAGGCGCGCGCCGTGAAGGAAGCGAAGAATTTCGACGTGTCGCTCCTTATCTCTTACTTCGTAAACGATCAAATAGTGGCCGTGAACCAACCGTCGAACGTTGGGTCGGCGTTGAAAGACCTTTCCGCGGTGCGGGAAGTCAGCGAGTTTCTTAGCTTCATCGACCAAAGCCGACGCAAATCTCTCGGCCGGTTCGGCGTCTTGTTCGCGGGCCGTTATGAAGAACACGATATCTTCTAGATCTTGCCCTGCTTGAGGGCTGATGCCGACCGTAAAGCGCATTTATGGATGAGTTCCTTGGCTTCCTCGATTGAAAGGCTCGAGCCGCTCTGTGCCGAGCGGATTCCTTCGTCGACGGCAGCAATCAACTCGTCGGTCTCGGCAAATTCGTCGGCGGCCAGCCAGTCCCGAAGCTCCTGGCGCTCTTCCGTCGTCAGTTTAGGCAACTCTTCCAGAATTTCTTTAATGCTCATTCGCTAGTCCCATAGTTTAATTTTCGTCGGCGATTTTGCGAGGGTTTTTAAGCGTTCCACTCGCAGGTGGAAGATATTCTCGATCAAATGGCCAGTTCACAAAACGTATGTTCTAGCTGATCTCCGAGAGATGTCGCCTTCGAAGACTAAGATGCCAACGCACTCTGAGGCAGCTTTTCTCATTTTGCCGGTTTCGCTGGTAACTTGGCTTCGATGCCCCTAGGTGGTTGTACTCTCTGAAATCGCCCAGGAATTACCGGCTTCGAAGATGCGGTCTCAGTCCATCGATTTGGGCTTCTGACTACTCAGCACTCAAAGGACGCAATGCTCCTCGTAAACTGTGGTACTCGTGTAGACTGACACAAGATTGTGTACTACCGGACCAAATCGAGGTTTGGAGCGTAAGTGTCTGATATCTTAATTCTTCTGAAGATAGGCGCTGGCTTGCTCCGCCGTTGGTACACAACTTGGGCGTCAGAAAATTTGTGTCACAAATCTGTGTGCTAGGCGCCGGTCTGGCAGAAACTTGTGTACTAGTGAACGAAGGTGCTTTGATGCCGAATCCTTTCGGCGCCCCCGAGCGAACGACCGCGGCAGCATTTCCGCGCTATTCGAGTGGCGAGGTATTGGCGGACAGCGCCTCCCTCCAATGGCCAGGGCTTTTTGTGCGGCGCTCTCGGTTTCCACGTGCTGTAGATCGCTTCCTCGTGCCTGCCACCCCGGAGCCACTGATCACGTGCACCTTAAACGGCTCGGCCGAGTTTCAAGAACGTGACATCGGCGGCGCATGGCTGCCTCGACAAGTCCGGCGCGGAGACATCTTCGTGACGGGCTCAAAGACCCCTTACGAGTTGCGCTGGCGCTCCCCTTTGGGAGCGGAAATGGACGTGATCCACATCCATCTTGCCGTGGACCAGTGTCTCGCAGCGTTTGAAATAGTTTACCACGACAAGGCTGGCGCTGTTGAGGTGACTGACTTCTACGGCCGGGATGAAACGCTTGCGCATCTGAGTTTTGCCTGCGCCGAGATGCTATCTGCCCGAACTGCGGGCAACGCGAAACGTGTCGCTGCCGTTTTCCGAACATGATCATCAACATTGAAAGTAGCGACCAATTACTTGATTACCTCCGAGCTACTAAGCGAATCGGTTCGCAGGAAAAACCCGTCGTGCAGCCACTAAAAGGTGGCATATCAAACAAGACTGTCCGGCTGGTACGGCAACAAGGCTCTGCCTGGGTAGTGAAACAAGCTTTGGCCAAACTGCGCGTGAAGTCGGATTGGTTTAGCGATCCGTCGCGAATTCGGATTGAGGCCGACGCGCTACGTTTTCTACCGAGCATCGTTCCGCCCGGCACGATCACTCCCCTTGTCTTCGAGGATCCAGAACAAAACATTCTCGCAATGGAGGCAGTTCCTGAGCCGCACGAGAATTGGAAAGAAAGACTGCTGAGCGGCAAGGTTGATTTACCACTGATCCAAGAGTTTGGAAGATTACTGGGGCTGATCCATCAACGAGCACACTTGAGGTCCAACGAGCTCAGGACGAAATTTTCAGACCGAACGTTTTTCCGCACACTGCGCCTGGAACCTTACTACGAATACAGCGCAACAGTAATGCCTTCCGCAAAACCGTTTCTCACCGCGCTGGCCGCAGATACGCTAAACCGGCAAGAAACATTCGTTCATGGCGATTTCAGTCCGAAAAACATTTTGATTTATCAGCACAAACCGATCTTGCTCGACCATGAAGTTGCGCATTTCGGTGATCCAGCATTCGATCTCGGTTTCAGTCTCACGCACCTCTTGAGCAAAGCGCATCATTTACCGAGCAACCGTTTGGTGTTGATCGACGCGGCTCTACGTTATTGGGATACCTACTTCGAGCTGGTTCGCGAATCGCCCTGGAGCACAGGATTGCAACATCGGGCGGTAAAACATACATCTGGCTGTCTGCTCGCTCGCGCTGTTGGCCGCTCGCCTCTGGAGTATTTGAACGAATCCGAACGGGCCAGACAAGCTCGTGCCGCTCTTAACCTGATTGAAGCCAGTCCGGCTTCGCTTTCGGAGCTGGTCGAAATCTTTGTCAGAGGAATAGCGTCGTGAGCCGGATAACGCAGCTGGATGCTTTGGAAATTCTGGACAGCCGCGGCCGTCCTACACTAGCGGTGACAATCGGTTTGGACGACCGCGTACTCGAAACGGTTTCGGTGCCTTCTGGCACATCAACTGGTAGAGCGGAGGCAAAGGAATTGCGCGACCAGAACAAGCGATACCGTGGACTCGGAACGAGAAGAGCAGTCGCCAATGTCTGTGGCCCAATTGCCGCGGCCTTGTTGGATCGAGACTTCACTGACCAGGACTCGTTTGATCGCACATTGATCGAGCTGGATGCAACCCCGGATAAATCCCATTTCGGAGCGAATGCGATTCTCGCGACTTCGCTAGCTTTTGCCAGGGCAACCGCTCAGCTTGGTCGAGTTGAACTTTTCGAATATTTCGCGTCGCTGGTGGCAAATGGGAAGCCGACACTTCCGCGATTAACCGTTAATCTCTTCAGTGGCGGTAAACACGCCTTCGGCCAGGTCGCGATTCAGGACGTGCTTGTCGTACCAGTTGCGACCGCAACGATTGCGGACAGCCTTGCGATCGTCTACGAGATCTATCAATCCGCTGCGGACCTCGTTTCCCGGAAATATAATTCGCGCGCGTTAACCGCGGATGAAGGCGGACTGGCTCCTCCGTTCCGACACAGTTCGGAAATGCTGGAAAGCGCGGCCGAGGCTATCGACGCGGCTGGATTCCGTATCGGAAAAGACGTTGCTTTGGCCGTAGACGTAGGGGCTAGCCATTTTCTCCAAGGTCAAAAGTACCATCTGGATGGACAAGACCTAGCGGCTGAAGACCTCATTGATATAATCGACCGGTGGACGAAAGAATTTCCCATCGTTAGCGTTGAAGACGGGCTGGCCGAAGATGATTGGGAGCACTGGCCGAAACTGCGGGCAAGATTGGAAAGCTCCGCGCTCGTTCTTGCGGACGATCTCACCTGTACGAACCCGGAGCGGATCCGGCGCGCCATCGAGCTCAAAGCTGCAAACGCTCTGCTGCTGAAGGTGAATCAGATCGGAACATTGACCGAAGCGAAAGAAGCTCATCGCATAGCAAGAGAAGCCGGATGGCAAATCTCAATTAGCGCGCGCAGCGGCGAAACGGAAGATCACTGGCTGGCTGATCTCGCGGTTGGCTGGTCTGGCGACTTTATCAAAGTTGGCTCAATCACCCGATCAGAGCGCCTGGCGAAGTATAATCGTCTGCTGCGCATAGAACACGACTGGCGCTCCCGAGGTTGAAGCATAGCAAGCAGCCCGAGCTCTGCCTCAGGAAAGCAATGCAGAGACTAATAGTGCCTTTTCTGGAAAAGCCGACTGAGTCACAAAGAGCAAGATCAAAAGAAGAAGCGTTTTAATCAATGGTATGAACCTCCTTAAACGCCAGCGGCTTGCCCCATCATCCTTTGTACTTGAGAGCTGACATTGAACCAGTAGCATTCCCCTGAAGACCAACATTACCAAGTGCGATGGCGTCACCAACCCAGAGGTTGCGGTATGAACCGAAGATGGCGACGAGTGGAGATTAGCCGTCTCTGTTTGGTTCGGTGAGAACCGACCGCTCAAGACGAGGAGCAAGAGCGATTATTGGCCGATCAAATTGCTAGCCGTCTGGTGAAACTCAAAACCGACTAGCTAACTTTTTCCGCGCAACGGATCCGCAAGTGGTCCAGAGGATCGTATTGGTTCTGTACGGATTGAGCGCTTCCCGGTTGCTGCAGCTCGAAAGGATCGTAGATGAAATGCTAATAGCCGCGCTAAAAGGGCGCAGCGCGCCCTAAATTACGATTGAAAGCGCACCCAAAGTGTTTGAGGCGTGATGACTCGTTTGTTTGGCGGGAACGGGATCGCCGATTCTCCCCTAAGCAATTGTGTCCAGACGCTTTAACTTGATGAGGGCCGTCGAAGAAGTTGGAACCACCGTAAGCGAGTTACTGCCGAGAGGCGACTATCAACCGGCGAAGCTGCGACATCGTCGTAGAATCGGCTGTGCTCGTTAGGCGGGAGCTTTACCGGTGCTAATTGTCTCGACCGTTTCGCGTGCAAACCAGAACGACGGGGTGCTGCCTAAACCGGAACCAGGCTATCGATTTAGTGCTTGAAGATCTTTTGCAGGAAATTGTAAAGCGCTGGCCGCCAGACGAACATGTTGTGGAAACCGGGTACGACCGTATAGACATGTTGGATCTTCAGCTCACGTAACTGGCTCTCAAACTCGGTTAGCTCTGGTGTAATATCGTTATCTCCGATGACGATTTCGAAAAGGCGCAGATTCCCATTTATCCTATTCGGATCCTGCAGCGCGTTTTTAAACTCGTCGGAGAGATCCCCCAGAAAAACGGTCGGGCTAAAGGCACCGATCCAGCAAAAGTAGCCAAGGTGTACAATCCCTGTCTCAGTCGACTGAAGGCCACCCATGGATAGTCCGGCAATTGCTCGTCCCCGAGAATCATCGCTGATGTTATAATGTGCTCCGACAAAAGGGATGATGTCGTGAAAAAGCTCCTCGTCTACCGCCGACTGATTTTCCTCATAACCAGTTTCAACATCGAAGGCGTGTGCCTCTGGGACCACCACGATCATCGGAACGGCCTTTCCTTCGGCAAGCAAATTGTCCAGGATTTCGGCTAACCTCCCTTCAGTCACCCACGAGTAGCGCGTATCCCCACGGCCGTGGTAAAGGTAAAGGACAGGAAAGGGAGCGTGAGGAAAACGGTCATAATTGGGCGGGGTGTAGACCAGCAGTCGGCGGTTTTTGCTGAGGAAAGTCGAGTAGTAGGTCTCTTCGCGAACCGTTCCATGTGAAACGTTTTGTGTGTCCAGGAAATCAGGGGGGTAACCTGGTACCAATAACAGGCTTGTGTTTACCTGCCACTGCGGTTTGGGCGTCGCATTTTCAGGGTCAGCTATCCTGACCCCATCGAGGTTAAAACTATACTCGTAGAGATTCGGTTCAAAAGGGCCCAACGTCACGGTCCAGAGACCGAATAATTCTTGCGTCATTTCGGTTGTCATTTCGCCGCTATCTGTTCCTAAGATGACGGAAACTGACTTCGCATTTGGCGCTAGTAACCGAAACATTACCCGTCTATCAGGTAGAATCTGGCCAAGGTTATCTTCAGGCGTGGGAGTTGCCGTCGCCTCAGGGGTGCTGGAAAGGGACACCGTTTGCGAGGGAGTCGCAGTTTGTGCGGGAAGCTGAGTTACGGCAAACCCGACGATGGCCAGCGTCAGGAAAAGAAGAACTGGGATCTTTTTCATGGAAGATTTCGGTTAAATTTCTGCGAAACACGAGAGGTCTTCGAGGGCTTTTTGAAAGGGCAACTTAACCGAATTCTGGGCGGTGAGGTGTCAAAATTCGGAGGCGGATCAGACGTGTGTTGCCATGGAAGCGCTGCTGGGCGAGTTATCTGTCGCAGTTGGTCGGTCGCGTTTGACCAAGGCTCCCAGATAGAAACTGATGCTCATGCCTTTCGGCCGCGCTCGTTTGCGCAACTGCGGCGGAAGTTTACACGCTACCACTATCCTCGCACCGGCTATGCTTTTCGCCCGCCCCATTTTCTCTTAAATCGGTATACCTACTTTCCGTTGATGATTCCTTCTCGGATATAGGCGGAAGAGCTTGTTCAAGAACCTTCAGGACCATTGGTCCTCAGAATCGGTGGCTATGGTCTCAGCCAATCGGATAGCTGCTGTGCGAATCTCTAGTTTCGCGCTCCTTAGAGACCCGCAGCTCGAGCAGCTGACCAGCTGAGCCGGAGAATGCCTGGTGCTGCTGGAGTCGCCAATTGCCAGGGAATCGCCTTTCAAGAATCCACATTAAAACGCGTGGTTCTTTGTTGGCAGCGGCCAAGAGCTTACTAGTTAGAACTCTCTCGGCAGTGTTCTGAGCATCTTCATATGCGATGAGAAAGTCGCGGTATTGACCACTCGAAGCCGTACGGCTGGCAGCTAACCAATGGAGATTCGCGCTGCGATGGACGCCCAGACCGCCGCAGGCGGCTTCGAGGGTGTGTCCTTGACGGGCGGCGGCGAGAGACCTGTCTTTGAGCCGTAAAAGTTTGGAAGGTCCGCCGTTGGGGTTGGCCATTGCGAGATCAAAGGGTAGAACAGATTATATCCGGCCGACACCGATCGTGGAAACCGTTTTTGGAGGGGCTACCAAGCTTGAGCATTCTTGAAGCGCTCAAGCCTGATATTTGGCTTACTCCGCATACAGATATCTTCCAGAGCGTCGGCGGTTTCGGCCTGCGAGATCATTTCTCAAAGTGTGATTGCCTTTTCGGGAGCCGGTGATGGGTTGAGGTTGTTGCGAGAGTTATTCGGTTGGCACAAATTAGGCGTTCTCTGGCACCCGTTCGCCGAGGGGAGATTTCGGCTGTAACATAACCACTCGGGTGGCAAATTTCGGGAAGCAAACGGCGCGAGAAGTGGCCTGCGCCAGTTACTTTCCAACGTTCCAGAAAATCAGATCGGCTTTGCAAGCAACCAAGCCAATCAACCCGGAGGAGCCGACTCCAGCAACCACGAGCAAGCGAGGGAAGCGGGCTAAGGTGGAAGCGAAAGGCGAGCTGGTAACAGCGTAAGCACTTCCTTTCACATTTGTAATGTTCGAGCAAGCATCTTGTTAGATGCGTCGGGGAGAATAGCCGCCCTCTCGACTTCGGGAGAGATTAAAAAATAGTCAGCTTTGCTAATGAGGGTCGCACAGCCGCCAAGTTATCAGGAACTGCGCGGACCTATTAATAACCAACAACAGAAGAACCAACAGAAGTGAATTGTTTCGGACTGGTGGATATCACCTTAAGCGCAAAATCTGGCGGTATTTGGTGCTGGAAGCGCTCGAGCATGACCGACCAAGCCGGGGCGAATTAAAAATGCCCGTATTTGCCTCCGGAGACGCCAAAAGTGCCGTCCCGCTGCCCTATGAGCCGTGCCAAACGTCAACGCAAATGAGGTTATGCAGTCGCCAGGACTACCTTGCCGGTGTTCTTGCGCTCTTCCATATAGGTTTGCGCCTCGCCGACCTGCGAGAGCGGGAAGCTTTTGTCCACATGAGGCCGGACCCAGCCATCCGTGACGCCCTTCAGCAGCATTTCCATCCAACCCGCGATCATCTCGGTCTCGTGCCACATGTGGCCGAGGTTCACGCCGAAGGCTGATTTGTTTGATTTCATCAGCGAGAGCGGATGGAAGAACGGCATGCCGAGAGCAACCGGCAGCAGACGCAACGGCCCCGACAGCTTCGACGTCGTTGCCGTCGAAATGCCAAACATGCCGAGCCGTCCCGTAGAACGCAGCGCCTTGTAGCTCTTCCTCCAGTGATGGCCGCCAAGCGGATCGGTGATGAGCGCCACGCCTTTTCCATTGGTGAGCCGGTCCAGTTCGACCGCCCAGTCCTTCGTGCGGTAGTCGATGGCTGCGTGCAGGCCGCGCTGCATCAGGAAGGCGTGCTTGCCGCAGCTTGCCGTTCCGTAGATCGTGGCGCCGATGTGGCGCGCGATGTCGACCGCGGCAAGTCCGACCCCGCCGCCGACATTGTGAACCAGCACGGTCTCTTCTCGCTTCAGCGAGCCCATGACTACCAGCAGCTGCCACGCCGTGAGGTAGTTTACCGGAATCGCAGCTGCCTGTTCATGGGAGAGCGAGGCCGGTTTTGCGAAGACCTGTTTCTCCGGCACAGCCACTACGTCCGAATAGCCGCCGAAGCGCGTCAGCGCAAAGACGTCCCTGCCGACCCAGGACTGATCCACGCCTGGACCTACCGTGTCCACTGTACCGGAAACTTCGTAGCCGACGACACAGGGAATCTTCGGCGAGTCGGGATACAGACCCTGGCGCGCGAGGATGTCGGCAAAGTTGATGCCGCTGGCTTTTACACGAATCCGGATCTCGCCGCTAGCCGGGCTCGGGTCGGGGGATTCACGCAGCTGCAGTTTCTCCGGGCCACCATGACCGACGATGAACATCTGTTTCATTTTGCACCTCCTCGCCACTCAGATATAACACCAATTCCCCTCGTAATTTCTGGCCTAAGTGTACAATTTTTCACAAACGGAGGAAGGACCCCACCACGTCGAGAGATTTCCCCTGCTTCTTCAGGGCAGAGACCTTGTCGCGAATGGTGATCAACATCTCGCGGAATTCAGTCAATTGAGATTTATCAATGATCGATCGTGATTGCTACCTCGAGCACTTTTCTGAATGCGGTTTTGCCTGACATTATATTTCTTGGTCCATTCTTTCTTCCACGGTTGCTCTGGTCTGCATATAACGTGGCCGTTGCGCCTTCGGACATAGACCCAACCGTTCTTTTGGGCCCATTTTCGCCACCGCTCCTCGGCGTCTTCATTCGCCTTTTTCCAGGCTGCGTTGCGTGCTGCCTGCTGCTCGGGCGTCATCGCAGCCCAACGCTCATCCCTCCACTTAAAGCCTGTTCCGAGCAGACGGAAATAGCCGCGGAGCTCGACGAATGCCCACCTCCAATTGCGGCTGGTTAGATATCGCTCGATTTCGCCCCATCTCTTGCCTATTGCCCAGTCCAGGATCGGGGGGAGCGTCTTTGCAGACCCAATTCTTTCTCAGGCCGAGCGGTTTACCCTGCACGAGCAACTTTGCGAAACTGCGGTGCAGTTATCTCCACTAGCGTGTGAGCCGTCATTCTCCTCCACTCCGTCTGCCCGTACTGATTCGTTAACGAAGAACAGGCCTTTCAAATCCCAACAGTGTTTCGTAGTGATAATCGGCGCGAACGGGCAATTAGCAGGCTTTTTTTATAGGGCAGCAGGAAGGCACTGCTGGCGGAAACGGAAGCAACGCTGACGGCTCGCATAGAGTTATCCTTCCGCTCTGGTGGCTGCTCTGCACCGTGTAGGAATCGAACCTACAACCCAGTGATTAAGAGTCACTTGCTCTGCCAATTGAGCTAACGGTGCGTCAGAAAAACAGGAACCTAAGCTACTGGGCAAGCGGCGCGAAGCAAGCGAAAATCCGCAGCCCGGTTGACGGGAGGACGAAAGAGCTTCTCGGATGTTGCGTATCGCCCTAGCGTGCTCGAGCAAGCGCGGAACGCGATTTAAGAAGCCTAGGGCGAAGGAACACAAACAAAATGCGATCGAGGCTAATGGCGCGATAATGGGTCGTGGCTTCAGAGTCCTCTTGAAATAAGACTCATGGGTCCATAGGCTAGATAGGACAATAGAGGAAATCTGCTTTCCTAGGGCTCGCCTCGATGATGCCGCCTGGCCCGAGTCATACGTTCCCGGAGCCCGCCCTGTTCGACGAAGTCACGCTCGAGACGGCGGATCTGTTGATCGGCGTTCGTCTGGTGAATCAGGCAGATAGGTATATTTGCCACCACCCCGATCGGGCGACTCTCGCACAATTCGCGATAGTCCTCATAGGTCGCTTGAGGATCACGTCCGATGCGCCGGACAAATCGGGCCTCAGGGCCGTCTTTTTCCCAGATAGGAAGGTCTCGCACGCGGAGTAAGTCATTGTAATCAGCCAGCAGCTCTTCCAGACTTGCCCGGGCAACACCGATCAGCTTAATTTCTGTCTCCTTAGAGGTTCTGGACGCTTTGCTGCCCTCCACGATGTTCTGCTTCCCAGACCGGGCGGCTTGGATCATCTGACCAATCGTGCGATCCGCCTTAGCAAGAAACCGGTGGCAGAACCGATAAGTGAGGTCATAAACAACCTCAGCGAGGAGTTCTCGGTAGTTGCCGTGCGGAGGAATGAACCCAGCATCGTCGCTCATTGGAGGTAAGGCATATAGGTCGTATACGACTTATGGGACCTATTCTCAGGATAACACCGCATCTATAACGTTTGCAAATAGTGTAATTAAAAATTTGCGCAGGAATCAGCCCTCGTAGTCTATTGCCTCAATCAAACAAGCCCGTTTATTTCGGCAATAACTCCGCCACCAACGATCGTTCCTCAGCCAATTCCTTCACGCTCGCATCGATCTTGGATCGACTGAACTCGTTGATCGGCAGACCTTGAACAATCTCCCAGGCGGTTCCGTTGCTGCGAATCGGGAATGAACTGATCAATCCCTTCTCCACTCCATAACTTCCGTCGGAACAGACGCCAACACTATGCCAGTCCCCCATCGGCGTCGTCGAAACGAGCGAACTTACCGTATCAACAACCGCGTTAGCGGCGGAACCGGCAGAGGAAGAACCTCTCGCTTTGATCACTGCGGCGCCTCTTTGTTGGACTGTGGCAATGAAGGTCTCCTTCAGCCAAGTCTCATCTTTAATCACCTCGGTGGCGGGTTTCCCGTCGATCTTGGCGTTGTAGAAATCGGGATACTGGGTGGCCGAATGATTTCCCCAGATCGCCATGTTGCTCACATCCGTCACATGTCCTCCAGCCTTCTTGGCTAGTTGGGATTTAGCTCGATTTTCGTCCAAACGCGTCATGGCAAACCACCGATCATTTGGAACCTCCCTCGCATTGTTCATTGCGATCAGACAATTCGTGTTGCACGGGTTACCGACGACCAGTACGCGAGCATCCGCGGCAGCATTGCGCGCGATCGCTTTGCCTTGCCCGGTGAAAATCTTTCCATTGATTCCGAGCAAATCTTTCCGTTCCATTCCTTGCTTACGCGGGACACTACCAACCAGCAGAACCCAATCCACCGCCCGAAATCCCTCGTCCAGATCGGCCGTCGGTAGGATTCGCTGAACCAGAGGAAACGCGCAATCTTCCAGTTCCATGACGACCCCCTCAAGCGCGGGTAGTATCGGAGGAATTTCGATCAGGTGCAGTTCCAAGGGCTGATCCGGACCGAACATGGAACCCGACGCGATTCGAAAAAGCAGAGAGTAACCGATCTGGCCGGCAGCCCCGGTGACGGCCACTTTGACGGGAGATTTCATAGCAGAAGCATGAGAGAAGCGGGCGGCTTGTCAAAGCGAACGATTAGAATCCAGAAGCCAGAAGCCAGAGGACGGAAGCCAGAATCCAGAATCTGGAATTCAGAAGCTGGAGGATGCTAACCTCAGCTCTAAATTCTTACTCCTTGCTTCTTGCTTCTGGCTTCTGGATTCTTGCTTCTGGCCTCTGACACTTCCCCAAATCATACATGAAAAAAACGCTCGGTATTCGCAATGAATTTGAGTTGTACGATGAATCCTTTCACTTCCTTATTCTTGGCAACGCCTGGGTAGAACGGCTCCATTCGGGAACCCTCTGGGCCGAAGGACCGGTTTACTTTGCGGATGGCGATTACCTCGTCTGGAGTGATATCCCGAACAATCGGATGTTGCGTTGGGCCAATGGTAACGTTGACGTATTCAGGTACCCTTCAAATTGTAGTAACGGAAACACTCGCGATCGCCAAGGAAGGCTGGTCAGCTGCGAACATTTCGCTCGGCGGGTAACCCGTACCGAAGTTGATGGGCAAATCACCGAGATTGTGAGCAAGTTCGATGGGAGACGGCTTAATTCGCCCAATGATGTCGTTGTTAAATCTGATTCGACGATTTGGTTTACCGATCCGCCGTACGGAATCCTCAGTGATTACGAGGGTAAGCAAGATTCGAGCGAATACGGCGGTGCCTATGTGTTTCGGTTTGATCCCGCCGACAGCTCTTTGACAGTGGTTGCCAACGATTTCGATAAGCCCAACGGTCTCGCTTTTTCACCGGACGAATCAAAGCTTTACGTCGTCGACACCGGTGCATCGCATGATTTGAAAGGTCCTCATCATATTCGCATATTCGATGTGCTAAACGGCAAAACTTTGGCCGGCGGCCAAATTTTTGCCGAGGTTAACCCTGGCATTCCTGATGGCATACGGATCGACGTCCAAGGGAACGTCTGGTCCAGCGCCGGGGATGGCGTGCATTGCTACTCGCCATCTGGAGGTTTGCTGGGAAAGATCAAGATTCCCGAGCCGGTCTCCAACTTGACCTTCGGGGGCCTAAAAAGAAATCGGCTGTTCATCACGGCCACGACCTCACTGTACGCGGTGTATGTGGGGACGCGCGGGGTACAGTATCCGTGATACGGAATACGGAATGCGGAATTTGGCAATCGATTGGTAGGGCGGGCCGTACCGGACCGCCGTTGCGATGACTTCGGTAAAGCTAGTTTCAATGCCGATTCAGAAGCCTCCGATTTTGGTTTTCGGCCTAACGGGGTTCGATCGTCTGCCCGATTCCGCCTCCGCAAAACTGAACGACTCCGAAGGCTTCGGCGGATAGATCGGCGGTCGCGGAGCGACCCGCCCTACCTGCACCAATTGCCGGGTTCAGGATTCCGTGTTCTCACCCCTAAACAAATCGCCCTAACACCGTCGAGTAAATCGCAATTTCGATCTTTCGATTTTCCATGACGCCTTGGAGGGCCTCGCGATAACTTTCGAGCTGCGGGAGATATTGATTGCGCAGATGTTCGGCCAATTGTTCGGCCGATTCATTCAACGCAGCTTGGTTTGTCTTCCAATCGACCACGTACAGCGTTCCATCGTTCATCCCGATCAGGAGATCGATCACTCCTTCGTACCAATCCTCGATCGTCTTAGGCCACGAGAACGGAAATTCGGATTGAAACCAGAGGGCACCGCGGCATAAGCGTTGTAACTGATCGTTGGCTAACAACGCTGCGATCTCTTTTTGCGCACGTTCGCGAAAAGAAATCGGCAGTACCGAATTTTTCCCATGGCTCTCCCATTGTTCGATCTCGTCACCCCAGGGAAACATCTCAATCCAGGAATGCCACCACTTTCCGTAGTCATACGCTCCCGCCGCTTCCGCGAACTGGAGATGTAAAACCGGTGAATCATCGGCGAGTTGGTGAGGTCGCACCAAACGTGGCGGTTGAGGCGCAGAGAAAAGCGGTTCGGCAGTGGCAAATACCCGTCGTCCCCCACCGGTTGGCTCAGCCGGCGTGGCCGGTTCTGTCTTTCCTAGCCGCATTATTTCATCCGCGGAAGGCAGTTCTAACTGATGCGGTGAAACCACTTCGTTGAACGCGATTCCTTGTTTGCCGGGGTTATAAGCCCCTTCGGGTGTCGGAATAATTAATCCGGTCTTGGCTCGCGTGAGCATGACGTACAAAAGCCGCTTGATGTGAATTTTTGCCGCTTCTTCATCGCGTTTCGCGCGCCGGCTAAGATTGGACCACACAACGTGACAATTCTCTTCACTTTGAATCCGGGGATAACGTTCGTTTCGATGGGAGAATTTCTTTCTGAATCCGATCGGAATCACCCACTCCCATTCCAAGCCTTTGGCCGAATGAGTCGTAATTAACTCCACTCCCTGAGCGGGTGCTTTCGATGGTTGGGCGGAATCCTGTAGCCAGGAAAGAAGCTCGGCCAGCCATTCTTCCAGGTCTAAGCCGCGTTCGTCTGCCTTGGCTGCTTCCCAGCGGAGTTGCTCGAGACCACTGGTGTCCTCGGCTAATGCGACTAACCGTTCTCTCAATCGAAACCGCTCTAATAATCGATCCAGAAAGTAGAGCGATGACCGACGTTTTCCCGAAATAAGATCAACTCTGGCCGCCTCCAACTGTTCTTCAGCCTCGCGATAGAGCTTACCCGCGTTACCTTTCAGAGCGCGAAATAGCTCAGTATCCGGAACACCAAAAAGCTCTCTGAGGACGCCGAATCGTTCGAATCGATCCCAAGGATTCACCAGCGTGTAAACCAGAGAAATCGGCCAGGCAAAAGCGGCTATGCCGGAGCGTGCGATTCTCGGCCGGAAAAAGCTGAACGGCACACCGAATTTTTTCAGCGCATCACCGGCAATGATCAGCCACTCGTGACGTGGCGCGATGATCGCAATCTGACTCCAGGAAGGACGATCGGAAAAGCGCACTTGGGAAAGCCATTTTCCGACCGCCTCACATTCGATAACCAGCGGTTCAATTTCGTCGTCACTTTCAATCTGTTCCTCCAAAATGAACGGCAGCTCGGCCACGAATCCTTCGCGGGCTCCCGGGCGCACAGCTAAGTCATCAAAAGAGATGCCTTCCACCGCCTGCGAGCTAAAGAATTCGTTAATACCCCGAACCACATTCCCGGCGCATCGATAGGTGACATTAAAGCGAATCAGTTCGTTTCTCGAACCGAAGTGCTCGCTCAGTTCAGCAAATCGCCCGGTTCGATTGCGTTCGTAGATGGTTTGACGTGGATCACCAACCAGGCAAAAACGACCGGGCAGCGGCGGCTGGCCGGATCCTGGCCAATCGCCGAAACGTTCACCCGAAGGTCGGGTCAGCTCGACGAAAACCTGAAACATCCGGGCGTCGGTATCTTGCGCTTCATCGACAATCACGATCAACTCACGTTGTCGCACCTGATTAAGCAAATCTGGCTGCTTCAAGAGCTCGACGCAGACATCAATTTGATCTGCATAAGAAAGAACTCCCTGCTGCAGACACCATGCGCGAAAGCTTCGAGCCAACCGATCGGCAAACCATTCGGCGGCTACTTCCAACCAGGCGGCGACCGGCGCCATTTGAGTTTCAAATGCATCTTTTAGCCTGGATGTCTCGCATTTCGGCAACGAAATGAAGCCGGAGCCACTTGACCAGCGTTTTACAAATGCTTCCAGGCTCTCGATCGTGCTCTGTTTCTTCTCCGCTGATTGTTTCGCAACCGGAATGGAACTGATTCTCGTCACATTGGGCAGAGGCATCCGTCGAGTCGGAGGATCCAGAGGCGCATTTGGCCGGAAACGTTTCGCGACATCCAAGAGATCCGACAGCGTACACACGCGCAAAAGCGATCGGGTCACCGGGTGTTGCGCGAGCTCATCGAGTAAAGGAGATGCTGCGACAAAGATCTCCCAAAGCAGGTCGCGCTCTGCGTCAGTTGGTACTCGCAATTGTTCAGGAAGTCTCAACCGGCTTTTGAACTCGCGAATCAAGTTCAGACAAAACCCATGGATCGTTCCGAAGTACGCTTGCTCCAGCGCGCGCAGATAGATAAGAGCCTCCGCTTCTGCTACTGCGTCCAGTAGTCGTTGTCGCGATCGGTTCTTAAATGTAAGTGCTGCGCTATTCGTATAAGAGACAACAACCAGCCGCCGCAAAGCACTCGGATCCCGAATGGCAAGTTCGCAGATTCGTTCGACAATCGCAGTGGTTTTACCGGAGCCGGCACCCGCGACTACACAAAAATTCTGGTCTAAAGCGCTACGAAAAAGGGTTCTGGCGTCTTCGTCCATAGAATGGTTCTCAGATTTACCCAAACGCCCGTCTGATAGTAGACGCACCTTCCAGGTGCGGAACTGTACAAACCTCGCAGCTGGACGCTGCGGTACGTTGTTGCCGATAATATCGAGCAAACGCTACATGCACCTTAATTTCTCCAGTGTTAACGCCCGTTTCTTCCGGAGGACCCATGCTGGTATCGCCAACGTTGCAATTGGTAAGCTCTCACGGACACCGAATTCACCGCGCAGAAGAGGCGCATGCCCAAAACAGGTTTGTCTCTGCATCGATGTAAGCTCGGCCAGCTTCCTTTCAATCTCTTCTGGCTGTTTCAAGCGTCCGAGGTCTTTGGATCCAGTTGGCAGCACCGCGATCTGATTACAGGACCCTGCACCCATCGTTTCGGCTAGCAGGCGATACGCCACAAACTGAAATCCTTCACCCGTATCGGCTTTGATCTGGCGCGGTGATCCGGCGGTCTTAAAATCGATGATTGTAATGCCGGATTCCGGCACGGTGTTAGCATCTGCTAACAAAAGATCAAACCTTCCTTTCAGGGCGATTTGCGGCTCGCTTACGGTCAATTCTCCGGTGGAATGTTCGGCAGCTCCGTAGGGAAACTTTTCTAACCATGGACCAATCTCGCCCAACATATTTTCGACGAAAAAAATCGCCTTATCGAGAATCGAACGCCACCAGAGTTCGTCTTGCGGAAAATCCAGTTCGCGAATCAGTTTTCTGATATATCGATGCCCATTGAGACCACGGCTCTCCCGCAGAAACGGACTTTCCCGTAAATCGCTTAGACCGTTCCGGAAGAGATCGCCAAATGGGTTTCTCAGAAGGTAAGCCAACAGTCGATGAACTACGATTCCCAGAGTCTTACGTTCATCGCGCTTAAATCCGAGATCCCAACTTCTTTCCAGCCCGAGCACAACCTGAAAACCGAAGCTGCCCGGAGCGGCAATAACGGCCTGAAGTCGGGAAGCAGACCAGGCCATCGGATTAAGGCCAAGCGAGCTGAAGTTCAGCAAGTATTCATCAAAGCCCCGTACCGGATCGCAGCGGACCGAACGAATCTGTCGCAAATCGGCAAAATCATTGACGGCGTCAATTGGAGGCGCGGCAAAGCTCTCTACTTCCGCACGGAGCGTCCGCTCGAGAAAGGTAACGATTCGGTTCGCATCGATCTCTTCACCGCTTTCTTCTTTGCCATAAAAGCAGATGCCGGCAGAGCGGCGCGCATGGAGCAAAAGTTGCAAAATCGAATCCTCTCGTAACAGAGACTCCTCTTGCAGGCTTACGAAAAGAAAACCTTGCTGGCGCGCCGACCTGCGAAATTCTTGTCCCAAGAGGGAGTCCCCGCTCGTTAACTTCATCCAGAGATCAGCTACCCCATCGGTTAGTATCACCGAGTCCCAGCTCGTTGCATGCAGCTGCTCCGGCGTACTCACGACCACCGGCGCGTAACGATGCGAGGAATCCGGATGGCTCGCTCGTCCCGAGTTTGAAAGTGAGTCGGCAACAAAATCAAGGAAGATGGCGGACGAGAGCTGTAGATCGCCTAACGCATGTTGAATCTCGTCCCAATTCGGCTGCAACGGCTCGAGCGAGATCTTTACCGAGCGGAAAACATTCTCATAGCGAAGTACGAACGCTTCGAAATCGAAAAGAGCGTTTTGCCATTTTGCCTCAAGCTCTTTCCATTGGCCGCTCTCTGGCCAATCTGCTCCGATATTGAGCAGGTCTCGAATCCATGGATACGAAGAATCGGACAACAAAAGTTCGCTGATTGAGCGGGTTTGGCGACGATCGAATTGGCGAAAGAGATATTCG
>Ga0209526_10001011_pt1 | contig 18598 bp, 18 predicted proteins | sample JacPinW_OM2H0_M1_FD_188566 | JGI IMG/M metagenome (GOLD analysis project Ga0209526, IMG submission 188566) | Forest soil microbial communities from Algoma, Ontario, Canada - Jack Pine, Ontario site 1_JW_OM2H0_M1 (SPAdes) (version 2) | ecosystem: Environmental > Terrestrial > Soil > Boreal... | reverse complement strand
CTCAACGGAGTGGTGCATGGAGGAATCTTGGCGGCGCTGGTCGACACTGCGGGCGCGATGGCGGCGTATACACGGGTGGCGAGAGAGACGCCGCTGGCCACCGTAGAGCTGAAGATTAATTATTTAGAGGCGGTGCCCCGGGGGCGAATCCGCGCGGATGCGCGCGTGCTTCGCGCCGGAAGGAATTTTATTGTGTGCGAATGCGAGGTTTTTGACGCCCAAGGTTCGCTGGCCGCGAAGGCGCTGCTCACCTTTGGGGCGGCCGCCGGACATACGCTGCAAAAATAACCGACCGCGGCCGGGGCCCGACCGGGAACGGCGCCCGCCTTCTTTAAAGTCCTAAAACCGGCAAGGATAGCGGTCCCGCCAGTGAGATTACTCTTCGCCGCCGTTGGCCGATTCCTCGCCATCCTTATGGACGTACTTGATGACGCGCTTGAACACCAGCAAGTTGGGGCTGCCCTGGCGGGTCAGCTTGATGCAGTCGCGGTCGTACCATTCAACCGTGCCGCGGAGAACCTCGCCATTGTCCAGAACGACCGCCATCGGTGTGCGAGCTTGCATCTGCTTGACCCAATAAAAGTTCTCAGCATGAGTCAGTTCCGGCGGAGCAGGCTTCTTGCTGGGCGCCGGCCCGTTGTTGTTGTTGTGCTGCGGTCTGAGCGGCACTTGTTCCTTCACGTCCGCGAAGCCCGGACGGAACATGCGGCGGTTCACCATGACTACTCCTTAATGGCTTGGGTGGTTCGTCAATTCCTATGATGCACCCGAGAGCCGCCCGGTTACAGTTGATATTTGTAAATTCGAAGCCAGGCGAATTTTCTGGTTGGTATTACAAGCGCGTGGCAAAAGCGCGGGGCGCGAGAGACGCGGCCAGAGCGTCGAGGCCGAGTTGGCGATTGAGGTTGCGGCGCGCGCCGGCGTGCAGTTCGTCAAACCCCACAATGGCGCGCATGACCCAAGCGGCATCCACGATTTTGCCGAGCGCTTCGAGTTCCTTGGCGAAGGGAAGATTGCGCAATTGAGGGTGCTTTGTTCCGGCGGTGAGCTCCAGAAGATCGTTCAGCAGCCCATAGAAAACCTGGATTTGCTCTTCGAATGAGGACTCGCGGTCTTTGGCGAGCGCCGCGGTGTCCGCAAAAAGCTGGGAAAAGCCCTCACCGCGCGCGCAACGTTCCAGTATGCGCAGGGCGTTCCTGCGTTGCTGGCTGGATTGCTCGACGTCCATCTCGATCGCCAGACCCGGGCTGCCTTCGGCAAGTTGAGAGGCGAGCTTGCGTTCGGCGGGTTTGCGATCCGTCTTCTCCTGCAGGATTTTTTCGACGTCGTCTTGTGGGAGAGGCGCGAAGTGAAACTGCAGGCACCGGGACACAATGGTCGGCAAGAGCGCGTAGGGTGATGGCGCCGTAAGGATCAAAGTCGCAGAGCCGGGGGGTTCTTCGAGGATTTTTAGGAAGACGTTGGCGACGTCCCAGCGCATCGTGTCTGCGCCATCCAGAATAAATACGCGGCGGCGGCCCATGGGCTCGAAGTACGCGGCACGTTGCACAGCGCGAAGCTGGCCGACACGAAGCATGGGACGGGCGACTGGGCTTTTGAAGCGCACAGGATCGGGAACGAGGGCCCACACGTCCGGGTGAGACTGCAGGATCAGAGGGACGCGTTCGACAGTGGCAGCGTCGGCGCTTTCGCCACGCGCGGCGAGACCTTGTTCGATGAGGCGCTGCGGCTCTGCCAGCGAGGCGATGCGCTTGCAGGTATCACACTCACCGCAAAAGTCGTCCCTGAGGCGTTCACAATTGGCGGCTTGCGCGAACATGCGGGCCAGCGTGAACTTGCCGACACCTCGGGCGCCGGTGAAGAGCAGGGCGTGGGGAACACGCTCGCTGCGGAGAGCGCCGCGCAGGGCGGTGACGGTGCGCTGGTTGCCGAGAAAGTCCGAGAAGCCCATGAATCAGCGGCCATCCTTTCGGGCATGGCTGGTCAATTGAGAATCGAGCACTGGCTCGACGGCGGCGAGGACATCCGCGGCGATGGCGTCAGGTGTTCGCATCGCCTTGCGCGAGGGATCAAAACATTGGACCGTTGTCCACGACGCGCGGCGTGACAGGAGATCGTACATTTCAGCTGCTTTCTCCAGGTGATGGAGGTTGGCCTCCAGGATGTCTTGCTTAGCCGTCGTGTACGTGCGGGCGGACTTTGTGGCGACGAGCCTTTGTGCTTCGGCCGGGGACACGCGCAGGTAGAGGACCAGGTCCTCCCGAGGAAGCCCGTAGATGTTGTATTCGAGGTGCTCGATCCAGGTCTGGAACTCGTGGCGTTTCTCCGCCGGCACGCGTGCGGTCTGGTGGGCGAGGTTGGATCCGATGTAGCGGTCGGCAAGGACGATTTTGCCTGCTTCGAGGGCGAAGGTAAGGCGCGGCTTGGCTTCGAAGCGATTACCCGCGTAAAGAAGAGCGGAGAAATGAGGATCGACACTCTCGAGGTCGCCAAGATCCCCATTCAGAAATTGGCCGACCATCTTGCCAAACCAGGAGTCGTATTCCGGAAAGCCGGTCGAATAGACGAGGTGACCTCGGGCTGCCAATGCTTTCTCGAGCAGCTCGAGCTGGGTGCGTTTGCCGCTGCCGTCGATGCCTTCGATGGCGATGAATTTGCCGGTAGCTGTCTTCACTGCAGCCAGTCTAACCGCAGACGTTCGGTGCCGCAACGCCGCGCATGCTACGATGCGCATTCAGCTGAGAATGGCGACATGACCGAGAGCTCGGTGCGGGAAAATTTGTTGAGGATCCAGGAGAGCGTTGCTGCCGCCGCGCACAAGGCTGGACGGCGAACCGAAGAGGTCACTTTGGTCGGTGTGTCGAAAACGCATCCGGCGAACGCGATTCGCGAAGCGTACCATGCGGGATTACGGCATTTCGGCGAAAACCGCGTGCAAGAGTGGGAAGGGAAGCGGGGTGGAATCGACGATCTCGCGGCGACGTGGCATTTAATAGGACACTTGCAAAGCAACAAGGCGGTACGGGCGGCGCGATTTTTTCATTGTGTCGATTCTGTGGATGATCTTGAGCTGGCGCAACGCCTAGATCGCGCGAGGCACGATCAGGGTGCGGGGCCCAAGATGCGCGTGCTGCTGGAGGTGCGCGTGGCCGCCGAGGAAACGAAAAGCGGTGTGAACGCCGGTGAACTTCCGGCGTTGGCGGAGAAGGTGACGATGCTGCCGCGGCTAGAATTCGCCGGGCTGATGTGCATACCTCCGTTCCTCGAGGATTCCGAAACGGTGAGGCCCTATTTCCGCAGCTTGCGCGAATTGCGCGATGGGCTGGTGAGACAGCTTGGCCGGGCCTTGCCGGTGCTGTCGATGGGGATGTCCCACGACTTTGAAGTAGCCATAGAAGAAGGCGCGACCGAAGTGCGGGTTGGCACGGCGCTCTTCGGCCAGCGGCCAGCATCACAACCATGAAGGCGGAATTTCAGGGGGCCACGAAATGAAGCTGTTCAGCCCATATCGGATACGTGAAGTTGAGCTCAAAAACCGCATCGTGGTTTCGCCGATGTGCCAGTACTCGGCGAAGGAAGGACATCCGCAGACCTGGCATCTGGTGCATCTGGGAAGCCGCGCCGTAGGCGGTGCGAGCCTGGTGTTCACGGAAGCAACCGCGGTGGAGGCGCTCGGAAGAATTTCGCCCGCCGATACGGGGATATACACCGACTCGCACGTTGACTCGTGGCGTCCGATTGCACAGTTTATCGGCGAGGAAGGGGCCGTTCCAGGGATGCAGCTGGCGCACGCCGGAAGGAAGGCTAGCACCGCGCCACCGTGGACGGGGGGCAAACCGATCACGTTAGGAGACGGCGGATGGGAGCCGGTTTCGTCGAGTACGCTCGCATTCGATACGGGCTATAACGTGCCTCGCGCGTTGACAGTGCAGGAGATTGAAGAAGTCATTGCGGCATTCCGGAAGGCCGCAGAGCGCGCACTGGCCAGTGGGTTTGCCGTGATCGAGGTTCACGCCGCTCATGGCTACTTGCTGCATCAGTTCTTGTCGCCTCTTTGCAATGCCCGTCAGGACGAATACGGCGGATCATTCGAGAATAGAATCCGCCTCGCGGTGAGAGTCGTGAGGGCGGTGCGCGAGGCATGGCCGGCACGGCTGCCGCTGTTTTTTCGAGTATCGGCGACGGATTGGGTGGAAGGTGGCTGGGACCTGGAACAGACCATCGAATTGTGCCGCCGGCTGAAATCGCTGGGCGTGGACCTCATCGACGTTTCGAGCGGTGGAGCGGTCCCGCATGCAAAAGTGCCCGTGGCGCCAGGATATCAAGTGCGTTTCGCCGAAGAGATCCGACGGCAAGCGGGAATCGCAACCGGAGCGGTGGGAATGATCACCGATCCTGCCCAAGCCGAGACAACCCTCGAGACAGAACAAGCTGATCTTGTTTTTCTCGCCCGCCAATTGTTGCGGGATCCTTATTGGCCACGTCGCGCGGCGAAGGCGTTGGACGCGAAGCTCAAACCGCCCGATCAATACCTGCGCGCATGGTGAATGAGCAGAACCAGCTTCTGGCTCTAGTGTCGAGGGCCGGCGGCGTCGTGTTTCAGGTGCGAGTACAGCCGCGCGCCAGCCATGATGAAATCGCCGGGGTGATGGGGGGTGCTCTGAAGGTGCGGCTGCAAGCGCCGGCGCAGGAAGACCGCGCAAATGTGGCCCTGTGCGAATACCTGGCGCGGCTTTTGAAAACGCCGAAGTCGGCTGTTAGAATTCTCAGCGGTGACCGGAACCGCATCAAACGCATCGAAATTCGCGGGGTGACCGAGCAACAGGTGCTCGCGCTTCTGATGCACAATGCGTAGACCGTTGTTCCGCAACTCGGCGACGAAGGGGAGGTTTCTAGGACATGAGCCTTGACCTCGAGGAAATGCAGGGCGATCTGCGGGCCGCGAAGCTCGATGGCTGGCTATTCTACGATTTTCGCGGCCGCGACCCGATCGCGCAGCGTATCCTGAAGCTGCCAGAAAGCATGCGCACGCGGCGCTGGTTCTATTTTGTCCCGGCGAAAGGCATGCCGCGGAAGCTGGTTCACAAGATTGAAGGGCAATCGCTCGCGGCCGTTCCCGGAGAGACGCTGTATTACGCGGCACAGGACGAGTTGCGCAAGAATCTGGCCAAAATTCTCGGGCGGGCCAAGAATGTGGCGATGCAGTACTCGCCAAAGAATGCAATCCCCTACGTGGCGATGGTGGATGCGGGCACGGTAGAACTGGTGCGGAGTGCCGGAGTAAAAGTGATGTCCTCAGCGGACCTGGTGCAGAAATACGAGGCCTGCTGGACGGCTCAGCAGCTGGAATCGCACTTGGCGGCGGGCGTAGCCATTGACCGGATCGTTCGCGACGCGTTTCAACAAGCAGCGAAGAGCGTGCGGGAGAAGAGCGTCCTCACGGAATACGATTTGAAAGAATGGATACTGAAGGAGTTTGACGCGGCGGGACTGATCACCGAAGAGGGGCCGGACATAGCCGTTGGTCGGCACGCCAGCGATCCGCACTATGGGCCGCTCCCCGGGAAGTCTTCGCCGATTCGCGAAGGGGATTTGCTGTTGCTTGATGTGTGGGGAAAAACGAAAGTGCCGGGAAGCGTCTACTACGATGTAACTTGGATCGGCTTTCTGGGAGCGAAGGTCCCGGATAGGTACGCGAAGGTTTTTGGCGTGGTGCGCGACGCCCGCGATAAGGCGGTCGAGCTCATTCGATCGAGCATCGCCGCCGGGAAACCACTACAGGGTTGGCAAGTGGACAAAGCGGCGCGACGAGTAGTCGAGAAAGCGGGCTACGGAAAATACTTTTTCCATCGCACGGGGCACAGCATCGGAGAGAAAGTGCACGGCAACGGCGTCAACATGGACGGGCTGGAAACCCACGACGTCCGACATTTGATTCCCGGCACCTGCAATTCCATAGAGCCGGGAATTTATTTGCCGGAATTCGGTATCCGCAGCGAGGTCAATGTATACGTGGGAGAACGCGAGGCCCGCGTGACCGGGGCCATTCAGAAAGAAGCCTTGGCGCTTCTGGCATGAAGAGAAGCGCGAGCAGCGCACAAGTCAGGACGTAAGGATGACCGAGGAAACCCAGGTAACGCCGGCCCCTCAGCACGATGCAAAACGCGAAACTCGAGCCGTTGCGATCGGCTTGGCAGGTTGGATTCTGCCAGGGCTAGGCCACGCCTTGCAGAAAATGTGGGGACGAGCAGCGGCGTGTTTTCTCACGGTCGCCGCGCTGGTAGTCATCGGCGCGGGCATGCGCGGTAACTTGTTCACATCGGACGGCGGGGATGCCTTTGCTTCGCTCGGCTATCTCGCCGATTTGGGTGCGGGAAGTTTCTACCTGCTGGCCAGGTCGCTAGAAACCCATGGACCCGATGTTTCGCACGCCGACGGCGACTACGGAACGCGATTTCTAGCGGTCGCAGGCGTTCTGAATCTGCTGGCGGCGCTGCACGCCTACGAAGCGGCGCGCGGACGGAAGGCCTGAGCGCGGGATGAACCTTCAACTCAGCCATTTTCAAGCTATGCTGCTGTTTGCGCTGGCGATTTCGGTAGCATTTGGGTTTCTGAGCCGCAGACCGACCTTGGAGCGCGTGAAATACATCGTATGGTCGCTGTTTTTGTTTCTGCTGATCGGCATCGGGATCGGCTGGGCGATGTATCCATTGTCTCGATGAAAAGAACGCTCTATCGGGGGCCGGCCGAAGCAGCTGACTCGCGACGCCTCGAACCTGAGTCCTACGCCATGGTTCTTCTCTCGTCTGGGGAGCACACCCGCTCAGACAGTTTTGCCGTCTGACAGAATTCACAAAGACGAAGTGAAAAAAGAAGAAGGCCGAGGTAGCTCAGTGGTAGACAGCCGATTCGTAAATTGAAATTCTGCCCAGCAGACGGATCCTAACAATGCTCTAGCCGAATCAATTCGATAGCGTCGCGTGCGTGTTGGCTCTCTTTCCCTTTTTGTGCGTGAATTTGGGTCCGTCGATGGCAATGAGAAGCTATAGCCCGCAACCGCTGATGACGAGCATACGGATTGAACAGGTCACCGAAGGACGCACTACTGCCAGCCGCCACCCAGAGCTTGATAGAGCTGGACTAGCGCTGTTAGCTCGTTTCCCTGGGCCTGTGCCAGCCCCAATGCCGCGGAAAAATAGTTTGTTTCGTTGGTGAGAACCTCAAGATAGTCGGTCGTGCCGGCCTTAAAGCGTATTTCCGAAAGCTTCGCGGCATCCTGCGCCGATTCGGCCAAAAGTTGCTGCTGGATGCGGAACTCGCGATTCTTACGATAGGCAACAATCGCGTTGGACACGTCGCGGAACGCTCCTTGAATTGTTTGTTGGTAGGTCAGAAGCATTTGCTCGCGCTGGGCCTCGGCCAGGCGAACGCCAGACTTGAGTCGCCCTCCCTCGAATATCGGCTGTGTCAGAGATCCTGCCAAACTCCACACTCCGGCCGGGCCGGTAAACAGGTTCGTAAGCGCCGAACTTTCGTACCCGGCTGTTCCGGTCAAGGAGATCTGCGGAAAGTAAGCGGCCCTGGCGACGCCGATTTGTGCGTTAGCCGCGATCAGGTTCTCTTCGGCTTCATGGATGTCGGGACGCCTTTCGAGGAGTGACGAGGGAAGTCCGACAGGCACCTCAGGGGCATGCGGTTGCTCGGTCAATTTCAGCCCCCGCGGGACGTCTCCTGGGTTAGCTCCCAGGAGAACGCTAATAGCGTTTTCCTCTTGTTGAATTTGCCGCTCAAAATCGGGAACTTCCTCAGCAGCTGTGTAGACCAGTTGCTCGGACTGGCGCACATCTAGCAAGGAGTTGATTCCATGCTGCTCTAGAGACTTGGTCAATTCCAAAGAATCCTGGCGCGAGTTTAGCGTATTCTTGGAAATCTCCAGTTCGAGATCCAATTGCCGAAGCTGAAAGTAGTCCGTGGCCAGATTGGCCACGAGGGTAGCCATCACTTCCTTCTGAGCCCATTCATTGGCCAGCAGCGCCGCCCGGGCAGATTCCGTCGCTCTTCGATACTTGCCCCAGAAATCCACGTTCCAGGAGGCCGACCCGGTAACCTGTCCCTGGGTAATCTCGTAGCCGGGGATCGGCCCAATCTTGGGGTTGCGCTGGCTGGCGACATTGCCGCCAGTGCTCAGGGAAGGATATTGATCCGCGCGCGTGATCCTAAGTTGCGCCTGGGCCTGAAGAACCCGTGTTGCGGCAATGCGGACGTCGTAGTTGTTCTGAAGAGCCGCGCGGATGAGCCCCTGCAGTTCCTTGTCCTCGAAAACCTCCCACCATTTTTCGTCGCCGAGCGAGGCGGCTGCAACCCCACGGGAGTCGGACGAACTTGGGGCGGTCGTGCTGGGTTCGCTCGCTGGCATTTCGCCATCGTGCGACCCGCGGTATGCAGCCGGGACATTAGCGGCAGGTCTCTTGTAGTTCGGGCCGACTGCGCACCCGGACGCGCAAAGCAGGGCACCGCTGAGCAACCATGTCACAAAAAGTCCAGGATGTTTCCAACGAGTGCGTCGTGGCATCGGTCTAGTCTCCAATCTCTTCCTGCATTGCATATGCCGGAGTTGGCGCGGGGGACTGCGCGGTGCCAGCGCGGCTCGAACGAAAGAACGAAAAGCGATCTAGAACCTTTTCCTGGAACTCTTCGAGGTATAAGTAGATTGCCGGCGTCACGAATAATGTCACGAACTGCGACACGATCAGCCCGCCGATAACGACAAGACCTAATGGCCGACGTGAGGAACCATCGGCGCCATAGCCCAGGGCAATCGGAAGCGCGCCCAGCAGCGCGGCCATGGTAGTCATCATGATCGGTCGGAAACGTTCCATGCTAGCATCATGAATCGCTTGATCATCTTTGATTCCTTGGCGCACTCGCTGCTCCGCGAAATCGACGATCATGATCCCGTTCTTCTTCACGATTCCCATCAACATGAACATTCCAATGTAGGCGTACAGTGAAGCCTCGGCGCCAAACAGCCATAGGGTCAGCAACCCACCCACAAGAGCCACAGGCAACGAGGAGAGAACCGTGATCGGGTGGAGGTAACTCTCGTAGAGAATCGCGAGAATTACGTACATCACGAAAACCGCGACGAGCATCAAGATAACGAGATCCGAGACTGTGTTGCGAAATGTCAGCGCTTCACCCTGCAACGCGCCATGAACATCAGGCGGCAGAATTTGCTTGGCCGAAGTCTCCACAAAATCGGTCGCCTGACCAACGGTGAACCCGGGCTTCATGTTGAAGAACAACGTGACGCTGGTGAACTGGTTGATGTGGTTGACCGCCTGCGGCCCGATTGTTAGGTGCCAATTGGTAACGGCGTTGAGGGGCACCATCCGCTGGCCGTCGTCGCTTTTGATGTAGAGCCGGCTTAAATCCTGCGGGTCGGAACGTTGGTCGTCGGCAACCTCCAAAATCACCTGGTATTGATCGGTGGTTTTCTTGATCAGGTAACTATAGTTCTGTGAATAAGCATCGTGAAGCAGAGTCAGAATACGGGTCTCCGCAACGCCGTAGAGCTTTGCCTGATCGCGCAGAATATCGACTTGTAGATTGGGTGTGTGGTTGAAAAGGTCCGAGTTCACAAAGAGAAAACCCGGATACTCGTGCATTTTTGCCACCATCTTGTTCGCAGCGTCGTACACCTGGTTGGGATCAATCCCAGAAAGGGCATAGGCAAACTGGCCCTGCACGTTTGCGGTCGCGCCCGTGCTGATTTCCAGCACCGGGTTCGGTTGGAGGAAGGCCAGTGCTCCAGGAACTGTGGACATGATTCCGCCCATGAGTTGTCCCGCCACCTGCTGGATAGGAGCCCGCTGGGCTGGGTCTTTCAAGAAGGAGATCAGAAACGCCTGGTTCGACGGCATAAACTGCCCATTCCCGCTCATGGTGAAAGTGGCGGACACTGCGGGATTCGCATGCATCACCTTCTCAGCCGCGTCTTGATAAGCATGCATCTGTTCGGGAGAAGACCCTTCCTGCGCGACTAGTACCCCGCGGATGAACGAGCTATCTCCCACGGGAAGGAACGATTTCGGGACGGTGTAGAACAGGTAGCCTGTTCCCAGGAGACAAATAACCCAGGTCGCTGCGGAGATCCAACGGTGCCGAAGAAAGAACCAGAGCAAACGTCCATAGACGCCCAGCACACGATGCTCTGCTCCTCCGATCACGCGCTCCACCCACGTTTTCTTCGTCCCCGCCCCGCGACCGGAAAGTAGTCTCGAAGTCATCAGCGGAGTCAGCGTGAGGGAAACGATTCCACTGGCGATAATCGAAACAACGATGGTGATGGAGAACTCACGGAAAATGCGCCCCACCAAGCCGCCCATGAATACCAGTGGAATGAACACGGCGGCGAGCGACAGCGTCATGGTCAAGATCGTGAAGCTGATCTCCTTGGCCGAGTTCAGAGACGCCTCGAGCGCGTTCTGACCTTCTTCCATCAGACGTACGGTGTTCTCGAGAAAAACAATCGCATCATCGACCAGGAAGCCAATCGCAAGCGTGATGGCCATCAGGGACAGATTGTCGAGGCTGTAGCCAAGCACATTCATGGCAACGAAAGTCAGCAACAGGGAGAGAGGCAAGGCTACCGCGGGGATTAAGGTATCCGTCGCGCGGCCAAGGAAAACAAAAATCACCATCACGACGAGGACGAAAGCGATGTAGAGCGTCGCCTGCACGTCTTTCGCACTGGTGACGATCGTTTGCGACCGATCATAGGCCGAAACGATTCTTACGGAAGTGGGCAACTGGTTTTGAATTCTGGGAAGCAGATCGCGAACGGCTTTTGTCACCTCCACCGCATTCGCTCCGGCACGACGGAACACCGCCACAACCACAGTTGCGCCCGGCGTGGGGTACCCCCTCGCCCAGAAGCGCATGTCAATTCGCTCGTCCTGCACACCCTGCTTCGCCGTTGCGACGTCTTTCAGGAAGATGGGCGCGCCGTTACTCTGGCCGACGATGAGTTGGTTGTATTGTTCCGCAGTGCTCAGCTGTCCTTGCGGCTGGAGCAAGAACGTGCGATGGGGGCCATCAAATTGGCCGGCCCCGGTGTAACTCGTTCCGCTCTTAATCGCATTCGTCAGGTCTTCCAGTGTGATATTGCGGATGGCCATGGCCGATGGGTCGGCCTTGATTCGCACCGCGGATTGCGTACCGTACACTGCGACTTGGCTCACGCCCGGCAGAATGCTGATCCGCTCACCGACCTGCGTGTTCGCGTAGTCGTACAGCTGGCCTTCTGTTGCCGTATCGCTCACCAGAACCAGGTACTGAATCGGCTGATCGTTTGGATTCGTTTTCGTGAACGTGGGCGGACTGGGCAAGTCCACGGGGAGTTGCCCCGTCGCCCGCGTGATTGCTGCCTGAACGTCGGTCGCGGCGCCATCCAGGCTCTTCGAAAGATCGAACTGAAGGACGAAGCTCGAGTGACCCTGCCCATTGTTCGAAGTGACCATCTCGAGCCCCGGAATTTGCATGAACTGGCGCTCGAGCGGCGTGGCTACGTTGTTGGCCATCGTCTCTGGGGTCGCACCGGGATAGTTGACTTGTGCTTGAATGACCGGGTAATCGACCGATGGAAGGTCACTGACCGGTAAGCCAAAGTAGGCGACCACGCCGAACAGGATGACGGAGACAGTCAGAGCGACTGTCATCACCGGGCGCCGGATAAAGAGTTCCGAGAGGTTCATGAGTGGCCCCTCTCCGTACTATCCTTGCTTGTTTTTGACGGCGGTGCAGTAGCTCCTGTGTCGATCTGTACCTTGCTGCCAGGTCGGACGAGCAATTGACCCGCAAGGACGATGCGCTCGTTGGGTGCCAGCCCGCTGGTTATCACCACATCGCCGCCTTGCCGCTGTCCCAAAGTCACCGGGCGAAGTTCCGCCGTGTCGTCGGCCTTAATTACATAGACAAATGGTCCCTGCTGGCTGATCTGCGCCGCTTGGCTCGGAATCAGCACCGCACCTTTCTGTGTGGACAGCACAAGCTTCACGTCGACAAACTGGCCAGGCCAGAACCTGTGGTCGGGATTCAAGACGGTGGCACGCAAATTCACCGTTCCAGTGGCGTTCTGCACCGCGTTATCGAGGAACTCTACCTTCCCGGCTCGCGCGACATTTTCCGCGTCCCCGGAAAAACGAACCATTGCTTTCAACACGCCTCTCTTCATCTGTTTTTGGACTTCAGGAAGATCGCGTTCGGTGATCGTGAAAGTGGCGTAGATAGGATCCAACCGTTGAATGGACAGAAGCGATGTTGTGTTTGCTTGTACGACGTTGCCCACATCGACAAGACGCGCACCGGCCCTGCCGTCAATCGGGGAGTGAATGTAGCAATACTCAAGATTGATTGTGGCTGTTTCAATAGCTGCCTCGGCCGCTTCGACTTGCGCTTGATTGACGTCGACGGTGTTTTTCTTCGTGTCATAGTCCTGCTTGGAGATGGCGCGGGTTCCGACAAGCTCCTGGTCGCGAGCGAATTGAATCTTCGCAAGATCCAATGCTGCCTTCGCTTGCGCAAGGTTCGCTTGAGCAGAATCAAGCTGAGCCTTGTAGGGACGCGGGTCAATCACAAAAAGAAGCTGGCCTTTCTTCAGATTTTCTCCGTCCTGGAAGTGGCGCTCCGTGATTCGCCCTGCCACTTGAGGAGTTACTGTTACCGACTCAAACGCAACGTTTCTGCCAATCTCGTCCAAATACGTCGGAACATCCTGCGCGGTCGCCTTCGTCACCGACACGAGTGGAGGAGGGGGCGCAACGGGACCAGCGGCCCGGGCACTGCCGCGGTTGCACGAGACACAAACCATCAGCAGCGGCAGCAGAGCGAAAACTGCACTCCGCGATACAGAAGCGCTCTTTACACGTGCCATTCCGAGCGGCCTTGATTTTTGACTGACGACGCTACTTTTGAGCACCATCTTTGTCTCCTGGGGTCCGCAAATTTGCCTTCTTTTCAATCGCTTGAAAAGCTTTACTCATCACGTCACGTAGGCTGATTTGACATTTGAGCGCCAACTGTCCGACCAGATACTTCGTGAGAACGCCACCACACGAAAACTTCGCGCCCTCTCGCATTAGCTCGAAGAGAGTGTTCTCTCCCTCCTTGCTGATCGTGGTTACATTGTTCAGGTCGACGACTAAGCTGCGGTCTTCTAGCCCATCGCCAGCAGCGCTCCAAACCCTTTCGAGTTCCGAGATCCACGGCTGCACCAGCGCGCCTTCCAGAACCAGCCTGCGCTGGTCGCTCGTTTCAATGAGTGTGATCTTCAGCATGTTCCTTCTTGTGACGGCATCCAGAGTAGGCACCTTGGATGCCAACTCTGGACACGTTTGAAGTTGTGGGATGTGGCTGAATCTGCGAGATGTAGGGAATTAGGCCGGAGCGTTATGTCGAAAAGTGTCGAAACATTTGTCGAACCCTCACAACACCGATCGAGGGTTGATCCCCAACTTTTTCATGCGGGAAATCAGCGTTGAGCGATTGATTCCCATGCGAACCGCGGCGCCATCAGGACCCGCCACGCGCCCCTTGGTGTCCTTTAGGATTCGGAGAATCTCGTCGCGCTCGTTGGCTTCGCGCGTTGCCGAGATGCCAGCCCCAGGGACAGCTTTGCTCAGCTCGCCAACCGGGACTTGAAGGGCGGATCCTTGCGTTAGGATCACTGAACGCTCGATGAAATTTTCCAGCTCGCGAATATTTCCGGGCCAATGCCAATCCGACAGCTTCTTCATGGCGCTGGCGGGGATCGACTCGATTTGCTTCTCCATTCGACGGCCGTATTTTTGGGTAAAATACCGAACCAGCAACGGAATATCCTCAGGCCGCTCGCGTAGCGGCGGAATGCGGATAGGAAAGACATTGAGGCGGTAGTACAAATCGCTGCGAAACTCGCGATCTTCGATCATTTTCTCGAGATTTCGGTTGGTCGCAGCGATCAACCGCACATCCACTTTCTTCGTGTGCGTCCCTCCCAAGCGTTCGAATTCCCGCTCTTGCAGGGCGCGCAGCAATTTCGGCTGTATCTCGCCAGGGATGTCTCCTATCTCATCCAAAAACAGCGTGCCGGCGTCAGCCAGCTCAAGCCGGCCGATCCTTTGCGTGATCGCGCCCGTGAAGGCGCCGCGTTCATGTCCAAAAAGTTCGCTCTCCAGGAGTCCTGTCGGAATCGCGGCGCAATTGAGTTTCACAAACGTCTGCTCTCGCCGCCGGCTGCGATCATGAATGGCGCGGGCAATCCGTTCCTTTCCCGTACCTGTTTCGCCTAAAAGCAGAACCGTCGAATCGCTGGGGGCAACTGTCTCCACTAGCTTCAGCACGTGGCGGAGGGCTGAACTTTGCCCGACGATGCCCTCAAAGTCCATTTCGCCCCGAATTTCATCTTCGAGATAGAGTTTCTCTTGCGCGAGTTTTTCTTTCAGATCGGCGATTTCGCCGAAAGCCTGCGCGTTCTCCACCCCAATCGCCACCTGCGCCGCCACCTGCGTCAGAAAGGCCACTTCATTCTCGTCGAACGCGTTTTCCTCTCGCCTCGCCACGCCAAGGACCCCGAGCAAGCGATTGCGACTGATTAACGGCACGTCGCAGAACGAATGCAGACCCTCCTCGACAGCTTTGCTATACATGTCGGGCCCCATGTCGGCGGGATCAAGGCGATTTACGACGACCGCCTTGCCTGTCTGGAGTGCTTTGCCAGGCATCGTGCCTTCGATCGGAGCCAGGCCCGCTTCGGTGAACACTCCTTTGTTCTGCGGGTAGTCCAGAGCATAGACGCGCAAATGCTTGCCGTCCGGATCAGGCAGCATAATGGCCGCCGCATCACCTCGCATCACGCGCCGAACACTAGCTGAAATCGCGCGCAAAAGTTCCGGAAATTCGAGGTTGGAGACCACTTGATTGGTCAGCTCCAGGATCAGCTCCAAGCGTTCTTGCGCGCGCCGTGAAGTGTGAAAGTTCACGGCGGCATCGATCGCCAGACCGACCTGGTCGGCAACCAGGCAAAGAAACTGCACCTCCTCTTCCGGAAATGCATCTAGTCGCGAACTCCCGACGCTGAGCACCCCCATGCGTCGACGGCCGTTTGCCACAGGCAATGTGCATGTGGACGAAATTCCCAACCCGCAGAGGAATTGTTTATGCCGCTCAAATTTCGTTTCGCGGAGCCAATCGCCGGTCACTGAAGGCCGCTGTTGGTCATAGACCCAGGCAATGGGAGTGTCGTCGAGTGAGGGGATCGTGCGTGAAGAGCAGTCCAATCGCTGGCCATTTGCTTCGACTAGGTGCCACGCAGGTTTGTTCGTGTCGTGATCAAAAGCGACGAAATAAAGGTGTTCCAACGAGATGACTTCGCGCAGTTTTCTCGTAAACGTGTCTAGGCCGCTGTCGCAGTCGCACTCCGTCAGCGCTTTTGTTACCCGCAACAGAGCTTCGTAGCGTTGCACGAGAGCTCCGCGCTCGATTCCGGGGGCGACGCTCATGCCGTTTCTTCCATTTCGCTACAGACCGTTTTGCTGCAAATCCCTCCGGACGACGGACGTTGCGCAGAGCGCCGTGCCGGAATCCTGTAGTTGGATGTGCCAGAAACGCCATAGGGTACTTCCGTCTCCTTTGGCATGTGCGACGTTGGCTCCCAGATTCGGCTGCACCGTTTCACCCATCGCATGGCACGCCCGTTCTCGTTCCACCCTTTTGGTGTAACGTCGAGAAACCCACAAATTCCAAGGAACTCTCCACCGCCGCGGCGATGCCGCGAGCACGAGAGCCAGCACCGCGGAGTTACGGGTCGGTTCGCTACAACAATGAGTCCTACAGGTGGTGCTCGCCCGCGCTGCGCGCGGCGTCCGAGGCCGTAGGAGGCCAGTAAGGTCTTGTCGGGTCGGCGAGGTCGCCCTGACTGTACCGATCGTGGTGGCGAACCCACGACATCGTAAACGATAGGCTGTCTTCGTCGCGGCCCTTGGGCACCAGGTCGAGGTAGTTGTATGTGCCGAGGACCGTCTCGGTCCCGCGCGCGTAAGCCGAATACGTGTGGAAGACGTCGCCGTTCTTGTCTTTATAGAACACGCTGATTCCGGGAGCTTCTTCGCTCGGGAATGCGGTCATGTCATAGTTGTAGTCTACTTTGCCCTTAGCCATTTCTTCCTTGGTGAACGACACATGGAAGTCGTGGTTGAAATCATTCCCGAACGACGAGACCCAGTTGAAGCTCCAGCCAAGACGCGTCTTGAACGCTTCGATCTTGGAGATCGGCGCGCGTGATACGGCCAGGAACGTGACGTCCCGCTGCGCCAGGTGTACCAGGGCGCCGTCCGTGTGATCCATGTTGAAGGAGCAGCTCGGGCACCCTTCCTTCCACTCAGGACCAAACATGAAGTGGTACACGATTAGCTGGCTTCGGCCCTCAAATAGGTCTGCCAGGGTTTTCTTTCCGCCGGGAGCATCGAAGACGTAATTCTTGTCCACTTTGACCCAAGGCAGTTCGCGACGTTGCTGGCTCAGCAAGTCGCGCAACCTGGTCACTTCCTTTTCCTCCTTCAAGAGCTGCTTGCGAGCGGCAATCCACTCAGCTCGTGAGACGACTTTCGGATGTTCTATCTGACTCTGCGTCATGATCTATTCTCCTTTGACTTCAATTCTGGTGACTCGAGTTCTGGGTTATTTTTTGCGCCATCCTGGGCGCGAAAAAATTTGTTCACCGCGAGAGGGACCAGCCCGCCAGCCGGGGTTGTACCGACGATCGCCAGAGCCGCAGTTGCGATGCACAGTGGACACATCTGTTCCTCCCTCGGTTGTTGACGCGTAGTTGCGGTGACGCTTACCCTCCCGCCACTCGTCCCGAACGCAGCGTCTCAGCCTGCTTGCGGATCCGCGCGAACAGATGCGTCCAACCCTGGCTCATCCCGCCTTTGTACTCATCCGGAATGTATCCCAGCGCGGTGTGCCGGAAGGTGATCAAAGTTCCACCAGCGGCTCCCACCAGCCGGTACTGCAAATTGGAGACCACTGGAGACGACATGAACAGGGGCCCAATAAGTTCCAGCAACGTCGGCCGTTTGATGGCCTGCACAAACGCCCAGAAATGACCGTTGCCGTCGCCCAGGTCGCGATACCACCGTCCGCCTGGCCACGCCTCGATCTTCATTGGCAGTGGCTTGCCGTCGTGCGTTTCGTTCTGCGGTCCGATCTGTTCCAGCAACGCGGCGAACGTCACCTCCAGCGGCGCTCGAACCTGGATTTCTTGACTCAGGTTCAACGTCAGGTCTTCGATTGTCGGTGCTGTCAGTGTCATTGCTTCCTCCTGTGTTCAGATCCGATAAGGCTCAGTTTATTTTTTGCTTCGCCCTCGGCATGTGCCTTGACGCGTTCCAACTGATGGCGCCACAAACGCTCGAAGGTGCTCGCCCACTCGTGGAGCGGCCGGATCGCTTCGGCATTCGTTCGATAGAACATCCAGCGGCCTTCGCGACGCACATCGACGAGGCCTACATCTTTCAGGACGCGAAGATGTTTCGAGACCGAGGGCTGCTCCAAGCCCAAGGTCATCCCGATGTCCCTGACCGGGCGCTCCTGAAGCGCGAGATAGTTCAGTATTTCTCGCCGGCGGGGTTCGGCGACCGCGTTGAACGCGTCCGAGGTGGTCGTTGCGCGAGGCATGAGAGCACAATACATTCCTATATAGGAATATGTCAAGGGGCAATTTTCTCAGCCGGATCCCTGTTCCTACCAAAAACTCAGTTGGCCGCCGACTAGCGAAGTAAGCCTTACTCCATGTCCGTTGCGCCTAGGATCAAACCTCGGTGGACACCTAGTCCCCACGCGACCCTGGGCTCCCTCGCAGCAACCAAAAAGCTATGGGCCACGAGTTCCCAATAGAACCGTGGTGAGCAATTGACCAACGAACTGCTTTGCTGGTTTCAGAACTGACTGGCTTCGTCGCGAATACGCGATCAAAACCGCCGGGAGAGGAACCCAAACATGCTACGCAACTGGGCAATCACGCGGTTTGACCGTGTCAAATGAGATCTCCCAGAACTGGAGCGGATAGGAGGTTTGTACCTTGTCGGAGGCTAGGCGGTCCTACTGCCTCGCAAACCTCGTTCGCCGTGAAATAAACCCTATCGTGGAAAAAAGACTGTGGCGCGGCTGGCACGGATTCAAGCGCGGTTTGGCTGCACGGCTCCACGAGTCTCGCGTTCAAGTTGAGGTCATTCAAGAAATTCTGCGACACTGGGACCCGAAAGTTACGCAGGATAGCTACATCGTGGTAAAATCCGATAAAACAGAAAAGGCGATGAAGAAAGTGGATGACGGCTCCGTCCTGAAGGCATGGCGGACGCAAAAGAATAGTCGATGAGAGCTAGTTACAGCGGAATTGTTTGGGGAAATTCGGCGATGGTCGGGAATATTCGGCATCGAATGGACGAAAGATGGACGAAACCCGGGCCCTTAGAGTTGTAAATCGCCAGTATCCATAAGGTTTTGCCGAGGTAGCTCAGTGGTAGAGCAGCCGATTCGTAATCGGCAGGTCGCGAGTTCA
>Ga0209526_10001010_pt1 | contig 18603 bp, 13 predicted proteins | sample JacPinW_OM2H0_M1_FD_188566 | JGI IMG/M metagenome (GOLD analysis project Ga0209526, IMG submission 188566) | Forest soil microbial communities from Algoma, Ontario, Canada - Jack Pine, Ontario site 1_JW_OM2H0_M1 (SPAdes) (version 2) | ecosystem: Environmental > Terrestrial > Soil > Boreal... | reverse complement strand
TCGCCGTGTTCGTCATCGCCGTGGCAGGAATCGCGCTGGGCGCGAATAGCATTGGTTTCGCTGGACTTGTCGCGGTGCTCATCGCCGCCGTGTCACTCGGGATCTACACGCGGCATCGGATGACTGCCAGTCTCCTAATTGTTTTCAGCGCGGCTGGCATCGCCATCGAGTACAACAGCGGGGGCAATGGATCCTCGGCGCTGCCTGTTCCAGGTGAGGTGTTGCCCTTAGCCCTCCTGGGAGCCTCATACCTGGCCGGCAACGAGATCGCGAGCAGGCAACGGCAAGCCGACCAGCAGCGGGAGCGAGCGCATCAGCTCGAGCAAGAACGCGGCGAGGCGGTGGCCGCCGCCGCCGAGACGGAGCGTCGCCATATCGCGCGCGAGCTGCACGACGTGGTCGCACACAGCGTCAGCGTCATGGTCGTTCAGGCCGGCGCCGCGCGAAAAGTGATGGACGACAAGCCGGATGCGGCGCGTCAGTCCCTGCTGGCGGTCGAAGCGAGCGGCCATGAGGCGATGGCCGAGCTGCGCCGGCTCCTCGGCGTGCTGGGCGAAAACGGCAGTGAGGCGCCGCCGCTCGCCCCGCTGCCGGGGATGGCCGGCCTCGACACCCTGATTGCCCGGGTGAGAGAAGCAGGCCTGCCGGTCGAGCTGCGCGTCGAGGGCCCTCCCCAGGCATTGGCGCCCGGCGTCGACGTCGCTGCCTACCGCATCGTGCAGGAGGCGCTGACGAACGCGCTGAAGTACGCTGGCGGCGCGCGCACTGAGGTCGTCGTGCGGAACACGCCGGACGGACTCGAGGTCGAGGTCATCGACGAGGGAACGGTTTCCACACCGGCCGACGGAATCGGGCGCGGCCTGGTCGGTATGCAGGAGCGGGTTGCGCTGTTCGGCGGGACGGTGGAGGCAGGCAAGCGTCCCGAGGGCGGTTATGCCGTTCTTGCCCGCCTGCCTCTCGATCCAGCGTGACCACGCGCGTCTTGATCGTCGACGACCAGTCGCTCGTCCGGGCCGGGTTCCGCCTGATCCTCGAGTCGCAACCCGACTTCGCCGTCGTCGGCGAGGCCCCCGATGGTGAACAGGCGGTCGCCCTGGCTCGGCGGCACCGACCCGAGGTGGTCCTGATGGATATCCGAATGCCGCGGATGGATGGCCTCGAGGCAACCCGACGGATCCTGGCGGACGGGCTGAGCGGCTGTCGAATCGTCATGCTGACGACCTTCGATCTCGACGAGTATGTTTACGCCGCCTTGCGCGTCGGTGCCTGCGGCTTCCTCCTCAAGGACGTCACGCCCGAGCAGTTGATCGCGTCCGTCCGACTGGTGGCGGCCGGCGACGCGCTGCTCGCCCCATCGATCACCCGTCGGCTGATCGAGCGCTATGCCTCGCGTGGCAGCGAACTGAGCCGCGACCTCTCCTCCCTCACCGAACGGGAGGTTGAGGTCCTTCGCCTGATGGCCCAGGGGCTGGCCAACCAGGCGATCGGCGAACAGCTCTTCGTCAGCGAGGCGACAGTAAAGACGCATGTCGCACACATCCTCGACAAGCTTCATGTCGAGAACCGCGTCCAGGCGGTGGTCGCCGCCTATGAATCGCGGTTGGTCACCCCCGGCGAGCCCGCCTGATTCAGGGAGAAGGCGGATTCAACCGGAACCCCGTTTCGCAGCGTATTGAGCACGACGCAATACTTTTCCGCGCTCCGCAACAGCCGCTCCGCCCGCTCGCCCTTGACGTCCGCAGGGACGGTGACCCGGGTCCTGCTGCGGATCCCGGTGAGGCCGATCGGGTAATCGCCCATCGCGAGCGTGCCGCGTGCGTCCCAATCGGCTTCGATCTCGACCTCCAGGGACGCGAGTTCGATTCCCATGTTCGCCGCCACCATTCTGATCGTGGTCTCCTGGCAGGCGGCCAGGGCCCCAAGCAGCAGGTCGCCGGAGCATGGCACGTCGCCCGTGCCGCCGACGGCCGGGTGGGCGCCCGATCTCCAGGTGATGTCGGGGGTGGTTACCGGCAGGGCGGCGCAATGCAGCGGATCGGCGAGATCCGACTGGGTGCTCCGCACCCTGAGCCGAATCTGGGCCGCCTGCGGGTCGTCCTTGTAGCGCTGCCGGATGGGTGTTTGGAGCTCGCGAACGTTGATTCTGGCCATGTGAGTACTCTAGGTCGATGGCCGGCACCCTGACGGTGCTCGATGGAAACACCTTCTTTGTCTCCGATGCGGCAGGTGACGTCGAGCCGGGCGAGGATGCCAATGGCTTCTTTCATGCCGACATGCGCCAGCTCTCCACCTGGCGGCTGCGGCTCAACGGCCAGCCCATGCATGTCCTGACCAGCCGAACGGTCGACTACTATTCGGCGTCGATCTTCGCCACGTTGGCGAGTGTCAGCGTCGGGGAGAACCCGCCCATCTCGGTCCGCCGGGACCGCTTCGTGGCTCGCGGCGTCCACGAGGATTTGGTCGTCCAGAACCACAGTGACCGCTCGCAGACGGTCACGATCGAGGTCGAGTACGGGAGCGATTTCGCGGATCTCTTTGAGGTCAAGGACCGGATCCCGAAGCGAGGGCAGCTACGCACGGAGCTGGGTCCCAACCAGGTGACCTTGACCTATACGCGGGATTCGTTCCGGCGTGACACCGTCATCGAATTCAGCGAGAACTTTTCCGTCGGACTCGAGCGGGCTCAGATTGAGCTGCACCTGGAGCCGCGCGGGTCGTGGCGAACCTGCATCGATGTCATTCCGGTCCGCGACGGCGAGCTCAACCGGCTGGAGCACGGTGACCGCACGTTCGGCAATCCCAAGCCGGATATGCCGACTACGTTCGAGCAGTGGATGGCGCAGGCGCCAACGCTCGCCACCGACAACGACGTCCTGCGCCACACCTACCGCCAGAGCCTCATCGACCTGGCCGCACTTCGGTTTCGCCCGCTCAAGACACTTTCCTATTCCCTGCCCGCTGCCGGCCTGCCGTGGTTCATGGCTCTGTTCGGACGCGACAGCCTGATCACCGCATACCAGGCACTTCCCTTCCAGCCCCACCTGGCACGGACCACCCTGGAGGCATTGACCGCCTGGCAGGCTCGCGACTTCGACGACTTCCGCGATGCCGAGCCGGGGAAGATCCTGCACGAGCTGCGACTCGGCGAGCTCACCGTGCTCGGCGAGCGGCCGCATAGTCCCTATTACGGCACCCACGATGCGACGCCGCTCTTCCTGATCCTGCTCGACGAATATGCACGCTGGGCCGGCGACCGCGACTTCGTTCGACGCCTGCAGCCGGCCGCCATGAAGGCGCTCGAGTGGATCGAAGGACACGGCGACCGCGATGGCGACGGCTACCTCGAGTACCAGACTCGGTCAAAGGAAGGCCTGGCCAACCAGTGCTGGAAGGACTCCTGGAATTCGATCCTCTTCAAAGACGGCACCGTGGCGACGGGGCCGATCGCGACGTGTGAGATCCAGGGGTACGCCTACGACGCGCGCGTACGGATGGCTCGGCTGGCGCGCGACGTCTGGGACGATCTTCAATTAGCAGACCGGTTGGAGCGCGATGCGGCGATGCTCCGGGAGCGCTTCAACCGCGATTACTGGATCGAGGCCCGCGGCCATTACGCGCTCGCCCTCGACGGCGAAAAGCGGCAGGTCGACGCCATGAGCTCGAACGTCGGGCACCTGCTCTGGTCCGGCATCGTGCCGGACGACCGTGCCGCCATGATGGTGAAGCGGCTGATGTCGCCCGAGATGTTCACCGGCTGGGGCATCCGAACCATGTCGGCGAACGACGCCGGCTACAACCCCATCGAGTACCACGACGGCACGGTCTGGCCGCACGACACCGCATTCGTGGCCGAAGGAATGCGCCGCTACGGGCATCGCGAGCAGGCGTCGCACCTGGCCTTGATGCTCGTCCAGGCCGCCGAGGCGTTCGAGTACCGCCTGCCCGAAGTCTTTGCCGGCTTTGCGCGCGACGAGACGGGAGCGCCCGTCGAGTATCCGACCGCCTCCCGTCCACAGGCCTGGGCCGCCGGCGCACCGCTGCTGGCCCTGCGCACCGCGCTCGGATTGGATGTCGTCGACGGCGAGTTGCGCACCGATCCGCACCTCACCGAGGGCTGGGGGCTTGTGCGGCTCGACAACATTGCGGTAGGAGCCAGAGCAGCCGCCTCCGTTCGGCGCTGACACGGATCCCGGGCGGGTTTTAGAATCTGCCAAGACCCAAGGAGGCATACATGACCGACCGGCGCCGCTGGATCCTGGTTGCCGCTGTGCTCGGGTCGGGGATCGTCTTCCTCGACTCCACCGTCGTCAACGTCGCCCTCCCCCGCATCGGCCGGGACCTCCCACGACTCTGGTTCGGCGTGCTCGAGGGCCAGTCCTACGTCTACAACGCCTACCTGCTTAGCCTCAGCGCGCTGCTGATCCTGGCGGGCGCGCTGAGCGATTACTACGGCCGCAAGCGGATGTTCCTTTACGGCCTGGTCGGCTTCGGCATCACCTCGGTGCTCTGCGGACTCGCCCCCAACATGGAGCTGCTCGTGCTCTTTCGGATTCTCCAGGGTGTGGCGGGCGCCGTGCTCGTGCCGGGATCCCTGGCGCTGATCACGGCCAACTTCGAAGGGGAGGCGCAGGGCCGGGCGTTCGGCCTCTGGGCCGGCGCCTCGGGCGCGACGACCATCCTCGGCCCCTTCGTCGGCGGCCTCCTGGTTGACACGATCTCCTGGCGGGCGGCGTTCCTGATCAACGTGCCCCTGATCGTGATTGCGTTGTGGGCCACCTACGTGCACGTCCCCGAAAGCCGTGACGAAACGTCCGGCGCCCACTTCGACTGGCTGGGGTCCGCGATCGTGGCGCTGGCGGTGGGAGGGCTCGCCTTTGGCACGATCTACGGCCAGCAGCGCGACTGGCAGGATCCCCTCGGCTACGCGGCGCTGGCCGTCGGCGTCATTTGTACGATCGCGCTCCCCTTCTACATGGCGCGGGCAGCGCATCCACTGATTCCCCTTTCGCTCTTCCGCTCGCGCAACTTCACGGTCACGAATATCTCGACACTCCTGATCTACGGGGCGCTCTACGTCACCTTCTATTACCTGACGCTCTTCCTGCAGGGAACGCTCGGCTACACCGCCGCCGCGGCGGGGCTCGCCGGTATCCCGGGCTCCCTCTTTTTGACCTTCCTTTCGGCTCGGTTCGGCGCACTCTCGGGCCGGACTGGATCGCGAATGTTCATGGCGGTCGGCCCGGTGATCATGGCGCTCGGCGTTCTGTGGTATGCGCGCATGCCGGCGGGCAGCGTCCCCTGGCACCTCGAACCACAGAACCCCTCGACCTTCCTGCCGCCGCTGTCGTATGTCATCGATCTCCTGCCGGGAGGAATCATCTTCGGTCTGGGGCTTTCCATGCTGGTCGCCCCACTCACAACAGCGCTGATGCGATCCGTGCCGGCGCACAACGCGGGGCTCGGGTCGGCGATCAACAATGCCATCTCGAGGGTCGGCCCACAGCTCGCGGGCGCCCTGGTCTTCGTCTTCATCACCGCCAGCTTCTACAGTTACATCGCGGCGCGTCGTGCCGATGTCAACGTCAACGATCCCGCCTTCCGCAAACTGGTGAGCCCGCTCAACCCTTCCGGCATCCCGGGCCTGATGGGCACTCTCGTGCGTGACGCATCGACCGCCTCCTTCCACCTGGCGATGATGGTCGGCGCCGCGCTCCTCATCCTGGGCGCCATCGTCAACGCGGTCGGCATCCGGGACCCGAGTAAGGCGCCAGCACCACGGGTCGCGACGAGCACGGCAGAGCCCCTAAAGGAGGGCGTGTAATGGCGGTCCGCGACGACGTCGTCAACACGATCGCGGCCTTTTCGCTTTTTGCCGACCTGACCGGGCCACAGCTCGAGGAAGTCGCCCACATTTTTGACGAAGCCTTCTTTGGCGAAGGCGAGCGAATTCTCCGCCAGGGTGTCAGCGGATCGGGCTTCTACATCATCCTCGAGGGAACCGCCGCCATCCGGGTGAACGGGGCAGATCGCAGCAGCCTGAAGGCCGGGGACTTCTTCGGAGAGATCTCCTGCCTCCTGGGCGAGGTGCCGGTCGCCGACATCGTCGCGACCAAGGCCCTGCGCTGCCTCGTCCTGCCCGCCGCGCAGCTCGAGGGATTCCTCACGGCTCACCCACGGGTCATGTATCGCCTGCTGCAGGGGGAGGCGCGAAAGGTCAAGAACACAACCAAGTGGCTGAGTTAGCGCAGAAACCCTTTCCTCCCGGCCGTTATCGACTCGTCATCGTGGGCAGCGGTCCGGGCGGCCTGCAGCTGAGCTATTCGTTGCGCCGTTTGGGCATCGACCATGCTGTCCTCTCCGACGACCCGGCGCCCGGTGGGATGTTCCGCCGGTGGCCGGTCTTTCAGCGGATGCTCAGTTGGACGAAGCCGCACACGGTTGTCGAGCGAACGTCTCGCGCGTACGAGCGCTTCGATTGGAACAGCCTTCTCGCGGACGATGAGCCTCAGCGCGCCGTCATGCCCGCGTTGATGGATGGGACCTCGTACTTCCCCTCGAGGCCGGAGATGCAACGCGGCCTGGAACTGTTTGCCGAGCGGACCGGCATCCAGGTGCGCTTTGGCTGTCGCTGGGAATCGACAAAGGTAATTCCCTCCCCCGCTGGCGGAGGAGGGCAGGGTGGGGGCCAAGACTTCGTGCTGACCACGTCAGACGGGGAGTATCGGGCGCCGGTCGTCGTCTTTGCCGTGGGCGTGGCGCAGCCCTTCCGCCCGCCGATCCCCGGCCTGGAGTTGGCGCCGCATTACGGCGACTTCCGGCCCGTCGAGACCTATCGAGACCGCCGGGTGTTCATCATCGGCAAGCAGAACTCCGGCTTCGAGATTGCCAGCGGCCTGCTGCCGTGGGCGCGCCAGCTCGTGCTGGCCTCGCCGAGCCCGACGAAGCTCTCCGTCGATACCCACACATTGGTCGGCGTGCGCGCCCGATACGTCCAGCCCTACGAGGACGCCGTACTGGCGGGCGGCGTGCTCATCCTCGACACGACGATCGAAAGTGTCGCCCGCCAGGGCGCGGTCTATAGGGTGCAAACGCGCAGCCCGCACGAAGGCCGGGAGCGAGCCTTCGAAGCCGACGACGTGATCGCGGCCACCGGGTTCATCACCCCGCTGCGCGATCTCTCGACGCTGGGGGTCGCGACCTTCGGCCAGAGTGGGCTTCCCGCCCAGACACCCTTCTGGGAAAGCGCCACGGTGCCGGGCATCTTCTTCGCGGGCACGATCACCCAGGGCGCCAAGGGCCTCAAGAAGCATGGCATCCCGAGCAATTCCGGCGCCGTGCAGGGATATCGCTACAACGCGCGAGTCCTCGCCCGGCACCTGGCCGAAACGAAGTTCGGCGTGCCGGCAACGCGCGAGCGCCTTGACGCCGCGGGCCTGGTCCCCTACCTGCTCGAGCAGCTCAGCAATGGCCCGGAGCTCTGGCACCAGCGCGCCTACCTGGCCCGCGTGATCAATCTCGATCGCAACACCGGGATCAGCGACGAAGGCATCGTCCCGCTGCAATATTTTCTTGACTCGGGTGGTGGCGACGCGGTGGCCGCCACGCTCGAGGCGAACGGCCGGGATAATCCCTACCCGGTCGTCTACGTCCGCAAGGACGGTTCCGTCGTTGAACATGCCCTGGCGCCGGATCCACTGCTCGACTTCACCGGGCCCGATTACCAGGGCGAACTGCGCAAGCTCCTTGAGCTGGTGTTGAGCGGGGCCGCGTCGCCCGCATGACCAAGCTGCCCACCGGCACGGTCACGTTCTTCTTCAGCGATATCGAGGGGTCGACACGGTTGATCCAGCAGCTCGGTGAGCGATATCCGGAGGTCCTCCTGGCCCATCACACGATCCAGCGGGAGGCGCTCGCCGCCAACGGCGGCCACGAGCTGCGAACCGAGGGCGATTCCTTCTTCATCGTGTTCGGTAGTGCGCTCGAGGCATGCGCCGGCGCGGCGGCCGTGCAGAAGGGGTTGCACGCGCACGCCTGGCCGGACGGCGGGCAGGTCCGGGTCCGGATCGGTCTGCACACCGGGGAGGCGACGCTCGTCGGCAACGAATATCTCGGGCTGGACGTCCATCGCGCCGCCCGGGTCGCGAGCGCCGGCCACGGGGGGCAGGTGCTGGTGTCCGAAACCACGCGGGCGCTGGTCGACCACGCGCTGCCACCCGGGCTGACCCTGAAAGACCTCGGCATGCATCGGCTCAAGGACCTGGCGCGGCCCGAACGCCTTTTCCAGCTCACGGTCGAGAGTCTCCCCGCCGAGTTTCCACCGCTCAAGACGCTCGAGGCGACGCCGAACAACCTGCCCACCCAGTTGACGAGCTTCATCGGCCGCGATGACCAGGTCCGCGAGGCCAAACAGCTGCTGGCCCGATCCCGGCTGCTGACCCTGACCGGACCGGGCGGAACAGGCAAGACGCGCCTCAGTCTTGAGATCGCGGCGGAGCTCCTGGACCAGTTCTCCGACGGTGTCTACTTTGTGCCACTCAGTGCCGTTCACGACCCCGAACTGGTCGCCTCCGCGATCGCGCAGGCGCTTGCCATCTCGACGACGGGCAGCCGCCGGCCGATCGACGCGCTTCTCGATCACCTTCGAGAAAAACAAACGCTGCTGGTGCTCGACAACTTCGAGCAGGTGCTGGCAGCTGCACCCGTCGCGACCCAACTGCTCGAGGGAAGTGTGGGGCTGCGCGTACTGGTCAGCAGCCGCACGGTGCTGCGAGTCTCGGGCGAGCAGGAGTTCCCCGTTCCTCCACTCGGGCTGCCCGACCTCAAGGCCCTGCCGGGACTGGCCGCCCTCTCGCAGTTCGAAGCGGTGCGGCTCTTCATCGAGCGAGCCGTCGCGGTGAAGCCCGATTTCCGCGCGACCAATGAGAATGCGCCGGCGATTGCGGGGATCTGCCAACGGGTCGACGGACTGCCGCTGGCGATCGAACTCGCCGCGGCGCGCGTCAAGCTCTTCTCTCCGCAGGCACTCCTGAGCCGGCTGGAGAAATCGCTTAGCGCCCTCGGCAGCGGGGCACGAGACGCTCCGGCTCGGCAGCAGACACTCCGCGGCGCGATTCTCTGGAGTTATGACATGCTCGACGCGGGCGGCCGGCGCCTCCTCGCCCGTTTCTCGGTCTTCGCCCGCGGTGGCAACCTGGAGCAGCTGGAGCCGGTCTGCGGCCCGGCAGAGGACGTCGGCGGGGATGTCGTCGAGTCGCTCGATCAGCTGGCTGACCAGAGCCTGCTCCGGCGCCTTCCCGACTTCGATGAGCCGCGCTTTCTGATGCTCCAAACCATCCGCGACTTCGCCATGGAGCGGCTCGAGGAAAGCGGCGAAGCCCAGCTGATTTGCGACCGTCACGTCAAGGCCTTCATCGCGCTCGCGCAGCAGGCGCAGCCGCACCTCTTTGGGCCACGGCGAAAGGAGTGGCTCGATCGTCTCGAGGAGGACCACGATAACTTTCGGGCTGCCCTGGACTGGACGGTCGCGTCCGGTGACGCCCGGAGCGCGATGGAGCTTTCAACCGGCCTGTGGCGGTTCTGGCAGATGCGCGGCCACCTGCATGAGGGCCGTCGTCGCATGGATGGCGTGCTCGCGATGCCCGACAGCGGCCACTTCCCAAAGGAACGGTTGGCCGCCCTCGAGGCGGCCGGCGGGCTGGCCTACTGGCAGGCGGACATGGAGATCGCCCAGCGTTTTTACGACGAGTGTCTCGCACTCACCCGCACCCTGGGAGACGACCGGGCACTCGCCAATGCGTTGTACAACGCCGCCTTTCCGAGGGTAGTCGGCCGGGCGGCCATCGCCGAGGCCAAGCCGATGCTGGCGGAAGCGCTTCCGCTGTTCCGCAAGATCGGCGACCAGACGGGCGTCGCGAGGGCCCTCTGGGGGATCGGCAATGCGTATTTCTTCAACAAGGAGTATGCGGACGCTCGGCCGGTGCTGGAAGAGGCCGTGGCATTGAATCGCAAGCTGGATGACCGCTTCGGTCTCGGCTGGTCCATTCACACGCTCGGCTTGGTCAGATTCAATCTCGGCGACCTCCAAGGTGCACGCGCTTGTTGGCTTGAAGCCATCCACCTTTTCTCCGCCGCCGGTGACGTACCCGGGATGGTTCTGCAACTCGACAATCTCTCCGCGCTGGCACGCCAGGATGGCGATTTTGAGCGCGCCGGTCGGCTGTGGGCCGCGGCGAGTGCCCATCAGATAAGCAGCGGCACCGGCCTGGGGCGCTTGCTTCGTGAGGAGGAACGTCGCACCGGCAGGGAGGGGCTCACCGACGACGACGCGGCGCGAGTCTGGGCCGAGGGGCAGGCGATGAGCCTCGAACAAGCCGTCGCCTATGCGATGGAAATTGAGCCCGCCCAAAAGGTGAGCGGGTAATGGATGAGCGCGTCGACGTCATCGTCCTCGGCATGGGCGTTGGCGGCGAGGAAGTTGCCAACTCTCTTGCCGACAACGGCCTGAAGGTAATCGGTATCGAGAGCAGCTTGGTCGGGGGCGAGTGCCCCTACTTCGGTTGTATCCCCACGAAGATGATGATCCGCGCCGACGACATGCTAGCCGAGGGCCGCCGCATTCCCGGCTTCGCCGGGGACTCGATCGTGAAACCGGACTGGAAGCCTGTGGCACGACGCATCCGCGACGTGGCCACGGACAATTGGGACGACCGGGTGGCCGTCGAGCGATTCGAGCGCAAGGGCGGTCATTTCGTTCGCGGGGCCGGGAAGCTCGCCGGCACCGGCAAAGTTTCGGTCAACGGCACCACCTACGAGGCCTCGCGCGCGATCGTGATCGCGACTGGGACATCTCCGGCGGTGCCGCCGATCCCAGGGCTCGACCGCGTGAAGTACTGGACAAACCGCGAGGCCGTTAAGGTCGAGCAGCTACCGAAATCCCTGGTCATCCTCGGGGGTGGTGCGATTGGCGTCGAACTCTCGCAGGTCTTCGCTCGCTTCGGGGTCAAGGTCTCGATCGTCGAGGGCATGGACCGGGTACTTGCGATGGAAGAGCCCGAGGCGAGCGCGGTGCTTGGCGCCGTGCTGCAACGCGACGGCATTCAGCTCTTCCTCAAGAGCCCGGTTCAGTCGGTCGAGCAGCACGATGATGCGATCGCGATCAATCTCGACGGCGGGCGGCAAGTAACGGGTGCGGCACTCCTGGTCGCGACGGGAAGGCGCGCCAACCTACGAGACATCGGCCTGGAAACAGTCGGCCTCGATCCATCGGCGCATCTCCTCGAACCGGATGACCATCTCCGAATCGGTGAGCGGCTCTGGGCGATCGGCGACGTGACCGTGAGCGGCGGCTTCACCCACATGGCGATCTACCACGCCGGTATTGCGATCGACGACATCCTGGGCAAGCCCGGTCCCGGTGCCGATTACCGCGCGAAACCACGGGTCACGTTCACCGATCCCGAGGTCGGCGCCGCCGGCCTCACCGAGGAACAGGCGAGAAAGAGGGGGATCAACGTGAGGACCGGGATTCAGAAGGCATCGGTCACGTCCCGCGGCTGGATCCACGGACCGGGCAATGATGGGTTCATCAAAGTCGTCGAGGACGCCGACCGCGGAGTGCTGGTCGGGGCCACCACGATGGGTCCGCGGGGCGGCGATCTTCTCGGCATCTTCGAGCTCGCCATCAAGATGCAGATTCCCAGTGACGAGCTGCGCCATTTGATCTACGCGTATCCGACGTTCTATCGCGGTACTGGGGAGGCGGTGCGGAAGCTGGGCCCCGACCTGCACACCCCGATGCGCTAGGGCCTTTCGTTTCCTCTCCCTCCGGGGGAGGGCAGGGTAGGGACACCAGCGAGTTGACTCATATACAGCCTCCACCCTTCCGTGTGCTGGCGACGTTCGCCTTCGTCAGGCAGTCCGAGATGGCGGAGCCGGAGCACGGTCGCACCGTGCTCGGGCGTCAGCGTGATCTCGACCGTCGTCGATCCGGGCGGGACGGTCGGATGGCCCTCCCAACCCCAGCTCATCACCAGGCGGCGCGGCGGATCGACTTCCCGGTATTCACCACTCGCAATGTGTTCGCCGTCGACATCGATCCGGTAACGCCCGCCAGGCCGCGCGTCGAGCTCGGCGCCCACACCCATCCATTTCACGAAGCGGCGGCTGTCGGTCAGATAAGCGAACACGATTTCCGGTGGCGCCTCGATCCGTTGCGTGATCTCTATCGCGCCCGTCAGGTCCTCAATCATGTCGCGTCCTGCGGGAACGGGCTTCCTCTTCGGCGAGCTCGCGGAGCCGGCCCAGGTCGCGCGTCCACATCTGCCGAAGGACGACTTCCAGCGGGCCTAGCGCACGGCGGTCCGCCCGGTAGTACCGGTGGGTCCCCTCGCGGCGCTCCGTGATCAAGCCGGAGTTCTTGAGCAGTCGTAGGTTCTGCGAAACTGCCGGCCAGCTCACGTCGTCGACGGTAGCCGCGATGTCGCCGGCCGAGCGCTCGGCATTCCAGACCAGCCGCAGGATCTGGCGCCGTCGTGGGCTGGCGATGGCCCCCATGGCGGCTTCGAGCGGGGTCGCGCTGGTGCGAGTTCGTGCTTGCATTCCTGGTTCGGCTTATTTAAGCTGTTGCTAAATTAAGCCATTCCTTTAGGAGGATACTAGCATGGCCGCTCCGCTCGTACATCAGGTGAACATCAAGGCGACATCCGAGGCGATTTACGACGCCGTTTCCACCGCCAGAGGCCTGGCATCGTTCTGGACCTCCGAGAGCAAGGCCGACGCGAAAGTCGGCGCCGTCGCGAGCTTCGGGTTTGGCGGCCCGACCCAGCGGATGCGAATCGACGAGTTGAACCCGGGAAAGCGCGTCAAGTGGACGGCACTCGCGGACTTCCCCAATTGGGATGGGACGACCGTGACCTGGGACATCTCCCCCGCCGAAAACGGCGAGACCGGGGTCGTGTTCCGGCACGCGGATTGGTCGGACAAGGTCTCGCAGGACGACCTGGGCTCGATCAACTACAGCTGGGGCCTCGTCGTCGAGCGGCTCAAGCAATACGCCGAGAGCGGTAAGCCGAACCCCCTCTTCGCCTTCGCAACCCGGTAAAGCTCGCCGCCGAGCGTCTCCCTCCCTCCCCCTCCGGGGAGGGCAGGGTGGGGGCCGACGTTCCCCTTCACTTGCGGTAATGTTTCGGCCTGTATGTTGGCGCCTGAGCCAAACCAAGATCTTGGCGAACTCATCCAGATCGCCCTCGACGTCGCCGGGTCCCTCGATCCGCGGGAGGTGATCGCCCGAATCCTGGAGCGCGGCACCCACGCCGTCCAGGCGGATCGAGCCACTCTCTCCAGCCTGGTCGGTGACCACGTCGTGATCGAAGCCACCTACGGCCGCGCCGGCGAGCTGACCTGGGTAGGGCAGCGCTACTCGCTCGACTATTTCGAGGGACAGCCCTTGGTGCAAAAGGCGATCGATTCCTTGCAGCCCACCTTCGGCGGTCAATTGGCTGCCGACAGGGCCGCGCCGGAGTTCCGAGAAGCGCTCACCAGCGTGCGGCACGTAGCGGTCGTCCCACTGGTTCATGGCGGGAGGGCCATCGGCATGCTGGTGTTCAGCCGCTACCAGGATCGGGCGTTCACCTCGGCGGACCTGGCGACGTTGACGCTGCTGGGGACGATCTCCGGGCTCGCGCTGCGCAACGCCCGGCTGTTCGAAGAGGGCGAGGCGGCACGAAAGCGCGCCGACGAAACCGCCGCGCGGCTGCGCGCGGCAGTGGATGCGGCCGAGGATGTTGCCAGCCAGGTGGAGTTGGACGAGGTGCTGCGCCGCCTTTTGCAGCGGGCTGGCGCATCGGTTGATGCCGACGGCACGTCGCTTGCGCGGCTCGACGGCACGGATATGGTGATCGAATCGACCCCGACGGGCGAGCTCGTTGGCACCCGCTGGCCGCTGATGCCGAAGGTGCTGACCGGGGTCTCACAAGGGCGCACGGTCGAGTTGACCGCGGCCGAATACACCGGCGCGCCTGAAGGCCTCGAGTCCGTGGTGCAGCCGTATCGACGCTTCCTGGTCGCTCCGCTGGCCGTCGGCGGCGAGACGATCGGACTGTTGGCCATGGGCCGAAAGACGGATGAGCCGTTCGATCCGGTCGCAGTCCAATCCCTGCAGCATTTTTCCACGCTTGGCGCGCTCCTGCTGCGCAACGCCCGCCTGATCGCGCGAGCCCAGGAGGCGGAGCAGGCGAAGAGCGAGTTCATGAGCATTGCGGTCCACGAGCTGCGCGCGCCGCTCACGGTGGCGAGCGGCTACCTCGGAATGGCGCTGGAGGGGGCCTTTGGTGAGCTACCGGCGGCTCTCAGGGACGTCCTCCAAACGGCGCAGCGAAAGACCGAGGAAGCCAAAGCACTCGCGGACGAGCTGCTGACCGTAGCCCGCCTCGAGGGCAAGGCCATCACGCCGAAAGCCGAACCATTCGCGGTCAACGACGCCCTGCAGGAGGCGGTGTCGCGCGCCCGCCCGCGCGCCGAGCTGGTCAAGGCTACGCTGCAGATCGAGCCTGGCGCTGACGTGGCGGTGCTGGCCGATCGAGTGCTGGCCGGCAAGATTCTCGATAACCTCCTCAATAATGCGCTCACCTATAGTGAGCATCCGCCATCCATCCGGCTCTCGGCGCGGCGGGATGCGGATCAGGTCGCGGTCACGATCGCCGACGACGGCAACGGGATCTCACCCGACGACCAGGGCCGGATCTTCAAACGATTCGTCCGGGGGAGCGACCGGTTTGCGTTGGAGAAACCGGGGAGCGGCCTCGGACTCTACCTCAGTCGCGGCCTGGCCGAGCAGATGGGCGGCTCGCTGCAGCTCCAGTCGAGCCGGCCGGAAAAGGGCTCCAGCTTCGTACTTCGGCTTCCGCTGGCGCCTTCCTAAGTCAGCGCGTCGAGCAGACGCCGGGAGCTGGCGCTGACGTCGCGTACCGCTGCCTCGAACGGCGCCGTGTTGGCGCGCGACGGGGCTCGGTAGCCGCTGATCTTCCGGACAAACTGCAGGGCGGCGTCGTGAATTTCCTGGTCGGTCGGCTTTACGTCGCGTCGGCGGAGGGTCTTGATGCTTCGGCACATGCTGTAAGTCTGACAAAAAGAGAGGCCGGTCAAGCCCGACCTCTCTTAGAGGAGGTAGAGGACAAACGCGGTTATTGCAGGGTGATCGAGCCGCTCAACAAGTTGCTGGCTAGCACATACCCGTCGCTCAGGCTGAGACTGACGCTGCCAGGCGTGTTGGGTCCAGTCGCGGTTTCAACCAAGACGAAGGACACGGGGTTTCCGCCACTTACCCCAAGCCCGAAGATCGTCACCGTCTTCGTTGCGTCATCGAATTGCACGGATTGGATCTGTGTGGACTGAAAATCCTTGTTCGCGCCGGGATCTTGCGACTTGACCTGCTCCTGGTCCTGGTCCTCGCAGCTGTCCTCGTCGGAGCTGACATGGGCCGTACCCGACTGCGATCCGTGAACATCCCCTTCGCCGTCGCCTTCGTGGCACGGGGGCGGAGCGGGGGACACCCACGTGACGGTCGCGGTGTCAGAGGGCTCACCAGGATCCTGAACCCCATTGTTGTTCGTGTCGGCGTAAGCCTTCACCTGGTCCTTGCCAGGCTTGGAAGGACCCGTGTAACAGAACTGGGCCTGGCCACTGGTGTTGGTTGTGGCCGCGCCGCTGGTTGTGACCGATCCACCAACCGAGAAGCGGACCATGACTCCCGCAATCGGTGCGCCCGAGGCATCCTTGACGGTCGCGGTTACGCATGCCTGCGAGCCCGTGGTATCGGTTTGCGTCTTGGGTGCCAGGGTCAGGCTCGCGGGCACCGGTGTCGGTTGCGAGCACGTCTGCCCGACTGCGTAGCTGGCGCCGTATCCGTAGTCCGGAGCGCGGTCCGCGGCGGCCGTGTAGTAGACGCCGGTGCCACCAACAGTGAAGGACCCGTGCGTGTCCGCGAACGTGTTGGTCAGGGTCGCGCCGTTGGCAGGAGTACCGACGTCGCCTCGTGGCACGGTCATCACGATCGTCCCGTTATGCCCCGTTGTCACGGTTCCCGACGGACTTCCGACCGGGTTGAAGGTGGTGGTATAGGTTCCGTCCGAGAAGCTATAGACAACGCCGTTACTGGTGGCCTGCGCGTAGTACTCCGTCCCACCAAAGGTCCAATACACGGTCCAGTAGGCGGAGAGCATGTTGACTGGCGGAGGGGGCGCGGTCAGGTTATTGATTGTCAGCGTGACCTGGATGTGGCCGGCGTCGGGTGTGCCGAAGAAGGCGTTGACGATATCCAGGTTGTCCATGTTGCTGCCGTCGCCGCCGGGGTAGTTGTTCGGGGCGTCGCCGACGAAGTCCACGACCTGGGGTCCGGGGCAGGTAGTGCCCTGCGGCAGAGGCGGCGGGGGCGGTGGCACCTTGCAGTCATTCACCAGGGCCGCCCCGGTGGTCGCGCTGATCCCGGTGCACTGCCGCGTGTAGTACATGACGGCGCTTCCTGGCGAGGCGTGATCGTCGGCGTAGGCGATGTCGGCCGCGCCGTTCGTCGGATCAACGGTCACCTGGAAGAAGTCAAGAATGGTACGATCGCGGTTCCCAATCAGGTTGCAATTGAGCCCATCGATGCACAGTGGGCCGTGATGGATGACGTGGTCGCTCGCCTTAAACACGCCCCAGGTTCTACCGCCGTCGACGGTCTGGGCCATGTAGGCGTTCCAACTGTTATTGGGGTCATCCTGCGGATTCGGCTGCGCGCCGCTGCCGCCCGAGGCACCATAGAAGACAACGTCGGCAATGTTGCCCGCGCCGGCCTCGGCCCAGGGCATGATCGCGGTGTTGACCCCAGTCGGATTCGGGATGTGCCGCGGTGAGGCGCTCGCGGACCAACCAGCGCCGGTCGCATCGGTCTTGACGTCGATCTGGTTGCCGTCAGACCAGAACGCATACACGCGTCCCACGGCGTCGACTGCCGTTATGGGGAAGATGCGGTTGTACCGAACGCCGGTCGGGCCATGATAGATCTCGTAGTTGCGCCAGCTGATGAGCGGCAGTACCGGCGCCGGCTCGTCCGTCACCGTGCCAACCGCTTCGTAAACGCGGTTGAAGTTGGCGGTCGAGTTTGCGCCTTGCATGACGTTGTCCGTTGGGCTGTCGGGCGTTTGGAAAATCGAGTAGAGGGTCAAGACGTGGCTGACCGGGTCTCGGCGCGCCACGAGGTTGCCCAGCTCGTTGCCCGCCAGCGCCCCCAGGCCTTGCCACTGGCCCACGGGTACATCGCTGTTGTTGATGATCGGACCGCTCTGCGCGTAGGTCTGTCCGCCGTCGGTCGAGATGCTCATCTCGATATCACCGAGGCTGACGTCGTGGTAGTCGAGGAAGACCGTGTTCTTCCCGTTGCTGTTCAGCTTGGGGTCCGGCACCATCCACATCCGATCATCGCCGCCGATCTGCGCGGCTGCCGGGTTGGGCGGACCGAAGGTGTTCCCGCCGTCGGACGACTTGCCGACGGTGATGTTGGCCAGGTTGTCAAGGCTCGAGTACGCGATGTTCGAATCGGTCGTCGCTCCGGTTTCCTGAGGCCCGATCGCCCAATCGCAGTCTCCACCGCCCAGGGTGTGGTCGGGCGCGCCAAGAAACGTCGCGCTCGACCCGTCGTGGCTGACTCGCATGGCGTTGCATCGCGACCCCGTCGGCCCGATCACGAACGAACGACCGAACCGATCGGTCTTGATGCTCGGTTCGGCCGCGCCGTTACTACCCGGAAGCACGAGGTTAGGGTTAAACGTCGCGGTTGGCGGCGGCGCAGCCGCGGCCGGCGCCGGTCCAACGATTGAAAAGGCACTGAGCAGTACGATGGCCACCACCGGTACGGACGTTCGGCGAAGCGGAATTCGCATGTTTCCCTCCCTACTGGAGCTGAATGCTGCCGTTTAGCAGCGTGCCGTTGACCGAATAACCGTCGCTCAAGACCAAGCTGTAGCTGCCAATGCCCGCGGCCCCATTCACGGCGACCAGGGTGAAGCTCACCGGGCTGCCGTTGTGCGTGCCGGTGCCGAGGATCGTCACGTTCGAGAGTGCGTCGTTGTAGCTGACCGCAGTCATTCGGTCGGACTGGAAGTTATCGCCGGTCTTGGAATCGTTCTCCTGGATCGATTCAGGATTGCCGTCCTCGCAGGCATCCGCGTCGAAGCGCACATGCGCCGTTCCGCCGCGACCGTCCGACATGTCGCCCTCCCCGTCGCCCTCATGGCACGGGCCCGGGCCGCCGTTCTGGACCGAGGCCTTGAAGTTGTAGCAGCAAACGCCATCGATCTCGAGAGGGACGGTGTCCGACTGGGCCGTGGCATTGGTCTCAGCCCCCTCCTGGATGGCCGCGGCCAGGGCATAGCCGCCGACCTCCTCGAGCAGGCTGCTGGCCGTCGGCCCGCCCACGTCGGCGACCCTGACCTTGACAGTGAGCGTGCATGGGTTGTCCCCTGAGGGGGACGCCGGGCAGACGATGGTCCCGCTCTCTGTCTTGCCGGTGAACGTGCCCGCTCCGGGCTCCGGATAGGTAAGGACGTGTGGGAAGCAGGCCGAAACAGA
>Ga0209526_10001009_pt1 | contig 18611 bp, 15 predicted proteins | sample JacPinW_OM2H0_M1_FD_188566 | JGI IMG/M metagenome (GOLD analysis project Ga0209526, IMG submission 188566) | Forest soil microbial communities from Algoma, Ontario, Canada - Jack Pine, Ontario site 1_JW_OM2H0_M1 (SPAdes) (version 2) | ecosystem: Environmental > Terrestrial > Soil > Boreal... | reverse complement strand
GACCGCCGCCAGCCCCGCCACCAGCAGCTCCCGCCGCGACGTTGTGGGTGGTGCCAGCGCGACAGCCAGACCGAGGGCCAGCAGGCAGCCGACCAGCAGGGTCCGGGCCGCGGGCGGCACGCTGATCGCCAGGCCGATCGGCAGCCCGGCCAGGCGGGCGATGGTCGGAGCGAGGGCAAGCACCGTGGCCGCCGCACCGAGCGCACCGAGGAAGAGGAGCCAGCCGGAGGGCGCTGTCCGGCCGCCCGGCGGCGACAGCTCCGCTGTCACCCGGCCGCCTCCTCGGCCGACGCGGCCGGAAAGGCGGCGAGCGCCACAGCGACCAGCCCGCCGGCGACGGTCGCCGCAAGGCTGCCAAAGCCGGCCAGCGCCAGGGCGAGGGCCGAGGCTGCCGCCAGCGCCGGCTGCCGCTGCACGACGGTGAGCACGCGCCCTGCCGCCACCAGCGCCACGGCCAGCGGCGCCAGCGATGGGATGCCGGCTGCCCCCTGCAGGAGCGCGCCCGCGAGCAGTACGCAGGCGACCAGCACGACGATGCTGAGCACGATGCCGGGGGTGGAGCCGGGCGGAAGCAGGCCCCAGCCGCGGGGGCCGTCGCGGAGGCGAAGGCTGGCGGAGAGCAGCGCCGCCCCGGCCAGCAGCAGCGCATTAAGAGGCCGGCCGGCGCCGAGCTGGACTCCGGCGAGACCGGCGCCGGTCAGCGCGAGGCCGAGGGCAAACCCGCGCCGGCCCTCGGCCAGCGCCGTCAGGGTGGCCCCGAACCAGGCCAATCCGGCGGCCAGCAGCGGGAGCGCCTGCATCAGCGGGTGACCGCGACGATCAGCGCCAGGGTGACCGCTCCCCAGAACCAGGCGTGGCCGGCGGCGGCGGCCCTCTCCACACTGGCGAGGTCGAGCAGGTTTCGGTACTGCGCCGGCAACCTGAGGCGAAGCAGGCCGGCACCCAGCCTGGCACCGCGGGGAGCCGGCAGGGCAGGCAGCAGAGGCGCCGGCGGCGGGTGGCCGGCCGCCGCCTGCGCCAGCCAACGGGACCAGACCTGCCGGGAAAGCAAGGCTGCGGCGGCGGCCAGGAGCAGCAGCGGACCACCAAGTGTCAGGGCGGGCCAGGCCCCCGAAGCGGTGCTCACGCCGATGTATCCACCGCTCACCACCGGGGTCGGTGAAACTATCGCCTGAGCCGCGACGGGCAGCGCCAGAAGCGTCTCCAGCGCGCCCAGTCCCACGCCGGAGACCAGGCTGAGGCCGAGGACGGCAGGGGCTCCCAGCCGGTGCGCGCCGGAATCGGGCTCCGCCGGCAGCCGGGGAAGCCTGGCCACCCCGGCCACCGCCAGCAGCCAGGCGGCGGCGCCGACCAGCGCCAGGAAAGAGGCGACTCCGCCGGCCTCGATCGTCGCCTGGAGAGCGAGCAGGCGGCTACCGAAAACCAAAGCCGGGGGAGCGCCCACGGTCAGGGCGACGGCGAGCAGTGCAGCCGGCCGGCCGCTCGCGGGCAGCAGGGGCACCAGCACCGCTACCGTGGCTCCGGCCGCCAGGCAGAGCACGGCGGTGCTGATCCCGAAGGGCGTTCCGAGCGCCAGCGAGAGCAGGGCCAAGCCTCCACTGAGGGGAATGCCCTCGGCCAGAAACCCACGCCGGCTGGCCGCGGCCTGCGCGCGCAGGCCCGCCGCCAGCGCCGTACCAGCGCCCACGACGCCCAGCGCGACGTTAAGCCCCACGGCCGGCCACTGGCCGGCACCGAGGACGTAGGCGCGAGTGAGGAGCAGAAAGCCGATCGGGAGCAGCAGCACCACCGCCAGGGCTCCGGCCTCCAGGCGGCCCCGAGCCCAGATCTCGGAGACCCAGGTGCGCGCCGGCAGCAGGCCGGAGCAGAGCAGCGCCGCCGCGGCGAGCAGCAGGAAGACCGGGACCCGCAGGGCGGTGACCGGGGCCGCGCCGTATGCGGAGGTGCCGCCGGTGACCTCGAGGACCGTTGCCGCCCAGAGCAGGAGCAGGGCGGCCAGGCTGAGCGAGACCCAGTAGGTCGTCCTCGGACCCTCCTCCTCCTGGCGCAGGTTGACAAGGACCAGGCTGGCGCAGGCGCTGAGCGCGACGGCCGTCAGCAGCACGCTCGCCGCTTCCACCGCCAGCAGAGCGGCGGCGGCGGCGAGGGCGGCCACCGCCGCTTCGTCGGGACCGCGGCGCTGGACGCTGAAAAGGATCGCGGCGGGCAGGAGGACGATCGCGCCGAAGGCGGCGGTGATCGCGTCCAGCCGCAGGTTGAGTGGCGCACCGGCCAGTGAGCCCGGCAGGTTGAGCTCGAGGGCCACCCGCCCGGCGCCGAACCAGATCCCCAGCACAGAGGCCAGAGCCAGAGCTGTGCCGCCCGCCAGCAGCAGGTCCACGCGCCGAATGCCGGCCCGGCCCAGGCACCAGGCCAGCAGGCCGGCGGCCAGCAGCAGGCCTGGCGGCACGAGCACGCTGGCGGTAGGCATACGGGCGCTAGCTTAGGACGGCGGCAGGGCGCAAAGAGTGGGGCTAGGTGGTCAGCCTGTCGATGGCTGCACGGTATTCAGCGACCTTGGACCTTTCCTTCTCGACCACGGTGGGGGGCGCTTTGGCGATGAACTGGGCGTCCTCCAGCTTGGCCTCCGACCTGGCCAGCTCCTGGCGGAGGCGGCGGAGCTGACCGTTGCCCGCTCCGCTCGAGGCCGGCGCGGCCTGCCAGGAAACCCGACCCAGCCTGGTCTGAGTGCCCGCCGGCAGGTCTTCGACCAGCTCCACGCCGGCCCAGACCCCGATCAGCTTCGACCCCCGGTCCTCGATCCCGGCCCGGGGCGCATAGAAGCCGCGGCGGGCCCGGTGCGCGCTGCGGTCGTAGCGGAGCTGCTCGACCTCCTCCTGCAACTCTTCGATGAGGCCTTCAGCCTCGGCGTCCCGGAAACGATCGTCCGGCTCCGGCCAGGCGGTCCTGACCAGGAAGTCCCGGTCTCCGGGCAGCCGGTGCCAGAGCTCCTCGGTGACGAAGGGCGTGAACGGGTGCAGGAGCCGCAGCAGGGTGTCCAGCACGTGGAGCGAGGTCGCCCGGGCGGCCGGGTCGCCGTCGCGCAGCCGCGGCTTGGCGGCCTCGAGGTACCAGTCGCAGAAGTCGTGCCAGGCGAAGTCGTAGAGCGCGTTGATGGAGACCTGCGGCTCGTAGTCCTCGATCCCACGCGTGGTCAGGTCGACCGCGGACTGCAGGCGCGAGAGGATCCAGCGATCGCTCAGCTCCAGGTCGCCGTCGGAGGCGGGCACGGCGACGGGGTCCTCGCCCAGGCCGTTGACGACCAGCCGGGTTGCGTTCCAGAGCTTGTTGGCGAAGCGCCGAAAGCCCTCGATCCGGGTCTCGTCGAAGCGCACGTCCTGCGTCGACATGGCGACCGCGGCCGCCCAGCCGCGCAGCGCGTCCGCGCCGTAGGTCCGGATGATGTCGCGCGGGTCGACCACGTTGCCCTTGGACTTGCTCATGCGACGGCCGTCCGCCGACTGGACGACGCAGTGGATGGCCACCTCGGAAAAGGGCACCTGGCCCATGAACTCGAGGCCGGTCATGATCATCCGGCTCACCCAGAGGTTGATGATCTCCCGCGCCGTCGAGTTCATCGCGGTCGGGTAGAAGGCGCGGAGATCCTCGGTCTGCCGCGGCCAGCCGAGAGTGGCGAAGGGCCAGAGGGCCGAGGAGAACCAGGTGTCCAGCACGTCCGGGTCCTGGACCAGGTCAGCGCTGCCGCACTCGCGGCAGGCGCTGGGCTCGTCGACCGAGGCGAAGACGTGGCCGCTGGCGCAGGTGTAGACCGGGACGCGGTGGCCGAGCCAGAGCTGCCGGCTCACGCACCAGTCGCGGATGCCCCGCAGCCAGTCCAGGTAGGTCCGCTCGTAGCGGGCGGGGTGCCAGCGGACCTCGCCCCGCTCGCTGGCGGCGACGGCCCTGCCGGCCAGCTCGCCCATGCGCAGGAACCACTGCTCGGAGACCATGGGCTCGATCACGGTCCCGCAGCGGTCGCAGTGGCCCACCTCGTGCAGATAGGGTTCGGTCCTCACCAGGTAGCCGCCCTTCTCCAGGTCTCGGACGACCAGCTCGCGCGCCTCCAGCGCCGGCCGGCCGTCGTATTGCGGCAGCTCAGGGACCTTCATGCTGCCGTCGGGGTGCAATCCGTCGATCACCCCGAGCCCGTGCCGCTCGCCGAGCTCCCAGTCCATCGGGTCGTGCCCCGGGGTCACCTTGAGCGCGCCGGTGCCGAACTCCCGCCGCACGGCATCGTCGGCCACGATGGGCAGGCGTCGGCCGACCAGGGGCAGGACGGCGTGCCGCCCCACCAGCCGGCGATACCTCTCGTCCTCGGGATGCACCGCCACGCCGGTGTCGGCGAGCATGGTCTCCGGCCGCACGGTGGCCACTACCACGTCACCACCGCCCTCGACCGGGTAGCGGATCTGATAGAGCAGGTCCTGGTGCTCCTGCCAGTCGACCTCCAGGTCCGAGATGGCGGAAAGACAGCGTGTGCACCAGTTGACCAGCCGGGGTCCGCGGTAGAGCCAGCCCTTCTCCCAGAAATGGACGAAGGCGGTGCGCACCGCGCGCACGTACTCGGGGTCCATGGTGAAGCGGAGGCGCGAGAAGTCCAGCGAGCAGCCGAGCTCCTTGAACTGCTCCACGATGGTGGCTCCGACGTTCGCGTACCAGCGCTCGACCCGCTGATTGAATCGCTCCCGGCCCAGCTCCTCCTTGCTCCCGCCCTCGCCGGCGAGCTGGCGCTCGATCACGTTCTGCGTCGCGATCGCGGCGTGATCGCTCCCCGGCAGCCACAGCACCTCGAAGCCGCACATGCGGCGGTAGCGGGCCCACATGTCCTGGAGGGTGCCGTTCAGCGCGTGGCCCATGTGCAGCTCGCCCGTCACGTTTGGCGGCGGGAGCGCTATGGAGTACCTCGGTTTGAGCGTGTCCGCCTCGGCCTTGAAGAGCTGGGCCGCCTCCCAGCGCGCGTACCAGCCGGCCTCGACGGCCTGCGGTTCGTAGGCGGGTGGCATCGGAGAGGTCTGGCTCATTCAGGCGTGCGTGGACTTTACTGGGCGTCGGTGAGGCGGCTGCGGACCCGGGTTGCCAGCGCCGGGGCGGCGAGACCGACGCTCCCGCCGAGCCGCGCGTAGAAGGGAGCCACCGTGACCTCCGCCCGGTCGTGACGGATGGCGCGCAGGCAGGCCTCGGCCACCTGGTCCGGGCTCACGGTGAGGCCCGGTGCACTCCCTCCGGCTGCGGCGAAGACGCCGACCTCTCGCACGTAGCTGGGGCTGATCACGGAAACGCCGACTCCGGTCCCGCGCAGCTCGCCGCGAAGGGAATGACCGAAGCCCCTCAAGGCGAACTTGGTGGCGCTGTACACGGAGGACCGGGGCCCCGGGATCATCCCGGCCATGGACGCCATCAGGACGACGTGGCCGGCCCGCCGGCGAAGCATGCCGGGAAGGAGCAGGCGGCTCAGCACGATGGGAGCCCGGAGGTTGACGTCGAGCGCCTGGTCCAGGCCCGCGACGTCGAAGTCCACCAACGGCCCGGAGGCACTCACGCCGGCGTTGGCGATCAGGATGTCGACCGGACCGGCTTCACCGGCAAGGCGTTCGGCCTCCCCGCGCTGGGACAGGTCGGCGGTGACGACGCGCGAACCCACCAGCTCCCGCGCCAGGGCGTCCAACTCGGGCCGGCGGCGCGCCGACAGCACGAGCCGCACTCCTTCCCGGTGGAGGCGGCGCGCGATCACCGGCCCCAGACCGCTGGAGGCGCCGGTGACCAGCACCTCTCGGCCGACGAGATCGCGCACCCGCAGATATTAGGTCTAGGCGGACTCTTCCACGATGCGGGCTTCGCCTTCGTCGGAGAACTCGAAGTCGGGCTCGCTCTGGTTGCGGATCATGTCGGGCCGGATGATGCAGCGCTTGATGTCGGGACGTGAGGGGATCTCGAACATGGTGTTCAACAGCACCTCCTCGATGATCGACTTCAGAGCCCGAGCGCCCGTCCCCCGGCCCACCGCCTTCTCGGCGATCGCTTCCAGGGATCCGTTCTCGAAGGTCAGGTCCACGTTGTCCAGGTTGAAGAACTTCTGGTACTGCTTGACCAGCGCGTTCTTCGGCTCGGTCAGGATCCTGACGATGTCCGACTCGTCCAGCGGGTGCAGCGTCACCGTGATCGGCAGCCGGCCGATGAACTCGGGGATGAAGCCGTACTTGAGCAGGTCCTCCGGCTGGAGGAGGGTCAGGATCTCGGCTTTCTCGCGCTTGGCCAGCTTGGTCGAGGGGGCGCCGAAGCCGATCGACTTGCGCCCGATGCGCTGCTCGATGATCCGCTCGAGCCCGTCGAAGGCCCCGCCGCAGACGAAGAGGATGTTGGTCGTGTTGATCTGGATGAAGTCCTGGTGGGGGTGCTTGCGCCCGCCCTGCGGCGGCACGTTGGCGACCGTGCCCTCCAGGATCTTGAGCAGCGCCTGCTGCACGCCCTCGCCGGAGACGTCGCGCGTGATCGACGGGTTGTCCGACTTGCGCGCGATCTTGTCGATCTCGTCGATGTAGATGATCCCCCGCTCGGCGCGGCTGATGTCGAAGTCGGCCGCCTGGATGAGCCGGAGCAGGATGTTCTCCACGTCCTCGCCGACGTAGCCCGCCTCGGTCAGCGAGGTGGCGTCGGCGATCGCGAAGGGCACGTCCAGGATCTTGGCCAGCGTCTGCGCCAGGTAGGTCTTGCCGCAACCGGTCGGCCCCACCAGCAGCACGTTGGACTTCGTCAGTTCGACGTCGCCCACCATCTTGGAGGCCGAAACGCGCTTGTAGTGGTTGTAGACCTGGACCGAGAGGACCTTCTTGGCGTGGTCCTGGCCGATCACGTACTGGTCAAGCGCGGATGAGATGGTCTTCGGGTTGGGGATGAAGCCCGTCTTGGTCTTCTTGGCCGTCCCCGACCGGTTGTCCTCCTCGAGAACCTCCTGGCAGAGGTCTATGCAAAGGTCACAGATGTAGACGCCGGGACCCGCGACGAGCTTTCGAACCTGGTCCTGCCCCTTCCCGCAGAAGGAGCATCGAGTGTAGCGTCGGCGGTCTTCGCGCTCCGTCATATAACCATCCCTGCTAGGTACCTGCCGGGGCAGGCGGATTGTGCCGGCCCAGGATCTCGCTGGCTACGCTCACGCACTGGCTGCAGATGTATACGCCGGCGCCCGCGATGAGCTGTACTCCCGCCTCCCCACGGTGCTTCCCGCAAAAAGAGCAGCGCGGCCTGTGTCGTACGACTTTCGGATCCTTGCCCCTGCGGCGGAAGATCATCTTCAGCCCTACCCGCGGCCTGCCGGCTCCTTGCCGTCTGCGCCCGCGCCCACACCGACCGGCACCTGGTCCGTCGCCTGAATGATGTCGTCGATGAGGCCGTAGGCCTTGGCCTGGTCCGGGGTCATGAAGAAATCACGCTCCGTGTCCTGCTGCACTCTTTCTACCGGCTGTCCGGTGTGCTTTGCCAGGATGCCGTTCAAAACCTCGCGCGTCCGCAGGATCTCCTTGGCGTGGATCTGGATGTCCGAGGCCTGGCCCTGCATCCCACCCCAGGGCTGGTGGATCAGGATGTTTGCGTGGGGCAGTGAGTAGCGCCGGCCGGCGGCGCCGCCCGCCAGCAGAACCGCACCCATCGAGTACGCCATCCCGATGCAGATCGTGGAGACGGCGGGGCGGATGTACTGCATGGTGTCGTAGATCGCGAGCCCTGCGGTGACCTGGCCCCCGGGGCTGTTGATGTAGACGGCGATGTCCTTCTCGGGGTCCTCGCTCTGGAGGAACAGCAGCTGGGCGATTATCAGGTTGGCCACCTGGTCGTCGACCGGCGTCCCGATGAAGATGATCCGGTCCTTGAGCAGGCGGGAGTAGATGTCGAAGGCCCTCTCCCCGCGGTTGGTGCTCTCGACCACCATCGGGACCATGTAGTTCATGATCCCCTCCCCCACACGCCCGCGGTGCGTGCCTTCCATCGCGTCATTGTAGGTCCCGTTGTGCATTCCTCTTACTCCGCCTTCGCCTCAACTGCATTGTCATCTCGATCGCCGCCCAGGCGCGAGACCAGGCCCTCCAGGACCTTCAGCCTCGTCAGCCGGTGCCGGAAATATCCCCGCGCAGCCTCGTTGCCCGAGAGCTGCTCCAGCTGTCCCCTCAGCTCAGCGTCTTTATCCGCCTGCTCCCGCATGTATTCCGTGACCTCGTCCTCGGTGGGCTCGATGGCCAGCTGGCGGCCGGCCTCCTCCAGAACCAGGTCCACCTTGACCCGCGATGCCGCGTCCGGCCGGAGGCTCGCCCGGTACTCCTCCTCGGTCTTGTTCAGGTACTCGAAGTAGCGCGGGAGTCGGAGCCCCTGGCGGCCGAGCCGCCTTTCCATGTCCTCCATCTCCCGATCGACCTCTCGATCGACCAGCGAGTCGGGGATCTCGACTCCCGAAGCCTCGACGACCGTCCGGACCACCGCCTGCTCGTAGCTCAGCTCGTCGATCCGGCGCGACTGCTCGATCAGGTCCCGGCGCACCGCCTGGCGAAGGTCGTCCGCCGTCTTCTGCTCGCCCTCGCTCAGCTGCTCGGCCAGCTCGTCGGTCAGCTCGGGGACGGTCTTCTGCTTGACGCCCTGGACGGTGACCTCGAGGCGGCCCGGCTTTCCGCGCACGTTCTCGTCCTCGTGATCCTCCGGCATCGTCAGCTCTGCCACCGCGACCTCGCCGGCCTTGCGGCCAGGCAGGGCGGTCAGCAGCTCGGGCAGGAGGACGTCCTCTTTGACCTCCAGCTCGATCGCGGTACGCGACTCGGAGGGCACCTCCTGGTCGTCGACCAGCAGGCGCACATCGCCCACCACCACGTCGCCCATGGCGATCTCGCGCTCCACCGGCTCCACCTGGGCGAGCCGCTCGCGCAGCTCCAGCAGGCGCTGCTCGACCATCTCGTCGGTGACCTCGGTGGCGGGCTTCTCGACCTTCAGCGAGTCCAGCTCGGCCAGGGTGACCGAGGGCCAGACGCTCACCCGGGCGGTGAACCGCGCCGGCCGTCCACGCTCCAGCTCCTGGATCTCCACCTGGGGCCGATCGATGGCGTCGATGTCTCTCTCCCTGAGCGCCTGGTTGACGACCGGCGGCACCAGCGTGTCGATCACCTCCTCGCGGATCGCGGTCGGGCTCAGCCGGGCCTCGACCAGCGCTCGCGGCGCCTTGCCAGGCCGGAAACCGCCGATCTTGATCCGTTGCGACAGTCGCTGGAGCACGCGCTCGTAGGCGCCGTCGACCTGGACCTGGGGCACCTCGATGGTCAGGCCGAGCTGGCTTCCGGGCAGGGTCTCCGTCACCACGGAGACGTCTGGAGGGGTCGTCACGAGAGCTCGATTGTACGCAGCCGGAGGGGGCTGTCCGGCCGGTTCGGCTCCCTCCCCCGGCCGCCCGAGCGGCCGCTCAACTCTCTAGAGGTGCGGCCGGAAACCCGGCCGAGGGATTCGGTGGCCAGGTGCGTCAGCTGCAAGGAGGCGACGAGCACCGCAGTGAGCGTATTCGACATACGCGCAGCGAGGAGCGCAGGAGCCGACGCGGCAGATGGCGTGCATGGGCGCCGAAGACCCGGCCGGGCTTTTCGGCCGCACCTCTAAGGGACCGTGGGCGGAAGCGGCCGGGTTCGGCCGGGGGCGTTCTGCTGGCCACCCTGGCCCTGACCCTGCGCCTGCGGCGGGACGGCCCAGGGTAGCGGCCGCCCGTCCGCCTTCACCGGCCCCGTGCCCGGATCGTTGGGGACGCCGTAGCTGTTGGGGGTCGGCATCGGATTGTCGTTGGGGAGGTGATCGACCTTGGGCGCGTCCTGCAGGAAATAGCTGTTGCTGGCGCCCTTGAGCACGTCGTTGGGTGCCTCGTACCACCTGTCCGGCAGGTTCGTCAGCGCCGACTCCATGTACCTGTGCCAGGCCGGAGCCGCCACGAAGACCGCGTCCGACTGGCAGTTGCACATGGTGTCGTTGATGCCCTTGGTGCCGCCCAGCCAGACCACCGTCGCCAGGTCGGGCGTCCAGCCCACCGTCAGCGCGTCGTGGAAGTCCTCGGTGGTCCCCGTCTTGGCCGCCGCGTGGCGCTCGTTGAGGTGGAGCGGGGTCCCCTTTCCGAAGACCAGGGAGCGGTTGTTGTCGTCGCCCAGGATCGAGCTGATGATGAAGGCGACGCCCGGCTCGATCGCCTGCCGGCGGCCCCGGCCTGGGTCGGCCTGGTAGAGCGCCTTGCCCTTCACGTCCGAGACCTGCAGGATCGCCTCCGGCTTGTGGTAGACGCCCATGTCGGCGAAGACCGAGATGCCGGCCACGTGCTGGAGCAGCGTGATGGCGCTGCCGCCGAGGGTCAGCGAGGCGCCGTAGCTGCTCTCCGGGCCGCCGGGGTTGCCGCTGAAGTCGAGCGGCGTGAGGCCGAACTGGCGGTAGTAGTCCACCGCCTGGGGGACCCCCACTGCGAGCTCGGTCTTGACCGCCGAGATGTTCAGCGAGTTGGCGAGCGCCACTCTGAGCGGCTGCACCCCGTAGGACTTGTGCACGAAGTTGTAGATGGGCTTGCCGCCGGGGATCGGGAAGGGGCTGGGTCCGTCCATGATCGGCGTGTCCATGGTTGCCTTGCGCCCGCTCAGCGCCGCCGCATACGTGTAGGGCTTCACCGAGGAGCCGGGGTTCACGTAGGCCCCGCTCACGTAGTCGCGCTGCCCGTCGGGGGTGTCATAGCCCGGAGAGCCGACGTAGGAGATCAGCTCGCCGGTCTTGGGGTCCATGGAGACGAGCGCCGCGCTCAGGGTCCCGTTGCGGTCCCGGTACTTGTTCGAGTTCCAGGCGTCCCGCACCACCTGCTCGGCCAGCTGCTGGCGTGGGTAGTCGAGGGTCGTCTTGACGATCAGCTGCTGGTGCCCGGGGTCGAAGCCGAGCGCTCGCAGCTCACTGGTCACGTAGGCGACGAACTGGGGGGCCAGCGCCTTGCTCACCGGGGCGTGTACGTCCAGCTTCTCGTTGTAGGCGGCGAGCGCGTCAGCCGGGGTGGCGTAGCCGACCCGCACCATGGCGTCCAGGACCTGTTTCTGCCGGATCTTGGAGTCCTCGGGGTGCGCGACCGGGCTCCATTGCTCGGGTGCCTGGGGCAGACCGGCGAGCATGGAAGCCTGTGCCAGGTCGAGGTCCTTGGCCTCCCTGTTGAAGAAGGTCCTGGAAGCGGCCTGGACACCGTATTGCTGCTCCCCGTAGTAGCTGAGATTCAGGTAGAGCTCGAGGATCTTTCGCTTTGGATAGGCCTGGTTCAGCTGGTAGGCGTAGACGATCTCCTTGAGCTTGCGGTCCAGCGTCTGATCGGGGCTCAAGAACCTCTGCTTGGCCAGCTGCTGGGTGATCGTGGACCCACCCCCAACGATGCTGCGGCTGTGGAAGTTGTTGGCCGCGGCCCGCAGGATGCCCTCCGGGTCGACGCCGGGGTTGGTCCAGAAGTTCTTGTCCTCGACGGCGACCGTGGCGTCGACCAGCTTGGGGGAGATCTGCTCCAGGGTCACGTTGACGCGGTGGTTGCCACCCTCCCCGTAGTCCATCAGGAGCTGGCCGCCGCGGTCGTAGATCAGAGTGTCGCCCTGGAAGCCGGTCGAGTCGAGTCCGGCCACCGGCTGCAGGCTGCCCAGAAAGGCCTGCGCGTAGACGCCGGCGCCGACGCCCACGACCAGGAAGACCCCGAGGACGGCGCCGAAGACCTGGAGCACCGTCCTACGCGTCTTTCGACGTCCTATGGGCGACCAGCCGGCGTGCAATCGAGCACGCGGAGCCCGGCCGGACTTGGTCCTGTAACGAGCCGGTTTTTTCACATACCCCCCGTGAGACTCGCATGATCTTACTTGACCAGGCGGATCTGACCGATTGAACGCAAGAAGCGCGGCGAAAGGTTACGCGAGACCTTCCGCCGCGCTCTCGGCCGCCTCTTACGCCGGCTCTAGACCTTGTTGTTGTTGCCGCTCTGGACGGGAGCCGCCGAACCCGTGGTCAGGTTGACGACCGCGACGACCCCGGGCACCGAGTGGACCCGCTCGGCGGCCGCGTCGACCGCGGCCGGATCGTCGACCCTGCCCCGGAGGTAGACGGTGCGACCTTCGACAGAGACCTCGAGACCGGCGGGCCGGGTGCCCCCCTGGGCGATGGTCTCCTCGACCTGCTGCTTCAAGTCCTGCTCCTGGCCGTTGCTGCGGCCGGACACCCTGTTCACCGCGCCACCGACTCCGCCGAGGTCGGCATAGCGCTCGCGGGCCCGGGACGGGGCTTCGGTCAGCCGCCGCCGCACAGCCTCCCGCCGGCCCGCGTCGTAGACCAGCCAGCCCACGGCGGCCAGGCCGGCGCCGATCGCAACCAGGCCGGCGATGGGCCAGCGCGCCCGTCGCTCGGGCTCCCGCCGAACTCGACGCTCGACCTGCTTGCGAAGCCCGCCGGCGGCCTTGTATCCGCGACGCTGCAGCTTCGTGGTGTCGATATCGTCGAGGCGGCTTGCCCACCGACTTGCGTACTCCGAGCCGCGCTTCCGCATGGTGGTCGTGTCGACGTCCCCGAGCCGCTGGATCAGCAGCTCGCGGACCAGTTCGTAGGTCCTTGACAGCTCGTCCAGCGCTGTCTCCGTGCGCTTCTTGAGAGCCCTGTTCATGCGTTTAGGCTATCACTAAAGTTACGGCCCCATTACTGGGTTTCTTCATCGCCGGCCGGCCTCGCATAAACCTCTTCCGGGTCGGCCAGCCGCTCCTGGCGGGTACCGGGAAAATGGACGCGAAGACCGGGCCGGCCGGGGCTGCCTGGCTCCCAGCCCGCCGCCCAGAGGCGGGCCGCCTCGGCCAGGTCACGCACCTGGGCCAGCTGGCGGCCGTCGGTGAACGCGACAGCCTGCTGCCGCGCGCCCGGGAAGCCAAGTCGAACCTCGCCACCGGTCTTCAGGTGGAAGCGGTACTCCTCGAAGGAACCCGCCTCCGAGGCCGCCACCAGCTGCGTGAAAGTCGGGAACTGACCACCGCGCATGGCCTCCTTGACGCTGGCCCGCCGGCCCCTCTGCGCCAGTCGCTCGCGGCGCCGCTGCTCGGTGAAGAGCACGTCCCGTTCTGACCTGATCTCTGTGAGCTGCGTCTCCAGGGGGCGCATCCGGGCCCGGACGGCGGCCACCCGCTCTCCTATCTCCTCGTCCGAGAGCCCCTCGAGGTCGACCGGCTCGCTCACCGGACGGCCCCCCCGCGCGACGATGGTGACATGGACGGTGGAAGCGTACGCCCAGGTGCTGATAGGCCTTGCCTGTATTTGTCAACACTTGCATTGATAAATCGGTAGAATCGATCTCAACGCATGGATAGGAAGATGGACGTGCTGAGCCTCCTCAAGCAGCAGGGCTCGGCTCGTCTGACAGAAGTGGCGGAACACCTGGGCCTCACCCGCCAGGGTGCTCTGCGCCATCTGGAGGCGCTGCAGGCCAGCGGCCTGGTCGAGGTCACTCAGGCTCAGCCGACCGGCCCCGGCCGGCCGGTGCACGTCTACCGCCTCACCGCCGCCGCCGGCGACGCCTTTCCCAGCGGCCATCGCCAGCTCGCCGTGGAGCTCGTCGACTTCATGGAGTCGACGGAGCTGGAGCGGTTCTTCGCCCTTCGGGCGGAGCGGCTGGAACGGGAATACGCGGGCCGCCTGGCCGGCTTAGACTTCAAAGAACGTGTCCGCGAGCTGGCCCGGCTGACCCGCGAGGGCGGCCACATGACAGAGGTCGTCGAGCGGACGGACGGTAGCCTCCAGCTCCGGCACTGCAACTGTCCCATCCAGGATGTCGCGGCGCTGGCAGGGCATCCCTGCCGCCAGGAGCAGATCCTCTACGAGCGGCTGCTGGGCGCCACCGTGGAACGCTCGACCTGGGCCGGGTCCGGCGACCCGACCTGCACGTACGACATCACGAACAACACTGATGAGAGGAAGGAACTTGGCTGACTTCGAGATCAAGGACCTGAGGGCGACCGTGGAGAACCGCGAGATCCTGAAGGGCATCTCCCTGGGCATCTCCAGGGGCGAGGTGCACGCCGTGATGGGGCCGAACGGCTCCGGCAAGAGCACGCTCTCCAACACTCTGATGGGGCACCCCGGCTACCAGGTGACAGGTGGTGAGGTCCACTTCAAGGGCCGCAACCTGCTCGAGCTAGAGCCCGACGAGCGAGCCCGGCTGGGCGTCTACCTGGCCTTCCAGTACCCCACGGTCGTCCCTGGCGTCACCATGGCCAACTTCCTGCGCACGGCGCTGAACGCCAAGCGCGGCTACGACGGCAAGGACAAGTCCAAGGCGATCACGCCGCGCGAGTTCAGGGAGCTGCTCAAGGAGCCCATGAGGACGCTGCGCATGGACGACAGCTTCCTCTCCCGCTACATCAACGACGGCTTCTCCGGCGGCGAGAAGAAGCGCGCGGAGATCCTCCAGATGGCCGTGCTCAAGCCGGAGATCGCGATCCTGGACGAGACCGACTCCGGCCTGGACATCGACTCCATCCGGTTCGTGGCCGAAGCCATCAACGAGATGCGCGGGCCGGACCTGGGCGTCCTCATCATCACGCACTATTCGCGCATCCTGGAATTCATCAAGCCCGATTTCGTGCACGTGCTGGTCAACGGCCAGATCGTGCAGTCGGGCGGACCCGAGATCGCAACACAACTCGAGAAAAGCGGTTACTCCGAATGGGGAGAGCCAGTACCCGCCGTCGCCGGCGAGGAGGTGACCTAGATGGCCGTCGCACCGCAGATCAACGTCGGCGATGACTACAAGGAGAAGTACGGCTTCTTCGACCCGGAGAAGTACTCATTCAAGGCCAAGCGGGGACTCTCCGAGGAGGTCGTCAAGGAGATCTCCTGGATGAAGCAGGAGCCGGAGTGGATGACCAAGCTCCGGCTGCGCTCACTCGGGATCTTCCGCAAGAAGCCGATGCCGACCTGGGGAGCGGACCTCTCGGTGATCGACTTCGAGAACATCTTCTACTACCTCAAGGCCTCGGACAAGCAGGGCAAGTCCTGGGACGAGGTGCCGGACGATATCAAGAAGACCTTCGACCGGCTGGGCGTCCCCGAGGCGGAGCGCAAGTTCCTGGCCGGGGTCGCGGCGCAGTACGAGTCGGAGGTCGTCTACCACTCGCTGCACGAGGAGCTGGCCAAGAAGGGCGTCATCTTCCTGGACACCGACACCGCTCTTCGCGAGCACCCGGAGATCTTCAAGCAGTACTTCGGCACCGTGATCCCGCCCGCCGACAACAAGTTCGCGGCGCTGAACACTGCGGTCTGGTCGGGCGGATCCTTCATCTACGTGCCCAAGGGCGTCAAGGTCGACATCCCGCTCCAGGCCTACTTCCGCATCAACGCGGAGAACATGGGCCAGTTCGAGCGGACGCTGATCATCTGCGACGAGGACTCCTTCGTCCACTACATCGAGGGCTGCACGGCTCCCATCTACACCACGGACTCGCTGCACTCGGCGGTGGTCGAGATCATCGTCAAGAAGGGCGCCCGCTGCCGCTATACGACCATCCAGAACTGGTCGACCAACGTCTACAACCTGGTCACCAAGCGGGCCGTCGCCTACGAGAACGCGACCATGGAGTGGGTCGACGGCAACCTGGGCTCGCAGATCACGATGAAGTACCCGAGCGTCTACCTGATGGAGCCGGGGGCCAAGGGTGACGTGCTCTCCGTGGCCTTCGCCGGCAAGGGCCAGCACCAGGACGCCGGCGGCAAGATGGTCCACGTCGCGCCCAACACCACCTCCACCATCACCTCCAAGTCGATCTCCAAGGCGGGGGGCCGCACCTCCTACCGTGGGCTGGTCAAGGTCCATCCGGGTGCGCACCACGTGAAGTCGTTCGTCAAGTGCGACGCGCTCCTGCTGGACGAGAACTCGATCAGCGACACCTATCCCTACATCGAGTGCGACGAGAACCAGGTCACGATCGGGCACGAAGCCACCGTGAGCAAGGTCTCGGACGAGCAGCTCTTCTACCTCACCAGCCGGGGCATCCCCCAGGCCGAGGCCGAGACCATGATCGTGAACGGCTTCATCGAGCCCTTCACGAAGGAGCTGCCTCTCGAGTACGCGATCGAGCTGAACCGGCTGATCCAGCTGGAGATGGAGGGCTCGGTCGGGTAGATGGGGCTCGAGCTGCACGCCGTGGAGGAGCTCGCCGCCCTCCACGGCGAACCTGAGTGGCTGCGCGCCCGCCGGCGCGAGGCCTTCGAGATCTATGAGCGGCTGCCGCTGCCGTCCCGTTCCGACGAGGAGTGGCGGCGGACCGACATTCGCGGCCTCGACCTGGACGCTTTCCAGACCTTCGAGCAGGCCGACGGCTCGGCGCCCGCCGACCCGATAGCGGAAACGGCAGGCGTTCTTCGCCAGCGGGGCTCGGAGCCGGGCCAGGTCGAGCTGGACCCCGAAGTGGCGGCGCGAGGCGTGATCTTCATGCCGCTCAGCCAGGCTGCCAGCGAGTATCCCGAGCTCGTGCGCTCTCGCCTCTTCTCCGAGGTGCGGCCGGAGCGGGACAAGCTGGCGGCGCTGCACGCGGCGCTGTTCAGCGGGGGCACCTTCCTCTACGTACCCGAGGGGGTCAGCATCGAGAAGCCGCTGGTCTCCCAGTTCTGGTCCTCCGGAGGCGGCGCCGCGGTTCTGCCGCACACGCTGCTGGTGGCGGGCCGGGGCAGCAGCTTCAACTACATCGACGAGTTCCTCTCCCCGGACCTGGACCGCCCCGCCCTGACGAGTGGGTCGGCCGAGGTCTTCGCCGGCGAGGCGTCCAACGTCGGCTACGTCTCCCTTCAGCGCTGGGGACGCCACGCCTGGCAGTTCGCCAACCAGCGTGTCCGAGTCGAGCGCGACGCGACGGCGCGGCTGGTCTCGGTCGGCCTGGGCGGGCGCTTCGCCAAGAACCGGATCGAGGCTTCGCTGGTCGGACCCGGGGCGAGCGCCGAGCTGAAGGCGCTGTTCTTCGGCTCCGCGCAGCAGTTCTTCGACTTCCACACGCTCCAGCAGCACGTGGTCGGCCACACCAGCTCGGACCTGCTCTTCAAGGGCGCCCTGCGGGACGAGGCGCGCAGCCTCTACGCCGGACTGATCCGGATCGAGCCCAACGCCACCCATTCCGACGCCTACCAGGCGAACCGGAACCTGCTGCTCTCCAAGACCGCCAAGGCGAACTCGATCCCGATGCTGGAGATCCTCAACAACGAGGTCCGCTGCACCCACGGCGCCACGGTGGCTCCGGTCGACCCCGAGCACGTCTTTTACCTGGAGAGCCGCGGCATCCCCGCCGCCACCGCCGAGCGGATGATCGTGCACGGATTCTTCGGTGAGGTGCTGGACCGCATCCCGGTGGCTCAGGCCCGAGAGCTGGTCGAGTCGGAACTGGAGTCGCGGATTGGCTAACGCCCCGATGACCAGGCACCTGGTCGCCAAGATCGAGGACCTCGAGGTCGACACCATGCAGAAGGTGATCGTCGACGGCGAGGAGATCTGCCTGGCGCACGCCGAGGACGGCGAGTATTACGCGATCGGCGACATCTGCACGCATGAGGAGTACTCGCTGAGCGACGGCGAGCTCTGGGGCCTGGACGTCGAGTGCCCGGCGCACGGTTCGCGCTTCTGCCTGCTCGACGGCTCGGTGACCGGCTTTCCGGCGGTGATTCCGGCGAAGGTCTACAAGGTGGAGATTGATGGCGACGACGTCTACATCAAGCACTAGGACCCTGGACGTCGACGCGATACGGCGCGACTTTCCGATCTTCGAGACGGGGATCGCCTACCTGGACTCCGCCAACACCTCGCAGAGGCCGAGGCAGGTCACGGGCGCCATGCAGGAGTACTTCGAGAAGTACAACGCCAACATCCTCCGGGCCGCCTACGGCATCTCCGAGACCGCGACCGAGCGCTTCGAGGGCGCCCGGGAGAAGGTGAAGCGCTTCGTCAACGCCCGCTCCGCGAAGGAGATCGTCTTCACGAGCGGCACGACCGAGAGCATCAACCTGGTCGCCTATTCCTGGGGCCGGGCGAACGTGCGGGCGGGCGACCTGATCGTCTGCACAGTGATGGAGCACCACTCCAACCTGGTCCCCTGGCAGGTGCTGGCCGCCGAGAAGCAGGCCCGGCTGGAGTTCGTCGACGTCGACGAGCAGGGCCGGCTGCGCCAGGACCAGTTCCAGGCGCTCCTGGAGCAGAAGCCCAAGCTGGTCGCCTTCAACCAGATCTCGAACACGCTGGGGACCGTCAACCCCTACCGGGAGATGACGGCCGCAGCCAGGTCGGCCGGGGCGAAGGTGCTGATCGACGGGGCCCAGGGCGCACCGCACATGGGCTTCGACGTTCAGGACGCCGGCTGCGACTTCTACGCCTTCAGCAGCCACAAGATGTGCGGCCCGACCGGTGTCGGCGTGCTCTGGGGGCGCCGCGAGCTGCTGGAGGAGATGCCTCCCTTCATGGCGGGCGGCGAGATGATCAAGGTCGTCCGCCTGGAGGGCACCACCTACGCCGACCTGCCCCACAAGTTCGAGGCCGGCACCCAGCCGATCGC
>Ga0209526_10001008_pt1 | contig 18615 bp, 20 predicted proteins | sample JacPinW_OM2H0_M1_FD_188566 | JGI IMG/M metagenome (GOLD analysis project Ga0209526, IMG submission 188566) | Forest soil microbial communities from Algoma, Ontario, Canada - Jack Pine, Ontario site 1_JW_OM2H0_M1 (SPAdes) (version 2) | ecosystem: Environmental > Terrestrial > Soil > Boreal... | reverse complement strand
CATGCCGCCGCACAGATATCACGCCAATCGCCGAATCGAACAGGCCAAGCGCCTACTTGCGAATCGTGAGCTGTCCGTCACCGCCATTGCGCTTGATGTCGGCTTCAGCGAGACGAGCACATTCACCGCCGCATTTCATAGGCTGACCGGCCAAACCCCGAGCGGTTATCGTCGCAATCTCGACTAGTCGCGTATTTCGCGCCGGGAGGGGCCAAGTTGGTCCATGCCTAACTGATGAGGCCCATAGGCCGCTCCCGGAACGTCGTCCGTATAATAGCCGCTACGCTGGTGCCCGAACATTGCAGCAGCGGTCAATGCGGCAAACTCTGCAGGTGGAGTCATCTGATCTCCTCTGCTAAAGGCCAACGCAATTGCCGGCCCATTACAAGCTGTGTCGTACTGGGTGATCTGTCAAGTATTGGTCGTCCCCTCCAGCGCCATCAGCCGCTTGGCACGCAAGATTGGAACGGCTGCAACGGCCGAGAAAAGCTCAGGACGTTATCATCCCTGCCGCCTGATGCTCCCAGATTGCGCGCCGCGCCGGGAACCAGGCAAATCGCTTCACAAAGCGGACAGTGACGAAATCCAGTCGCCGTCGACCGCCGTTTGCCTTCGTCTCTTTGACCGTTGGACCTCACTCGCACCGATGCCGACGACCGTCATGGCCACGGAAGGTGCCGGATGCGGGATCATAGGAGCGATAACGCTGGGCGCAGAAAGTGGCGTTGCCGCTTTCCATTGCTGCATAAGCCTCGCTGGCCGCAGGCGGCGCCGAGGCCAGCGCGGCTTCCGGCGTGGGCGCGCCTCCGTTCAAAACGTCCGCGTTGGGATGGTAGAATGCGAACGCGCCCGGCTCCTGAATGGCGGCCTGGGCGAATACTGGTGTCAACGTCATCGCCGACAGAAGCGCCGCCGCGGCAAGAGTCTTGAATGAAGTCATGATCGTTTTTTCCTTTTCTCGACAGATGCGAGAATTCTCGGGCGCAGGAGTAATAGCGGTTCGTCGACCGGGTGTGCTCTCTGGGGCGCGAGCTTCTCATTTGCAGCATCCGAATGCTCCGGTGCCTCAAGCTAGATGTAAGCCGGCAGCGATCTCGCCCCATTAAATTGAGCTTCACAAAGCTCACTTCGGCTTGAGGAGTTCGAACTGGATGAATGATCGTACGACGCGCCCGACCTCGCGCGGCGTTGAAAGGCCGTGAGGAAATGTTATTTCAATCGGTCGATCGCTGCTCCATTTGCATGGAGGAGCCACACGCTGTTGGCTTTTCACATCCCATGGAGAAATCAAATGACCAAGCTTAAACTTCTGTCGGCTGCACTGGTCGCCGCAGCCATGCTCGCAACTCCCGCCATGGCTCGCGAGAGCCAAGTAACCTCGCGGCACCCCGCAAAGGTTGTTGACGGGCATCTCTGCCGCCTTGCTCCGCGCGTCGGCGCATTTGCCACCCAGCCCTGGGATAACGGCCCGCCTTGCGAACCCGCGACGGGCTATTGATCCCTCCGCGTCGCGAACGCAACCGGGCCTGAAGAGGTCGGGCTGGAAACACAATTTCGTCAGCCCGACTTCTTTTATGGGGCTTCCCGCTTTGCGGGACACGCCAGCGTCGGTCCGCCGGGGCGGAATATCGGCCGCACCGTCTCCAGGCCTGAACCGTTGGCGTATTCAGTATGACTGTGGGCCGGACGAGCGCGTACTCGGCATACCGTTGCGTCACCGCGCCCCAGGCGTCACCGCGCATATCCGCTTTGGACCGCCATATGACGATGCAATTCGGATCGCTCCTTAGCGTTTCCCCGCCGTCGGATAGACGAGCGATTGGTCCTCGATTTCCTGCACCGGGAGCTTATGTACGCCCGCCATGATGTGGAGTTCTTGCAACGACGGCATGGCGGCGCTCGATAGCTCGATCGACGGAGATCGCGACCACAGCATGGTCGTCGCAACCACGATCAGAGCAACGGCCGCGATTGCAGGAATGGCCAGACGCATCATCGGAAGTCTCCGTTTCCCAATCGTGAATTTGTCCGGTGAACCTGCCGTAAGGTTCAAAGTAATGTTCGAACAGCAAACCGGGGTCGAGATCACTAAACCGCGAGGCTCAGCGCAATAATCCAGCATCAGGCAAAAACCTGGCGCTAAAGTCTCGCGCTGGGTTCGGCGAACGCGGCCGACGACGCCTCTTGCACGGAATTGTCAAGAATAGCGGCGGCTGCGACAGCAATAAGGCCGCAGACCAGGCATGCAACAATAAATACGCGCATCAGGTTTCACTCCCGTTTCTCGCAACATCCAACCTACTCGCAGACTTCCGGTTTCGCCTTGCAGACAAGAACCGGATGTTCAACCCGAACGGGCAAATGCCTCCGTTTCAATATCCACGAAGGTTCGCCCGAGCGAGCCCACGCGAGCATACAAATCAGCCGATTTGGCGTTCTCCAGATCGACAAAAAAGCGCCTGACCCAGGGCGCGAGATGTACTTCAAAGAACTCACGATCGGCGCCGGCGGGGCCGGCGATATCTCCGCGGACCAGACCTGCCATGATCTCGCAAAGAATCGCGGCATGATCCTCGGGCTCCGAATGCCCACCAGTTCTTTCGATGCCGAGAAGCTGAAAGGTCTCGCGCAACCCTGCGAGGGGCCGTCCATAGAGCGAGCCCGTCAAGTAGTGTGATGCATACGGCAGCAGCACGTTCTGTCCGAGCCCGGCAAACAACTCAAAATATTCTCGCGCCGCGCTTGCCTCGTCCGCGCGCGCCGCGGCCTCTGCAAGATCAGCGTGCGCCGCTCCGAGCCGGCTCGCGTCGCCGCGCAGCCGCGCCAGGCGTCCGATCAATCCGGTATCGGGGCTGCGCGAAAGCAGGACAGCGAGCAGTGCATATTCTTGCGCACGGGCGCGATCGATCTCATCGACGACGCGATGGGAAGAAACGTGAGACTTCGGCTTCGGCATCTGCTCCATTTCCAGCCTGCGATATCATCAGAAGACCACAATCGGCGGCGATCCTACCGCGGTAACGCGCTGCCATGCGAACGGGGGCGTCGGAACCCATCTTCCTCCGCGACCGACTGGTTGCAGGTCGCCGCATCCTCTGCGCTGCCAGCCGGCGAGCCATCAAACGCTTGCTGCGACTTCTGATCGAGAACGACCGGCACGTCGCGGATTTCGCCGGGCGACACCTGTTCCGCCGATGGCGGTACTTCCGGAATCATCCCGGCTGATCTGTCGTGCTGGCCAAGCGCCTGGGCCAGAAGGTTCGGCACGTTGTCGCTCTCCAATAGCGGACTGAACCCGGGCATCGCATTCGGATCGTTGAAATCCCATTGGTTCTCGGCAACGCCGACGAAATCACGAATGGCCGGATCGCTCGTCCAAACCTGGCGCAGGGCGGCCCGCGTCAATTCGGCGGGCACGCGACTTTGCAGAAAGCCGCGGATGTCGGTATTGACGGAAATCGTCTCAATCGACGGCAGGCTAGCCGGATCAAAGGCCGCATCGGCCGCCGCATCGATCTTGGGCTGCCCGATAGCGGCTTCCGCACTGCCTGCGGATACTTTCGCCGGTGGGCGCGGCAACGAATCTCCCGTTGGCTCTGTTCTGCGCTGGATATCGGCACTGCGTTTCAATCGCGCCCAGCGCGAGACGAAATTTTCGGGCACCGTCACTCCCTGTTCTCCGGTCCATTTCCACGGCCGGCAAGCGTCGGTTCCGCAGGCCGGCGCTGGCGCTTGAGGAAGGGCCGCTCGACATGGTGTTCGGCAATGAAACGAACGACAACTTCAGCGATTTCGGGTGGCATTGGCACGGCCTCGACAAGATTGTTGCCCGCATCGGTGAGCGCCTCTCCTTCGGCCGGGTCAGCCGTTACGGCAAGGATCTCATATGGCCGCTCCGAAGCAACGGGTTGCAAGGCAACCCATAATGCGGGCGCGCCCGATGCGAGGTTGTCGCGATAATTTATCGTTTCGGTCCGGTGCAATTCGATCACGGCCTCGCCCGCAAAGAACAGCGTCGTTTCCGCTTCCGCAGCGAGCGGTGTCCAGGGCGCAGCCGACGGGCTTCCAACAAGAACCGAGACCGGTCGCCATAGAAAATCGACCCACGCGCTGGTCGCCTTGCGCCGCTCGACCACGACACCTACCGTAATGCACGCCAGAGCTGTCGATTTCAATTCACCGCCTCCCCGTGCCTGATCGGCAGCCCGGTCACGAGATTTTGCGGCTTCAGTCGCAACACCTCGTCAGCCGTCATTGCCATCAGCAGATACACCGGTTCGCCCCGGACCTTTTCCATCATATCCAGCGGATTGCGGAACGTCAGCCGGTAAATACCGATCAGACGCGCCCGCATCGCGTCGTCGAGTTCATTGCCGTTCCAGATCGTATCGCCGATGCGCGTGGCCTCGGAATCGAGCCCGACGTACCATGACAATGACGCGTTGCGCAGTTCCGTCAATGTTTCGACCGCGACATCGATTGCAAGCAAATGAGCCAGCCAGCGCGTGACGACGTCACCAAGCGCGACCAGACCGCGCCGGTCGGCTGTCAGGTCGAGCGCCATGTCGAAGCGATCGCTGCGCTCCCAGTAGCCGCCCGCCGTTGCATCGTTGAGCAAATCGACTTCGGTGGTCGCCGGCAATCCCAGCAGCGCAACCAACGGCGATCGAGGCTCCCTTTCGAACTGCGACTGCGTCTCTTCGTCGATCGCGGTCACCATGCCTTCGCGGACAAGCAGCTTCTGCGGACGAAAAAACATCTCGGCGGCGCGCAGAAGAAAAACATCGTCGCAACCGTCCAACAGGTTGCGCAGTATGGCCTGCACCAGCTGACCGATAAACACGTGGGGGAACCTGATATTACGCCAGACAATCTCTAGATAGGCGGCTTCCAGGGTGCTGTGCTTCATCAGATGATCGCGCCAGGCGATCATCATTTGCCAGTTTTCGCGCGCGTCCGCGTCGACGATCGCTGCAATCTGCGCGGCCGCGACCGGCCGCCGTGGATTGCCAAGCAATGCCCTGTGCAGTTTTCGCTCCGCGGCACACGCCTCCGCCGGCGGCACGAGTTCCGGGCGCGCAAGATAGACTTTCAGGAATTCGTCGGTAACAAGCAACTTGCCCGCGGCGTCACGATCAAGCAAATGATGGCCGCAGGAAAGCCAGAAGTCGCGCGGTCCACTCAACGATGCGCTCCTTTCACCAGCCCGGCGAGATCGAGGTGCTCAGCGGATACTTCATCGTCGCCGACCACTTCGAAAAATTCGAAAGCGTTTGTGTGCCCCGCTCTGTCGCGTGGGCGCAGCGTTCGGAATTGCTCGCGAATGGTCCCGTTCTCGTGGCTTCGAGTAACGGCGACGAGCACGCCCGGCGAATGGTCGCAGAGCGACGCCACAAAGCCGATCTCCTCCTCTGCCGCCAGGCTGGCCGTGGCAAGATCTGGCGCACCGAAATATTTGACGAGTTGCGCCGCAAGCATGTCGATCGCGGCGCGACGATCTTTTTCGTTCGTTTCGACAATTTGCGCCAGCGTCGAGCGGCCGAGCGAATCCAATCCCAAAAAGCCGGCACGGAATGCGGCCCGCGCCTTGCCCCGCAAATTTGCCGGGTTGCAATGGGCAAATGCGAACGCCCCCGACACCGCCCATTCACCAGGCTCGGCGGGCTTTTCAAAAATGAACGAATCCGACGGATCGAGCCGGATGGTCCGCAGCAGCTTCACCGACTATCTCCGGTATCGTGCTTTTCAATGCAGGCAGTATATACTTTCCTGTGAGTTCCGGCCAGTTGCCCTTGCCATTGGAAGACAAGGTCCGGCCTACAGGAAATGGTGAGAGCGATGGCTGATCCTCCGAGGCATCTCCTGATCTGCTCGTGCAACGATACGATGCCGCTCGACGCCGAGGCCGTCCGCCACGGCTGCCGCGCCGACCCGACGACCGCAACCCAGCTATGCCGCGCCGAGCTCGACCGGTTCCGCACCATCGCGGCAAGCGACACGCCACTCAGCGTTGGATGCACGCAAGAAGCTCATCTGTTCTCCGGGGTGGCGGCGGAAGTTGGGCGGACAAGGCCGGTCGAATTCGTCAATATCCGCGAGTCCGCCGGATGGTCCGGTGAAGCCGCCCAGGCGGGTCCAAAAATGGCGGCGCTGCTGGCGGTGGCGGCCGAGCCCACGCCGACTGTGCCGGTCGTCAAATTGGAGAGCGGCGGCGTCATTCTCATCTGCGGCCGCGATGAGATGGCTGTCGAAGCTGGCAACCTGCTCAAGGAGCATCTTGATGTCACCGTCCTGATTGAACCGCCGGCGGCGATCGCGCCGCCGCGAAACACCGATTTTCCGGTAGCCAAAGGAAAGGTCAGAAACGCCCGCGGTCACCTCGGCGCATTCGAGGTCACGGTCGATGATTTCGCGCAAGCCGCGCCCTCCTCGCGAAGCGCATTGCTTTTCGGGCCATCCCGCAACGATGCTTGGTCGAGCTGCGATATCATCCTTGACCTGACGGGAGGCGCGGCGTTTTTCCCCGCGGCCGATTTGCGCGACGGCTATCTGCGTGCAGATCCCGGCCATCCCGCCGCCATGCTGCGGGCTGTTCTCAGCGCACGCGATCTCATCGGCTCCTTCGAGAAACCACGTTACGTCACCTACGACGCCACGCTGTGTGCCCATTCACGTTCGAAGCTCGTCGGCTGCACGCGCTGCCTCGATCTTTGTCCGACAGCGGCCATCACGCCAGCCGGCGATCACGTGGCTATCGACGCAAACATTTGCGCCGGCTGCGGGCAATGCGCCGCGGCCTGCCCCACCGGTGCGGCGTCCTACGCAGTGCCTTCGGAAGACGTGCTGATGCGCAAGCTGCGCGCGATGCTGCTGGCCTATCGCGAGGCCAGAGGGGAACGGTCGATCGTGCTGGTGCATGACGATTGCCACGGCGCACCGCTGATCGATGCGCTGGCGCGGTTCGGCGGCGGATTGCCGGCGAACGTGCTGCCGTTCGCGGTCAACGAGATCACGCAGGTCGGACTGGAGAGCGTCGCCGCCGCCTTCGCCTATGGCGCATCGGCGATCCGGTTCCTGCTGCGGGCGCGGCCGCTTCATGATGTTTCCGGACTGCTGCGGACAATGTCGGTGGCTGATCCGATCCTCACTGGACTGGGCTTCGGCACCGGCCGGATTGCGACCATCGAAGTGGACGATCCGGACCTTCTGGCCGAAGCGCTGCGCGCCATTCCGTCGATGCCGCCGGCGCCGCGCCCCTCAAGCTTCCGTCCGCTGGGAGGCAAACGAAGCGTGCTTCGGTTTGCGATGAGCGAGCTGCATCGCGCTGCGCCGGAACCGGTCGGGGTTATCGCACTGCCCGAAGGCGCACCCTTCGGGGCTGTCGAAATCGAAGCCGGCGGCTGCACATTATGTCTGTCCTGCGTGTCGGCATGCCCAACTGGCGCATTGCGCGACGACCCCGAACGGCCGGTGCTGCGCTTTGTCGAAGATGCCTGCGTTCAGTGTGGATTGTGCCAGGCGACCTGTCCGGAAAATGTCATCACACTAAGACCTCAGATCGATTTCGACGCCGCCAGGGCCCCTGCCCGCATCCTCAAGGAGGAGGAGCCGTTCTGCTGTATCCGCTGCAGCAAACCGTTCGGTGTGAAGAGCACGATCGAACGTGTGGTATCGAAACTCGAGGGCAAGCACTGGATGTACACCGGCTCGTCCCGACGGCTCGACGTCATCAGGATGTGCGATGATTGCCGCGTCGCGTTCGTCGCCGAGGAGGGTTTTGAGCCCTACGGCGCGCCGAGCCAGATTGTCCGAACGACGGACGACTATCTGCGGGAACGCGATCAGCGAGAGAAGGACGGGAAAGACGGGAGTTGACCCCCGGTTGCGCTATTTTCATTCCGCTGGTGTCGCCGAGGGCCGTCCCTGCCGGCCCTCGCTTGCGAGCTCGCGGGCAACCCAGAGATCGTGATGCTCCTTCGCCCAGTTGAGATCGACCTCCCCGGTGCCCATGGCCTCGAACGCACCCTCCATCCCGAGCGTGCCGATGTAGATGTGGCCAAGGATCAGGGCGATGAACAGAACGGCTACAACGGCGTGGACCACCTGCGCCAGCTGCATCTCGGCAATGTTGGTTTCGAAAAAGGGAAACAGCAGCAGAAACCCCGAGACGGAGACCGTGACACCGGCAGCAAGGGAAAGCCAATAGACAAGCTTCTCGCCGGGATTAAAGCGTCCCGCGGGGGCGTGTCTGTTTTTAATGAAACCCCCACCCTGCTTGATCCAATCGAGGTCGACTTTCTCTGGAATATTGTCCTTGAAGAAGATCGCGATGATGAGGACGAGGCCTGCGACGAATGAGAAGCTGGTGAAGTTGTGCACGTACTTCGCTGCCTGAGCGATATCCGAGAACGTATCGGGGCTGACGACCGGCAAAAGCAGGATTTTTCCGAACGTGATGTTGAGACCGGTCAGCCCGAGAATGACGAAGGAAACAGCTGTCAGCCAATGCGAGAATCGTTCAAAGGCTTTGAAGCGGACGATTTTCTGGCCGGAGCGCCCTGCCGTGATCCGCAGGCGTCCCATGATGAAATAGGCGGCGCCCAGCACCACAATCGTGCCGAGGATCACGATCGCACCGCCCCAATGCAACAGGACCTCATGGAAATAATCCCAGGTCCGTCCCGCCGGCTGGATCAGCACCGCGGCCTTTGTATCGGGAATATCGATCCGCCCTTCGGCGCGGGGGACTTGCTGGAGCAGGCTGCGCTCGCTGGTGACGCTGGCGGTCGGATTGGGCGCACCATCGGGGCCGAGCTTCTGCGCAATCGCCGGGGAAGATGCCGCGATCCCAAGGAGCACCATCGCAAGAGTCACGAGGCGAATGCGTGCAACAAACGTCATGACGATCATCCTCCCCTCGTGTTCCGCTGCTCCGCCAAAGCGTCAGACCTCGATGCCCTCGTGATAGGCTGTCAACCAGCCCCACGCCCCCGAGCCATAGCCGCGCTTCAGGACCCGCTCCTTGTAGATCTGCGCGATGATATCCCCGTCGCCCGCGAGCAGCGATTTGGTGGAGCACATCTCCGCGCATAGCGGCAGCTTGCCTTCGCCAAACCGGTTCGAGCCGTATTTCTCAAATTCCTCGGCGCTGCCTGAGGCTTCCGCTCCGCCACCGCCGGCACAGTAGGTGCATTTGTCCATCTTGCCGCGAGAGCCGAAATTGCCGACCCGGGGATACTGCGGCGCGCCGAACGGACAGGCATAGAAACAGTAACCGCAGCCGATGCAGAGATCCTTCGAATGCAGCACGATGCCGTCTTCGGTCGGATAAATGCAGGTCACCGGGCAAACTGCCGCGCAAGGCGCGTCGGTGCAATGCATGCAGGCCATTGAAACCGACCGTTCGCCGGGCTTGCCGTCGTTGATGGTGACGACGCGCCGGCGGTTGATCCCCCAGGGCACCTCGTTCTCGTTCTTGCACGCGGTGACACAGGCGTTGCAGTCGATGCAGCGGTCCGCGTCGCAAAGGAATTTCATGCGCGCCATCGATGGCCCTCTCACGCAGCCTTGATCTGACAAAGGGTGGCCTTGGGCTCCTGCATACCGGTCGCAGGATCATAGCCGTAGGTCGTGAGGGTGTTCACGCTCTCGCCGAGCACGAACGGATCGGCACCTTTCGGATATCTGGCGCGCAGATCGACGCCTTCGAACCAGCCGGCGAAATGATACGGCATCCAGGCAACGCCCTTGCCGACCCGCTCGGTCACCAGCGCCTTCATGCGGGTCCTCGAACTATTCTCCGCGCCCGTCACCCAAACCCATCCACCGTCCTTGATGCCGCGCTCGCCCGCATCCGCCGGATTGATTTCGACAAACATATGCTGCTTCAACTCCGCCAGCCACTTGTTGGAACGCGTTTCCTCGCCGCCACCCTCATACTCCACGAGTCTGCCGGAGCTCAGGATCAGCGGAAACTGTCTGGCGATACCCCTATCGACGGCCGCCTTTTGTACGGAAAAGCCGATGTTGGGTACGCGGAACTGCTTGGCGTCGGGCAAGGTCGGATAGTCCGCGACCAAATCCGGGCGCGGGGTATAGATCGGCTCGCGGTGGACGGGAATCGGATCAGGAAGATTCCAGGCAATCATCCGCGCCTTGGCGTTGCCATAGGGCGAACAGCCGTGCTCGATCGCCACGCGCTGGATTCCGCCGGAAAGATCGAGCGACCAGGACACGGCATCGGGATTGGCGGAATTGACGCGCTGGATGATTTCCATTTCCTGCGCGGTGAGGTCCTTGTCCCAACCGAGCTTCTTGAGCACCGCCAGGGTAAACTCGGGATATCCGTCCTTGATTTCGGAGCCGACCGAATAGGAACCCTCGGCGAGCAGATTGTCATGATCCTCCCTTTCGACCTCCTGTCCGTTTTCCATCACCTTGCGTTTGACGATGCGTTCGACGCCGAACCTGGCGCGGAATGTGCCGCCGCCCTCCCTCACCGACAGATTGGTGTTGTAGAGGATGGGCGTGCCGGGATGCTTGAACTCCGGTGTTCCCCAGCATGGCCACGGCAAACCGTAGTAGTCGCCGCCGACTTCCGGATCATCCTTCGGCGCGCGCATGGTCACCAGATCGAATTTGGCCTGGTTCTTCATGTGGGCCTTGAGCCGTTCGGGAGATTGTCCGCAATAGCCCGTCGACCATCCGCCACGATTGATCTCACGCAGAATATCCTCGGCGGATACCGCGTTGTTTTCGACCTTGATGTTCTTGAACATCCGGTCGGCGAAACCGAGCTTGCGGGCAAGCAGATACATCGTGTCGTAGTCGTTTTTCGATTCGAACACCGGCTCGACGATTTTCTCGCCCCACTGCAGCGAGCGGTTCGAGGCGGTACGCGATCCATCCATCTCGAAGCTTGTGCAGGCGGGCAGCAGATAGGTACCGTCCTTGCGCTCCGACAGCACCGACCAGGCCGTCGGATAGGGATCGCACACCACCAGCAGCTCGAGTTTTTCGATGCCGCGCACCGCCTCCGGCATCCGGGTAATGGTGTTGACACCATGTCCCATGATGAACATCGCCTGCACCGTATCGGGCTGGCCGACCTGGTCTTTCGGCAGCAACGTCGCGTCGAACCAGCGCGTGCTCGGAATTCCCGGCGTTTCCATCAGCTTCTTGTTCGGGAAGCGCGAGCTCATCCACTCGTAATCCACTTCCCACACGCGGCACCAATGCCGCCAGGCATCCTCGGCAAGGCCATAATAGAGCGGCAGCGTTGTTACATCGAGACCAAGATCAGTCGCGCCCTGCACATTGGTGTGGCCACGAAATATATTGGCGCCACCTCCAGCGTGTCCGACATTGCCGGTGGCGAGCAGCAGAATGCAGCTCGCCCGCACATTTGCCGTTCCGGTCGTGAACTGGGTCTGTCCCATCGCCCAGATCAGCGTCGCCGGCTTTTGCTTGGCGAAGACTTCGGCGATGTGCTTGACCTGCGCTTCGGGCAGACCAGTGACCCGTTCGACTTCGTGAGGTGTCCACTTCGCTACCTGTTTGCGGATTTCCTCGACACCGTAGACGCGCTGGCTTAGAAACTCCTTGTCCTCCCAGCCATTTTCGAAAATGTGCCAAAGCATCCCGTAGATCGTGGCGATATGCGTTCCGGGGCGCACGCGCACATATTCGGTGGCATGCGCGGCCGTGCGTGTCATCCGCGGATCGACCACGATCATGTTGGCGCGATTGAGCTCCTTGCCTTCAAGAATGTGTTGAAGCGAAACCGGATGCGCCTCCGCTGGATTGCCGCCCATGACGAAAATGGTCTTGGCATTGCGAATATCGTTGTAGCTGTTCGTCATCGCGCCATAGCCCCAGGTATTGGCGACCCCGGTGACCGTGGTGGAATGACAGATGCGCGCCTGATGATCGGAATTGTTGGTTCCCCAGAACGCCGCGAGCTTGCGGTTGAGATAGGCGGCTTCATTGGTGAACTTGGCCGAGCCGAGCCAGTAGACCGAGTCCGGTCCCGACTTCTGGCGAATTTCCAGCAGCTTGTCGCCGATCTCGTCGATCGCTGTTTCCCACGATATGCGGGTCCATTGGCCACTTACGAGCTTTACGGGATAACGCAACCGGCGCTGGCTCAGCACGTCGTCGCGCACCGCCGCGCCTTTGCAGCAATGCGATCCGCGATTGATCGGGCTGTCGTAGTCCGGCTCCTGGCCGATCCACACGCCATTTGCGACTTCTGCGATCACCGAACAGCCGACCGAACAATGGGTGCAGATATTCTTGCGGGTCGTAACCGTCGCACCGGCGGGAGGTGGCGGACCGGCCTCAGCCTTGCGAACGCCCCCGAGCGACAGATTTTCGAGCGCCGCCAGCGCCCCAGCTGTCAGGCCGGAGCGCTTCAGGAAGGTTCGGCGATCCAGGTCACCGCTTGATTCATTCGCCCGTGCATCGACAAGCCTTCCGCGGCCTCGAGGACGCTCCGACTTCTTGATCAGCACGGACGCCTCCCTTATCGGACCGGATAGGAGTTGACGCGATAGAAGTTTTGAACCTCCGCAGAGCTGGCCCGATAGCGCGCCTTGCGCTTGTCTTTGAGATCGACGGCTTTGGCGTCAGCCGGCTCCGGCACCACAGCGCTTAGGGTCGTCACCCCCGCTCCCACAACGACGAAGCTGAGCAGATCGCGGCGGCGGATACTCGCCTTGAGGCGTTCCTTCATAAAGAGCGCACTCCTCAATCAAGCCGCAGCCCACCGCCCGGTTGGCTTCATGATCGTTACTTCCCGCAAGCAACGTATCATGCACCCACCCTATTTTCAATGCGGCAACAAGCGACGGCTCCGCAATTCCGCATGGGATTTATGCTTCCGATCGATGGATCCGCTTACGCTGAGGGCAGCAAGTAGGCATCGTCTCGGATTCCGATCATCGACTCCTTTGCACAACTGCACGCTTCTATTATTCGAAAGCTCGCGCAGTGAGTCGTGGTCGGACCCAACCGCGTTTGCAGAACGACGTGCGATTTGAAGCCGCAGTTCGAACAAGAAGAACGGCTTCGGTGCGATCGAAAGGATTGCATCGCGCTCATCGCATGCGCCATCGAATTGGATTTTCGGAAAGCCCAAATTAGCCGAGCGTGCGTCAGCAGCCGCGACAGATGTTCAACTGTTTGTCGAGCTCTTCATCCAGCTTTTGCTGCTGGGCATCGAATATCGACATATTCCGCTGCTCAACCTGTTCCGCCGGCGAACGCGGTGGAAACTGCTGGGCGCGGGGCTGCAGGTGGCCGATCGGCGCGTCGCCATACACCGTCATCCCGGGGCCTCCGATGGAGGCCGCATTGCCGGAATTGGCCAAAACAAGGCTGCTGCCAAGGATCGCCGTTATGAAAAGAGTTGTGCGCATGGAATTGCTCCGCCGGGATTGAGCGCATGATCGGCACCGACAATGAATAATCGTCTCTTCACTGTCACGCATTCGGTTCGCTCAATATAAGCAGGCCGCTGTCGGCTTCCATTAAATACGGTTTTATTCTTCAGCTCCGGCGGTCTCGCTCGCTCGAAGCAATCAGAAAATGATGCAGGAATTCCTCAATCGCGCTGCGCGCGGTATCAAATGGCGCTTCAGGCGTGTTGGCTATCGGGACAGATGATCTCCACCCGGCCGCCCCCGCCGGAATGAATCGCCAGCCGGAAGCCGTGCAGCTTGACGATCGCGGCCACCAGGCTGAGGCCAAGACCGACACCCGGCGTATTTCTTATCTTGTCGGAACGGTAGAAACGCCGCAGTACGGTCTCGCGCTCCTGTTCGCTGATGCCGCAGCCGGTATCTGTCACACGCACGATAGTCTCGCTATTCTCATGCAGCAACTCGATGTTCACCTTGCCGCCTTCAGGCGTGAACTTGATGGCGTTGTCGACGAGGTTCGCGACCGCTTCAATCAGCAAGTCCTGGTCGCCGCGCACGCTGCGACGGTGCCTCACTGCGACCTGCAAGGCGATATTCTTGTTTTCGGCGATCGGCTCGTAGATATCGCACACCTCGCGCAGCATCTCATGCAGTGCGACGTCGCCGAAACCTGAGGACCGCCGACTGTTTTCGATCTCCGCGAGACGCAATAGCGCGGTGATGATCGTCAGCGACTGATCGATGCCCGCGATCGCCTTGTCCGCTACCGCCTGCAACTGCTCCAGCGTGGCCGCGTTGGTGCGCCCGCGCTCCAGCGTCAGCCGCGCGCGAGTCAGCGGCGTTCGCAGGTCATGGGCGATGTCGTTACCGACGCCTGCTAGCGCATGGATCATCGTCTCCATTTCATCGAGCATGCCATTGACGATGACCGCGAGTTTCGAGAACGGCTCATCCACGTTACGGTGCGGAAGCCGCTCGCGCAGATCACCGGCGATGATGCGCTGAACCCGCTGGTTGACCTCTTCGACGCGTTTCTGGGCGCGCACGCTCAGCCACGCGCCGGCCAGCAGAGAAAGACAAAAGCCCGGCAAGAGACCGAGCGCGAGCGCTTGACCGACGACGTGAGAGATTTCGCCGGCCTCATCGACGTTTCGTCCAAGGATGAGCACGTCACCGTTTCGCATGCGCCGACCGATCGCGCGGATGACCTGGGGTTCGCGGCTGTTGCGATCCATCCTGACGACGTCCGTGCCTTGCGCAGGGGCGTCGATCCGAAGATGCGGCGGCAGGCTTTCTAGATTGCCGGCAATCCGGTGGCCGTCGGCGGCAAATATCGCCGCGACCTGTACCCCACGAGGATCCTGTCTCAGCTTCTCGTCGATTGCCTCAAGCCGGCGATCAGGCGACAGGCCGGCAATGCCGTCCAGTTCCACGGTGATCACGTGGTCCGATCGCGCCGTCAGATAGTCATCGATCTTCCAGTAGATGAATCCGAACAGCACGATGACGAAAACCGCGAACACGGCTGACACGGCGAGCGCCCAGTGAAAGGTGCTCGAACGTATGAATTGCGGTTGACGCATCGGATCTTGGCGCCCGGATGTACGGTCTGACGTCAACAGCGACGCATCGCTGCCGTCCATCCGAGGCTTATGATCCCGCACGAAGAATGAAGCCGGCGCCGCGGACATTGTGGATCATAGGGGCTTCGTCAGGCCCGTCCACCTTATGGCGCAGACGGCCCATATGCACGTCGACAAGGTTGGTGGCGGGAACGAATTTGTAATTCCAGACCTCCTCCAACAGCATGGCTCGCGTCAGCAGCTGATCGCTGCGCTGCATCATGTATTCGAGCAGGCGAAACTCGCGCGGCAGCAAATCGATTGCGCGATCGCCCCGCTTGGCCGTGCGTTCGATCAGATCGAGTTCCAGCGGCCCGACCCGCAGCGTCGTCTCGCGCGATTCCGCGGGCCGGCGCAGCAGCGCCTCGATCCTGGCGACGAGTTCCACGACCGCGAACGGCTTTGTCAGATAGTCGTCGCCGCCCATCCGTAGCCCGCGGACGCGATCATCCACCGCGCCGAGCGCACTCAGCACCAGCACCGGCGTGCGCACCTGCTCCTTCCGCAGTGCCTCAATAACGGTAAGGCCATCCATTCCGGGCAACAGCCGATCGACGATCATGGCATCGGGACGCAACGAACGCGCCTTGTCGAGGCCTTCTATGCCGTTGGCCGACCATTCCACTTCAAAGCCGCGATCGGACAGCTCGGCGGTAATTTCTTCCGCCGTTTCGCTGTCATCCTCGATGAGAAGCACCTTTGCCATCAACTGATTCTCGATTGCGGCGAACGCATTCGCAGTGCCTGAGCTTCGCCCCCCTGAAACCGTACGCTTGCTTGAGACCAATGCCATAATGTCAGCTGCCTGCAAATGATGGATTTCACCCTAATCAAGAGTCGGACAGCGCCGCCCCGGCTTACTCGGGGGCATAAGACGAGGCGTGCGCCGTCCGCTCTGCGGCCATCTGAACACCGCCTCCGGGGGGCAAGCGCGGTGGGCCGTTCAAAAACAAACATAAGCCCGAGAAATCGGCCGCACCATTAAATACGGTTTTATAATTCGCTGCGGCCCTGGGCCGTCGCGTGCCATCCGGTGCGGGATCAGGATGTTCTCTGCCGCCAGGGCCCCGGTTCGTACCTGCGAGGCCGGATTCGGACCTGCTGCCTCGGAGAAATCAAAGACCAGATGACCTCAGCAGCCCGATGGCGATGCCGGCGTTGTCGCAGCACCAGTGGCGTTGGCCGGTGCCATCGTGCCGGGCGTTGCCAGATTCATCGTCATGCTCTCGGCACAAGCCGGCGCATTCGGCGTCGGCACCACGGTCATTGTCGGATCAATGCTGGTGCCGGCAAGCTCCGTGACCGCGGGTTGAATCGTGCCTGGTGGGGGGCTGTTCGGAAGTTCGGGGCTCGAGAGCGGCAGAGCCGCGCCATTGGTCGGCGGACCTCCCGGCGTGGAGCTGCAGACGGTGGTCGATGAGCTGCCGAGCGGGGGCACTGGCGACATGGTCCCGGTCGTGCTGCCGACGATCGGCGTGGGAATGGTCCCCAATGGAGTCGCTGGCATCATCGTGGCTGTGCTGCCCGCCACGGATGTTGAGACGGTGGTCGATACCGTCGATGGCGCCGGTACGGGCGCTGCGGTCATGGCAGGCGGAGGCGGAGGTGGTATTGCGGGCGGCAGTGGCGCCGGTACGGTCGAGCCGGGAAATGTGGACAGGAATGATGTCGCTGGTTGTGCGGACAGCGTCAGCATTGGCGCGGTCGTGTTGTTTGTGGACGTGGAAGAGGTAGCCGGTACTGCCGATATCGTCGTTACAGCGGAAACCGATGGCATCGTCCCAATTGTGCCGCCAAGTGCCGGCATGGACGTAACCGGCACCGCCGCAGTTCCAGGCGCGATTTGCCCTGTCGGTGTTGTACAGGTCACGACCGTTCCGGGCGTGGTAGGGTCAGAAGCCAGCGGCACTGGTGCCAGCGTCGTGTCGGGAGTGCCCGGCTGGGTCGTCGCCGAGAACGGGCTCGGGCCATTGAGCGGGGATGTGACGATCGTCCCTGGCGTCGACGAAAGTCCCATGGCTGTGGTGCCCATGGTGGAGACCTGCGCCAGGCCGGCGTTACAGCCTGACAGGAGGGCGGCTGCCATGAACAGCAAGCGTCGCATCGCGATTGCTTCCTTCGCGCCGATCTAACTGGTCTGCGCCTTACGCGCCACGACCTTGCTGCCTTCCGCCAGGTTGACCATCGGATTAAGGATGACCTGATCGCCCGGCTTGACGCCGTCGTGTACTTCGACCTCCGTGCCGAAGTCGCGCGCGATCGTGATCTTTTGCAGATGGGCGGTGCCGTCCTCGACGACCGCTACATGCAGGCCGTTCTGATCGAATACAACCGCGTCGGCCGGTATGATCATCGATGGCGTCTTGCGCGGGATAAACAGCTCGACAGTACAATAGATCCCGGGACTGAGCGCGCCGTCCGGATTGGGGACGTCGATCTCGGTTAGCAGCGTCCGGCTGCCGGGCTGCAGCGCGGTCGCGATCCGCGTGACCTTGCCGGGAAAGGTGCGATCCGGAATTTCGGGGACACGGACCACCGCATCGACGCCGGGCCCAAGCCCGAAAGCCTCGTCCTGGGGGACGAACACCTGGGTACGGATGACGTCGGAATGCATCAGGGTGAACATGAAGGTCGATCCGGACTGTACCAGGCTGCCGTTGTCGATGTTGCGTTGGGTGATGACGCCGTCGAACGGCGCCACGACGCGCTGATACGCCTTCTCCTGCTCGAGTATTCGAATCTGGGCTTCCTGGGCGGCAATATTGGACTGAGCCACTCCGACCGCAGCCTGCTGCGCCTGCAAGGTCAGGCGATCGTTGTCGCCCTGCTGAAGCGTGAGCCATCCCTGCTTGACCAGATTGCTGTCGCGCGCATTGGTGACCTGGGCGAGTTCCCGGCTTGCCTGGGTCTGCTGCAAGGTTGCCTGGCCCTGGGTCAGCGTCGCTCTGGCCTGCGTAATCTGGTGGTCGAGCTCCGGGGCGGTAATGTCCGCCAGCAGAACTCCGGCCTTGACCCGGTCGCCGATGTCGACGTAGCGCTTTTCGATGTAGCCGCTGGTGCGCGCGAAGATATTCGCGGCCTCGAATGCCGTCGTGGTCGCCGGCAAGGTGACGGTGATCTTGCTGTCGCTGGCGCGGACTGCGGCGACGCGAACATCAGGAACAAGAGTCCGGCTCTGTTGCGCGGTGGCCGCAACGTCGAGATCGGCCTGGTAGTGGCGCCAGCCGCCTACCGCAAGGCCCCCCAGGAGTAGCAGCAGCGCACATCCGCCGAGCAGCGCGCCCCCGTAACGCCGTCTCGGCTTGCGCGCCGCGTTGGGTAACGCCACAACGCGATCGGTTTCCGGATCAAGCCGGTCCTTCACATCTTCATTTTTCGTCCGCACACGAATCTCGGTCATTCCTGGATTTCCTCGAATACGCCATGGTGAGGCTTTCCGTCGTTGCCCTTGCGCAGCATGGCGAACAGGTAAGGCACGATCAGCAATGTTGTCGGCGTCGCGAACAGCAGGCCGCCGATGACGGCGCGCGCAAGTGCGGCGTTCTGTTCCTCGCCGGCGCCGCCGATCGCCA
>Ga0209526_10001007_pt1 | contig 18623 bp, 15 predicted proteins | sample JacPinW_OM2H0_M1_FD_188566 | JGI IMG/M metagenome (GOLD analysis project Ga0209526, IMG submission 188566) | Forest soil microbial communities from Algoma, Ontario, Canada - Jack Pine, Ontario site 1_JW_OM2H0_M1 (SPAdes) (version 2) | ecosystem: Environmental > Terrestrial > Soil > Boreal... | reverse complement strand
ATTTCTCCTCGGAAACGTTGCATTTTCCTTGCTTGCGTAATTCTCCCTGCGAGCATTCTTGCCGTCCTACGAACGCTGAGCCTTGGTCAAGTTAACGTCAAAAAAGTGTCCTACGAACGGTGAGACTCGTCCGATCAAGCGTTGAACAGACTACCGACGGGCGTCGTTATCCGGTGCAGGAGCACCGCGGGTGAGGGTGTTTGTGGGCGCGATGGCTGGTGGAAGCCCTACTGCCGCACCTCGAGCATGATCTTGCCGATGTGTGCGCTGGACTCCATCAAGCGGTGCGCTTCGGCAGCGTCGGCCAGCGGAAAGACCCGGTAGATGACCGGCTTGAGCTTCTTCGCCTCGAACAGCGGCCACACCTTGTCGCGCAGGCTCCGTGCAATCTGTGCCTTGCGTGCGGAAGGGCTCGCACGCAGCGTCGAGCCGGTGACCGTCAGGCGCTTCATCATGATGTGCCGCCAATCCATCGTCACCTTGCTTCCTTGCAGAAACCCGATGATGACCATGCGTCCTTCCAGCGCGAGGCACTTGATGTTCTTTTCGATGTAGTCGCCGCCGACCATGTCCAGCACCACATTCACGCCTTTCTTGCCGGTAATGGTGGCGACCTCGGCGACGAAATCCTGCTCGCGGTAATTGATGACATGATCGGCGCCGATGTCGCGGCAGAAAGCCGCCTTGTCGGCACCGCCGACGGTCGTGATCACCGTTGCGCCGAATGCCTTGGCCAACTGGATGGTGGTGAGTCCGATGCCGCTCGACCCGCCGTGGACGAGCACTGTCTCGCCGGCCGATAGATGAACCCGGTCGAAGAGATTGTTCCAGACCGTAAAGTAATTCTCCGGCAGGCTCGCCGCTTCCAGCAGCATCAGGCCCTGCGGCAACGGCAGACAGTGCTCCGCCGGCGCCACACAATATTCGGCGTAACCGCCCCCCGGCGTCAGCGCGCAAACCCTGTCGCCGACAGCCCACTCGGATTTTCCTTCGCCGATGGCGACGACTGTGCCGGCGACTTCGAGACCGATGATGGGTGAAGCATCCGCGGGCGGCGGGTAGTGGCCTGCACGCTGGACGCAATCGGGACGGTTGACGCCGGCGTAGGCAACCTCGATCAGCACCTCTCCGCTCTTCGGCGCGGGCGTCGTCGTCTGATCGAGCATCAGGACGTCGGGCGGCCCCGCCTCGCGGGCTACGACATAACGCATGGTCGCGGGAATTGCAGCAGGCATACGAAGAATTCGAGCTTGATCGGGCGAATATTGTAGCGCAGCAGATCGCTCGCTTCGGCTCGCATCGATCTGGGCTACACTGTCGGCCCGACATTGGCGCTGAACACCCGGTGAAGAAGCTCATAGCACTGGTCGTCGTGGTGCTGCTGCTCGCAGCGCTGGGCTGGTTTGCCTTCGCCGCCGACTACAGTGACGGTTATCGCGTTGGACAGGTGATCAAGCTCTCGCGCAGCGGCTACCTGTTCAAGACCTGGGAGGGGACGCTGGACTTCGGCTTCCTGCAGCAGGATCCGACCGCAGGCGTTGCGACCCGTCTCTGGGATTTCAGCGTGCGCGACGATGACGAGCAGGTGCGCAAGGACATCGACGTCGCAATTTCGGCCAACCGGAAAGTCAAGCTGCACTATCGCGAGAAGTATTTTCGCTGGAGCTGGCTGGGCGATACCAAGCATTTCGTCGACAAGGTCGAGCCCGCCGGCTGAAGCGCGGGGCGGGCCGGCCCCGCGCTTGTGTGCGGGTGCCGACCGGCACGACTTCAGTGCACCCCACCGGCGGCGCGTCTTCGTCCAGGAGCCGCGTCGGCCGCCGCCTTGCCTCCGGGCTCTCCGGGTGAATGCAGGTCCGTTTCTTGCTCAGGCGACGATACGTGGGCCTTTCCTGCGCGCATTTTTCAAGAGGAGATCGAAGATGGCTGACACTCGGGATGCAACCGGTGTCAACACACCGAGCAATTGCGCACATTCGGCGTGCCACTGCGGCGTGACGCCGGGTGAGCGTTTTTGCAGCGACTACTGCGAAAAACAGAGCCGCACCGGCTCCGCATCCCACACCGATTGCGACTGCGGCCATTCACCCTGCAGCACGCGCTGACGCGAATAAGGCCCGGCTTGGACCAGCATGCGCTCGATCGGAAGCTATTGCCGCAGCTTGTAAGGTTTACTCATTCCCATTCCTTTGACGGAGGCGATCATGCCCGACAAAAAGACACTGCAACGCGCTGAGCAGGACAAGCGCGAAGGAAAGTCGCCGAGCACCCAGGCCGGCGAATTCGTACGCGAGGAAATGGAGCACATACGCGAGGGCAAGCACGGCGCCCGGTCCGCCAAGCAGGCCATCGCCATTGGCCTGTCGAAGGCTCGCCGCGCTGGCGTAGCACTCAAGGCGCCCCGCGAAGGAACGGTGCCCGAGGCCACTCGCCGCCACGCCCAGCACGACAGCGCGGTGGGGGCGAAGGGAGTGAAGGCTCCGTCGCCGAAGCGTTCGCGCGCAACGCTCTCCGCGCTCAAACGCGAAGGCCGCAGCGCGGCAAGCACGGCAGCGCTTTCCCGGCAAACCAAAGCGGCCGCCAAAAAGCGTACCGCGGCGGATCGGTCGGCGGCGGCGCGCAAGGCAGCACGCACCCGATCGCGCAGCGGGTGATCGCCCCGCGCTGGCGACTTTTGACGCACGCCGCTGGGTCCCCGCTCAGTTATCAAAATGAGCGGGGGACGACGAAACTCAGGATTCGGGTTGTACTCCCGTAATACTCGGGCGCGCAGCTCAAGTCGTCAATAGACGACCTGCACGTTCTCGGCCGAAAACCGCTCGCGCAGGCTTTCGAGCAGGCGATCGTCGAGATTGACCCGCCAGTCGCTGCCGAGCTCGATGTCCCCGCAGGACGATCGATTCTGATACTTGACCACGATCGCAGCCGCTCCACTCGCGCCGCTGCGGAAAGGCGTCAACAGCTCCAGCAAGCGCTCGGCCGAGCTCGACCCGTTGCATGCGATCTTGAGCGAGCGGGCCCACTTCCGGCGTGCGCCGGCGAGATCGTGCAGCGACTCGGCTACGATCCGCATCGATTGCATCTGTCCGTCGTCACCGCTGCGTTGCATCACCTTGACTTCGGCGACCAGCAGCGCGTCCTCTCGCAGGATGTGCCGGCAGGCGTCGAAAGTCTCGTTGAAGATGGCGACCTCGCATTGATCCTTGCCGTCATCGAGGATCACGAACGCCATCTTCCCGCGCCGCGACGTCTGCGTGCGCAGCTGCGCGACGACGCCGGCGATGCGTATGCTGGTCGGCGACGGCCGCAACGCGCCCAAGGGCTGCTGAATGAGTTGCTTCAGCTCCACGGCGTAGGCGTGATAAGGATGCCCTGACAGATAAAAGCCCAGGCTCGCCTTTTCCTGGACGAGACGCTCGGTCTCCGTCCATTCGCGCGCGGAGATCAGTGCCGGCCCGGCTCCTCCTCCGTCGCCGCCATATTCACCGAACAGCGACACTTGCGACGCGGCGCGGTCCGTGTGCTCGGCGTGGTCCAGCGCGGCGCCGACCGAGGCGAGCAGACTTGCCCGCCGCGGCTCGACGGTGTCGAATGCGCCTGCACGGATCAACGCCTCGACCGCGCGCCGGTTGACGACGCGCTTGTCGACGCGGCGACAGAAGTCGAACAGATCGATGAAGGGACCTTGGTCGCGGGCAGCGACGATCGCTTCGATGGCCGCGCGTCCCGTCCCCTTGATGCCACCGAGGCCATAACGAACGCGCCGTTCATCGATCGGCTCGAAGCGATAGGAGGATGCGTTGACGTCCGGCGGCAGCATCTCCAGGCCGAGCGCCAGCGCGTCGACGTAGAACTGCCGGACCTTGTCGGTGTCATCCATCACCAGCGAGAGGTTCGCCGCCATGAATGCCGAGGGATGATGCGCCTTGAAGTACGCCGTCTGGTACGCGATCAGCGCGTAGGCGGCGGCGTGCGACTTGTTGAAGCCGTAGCCGGCGAACTTTTCCATGTGATCGAAGAGCTGCGTCGCCTTGGCCAATGACAAGCCGCGATCGATGGCACCCGATACGAATCCCTGGCGGTGCTTGGCCATCTCGTCGGGCAGCTTCTTGCCCATCGCCCGGCGCAAGAGGTCGGCGGCGCCAAGAGTGTAGCCGCCGATGACCTGCGCGATCTGCATCACCTGTTCCTGATAGACCATCACCCCGTAGGTCGGTGCAAGGATCGGTTCCAGCCGGGCGTCGTGATATTCGAACCGCTCCGCACCTTGTTTTCGGCGCACATAATCCGGGATCAGCTCCATCGGTCCCGGCCGGTAGAGCGCGACCAGCGCGATGACATCATCAAAGCGCTTCGGCGGCGCCTGCAACAGAAGCTCGCGCATGCCGCGCGACTCGAACTGGAACACCCCTGTCGTATTTCCATTCTTGAAAATATCGTACGTCGCCTTGTCGTCGAGCGGCAGCGTCTCCAGCGCCACGGTCGATGCCGGATCGAGCTTCCTGATGTAGCGCAGGGTCCAATCGAGAATGGTCAGCGTGGTCAGGCCGAGAAAGTCGAACTTGACGAGGCCCACGAGCTCGACGTCATCCTTGTCGAACTGCGACACCGGCGCGTCGGACCCGGCCTGCGTGTACAAGGGACAAAAGTCGGTGAGCTTGCCGGGAGCGATCAATACGCCGCCGGCGTGCATGCCGACGTTGCGCGCGATGCCCTCGAGTTGTTCGGCCAGGCTCAGGAGCTCACGCACTTCCTCTTCGGCGGCCTCGCGCTCGTTGAGCAGCGGTTCCACCTCGCGCGCATAAACCACGTTCGCCTGCGCTTCGGCGTCGCGCTGGCGCCGCTTGAGCGTGACCATGCGGCCGGGTTGAAACGGGATCAGCTTGGCGATGCCGTCGCAGAATGTATAGGGCAGGTCGAGCACCCTGCCGACGTCGCGGACGACCGCCTTTGCCGCCATGGTGCCGAACGTCACGATCTGCGACACCGATTCGGCGCCGTACTTCTGCTTGACGTAGTCGATGACGCGATCGCGTCCGTCCTGGCAGAAGTCGATGTCGAAGTCCGGCATCGACACCCGCTCCGGATTCAGAAAGCGCTCGAACAGCAGCGTGTAACGCAGCGGGTCGAGATCGGTGATGCCAAGGCTGTACGCCACCAGCGAGCCGGCGCCGGATCCGCGCCCGGGGCCCACCGGCACCTCATTGCGCTTGGCCCAGTTGATGAAGTCGGCGACGATCAGGAAGTAACCGGCGTATCCCATCTGGATGATGGTCTTTACCTCGAACTCGAGGCGGGCGACATATTCCGGCCGCATGCGCTCGCGCTCGGCGGCGTCCCCGAATGCGACGTTCAGGCGCCGCTCCAGGCCCATGGTGGCCTCGCGGTTCAGATGCTGCTCCAGCGAAACACCTTCGGGCGTCGGAAAAGCAGGCAGATAATTCTTGCCCAGAGGCAGCGTCAAGTTGCAACGCTGGGCGATCGCGACGCTGTTCGCCAGAGCGCCCGGCAGATCGGCAAAACGCTGCGCCATTTCATCCTGCGTCGTAAGGTATTGCTCCGGCGTGTAGCGTTTCGGCCGCCTTGGATCGGAAAGCACGTAACCCTCGGCAATGCACACGCGGGCTTCGTGCGCGCGGAACTCGGCGCGGGCCGCAAACTGCACCGGGTGTGTCGCGACGACAGGGAGCGAGCGCTCCTCGGCGAGCCGCACGGTGGCAGCGGTCAGGGCATTGTCGTCGCTGCGGCCGGCGCGCTGCACTTCGAGATAGAAGCGATCCGGAAAAAGCCTTGCCCACGCGTCGGCCGCGGCGCGCGCTGCAACCGGATTGCGTTGCGCGAGCGCATGGCCCACGTCGCCGCCGGCGAACCCGGACAGCGCGATCAAGCCGTCGGTCCCTTCGGCGAACCAGGCGCGCCTCATTTCCGCGCGTCCGCGATGCTGGTTGGTGCGGTAGGCGCGGGTCAGCCAATCGGCAAGCCTGAGATAGCCGGCGCGCGATTGGCAAAGCAAGAGCAGTCGATGCGGTGCGTCGCGCTCGCGATCGTGAGTCACCCAAACGTCACAGCCGACGATCGGCTTGATCCCCTTGGCGCGCGCGGCCTTGTAGAACTTGACCATGCCGAACACGTTGCCGAGATCGGTAAGTGCCAGCGCGGGCATGCGATCGGCGGCGGCGGCGGCAACCGCGTCGTCGAGGCGCACCATCCCGTCGACGATCGAATACTCGCTGTGCAGGCGCAGATGGACGAAGCTGACATGCTCAAGCGCGCTCATGATGTACAATTTTACTCGCTTTGACTTTACGCTTTGGACTCCTTGCTGAAAATCATAAATCGTTGCCGGAGCCTCGCGCTTGCGTTGGCTGCGATCATCGTCGCCGCTTGCGCGACCGTGCCGCCGGCCAACATTCCACCGGGTGCAACACCCGGTGCGCCGGAGCAGCCGCCCAGGCCTCAGGCGCCTCCAACGACCAGCGCCAACCCGCCGGCCAAAATCAATCTGCAGGGCTTCCCTCTGCCGTACCGCCAGGGTTACGCCGACGGCTGCGCTAGCACCGCTGCCCAGGAACAGAAAGACGCGGCACGGTTCAAGAGCGACGGCCAATATCGCACCGGATGGTTCGACGGAAACGCGTTGTGCAAGAAGCCTTGAGCATGTCCGTTACGGTCCACGTAGTGTGACGCCGTCCACTTCGCAGTCGATCGCGATCCGAGGTCTTTCCTATCACGTCCGCACGTGGGGAAACCCGAGCGCGCCGAAGCTCATCATGCTGCACGGCTGGATGGATGTCGGCGCATCGTTTCAGTTTCTGGTCGATGCACTGGTGCGCGAGTGGTTCGTCATAGCACCCGACTGGCGCGGATTCGGCCGCAGCGAATGGTGTCCGGACGGCTACTGGTTCTTCGATTATCTCGCTGACCTCGAAGCGCTACTCGATCATTACTCGCCCGGCGAGCCGGCTCGTGTTGTCGGCCACAGTCTCGGCGGCAACGTTGCCTGCCTGTTCGCGGGCATCCGGCCGGCGCGGATATCGCAGGCGATTTCGCTCGATGGCTTCGGGATTCCCGCCGAACGCCCCGAAGTCGCGCCAGACAAGATCGCGAAATGGCTCGATGCGCTCTCCGATCCACCGTCGTTTGCACCGTATCCGAATATCGCCGCGGTCGCCGACCGCTTGCAGAAAAACAATCCGCGTCTGCCGCGCGACAAGGCCGACTTTCTCGCCGCGCACTGGGCCGAGGTGCTGCCCGACGGCAGCGCACGGCTTAGGTCCGACCCGCGTCACAAGCTTCCATTCCCGCATGTCTATCGGATGGAGGAAGTGCTCGCGATCTGGAGACGCGTCACCTCGCCCGTGCTGTGGATCGGCGCCCAGGATTCGTTCGTGCTCAAGTGGCTCGCCGGGGCTCGGCACGAAAGCACGTCCGACATAGATGCGGAATTGAAACGGCGCATGGCGGCATTCTCCGATTGCAAATTGCTTACTATCGCCGACGCCGGGCACATGCTGCATCACGATCAGCCGCTGGCCGTCGCTTCGGCAATCGAAGCCTTTCTCGGCGTGTAACCCGTGGCTTCCGAAGAACTCTCCAAACTCAGCATCGACCGCAGCATCGCGCCGGTTCGCAGCCGGCGCCGACGCAAATGGTTATGGTTCGGCGGCATCCTGCTCATTGCAATCGCCGGTGGGGGTTGGTTTGCGTCTCAGCCGCGCACGATTACCGTGCAGACCACTCCCATCGTCACCACCTATCCGTCGCAGCAGTTCGTCGTCATCAATTCCACCGGCTACGTCGTGGCGCAGCGCAAGGCGGCGATCTCGTCCAAGGCGTCGGGACGCCTGGAATGGCTGGGAGTCGCGGAAGGCTCGCGAGTCAAGGCGGGTGAGGTCATCGCTCGACTGGATAAGAGCGACGTCCAGGCGCAGGTCGAGGGTGCGCGTGCGAATGTCCAGGTCGCGCGCGCCACGCTGGAACAAGCACAAGCGGAGGATCGCGACGCATCGTCCTCGCTCAAGCGAACGCGTGATCTCATCGCGCAAAAGTTCGTCTCCGAGTCGGCGCTCGATCAGGCCAAGGCGCGTGCCGATCGCGCGGTCGCCGGCATTGCGAGCGCCAAGGCGGCGCTTGCCGCGGCCGAGGCCAACGCGCGCAATTCACAGGTCGCCGTCGACTACACCGTGATCCGCGCTCCGTTCGACGGCATCATCCTGTCCAAGAGCGCCAACGTCGGCGATCTGGTGACGCCGTTCTCGTCGGCCGCCGACTCGAAAGGCGCGGTCGTCAGCATGGCCGACATGAGCACGCTCGAAGTCGAAGCCGACGTTTCCGAATCCAGCCTGTCGAAAGTCAGCGTCGGCCAGCCGTGCGAGATCATGCTCGACGCCCTGCCCGATGTGCGCTTTCGCGGCACCGTATCGCGCATCGTGCCGACCGTCGACCGCGCGAAGGCGACGGTAATGATAAAGGTACGTTTCGATGCCATCGATTCGCGCGTGCTGCCGGAAATGAGCGCCAAAGTCTCGTTCCTGTCGCAGGCGGTGACGGCCGAGCAGCAGAAGCCGCTGACCGCCGTGCATCCCGACGCGCTCGCGCCGCGCGACGGCAAGACGGTAGTTTTCGTCGTGCGCGACGGAAAGGCGGCCGAGGTGACGGTCACGCCGGGACGAAAGATCGGCGAGCTGACTTCGATCGCCGGCGAGGTCAAGACCGGCGAGAAAGCGGTGCTGAAGCCTTCGCCCGAGCTTAGCGCCGGCGCGCAAGTCAAGGCTGCCGCCAAGTGACGCGGACACTGGTCGAGATCCGCCAGTTATCGAAGTATTACCAGCGCGGCGAGCAGATCATTCCGGTGCTGGTCGACATCAATCTGGACATCGGGCTCGGCGACTATGTCGCGCTGATGGGACCTTCCGGTTCGGGCAAGACGACGCTTTTAAATCTGATCGCCGGGATCGACAAGCCGTCGAGTGGAACGATCAAGGTCGGCGGCGTGGACATCGCGCGCTTGTCCGAGAGCGATCTCGCGGCGTGGCGCGCGTCGCATGTCGGATTCATTTTCCAGTTCTACAATCTCATGCCGGTGCTCACCGCGTTCGAAAACATCGAGCTGCCGCTCTTGCTTTCGAATCTTTCGCGCCGCGAGCGGCGCGAGCGCGTGGGCATCGCCTTGTCACTCGTTGGTCTGGCGGATCGCGCCGACCATCGTCCCAACGAGCTCTCCGGCGGACAGCAGCAGCGCGTTGCGATTGCGCGCGCTCTGATTGCGGACCCGACGCTCATCGTCGCCGACGAGCCGACGGGTGACCTCGATCGGACGACCGGCGAGGAAATACTATCGTTGATCGATCAGCTCAATCGCGAGCTGGGCAAGACCATCCTGATCGTGACCCATGATCCCAAATCGGCGGAAAAGGCACGGCGCCTGATCCATCTTGAGAAGGGCGTGCTGGCGGATTAGCGGTTGCTAGCGTCGCGGCTTCTGGTCGCGCAAATCATCGTCGAGCGCATTGTCCATCGCGGCTTGCGCGGGCGCGGGCGGACTGAGGTGCATGTCGCGCTCGGCGGCCTCGATCGCCTTGAGGATCGAATCGGTGCCGATATCGGCGGCGCTTTCGGTGGCGAGCGTCGCCCATGCCTTCCTGATAACGTGCTCATCGATCCCGTCCACCTCGCCATCAGGCACCTGGAGAAGCGTGTCCAGATTCGCATCGTGGATCGGTTCTTCGATTGCGCGCTGACGAGTAATCTGGCGCGGAGCGTTCGGTGCCACCTCGCTCATGACGCCGAAATCGGCGAAAGTGTTCGCGGCGGCGCTGGTCAGCATCGGTGATTTCGAGAAGTTGTTTGCCGTCGACGCGCTCCACGAGGGGGCGACGACATCGCGGCGTTTGACGAACGCGGTCAGTGCGATGGCGCCGATGCTCAGCAACACCGCGGCGTACGGCCAGGTCTGAGTCCACAATGTCTCCTCCGGGACTCGGTCGCGCGTGCGGAGCATCGCGGTTGGAGCCGAGGCGGCTGTGGTATCCGAGCGCGCGATTGACATAGGAGAGAGCGAGGCGGCCGCAGCCTCGGCAATGAAACCGCTGCTCGGCTGAATCGTAGTTAAGGCCACCGGCTCGCGTGGCGTTACCGTCAGCTCAACCATCGGGGCGGCAGGAGCCGCCTTCGGTGTTTGCGCGACCGCGATGGGTGGATCCGAGTAGAGGGGCTTGAAAGTGGTTGGCGCGGGCGCGGAAACCGCAGACGAGGGTTGGATTGAAGTCGCGACCCGTTGCGCGCCATGCGCGGCCGCGGTCGGGTGTCGAGCTCCGGCGTAATTCTTGAATTCGTCGAGATCCGCGGAGGCGAGCATGGTACTCGACTCGGTTCCCTGCGGATCGAGCAGCAAGACGTAATCGCGGCGCATGGTATCGCCGCATCCAGCCTGTATGGAGAGTCGCAGCGCCGGTTCGTCCATCGGCCGCGGTGTGGTCACGATCAATCGGATACTGGCCGCGTTCCGTTCAACACTGACCCTACCCGTCATAAGTTGTGGTGTACCGGCTACCGGGTCACGGACCAGCTTCAGGCAGGAAGTATTGAGGGTCTCGCCATCGCTCAGGGCGACAGGGATGACGACCCGCAGCGGCTGTCCAAGCGACGATTGGAGCGCCATGTTGCCGAGCGCCAACGCCGAGACGAGCCCGGATTGGAAAAGAAAGCCCGCCAGCGCGGCATAGGCGAAACGAGTTACTCGGTACGTCGAAGCGAAGTGTCGCATGGCGATCCCTCGGTCGGTGGGTCAGTAAATGCCGTCCTCGGGCACCCGTGTCTCATTTGACCAGGGCCTCGAGCGGCTCATGCCCCAATCGAGCAAGTTCCATGCCGCACCTCCGAAGGCTTCACGCACCGGGCGCCCATTGCGGTAAGCTTTGCGCTTCCGCCTGCCGCAGCGTTCACCGCTTTTTCGTGTATCTGCTCCGCCTGATCCTCAAGAATTCGCTGCGGCACAAGCTGCGCACGATCCTGACCGTCGTCGGCATTGTCGTCGCCATCACCGCGTTCGGCCTGTTGCATACCATCGTCGATGCCTGGTACGCGGGCGCCAATGCAAGCTCCAGCGCCCGGCTGGTGACGCGCAATTCGATCTCTCTGACCTTTTCGCTGCCGCTCAACTATGCGCAGCGCATACGGCAGGTCGATGGCGTAACCGGCGTGTCGTGGGCAAACTGGTTCGGCGGCGTCTACATCACCGAGCGCAATTTCTTTCCCCAGTTCGCCATCGACGCTCCCACTTACCTCGCTGCCTACCCGGAGTTCCTGCTTTCGCCGGAAGAGAAAAAGGCTTTTTTTGTCGACCGCCAGGGTTGCATCGTCGGACGCAAGCTCGCAGACAAGTACGGCTGGAAGGTCGGCGACCAGATTCCGCTGCGCGGCACCATCTTCCCAGGCACGTGGACGTTCAATCTGCGCGGCATTTATGACGGGGCGGACAAGGGCACCGATCAGTCGACCATGTTCTTTCATTGGTCACTGCTCAACGAGACGATCAAGAAACGTTTCCCGCGCAGAGCCGATCAGACCGGCGTGTTCATCGTGCAGCTCAAGGATCCCGACCAGGCGGCGCCCGTTTCAGCGGCCATCGACGCGGTGTTCAAGAACTCGCTGGCCGAGACGCTGACCGAGACCGAAAAGGCATTCCAGCTCGGATTCGTGGCCATGACCGAGGCGATCCTGCTCGCGATCCAGGCGGTGTCGTTCGTGGTCATTATCATCATCATGGCGGTGATGGCCAATACCATGGCGATGACCGCACGCGAGCGCGGATCCGAATACGCGACCATGAAGGCGCTGGGTTTCGGCGGCGGCTACGTCGCGCTGCTGATTCTCGGCGAATCGCTTGCCATCGCGCTTGCGGGAGGCGTGATCGGCGTGCTGCTCACGTTCCCGCTGGCGCACGGCTTCGCCGATGCAATGGGGTCGCTGTTCCCGATCTTCCTGATCAGTGACGAGACGCTGGCGATGCAGCTCGGCGCCGCGCTCATCGTCGGTCTCGTCGCCGCGGCGCTGCCCGCGTGGCGGGCGGCGAATATCCGCATTGTCGATGGGTTGCGCGCGGTCGGTTAGGAACTCCAGGACCCTAAGGATGCGAGTTCCCGTTCTCTATATCGTGCGCAATCTCGCCGCCCGGCGGCTGACCACCATTCTGACCGCGGGCGGCATGGCGCTGGTGGTGTACGTGTTCGCGACGGTGCTGATGCTCGCCGCCGGCCTCGAAGCGACGCTAGTGGCAACCGGCCAGGACGACAACGTGATCGTCATCCGCCGCGGATCGCAAACCGAAGTGCAAAGCGGCGTCGACCGCAAACAGGCTGCAATCGTCGAGAGCTTGCCCGAGGTCGCGATTGGCGAGGATGGCATGCCGCTGGTGTCCAAGGAGCCGGTGGTGCTGATCAACCTTCCCAAGCGCGAAACGGCCAAGCCGTCGAACGTCGTCATTCGCGGCGTGACGCCGACCGGGCTCGTTCTTCGGCCGCAAGTGCACATGATCGAAGGCCGGATGTTCCGCGGCGGCACGTCGGAGATCATCGCCGGACGCTCCATAGCCAGTGGTTTTCAGGGCGCGGGCCTGGGCGAGACGCTGCACTTCGCGCAGCGGGACTGGCTGGTCGTTGGCGTATTCGACGCCGGCCGCACCGGCTTCGACTCGGAGATCTGGGGCGATGCCGAGCAGATGCTGCAGGCATTCCGGCGCACCGGATTTTCGGCGGTCATCTTCAAGCTCGCCGACGGCGACCGCTTCGATGAGGTCAAAAGCACTATCGAGTCCGATCCCCGGTTGACACTCGACGCCAAGCGCGAGACGCGCTTCTACGCCGATCAGTCGGAGGCGTTGTCGAAGTTCATCAGCTATCTGGGCACCAGCATCTCGGTCATCTTTTCCATCGGTGCCATCATCGGCGCCATGATCACCATGTACGCGAGTGTGGCGAGCCGCACCAGCGAGATCGGCACGCTGCGCGCGCTGGGCTTTTCGCGCGCGGCGATCCTGGTCGCGTTTCTGGGCGAATCGTTGCTGCTGGGACTGATCGGCGGCGTGATCGGCGTGGTGTGCGCGTCGTTCATGCAGGCGGTGTCGATCTCGACCATGAACTTCCAGACCTTCGCCGAGCTTGCGTTCCGCTTCGTGCTGACCCCGAGCATCGTCTTTGCCGCGTTGATGTTCTCGCTCGGCATGGGCTTCGTCGGAGGATTTCTGCCGGCTGCGCGCGCCGCACGGCTCAAGATCGTCGATGCGCTGCGTGCCGCGTGAGCACGCGCGCTTCCCGCGTTTCCATGAATCAGCTGCGCAATTACGCCGTTGCGCGCTCGCTTTTTTCCGCTCGCGATCTCGAAGCCGCGGTACGGACGCTCGGCTTCGTGCAGCTCGACCCGATCCGTGCGCCAGCCCGCGCGCAGGACCTCATCCTTAGGCATCGGGTCAGCGGCTATCGCGCCGGCGATCTCGAGAAGCACTATCCGTTGTTACCGCTGGTCGAGGAGCACCTGCACGTCTACGGTGTGCTGCCACGGGATTCGCTTCGCTTGCTGCACCCGCGACCGGTGCGCGATCCGTGGCACGTCGAGCGCGAGCATCCGCGGCTGGCGAAGCGCATTCTCGCTCACGTCGGCAAGCACGGCCCCACCCATCCGCGCGACCTGCAAAAGGCGCTCGGGATGGCGCGCGTCATCAACGGCTGGGGCGGCGAATCGATCGCCACCACCCGCATGCTCGAAGTTCTGCACTATCGCGGCCGACTGCGCATCGCGCGTCGCGACAAGGGCGTCAAAGTCTATGATCTCGCGCACGCCGTGCCCAAACCGCTTGCGGCAGCGGAGCGCACCGCCAAGCTGCTCGACCTTGTGTTGCACCTCTACGCGCCGCTGCCCGAGCGCAGCTTGCGCGAGCTTGCCGCGATCGTGACCAGGACGTCCCTGCCTGGCGCCAACGCTGCAAAGGTGGTCGAAGGGCTGATCGAAGGCGACCGCATCCGGCACGCGATGGTCGGCGGAGTGACCTACGTGTGGCCTGCCAGCGAGGAGGTACAGGTCGAACCACACGACAATGTTCGCCTGCTCGCGCCTTTCGACCCCATCGTCTGGGATCGCCGCCGCTTCGAGCTTTTCTGGGGCTGGGCATATCGTTTCGAGGCGTACACGCCGCCTGCGAAGCGGCGGCTTGGCTATTACGCGCTGCCGCTCTTATGGCGCGATGAGGTCGTCGGCTGGGCCAACGCCGCGCTGGTGGGCGGTGCGCTCGAGGTCGAAACCGGCTATGTCGGCAAGCGTCCGCGGGACGCTGCATTCCGTCGCGAGCTCGACGCAGAGATCCAGCGGATGAGCGCGTTTCTCGGCGCCCAGGTCGGCAAAGTCATCGCGCGCTAGTGAGGATTATCAAAATAGGTGACGCCCGCTGACCGCAAGTGCAAATGGGAACCACCGGACTCTTCATCATCTGTTCTGCGATCTGGGGCTCGACGTGGCTTGCGATCAAGTATCAGCTTGGCGTGGTCGCGCCGGAGCTCTCGGTGGCCTATCGCTTCGGGCTTGCCGCACTCGTGCTGTTCGCTTGGTGTGCGGCCACGCGAAGATCGCTGCTCTTTTCCGCGCGCGCGCATGGCTATCTCGCGGCGCTGGGCGTCATGCTGTTTGGTTTGAACTACATCGGCATCTATTGGGCCGAGCGCTTCGTTACTTCCGGCCTGGTCGCGGTGCTGTTTTCGACGATCGTGTTCATGAATCCCGCAGGTATGCGGCTCGCATTCGGTGCGCCGCTGTCGGCACGCACCTTGATCGCTGCGACGATGGGCGTCGCCGGCGTCACGCTGCTCTTTCTGCCGGAGCTCGACCAGGCGTCGCACGGAGGCTCCGCGGGCTACGGCGTTGCATTCGCACTTGGCGCAACGGTGCTCGCGTGCGGCGGCAATCTGATCGCGATACGTAATCACAAGGCCGGCATCCAGACTTTTCCGGGTACCGCATGGGGTATGACTTACGGCGCGCTCAGCGCCGCGCTTGTCGGCGTTGTGCGCGGCGTGCCGTGGACGTTCGATACGAGTCCCGCCTATCTGCTTTCGCTGGCGTACTTGTCCGTGTTCGGCAGCATCATCGCCTTCGGTGCTTATCTCACACTGCTCAAGCGGGTGGGCGGCGGTCCGTCCGCGTTCGTCGCTGTGACCACCCCGGTCATTGCGCTTGCTCTCTCTACCTTATTTGAAGGCTATCGCTGGACGTGGGTCGCAGCGCTCGGCGTGGTAATGGCAGTGGCGGGGAATTGGCTGGCGCTGCGCCCTGGGCGTGAAGGCGCGGCGAAGTAGCATCGGCGCCCAGCACGTAACTGCCTCGTTCTCTCCGAGTGATTACTTCGTCACCAGATATTTCCCGCACCCGGGGTGTAGCTTTGGCTGACAACGCTGTTGCTGATCAGCGTGTCGCATTGCACTACCCCACTGAACTTTGCAACGGCTGCGCTGACGCTCACCACGCCCGCACTGACCTCGACCGCGCTCGCGTTGAGGATGACTCTCGAGGCGGCGTTCACAGTGATTCCGTTGGTCCTGAGCTCCACCGAATTGCCATTGCTGTCGGTGAGCACGACGACGCCGGGACCATCCTCGAGCGTGAGCTTCTGGCCGCCGGGCGTCTCGATGCTGATGCTCTCCCGGCCGCCTTGATCGTCGAGCGTGATCTGCACGCCGTTACGAGACCGCACAAGTTTCTTGTTGTTGTTGACGTCCATCGTCTCCGGCGGAGGGTTGGCGCTATTCCAGAAGCCACCGAGTACATAGGGGCGGTTCAAATCGCCATGTTCGAATGCGACCACGACTTCGTCGCCTACATCGGGAATAAACCAGGTCCCGCGGTTGGCGCCAGCCATCAGGGTGGCGATCCGTGCCCACGCATCATGGCCGCTCTCTCCGGCCATGAGCACCTGCGGCAGCCGAACTTTCACACGGCCGCTGTTCGCGGGATCGACGTTATCAACCACGATCGCCGGATAGACTCCACCGTGCTCTTTCATTTATGCCTCCGCTTTCAACTGCCCCAGGATGGAAACACGGCCGACCAGGAATGGATGGTCGCGTGCGGGGCAACGAGGCGATGCGACCTTGTCAGCATGGGACGGGCTGCCGAACCCCGAACCGGCCAACAGATTCGATTGAGCGCATAGCTGGTGGTCAGGCCTTCGAGCGAACCGTGTGGGGACTCCTGGCTCTCAGTATTTTCAGACGATCTTGCAAGGAATCAGTGCATCCTCGTCAAATGAGTAGACCGCGCACAGTCGATGATAGCCATCGGCAATGATGACCTCTTGGTTGCTTTTCCCCCGCACTAGGAGGAGCGGGGACAAGGATTGGCCCGCGAGAATTTTCTCTCGGTCGTGCTCTACATGCGAATTGCTGATACCCAACAAAGACAAACCGGATGCTCGGAAAACATCTTTCGCCTTGAATGTCGAAATGGACGATTTTCGCAGCTGGTCCACATACTTTTCTACGGAAGCGTCGTCATAGAGCAGATTCAGGTACGAGGCTGCGGCCGGATAATCATGATCTTCCGGGTCAGCCAGCCACTTGACCACGGTCTCGTTTGCCATAGGTGATGCAGCCTTTAGCGGTCCCGCTGGACTTTGACGCGGTTGTTGACCGATTTTACGCCTTCGGTAGCGCGTGCAATCGCAACGGCTTTGTCGATTTCACCCTGGCTGTTGGCGGTACCGCTTATCCACACCACGCCATTCATGTCCGTATCGACCTTGATATGCTTCGCGCTGGCGAGGTGTTCCGCAGCCAGCTTCGCCTTGATCTTGGTCGTAATGACCGAGTCCTTGACGAAGGTCGCCGGTCTGGAGCGGTCCTTGTCCGAATCCGCTGCATAGGCAGCGACGGGCGCCAGCACCGTACCAATCACAAAGCAGGTTGTCGCAAGGTTGTATTTCATTATTGACTCCTAATAGTGGCTCCGCCGTCACCGCGCGGGATTACAGGCGCCCGTAAAAAAACAGGACGATTATGATTACCAGGACGACACCGTCACTCGAAGCATAGCTCTAACTGCGAGCGTGCGGCCAGCCCGGTAGCAGCACCCCGACGAGAAGCAGGACGAGGACAATCAGCAGAATAGTGTCAAGGCTAATGACTTTCCTTTGTTCACCGCTTTCATTTTGCGGGCACGCACACGCGTGCCTCATGCTTGCAGCAGAGCGAAATGCACAGCGGGCGGTCTGTGACAACAATATCGCTGCCCCCAAAGGCGGTCTGTTCGCTAGCGCACATGGTATGCCGGCAGGCCGCAGGCGTGGGTGTGTGTTTGCGCCGGTTCCAGAGATGATGTAATAGAGCGCTGCGCCCGATCGCAGGAATTGTTGTCGCTCGCATATGTCTCTCCTTGAATAAACTCATAAGTCGACAATAGCGCGTGCGCATGCGGCTGTGCGAGCGTTATGCGGCAAATTCGGTGAGTAGCTGACCCGCAAGCGGCGCTTCTTGCAGCAGTCCTCGGCGGTCGGCCACCTGAGCGCCGTTGACCCATACGCCATGAACGCCGATGGCATCCGTCGTTAGCCGTGGAGCTCCGCCGGGCAGATCAAACACCCTGTGCTTGGGACCGCGGCCCACGCACGCAGGTTCGAACAGCAGCAGGTCGGCGGCAAAGCCTTCGCGAATCAGACCGCGGTCTTTCATGCCGAAAACGGCGGCGGGACGGGCCGTGAGTCGCCGCACGGCTTCGCTCATTGTCATCACACCCAGATCACGTGCCCAGTGGCCGAGCAGGTGCAAGCCGAAACCCGCATCGTTGAAGAACGTCAGATGTGCGCCGGCATCGCTCAAGCTCACGATGCTGTGCGGGTGATTGAGCATGCGACCCACCGCATCTTCATCACTGTTGAGAAGCTCGGCGGTGAATACGGTTTTCAGATCTTCCGCAATGGCGAGATCCAGCATTACGTCCAACGGATCGCGAACCTCGGCTTGCGCGATATCGGCAATATTCTTCTGTTCGTACAGGGCGTTTTCCGGCGTCGCGACCTCCACCACCTGAACCTTGTCCCATTCACCATTGAACAGACGAAAGCTGGCGCTGGACGCCAGTTCGGCACGCAGCGCGTCGCGAAACTTGGTGTCCGCGAGCATGGCTTCGAGCGCCGCCGCTGCCAGACCCAGTGCCGGCTTCCAGCTTTGCAGTCCTTCCACCGGATAGGGTGACGCGAGCGTGAAGTCCATCGTCAAGGGGCAGCACGAGACTTGGCCGATCAGCCTGCGACCCCGCTTGTTGGCCTGCGCGATATCGTCCAGATCGTCGAACACCGCTTGGGGATTGGTGCTGTTGTGCAGCAGCGCCGCGATCATCACCGGCCTTCCGCTGCTGGCGGCAAGAGATTCCAGAAACGAAACCGCCGTATGGCCCCCCTTGGTAAGCATGTAGACGCCTCGGCCCGATTCACCCATGGCATTGACCAGCGCCTCCATCTCGCGGTCTCCCGCCAGGCGTGATGGCATGGGCAAACCTGCTTCGCCGTTGTGGGCCGGGCTGGTGCTGCTGGCAAAACCCACTGCACCCGAGCGCATGGCTTCGCGCACGATCTGCTGCATCTGCGC
>Ga0209526_10001006_pt1 | contig 18627 bp, 13 predicted proteins | sample JacPinW_OM2H0_M1_FD_188566 | JGI IMG/M metagenome (GOLD analysis project Ga0209526, IMG submission 188566) | Forest soil microbial communities from Algoma, Ontario, Canada - Jack Pine, Ontario site 1_JW_OM2H0_M1 (SPAdes) (version 2) | ecosystem: Environmental > Terrestrial > Soil > Boreal... | reverse complement strand
GTGCTTACCGGAACACGGCCAGGCGAACTTTCTGCAGATCTTTCTCCGCGGAACTACTCTGCGATTGATAAGTCTTTGCCCATCGGGAACGCTGCTGATTTGCTAAGGCGCCGACCGGATGTACGCGCCGCGGAACGCCGTCTTTCTGCGGCAACCGAACGTCAGGGGGTTGCGGTAGCTCAATTGTTCCCGGAAGTTAGCGTGTCTGCCTTTGTTGGATTCCTAGCGGGGCGCGGCAGTCTGTTTTTCACAACGCGATCCTTCGCATCCACGGCATCGCCCGGGGTGACGTGGTCGGCTTTCGATCTGGGCCGTGCGCGAGCCCGCGTGCGCGGTTCGAATGCAGCCACCGAGGAAGCCCTCGCTTCTTACGAGGAAACTGTACTACGCGCTCTTGAAGAAACAGAAAATTCCTTCTCCAATTACCACGCGCAACAAGAACGACTCGTAAAGCTGAACACTCAGGCGCAAGAGAGCAAACGCGCAGCCGACATCGCGAGGTTACGCTACCGGGAGGGGGTAATCGATTTCTTGTCTCTGCTGGATGCCGAGCGCACTCAACTTCAGGCAGAGGACGCAGTCGCCGAGAGTGAGCGAGACGTTTATGTCGCGGTAATCGCCCTTTACAAGGCTCTGGGAGGAGTGCCGAGCTAACCTCGCTAAGCACTCCTCCAGGAATGGAGATCCTGCGCCGGGCCGCTCGATTCTTGGATCTAAGCCTCTCAATACGAAATTCTCATTCCGAACCTCGATTTCACCCCTGTAGCTAGTCAAGATCACAAGTGCCGGCCGATGGCTTGCCTTTTTCAAGGTTTGCCGCCAAATCGAAAAACAATCCCGCCTGTGATCTGGAAATCGTTAAGTGTCTGTTTGCCGGTCACGATGCCGCCCGGGACGCCAGCGACATTGCTGAAAGTCGCTTTGTAATGGCCGACCTGATCGCGCACATCGAAACGGAGCGCAAATCTCTCCGTGAAGAAGTACTTCAGGCCGCCACCAAAGTTCCCTGTAAAGACGGTTTGTGTGCGTTCGGGACCGGTTTCCATCAAATTCGAATTCAATTGCGCGGGTTGGTTGTTATCGTTCAGCGCGATTTCTTGGCGGGTTCCTCCCACTCCTGCCGTGACATACGGCACCCATTTCTCCCGAACGGCGGAGAAGTTATAGACATAGTTCGCGGAGAGCGAAAACGGATTGGCGAGGCTGAACTCGACGGCGTTGTGGTGGTCGAAGTTGTAGCTCACACGACCGCCGATCGGCGTACCGGTTTTGACGTCCAATCCGAATCCCTTGCGTTCGTGGTTGACGGGAGCCGAGATGCCAGCAAAGAAGGTAATTTCTGTGCTGCCGGGCCGGGTTCCTTGGGGAGCCGGAGTTTGCGCCTGCAGACCGTTTCCCGCAAGGCTTTCCATCAAAAGACTCAATGCAAATAGCAGAAAAATCCGAGAGGTGCTTTTCATATAAGTCAAGTCTCCTTACGATGCCTTCTAAAGGTTGTCTTTTGATCTGCTTCCCATATCCGGCTGTTGAACAAACCAGTTCGGTTTGACGATACTTACCAGACCTTGTTGCCGAATAACCTCTAGAAGTGTAGAAGTGCAATGGACGGGCCACGCGTGAAGAGCGGGTAAGTCCATTTCTTGCAGATGAATGCAAAAGGGACATCGGTGAAGATTGCGCCAGGAAGCGGCAGGGTGGCACCGTTGAGCGCCACACACCGCGACAATCTGTCTCTCTCTACCTAAACGGTAAAGGGCGCAGCACTGGCTATCGATAGGGGAGCGTTAGAGGAATACGCTGGGGGGAACTAACCTGGACAACTCTTCGCTTGGGTGAGACGAAGCAGCGAAGGTTCAAAAAGTGCATAGCGCCGGGAAATCAACTGTCGTTTCCAGCTTGCCGGTCGGGACCGGAACTAGTAGCAATGGAAACCGACAATCCAAACAGCGGCGGCGACGCAAGGTTCCCGACGGAGAGGCCAGCAGGTTTCGGGCCGCTTTGAGCGGCATCGTCAGCGGCCAGAGGTGAACTCACGGCTCAACCGTCCGCTCCAAGTGAAATAGGCTGGCCCGGCTGCAAAATTCTGATGAATGATGGATCGTCCGGCGGATGGATTCGAATGCAGCGCATCGCGTGACGTCTCGGGTGATTCGGAGTTTACGCGGATCTGTTCCTTAACCGATTGCACTCTGAGTGTGAAATTCAGGACTCTCGATTGGGTTGCAGCGAGATCGAAGAGAGAACTCTCTATCGATGCGAAGCCCTTTGCGGTAATGCGGACTCGATAGCGACCCGGCGGAAGGGCTGTCAACCGGTAAGTTCCGTCATCACTGGACAGGGTGCCCTTGATCGCGCGTCGCCCGTCCATGAGGGCCACTGTCGCGGACGCGATCGCTCCTCCGGACGGATCGGATAAGTGTCCCGTGATTGTTCCTAGGCTCTTGTCTTGGGCAAAGCCCAATAAGTTATAGAACAAAGTGACGAGGAGTACGAAAACACGACATAAGGTAAAGACTAAATATTTCATGAATGACTTTCTCGGGCTGGGGAGAGCAACCGACGGGAAGACACCCGAGCGAGTGTCCCGTAGTGGCCTCCCGGCGGTCACCGGTAACTACACTACGGAGATGCGATGGCTCTCTTATGGCCTACACAGCTCCAGGTCCACCCTCTCCTTGGCCGTCTGGACCGCCGTCGGGTCCACCAGGGCCATCCGGGTCACCTGCTGGGTCCGGCGACGACGGATCGTCATCAACAGCTTGCATCACCGACCCACTGTGATTGCTGGACAACGTGACGCTGTGAGCCGGCAAACGGCCACCTGCTAGCATCAGTGCTGCAACGGCAAACAACATGTACATTGTTTTTTTCATGATTCGACAGCTCCTTTGCTGCCTCAATCGCAATGTGCACTTCAAACGCCACGCTGGGTCTTCATTCCAAACCTAACTTGCTGAAATTAAAGAAGTGAGATTCCCATCAGATACAGCGGACCGACATCTCGCGGCATTCTGACGCTGTCTGAGTTTCTCAAGTGTGTCCATTTGCCGCCCGGAAGAGTTTTCTGGCGCAGTAGCGAATTTGTGATCCCTTTCCGCTCGGGCCACAACCAGAGCTTAAGAGGAAGTGGCGGGAGCAATAACCCCCGTGCAATCCCCACAATTGACTAGAGGCAGACCTGGGCCACCGCTTCCTCGTCTTCGTCGTACCAACAGCAAAAGAAAGGCCAGATCATTGATCGGCGCAAGTCATGAATGGAATGGGTGTATTCGTCCCGGCGAAGGTCCAAGAGGGATGCGACAAGCGGCAATCTGTCGCACATCACAGCAGATATTGTCCCAATGTGCCGCAGAGCCTCCCCAAGGTGTCGGAGGCAAGGCAGAAAAGATTTCTTGCAGACGACGTTTCTTGTGGGTATGCAGGACCTTGACGGGCACCTGCGAGGACAAAGATTGTTTCAATGCTCGCGGACCCGGAAGCTGTAGCGGAGAAGGAAGAGGTGACTGGAAGGTGTCAGGCCATAGTTGGTCGAAAAAACATATTGGGCGAGAAAATTTTCAGTGAAGCGCCAACCCGCACCAAATTCCGAGTAATAGATCATCGAGTGGTGGCGTGTAAGCCCATTGGGAGCGAAGGTGCCGTCCGTGAGAAGCAATCGCCCGAAATGATCCGGATACAGCACAAGGTTCGTGGAAAGAGTCTGGCGAATAGCCAAGAAGGAGCCAGTGACAAACAAGTGTCTCCAAACGTCCGCTTGGATGGCTTCATGGGCGGACAAAAAGGGGCTACCCCTGCGGTTGCGTTCCAGTAAGTTGCCGGTGGCATCTTCTGTCCGCACCGTTGTGGTGTTCGCAAATCCGCCTGCGAAGTCCAGTGTAAGTACAATCCGCGGGCGAATGGCATAGCCGATCCCTAGCGCGAAACTCGATCCCGTCGTGCGGTTGTGTTCGTGAGAATTTACGATCGTAGAAAGTTTCAACTGCTCATCCAAAGAAAGGAGAAACCAGGACGCTTGTGCCCCGTAGAAAAGCTTCTTTGTCAATACGCCACGAAACCTGACACCCACCTCAGAGGACCGTCCCGCAGTCTGCGTGGTATCGAAGCTTTGCGGCTGGCCATTCAGCGCATGGTAGACGTTCCCAAAATCAGCCGACACAAATCCATAGCTGTAATAAATCCCCAGTTTTCGGTCCCCGGCAAAATCGTGCGATATGCCAGCCTTAATTCGACTCTGCGCGACATTTGTATTTGAGTCGATCCTCTCGCTCGCGATATTTCCCGCAGCATCCTGTTGCGTGACAAAGTTAAGAATGGAGCCCCAGCCCTTCACGTAATCCAAGCCCAGACCCACGCTGGTTCTTTTTTCTTCTCCAAACGCGTGAGCAACGCCGAAGGTAGCAGAGACAAACGAGGTGTTCGTGGAATCCGAAGAGGCCCGCGCTCCGGTAGTCCCTGGTGGGAAGAGTGGTCCAGAGAGACTGGAAGGATCAACTAGGAGGAAGGATTGAACACCGCTCCGAAATGCAGCAACGCCCCCACCCATGGCGGTGCGGTGATCGGATAGCGGCGTGAAGAAAGAACCCTGGGGGGACAAACTGTAGTCGACCGATTTTCCAGGGCTCGAAAACAAGGAGGACTGATCGGCCCCGATGCCCTGGCTGCCACGAAATGATGGCAATAGGAATATCCGTCCCTCGGGTGCCGAAAACTCGGTCGCGTAAGCAGGATTTTCAAGGCTATCCAGAAAGGAATCGGCGTAAGCCGTAAAGCGGAGGAATAACGGGCCTTGCCGTGCGTCGACCAAATTCTCCACGAAGCGGTCATAAATCCCTGCGGAATTCCGGGGAGAATTTGCATTGCTGGAGCCCTCCGAGTCGCCATGAGTGTCCCCGCTTTGTTCGTGAACGCTTTCCTCAGCGAGCTGGTCTCCCGCGGGACCCCCAATTTCACCAGCAGGGTTCAATGCAAAGAAGCGGATGTCCTGATTGGGGCGGACAATGACTCCTTGTCCTGGGTGGACGAGAACCTTATTCTGCGGATTGGAGAGACTAGTCACCTCAACCAAGCCCTGATACACGAAAACTTCTGTGTCTCCGACACCATTCACTGCTACGCTGAATTCGGTGCCGCGAACCGCGATCGATGCAGTGGGACTGTTGATTCGGTAGGGATTTGGTTTCCCGCCGAAATGGTTGATTCTTACACGAACGCGGCCCAGCAAGACTTCGAGCAACTCGCGAATCGTATTGGCCGCACGAAAGTCTTTCAGTAGAACTCGAGATTCTGGACGGACAATGATTAGGCTGCCGTCGGTGAGTTCGATCGTGAGGTGGCCGCCACCTCGGGTGTCAATTTCTTCTCCGGGAAAGAGGACATCGCCGCGCTTTGCGGTAGTAGGAGCCTGCGCGGCATTGGATAGCAGAACTATACCGCTTACGTTGGCAATACGCGCTTCGATCGGTGTCACTTGAGCCCTGGCTGACGGAACCGTACATGCCAGTGCAAGCACAGCCAGAATCAAAACCCGGCATGTTTTGGCAAAAGTCCTCGGCGAGCAAGGTGCGGCAATCACGTCTTCCTGCCGTTCGCATCTTCGGGCGGTTCCACCTCGGCATTCTCTTCACTGTCTCCATCCGATACTGCACGCAGCCGATACCTGGCCACCAGTCGTTGAACCGTTCGGCGATCCAGTCCAAGAACCGCCGCAGCGCGCGTTTTCCGTCCGTGATTCTCGTCAAGGACGAGTTGCAAATAGCGTCGCTGCAACTCGTCCATCGCCGGTCGGTCGGCGATGATGGTTCGCTCGTTGAGAGAGGCGACAGATTCCTTCGGACCCGTTGCCTCCGCGATTTCAGGAGGGAGGCAATCGAGGGTAATCATGTCATTGGGACAAAGCGCAACGGCACGGCGGACAGCGTTCTCCAGCTCGCGGACATTGCCTGGAAAAGGATACGAGCGAAGAGCCAAGGCGGCTCCACGGGCAAGACGGTATGGTGGTTTTCCTTCCGGCGTCGCGCCACGCAAAAAATGAGCCGTCAAAATGTCGACGTCCTCCCCACGTTCACGGAGCGTCGGCAGCTCCAGTGTGATAACGCTCAGACGATAGAATAAGTCAGCCCGAAATTGGCCTGCGGCCGCCATGTCCCGCAACGATGCGTTGCTTGCTCCAATTACGCGGACATCAACTCGCTTTGTGAATGTAGAACCGACTCTCCTCACTTCCCCAGACTGCAGGACGCGTAAGAGACTGGCCTGAAAGCCCGCGCTCGTGGAAGCCAGTTCATCTAGGAAAATCGTGCCGCCATCGGCCGCCTCGAACAGCCCAGAACGCTCTCCGACCGCTCCGGTAAAAGCTCCTTTCGTATGGCCGAATAACTCAGATTCGAGCAGCGTGTCCGTCAGGCCAGAGCAGTTCACAGCCACAAAGGGCTTTTTTTCCTGCGGACTGAAAGCGTGAATGGCCCGGGCCACTAACTCCTTACCGGTACCAGACTCTCCCAGCACCAGGACTGGAGCGTCGCTTCGTGCGGCTCTCGCAATCAGCCGATAAACTCCCACCATTGCCGGGCTTTTGCCCACAAGGCCGGACCGCGAAACGTCCGCGACGAGATTGGAAATATCGGTGCCGGCATCCGCGCCCTCAGATGCCGCGGATAAGTGCCGTCGCAACAAGGCCGCGATCGCGCTCACTTCAAATGGCTTGGCGATGAAATCTGTTGCGCCCTCTTCGACCGCCCGGACGGCCAACTCAACAGAGCCCTGGGCCGTCATGAGCACGATCGGCAGAGAGGGCAAAAGAGCACGGATTTCCTGGACCATTGTGAGTCCGTCACCGTTGGGCATATAAATATCGCTAATCACGGCATCAAACTCTTCGGTTCTGGCTGCTGCCAGCGCCTCGGTCCCGTTCCGAGCGCATCTCACGCGAAAGCCGCTCAGCGACAATCCGGATTCCAGCATGAGCCTGATCGAGCGCTGGTCATCGACAACAAGGATATGGGGAAGTCTAGCCATCGGTTGATTTCTTGAGATTGCTAACGTCTTTAGATTCCACCGGAAGACGCAGGGTAAAGGTTGAGCCTATACCGATCTCGCTTTCGACGGCAGCATAACCGCCGTGCGAATCCATGATTTCGCGAACAAACGCCAGCCCAAGGCCCGTACCAGGTTCGTCTGCGCTCTCCACCCGAGGGACACGGTAAAATTTCTCGAAAATGCGCTTCAGATCCTCAGGTGCTATTCCATACCCATTGTCCGCCACCGCGATCAGAAGATCATTTCCGTCCGTTCGCACGGACACTCGTATCTGTCTACCTCGCGGGCTGTACTTGATGGCATTGGCGATGACATTGGTAACCGCTTGGCCCAGCAAATCCGCATCGGCCATGACCGGCAGCAGGTTTTTCTCAAATTCACGCGTGATCGTAATGCCGCGAGATGAAGCGAGCGGGTCGAGCAGCAAGAGCACACGCTCAATTTGCGCGTCCACTCGCAGCGGCGTTTTCCTCAAGGGGCGCGCTCCGGCTTCGAGGCGGGTGATATCCAGGTATTCGTCGATCATTCGAGCAAGGCGCTTAGCTTCTTCATTGATGGCCGCATGCATCTCGCGGCGCCGGTCGGGATCCACATCAAATTGTGCGAGCACTTCGCTCATTCCTTGAATCGCAGTGAGAGGCGTCCGCAACTCGTGTGTCACCAGGGACATCACTTCAGACTTCATCTGCTGCAGCTCCTGCTGTTTCGTTATATCGGACAGAGAGGCGACAATCCCCACGACAGCACCGCGGTCTTCACCGTTCTCGCAAACAGGGCACAGTCGCAGAATGAAATGTTTTGGTGGAGAGCCTCCGAAAATGATGTCCTGCTCCACCGTGGCTCGGTCGACCAAGAGTCTTTCGAGTGTTTCGGTCAATGTCTTTTCTGGTTGTCCCAGACGTCCGAACAGGCTGCTTCCTAGCAAGGAGCGTTCCTTGGTTCTAAGAATTTCCGTCGCCCGGCGGTTCACAAATACAATCTGCCCTCCGACTCCAGCGACCAGCAAGCCATCCCCCACCGAGCGCAAAGACTCATCGACAAAGCGCGAATCGGACAGAAGCCGTTGGTTTAGCGCACCTAGCGCGCGGGTCCTCCATGTGATCCCGCGAGGTAACAAACGCCAAAATATCCGGTGCGAGGTTTCCATTGTTTCGCCATGGGTCCCGACACTTCCGAGCGCCACGAGGAATCCTGTGGCAAGTTCGACAGAGATGCGAAGCAGTTCGAGTGGCATGCGCTCATCCCTCTGATGTAGAACGATGAGGAATCCAGTTGGGGGGTTGCCGTCACCCAAGGCGCACTTCAATGCGGCCAATTGTTGAGCTTGGATGTCCTGTCTCTCACAGAACAAAAAGACCATCTCCGGATCCGCCTTGCCCGAAAACGCATTTCCATTCATGGCCGGGCCTAAGGATTGCGGCCATTCAACGCTCAACTCTCGGCTCTTCAAAACCGAAGGCAACAACGGAAATCCGTAGTTTGCAGCCACACGATACTTTCCTCGGGAAACATGTCGAAGAATGGCTATCCCGCTTGCATTGGTAAGCTGCGCGATAAGCGCCGCCGGATCTGCTTTCGTCTCTTTCTCGGAAGGCCACAGCCAGCTTTCGGCGTGGACCATTCGCTGGATCTGAACGTCCAGCTCGCGGCTAGCGACCAGGGACCGGTGCAGCAGGATAAGCGGGATCGCCGATACAAACGAAACACTGCACGCCACAATCGGCGGGAATATCAGCCAGCGGATGAATGCGAAATAACTAAGACCCAAGATCAACGTGCCTAGCAGGAGGAGGGCTGCCACCTGTTTGAGGATTTCTTGTTTACCCTGCGCGATCGAGAGTCCACCCAGTGTAAGGAGTGCGACCAGCGCCGCACAAGCTGCGGCGAGCCAGTCCGGTGTTTCCGAATACCATCTTCGGCGCAAGAGTGTGTTGAGCGAATTGGCGAGGATCTCGGCACCGGGTACAAATTCCCCGTACTGCTGGCCGTTAGGACCTTCCATGTGAACGAAAGGTGAGACAAAACGGTCGCCTAAGGCTGCCGCAGTAGCCCCCACGATGACGTATTTCCCGCGGAACGCGGAGGCGGGCACTTTCCCATCGCGAACATCGCCGAAGCTGAATGTGTAGGGCGCAAAGGAACCGGCCGGACCGACGTATTCAATGGGAATCCAAGTTGCCCGCAGGTGCTGTGTGCTTCGCGGGTGGCCAGATTCGATTTCAATCGTACGGGTTTCCGACCGCACCGGAAACGTACGTCCGCCGATGGAAACTGCCCCAGGCAGCTCTTGAATGGACTGATCATTCGCACCTTCTCCGACGCGAATGGTTTCGAGTGCCATCGCCCACTCAGCCTGTCCCTGGTCGTCTGCCTGGCGAACGAGAAACGATCCCGCAACTCCGTCGACTTCGGTTGAAACATGCACATGTCCAACCCCTGTTGCCGCCTTTTCTATGGAGGGCAATGGCCGAAGCCAGACCACCTGGCCTGATTCCGTGCGTGTGAGTTGGGCCGCCGTGACAACGTTTCCCGCCTTCGCAATCGCTAAAGCAAGGGCGGAGTCGTCGGCGTTGTTTGTTGCATCGCTGAATAACACATCTAGTGAGATGACCTTTGGGTGCGCGGCGGCAAGCTGATCGAGCATCCGGGCCGTAAGATTGCGACGCCAGGGATAACGCCCGAAGCGGGCGATGCTCGCCTCGTCAATCGCCACGATGGCGATATCAGCCGGCACAGGTAGAGGACCTCTAGCCCTTGTCAGCCAGTTCCGTGCATAAAACTCTAGCCCCGGCACCCTCCAGGTAACAAACATCCCTAACCCCGCCGAAAGAAGCAGAAGAGCCGCTAACCAAGCCATCTGGCCGGGTCTCGGTCCTGCTTGCGAATTGTTCTTGCTGGGCATCTCGTCTCTGTTCACGGCTTTCGGTCAGAACAACCGGTCAAAATGGCCTCGGAAACTGCGCATGTAATCTCCGAAGAATCCGCCGTTCAGAGGATCACTCAGATTCGCATGGACATCCAATGGATTGAAGTGATTTGTCAGATTGAATCCGCTCACCGAAAATCTCAGCATGAACTTGTGCCGGAAACGAATATTCTGGGAAATCCGCACGTCCGCCAAGAAGAAGCTCAGATACGGGTGGCGGTCGCATACTCACTTCGAGGGTACACAACCGTTGCCCGAACAGGCCAGCGGAAGACCCGTCACAAACACCAAAAAAAATCAGCAAGAGTCAGGCTCCAGATCTTTCGCGTGACACCTGGATCGATTTTCTTCGCCTGTGCCATGAATTTGACTCACGGGTGTCTCGCGAGAGATCTCCGTAAGAGTGAAAGGCAAGTTGACCGCCAGAGAGCCGTCTGACCAAAGAGCCAGCAAACCATTGAAAACTCAGCATGCTCGCGTAGGTTGTCGCGGATCGTGCACGTGGCACTGCGGCACTTTGCCGCATCATTGCCTGGCGTATCGGCGCTATGGCTACCGGGGATTACGGCCAAACTGCAGGAACAGGGTTGGGCTGTGGGCAAGGAAGGATCGCGTGCAACGCATCTGCCGTCGCGAGGTCGATGCATTTCGATTGGCTCGGCGTGCCGCGATGTGGAAACTTTCTACCGATGGAGAGCCTGGGATCTGTTTGCTGTAGCGCAAGGACAATTGCTGTCACCCGTTGAATCGTGTGGGCCCTGGCCTCTCTGGTCGCTGGCCGGGGAGAGTTGCGTCTGGACATGAGGCTTTGCTCGAAAGTAAGTCTCGCTATGACATTGCTGGCGCTCGCCAGCCTTTCGGCATCCTCGGCCGAACTGGCGATCCTGCAAAACGGATTTGCCATACGCCATGTGCGTCACGAGCAGCGAGAAGGGCTAACCCGCCTCTACATTTCGGAGACACCCAGCAGCTACGTGGACGTCCCGACTTATGAAATCGTCCGGTTTGAACAGCTAACAGATCTACCCACATCAACTGCTGAGCCCAAATCAACCGTTCAGCCCTCACCGGGCGTGGCAAGCTCAGGGACGACGACTCTTGAGGGGGTCATCCGCGCGGCAGGCAGTCGAAATCGAATTGACCCCGATCTGATCGCAAGTATCATCCGCGCCGAGAGTGGATTTCACCCGAAAGCACTCTCTCCTAAGGGTGCGCAGGGGCTGATGCAGCTCATGCCCGGGACCGCAGCTCGGCTGGGAGTAGAAAATCCGATGGACCCGGTCGCGAACGTACAAGGTGGAACGCGCTACTTGGTGGAACTGCTGGCCCGCTATGACGATGATCTGATCCTGGCCTTGGCCGCGTACAACGCCGGACCAAAACGCGTGGGACAGTATCATGGTGTCCCACCATACACGGAAACTCGTGCATACATTGCAAAAGTTGTTGGCGATTTCAATCACAGGAAACTTACCCAGGGGCACGCACAAGCCGACCATCGTGATAAGCCGGAAGTTCCCAAAAATTCCAGATCCTTAGCGTCCACCTTAGAAATGTATACTTCGCGGGTACAACCACCCCCCGTTCCCTAGTAGGTCTCGCCGTATCTGCTATTTTGCCGAGTTTGTTCAATTAGATTTCCGTATGAGCCCTGCGAGGGCTAAGTGTCTCTCTTTGCTGCGGGTCAAATACGAATTCAAATTTGTTGGCTATGATCATGGTTGATTTGAACTAGGGATCGCCGTTCTACAGCGCTATGTCGCCGATGGTTCTGAACCATCCCTGCTCTTACGGAGGCAGCGACTCTATGAAAAGCCTGCGGGCTATATTCGCTTTGATCCTGGCCTTGGCGCTCGGCGTGCCAAGTTACCCAGATGAATCAAAGGCTGCCTATAAGCGCGGTATTCAAGCCGAGTCCCAAAAACAATACGACGCTGCATTCGAGGCGTTCAAGCAAGCGTATGCGTTACGGCCCAAAGAGCCGAAGTATGTGAATGCCTACCTGCGCGCACGAGCCTACGCTGGAGAGCAGCATGTGAGCACTGGCATAAAGCTCCGCGATAATCTCAAATTGCAAGAAGCCATGGTGGAGTTTCAGCGGGCAACAGAAATTGACAGTACTAATTTTGCCGCGGCGCAGGAACTGCGGCGTACTGCCACAATTATCAAGAGGGGGGCCGATTTAGGAAGTGCAGCGGCCATCAAGCCTGAATCCCTTCTGGCCAAATTGGTAACCGAAGCCGAGGGCCCGGTGGAGCTGGAACCGTCGCCAAATACTCCCATCACACTGCGCATGACTACCACCGCCGACAATATTTACAGGACAATCGGCAAGTTGGGGGGAATCAACGTCCTCTTTGATCTGGACTACAAACCGCAACGAATCACCATCGAACTGAACGAAGTCATGTTGCGTGAGGCGCTGAGAATGGTTGCGATGGAATCGAAGACCTTCTGGCGCCCGATTTCCGCGAGCGCAATTTTCGTTTCGTCAGAAGGCAAGCGAAGAGAGTTTGAAGACAATGTGATGCGGACCTTCTATCTTCGAAACGCGTCGACCTCCGGCGAGTTGCAAGAGGTGGTTGGGACGCTGAAGGGAATTCTGGACATTAACCGGATCCAGGTGAATCCGACGCACAATTCCATCACGCTGCGAGGCACGCCTGATCAGATGGTCCTGGCGGAGAAACTAGTCGAGGATATCGACAAACCTAAAGCCGAAGTGGTTATCGATATTGCCGTATTGCAGGTGACCCGGGATCGTCTGAGTACCATAGGGACAAACGTTCCGACCTCCACGACAATCGCCTTGCAGGCAGCGGCGACAGTGGCAAGCGGCGGAGCTGGTAACCTTGTCAAAATAGGTTCTCTGGCTGGGAGCAGCTTCGTCACACCCGTTCCGAGCGTTTCTTTTACCGCCCTCATGTCGGACAGCAATACGAAAATCCTTCAAAGGCCTCAGATCCGCGCTATTGATAACGAAAAGGCTACTTTGAAGATTGGGGATCGGGTGCCGATTGCGACCGGTTCGTTCACGCCTGGCATCGGAGCTGGAGGCATCAGCCCGCTCGTTAACACCCAGTTTCAATATCTGGATGTGGGCGTGAACATCGACATCACTCCGCATGTTCATTCGAACCACGAAGTTACTCTGAAGATGGTCCTGGAGATTTCCTCGGTCACCGGTTCTCAGAACATTGGCGGAATCAATCAACCAGTCATTGGGCAGCGACGCATCGAGCACGAAACGCGACTGGAAGACGGCGACATCAATCTCGTGGGCGGCATCCTGGAGGATTCCGAAACACGGTCGCTGAGCGGCTATCCGTGGCTGCTGAAAATTCCTATTTTGAATTATCTGTTCGGCCAGGAAAATAAGGACCTCCGTGAAAATGAAATCGTGTTTGCGATCACGCCCCACATCGTGCGATCCGAGGAAATTACCGACGAAAACCTGAAGCTGATTGATATCGGTACCGGTGGCACAATCGGATTGCGTTACAAAGAGCCAAAGCCAGCAAAGGCTAATACCTCTACTCCTTCCTCGGAAACGCCCTCGGCGAAGAACCGGGCGCGACAATCCTCCGAAGGTCCCGCGCAAGCGAATCCTCCTGCTCCCCCGCCATTGGCGGGGCCTCCCCTGGCAAAAGTAGTGCCATAATTCATTTCCTGTGTTTACGCCCTGATTCCGGCCTGCCCGGCGAGTACGATCCTGCTTATCTAAAAAAGCGAAAAGTCACGTCTGACCCACACGCGAGGGTTTTATCGACGAATGGATGCACCGCCAGTTCCGACAGTGATTCAGATCGGTACTGATGGTACTCAACTCCTGTGACACGACGCGGGCGGAAAAGTGTTTCCGTATTGACCACATATTGTGCAAATGTTGTGCTAAAGGGAGTCTCAGGCAACCAGCAGAGTTAACGGGAACTACAATTTTACTAGTACTTTACAGGCATTAAGGAGAATGGCAAAGCAATTGCCCCATTTTGGGACAAAGAGAGCTTTAAGCGGAGAAGGTCTAACTCTGCAGGTTCCGCAAGGGCAATTTACATGGCAACTGACTGAGCAACGGAACCTTGGCTTTGTAACGGTAGGAGAGTTGTCGGGATCTTGCATTGTTCAGCATTCGACTGTGACTGTCCCCCACTGATTAAAAGTTGTTCGTTTTTGTTGTGATTGCTGCCGGTGCGCCGCAATTGTATTCACTGCGGCCGAAAGACGAATTACGTCCCAACCAGAGAGGAAGATCGATGCATGAAGAACAGTTCCGGGGACTTGAAGCTGCGAGGCCTTGGGCAGTGCCAAGTCTTGCAGGTGAAAGGTCGGCGCACAGCCGAGCAGTGCAGGTTCAGCATTCTTCCTTATTCGCGAATATTTCGCAGTCGGATTGCAGGCAAATCGTAGCTGCAGCCCAGGAAAGAAAATTCTCGCGCCGCCAGACACTTTTTCTGGAGGGCGATCCTGTCCGCGACATCATATTGCTGACATCCGGTTGCGCGAAAATTATGCAGTTCGGCCAGAACGGCAGCGAAGTCATTCTCAGGCTCAGTGGACCAGGCGAGGTCGTCGGTACGATTGGGTTGTGTGTTCAAGGGCGCCATTGCTCTATGGCGCGGACGCTCAACGCCTCCACCGCACTGGTCTGGGATGCGAGCGTTTTCGAATGCGTTTCTGATCGTTTTCCGGCCTTGAGACGCAACACCATGCACATACTCTGCCAGCGACTCCACGAACTCGAGGAGCGTTACCGGGAAATTTCGACGGAAAAGGTTGCGGCGCGGCTGAGCAACGAGCTCGTTCGGCTGCACACGCAAGTCGGCCGTTCAGTGAACGGCTCTATCGAGATCAGCCTTTCCCGCGAGGAGTTGGCGCAGATGACCGGCACGACGTTATTCACCGTGAGTCGGCTACTCTCCGAATGGGACCAGTTGGGGATCGTCAGCGCTCGCCGGGAGGTCGTGTCGGTTCTTAGTCTTCAGGCTCTCCAAGAATTGGCCAAAGGTGAATGAGCGGTTCGGCTAAGGAGCCTTGGATGGTTCGGTCAACAATCAGTCTCGATTCCGGGGCGTGCAGGATGATTCGCTTGGCGATCCCTCAGAATTATCTAAATCGGGAGCGGGCCAGATCCTGCAGTACCAAGCTGTTCCTCCGGATGGTTGGGATGTTCGGCTTGGTGTTGCTCAGCGCCATGTCCGTTTTGGCGCAGGCTAGACAGGAAGGCGAAGCGGGCCCGAATCCGAGTCCGTCGGCCACCACTCCCGATCGCACAACCACCGTGCCGAGTACGCAACAAGCAGCATCGGACTCGCGCGCCACTGCTGCGGTTCTTCCGCAAACACCCGTGCTGACTTTCCTTGGGCCCTGTGACCGGCCACAGAAGACTGCCGCCGCGAAAGGCTGCAAAACGGTCCTGACCTGGTCGGAGATAGATACCCTGCTCAATGCGCTCGAACCGGACTCCCCGCCGGCAAGCCGCCGGCAACTTGCTATCAACTACACGAGGCTCGCCGCCGCTGCCGGAGCAGCCGAGCGGCAACGTTTGGAAAAAGATCCCGAGATCGCCAAGCAAATTCAACTTCAGCAGAAGCTCGTCCGCATGCAGGTCCTGGCCAATGCCCTGTATCGTCAAATCGAGGAGCGCGCCCATGACGTTCCATCGTCTGACCTCGAAAAATTCTATGCGGAGCACCAAGCCAGCTTTGTTCGCGGTGACGTCCGTCGCCTCACTATTCCCAAATCACTTTCGGCAGTGGTCGAGCAGGCTGCCGACACGGTAGCTTTGCGGACATTGGCGGATGATTTTCAGAAGCGTGCTGCCGCGGAAGAAGATTTCGATCAGCTTCAACAGGAAGTCTTGAAGAACTTTGGGGTCAAGCTTGCGGTCCCGCCCACAAAGTTGAACATGGTCGGTCCCGCGAATCTCCCCGTGATGGAAAGATCCGTGTTTGATCTTGCACCTGGCCAGGTTACTCAAGTTCTGGATTCACCGGGTGCGTTCACAATTCTGAAACTCGTTTCTAAGCAACCAATCCCGATGGATAATGCAAAGCCGGAAATTATGCTGCTTCTGCAGCAGGCTCGTGCGCAGGAAGAAATGCGCAAAATCACGGCAAGCAGCGACGCCCAATTCAATTTGAAATACCTAGGCCTGCCCACGCTGCCGGACCTCTTTCCTCCGCCGCAAGTCGTCGGATTGTCGGTTGAGCACGGGGCGCAATCCAACATCGTGCAACGAATGCCGTCACGTCGGGCGGTGATGCCTCATAGACGTGAAATTCCTGCTTCGCCTCCCGCACGGCGGTAGGGTAGCAGCGCGCCCATTGGGCGCGAGTTAAGTTTTGCGGAGGTTTTGGACTTGGATGCGTTCTAGGCTATCGAATGCCATGGATTTAGACATATTTCAAGTATTGGGATATCCGTACCGTTCTCGGAAAATACGAAAGAAGAATCGCATGTCCAGATTTTTCCAGCTTGCCGCTCCAGCAGAATTGGAGGAATCGATGCGCGTAGTCCCGGATCATCCGCAAGCACAAGCGCACGCAGCGCTCCTCTCGGATCGTTATAAGCGGACCTGTGAACGGATCGTCTCCATCTGTGGGCTTGCACTCGTGCTAGCTGGCCTTCTTTGTGCTTCGCCGCGGTCCTGTCCGGCCGCAGGCAAACTTTCATCGAGGCAGAACCCGCAAGCGGTTGACCCGCAAGATTCCACGCAGCAGCCGTCAGCCCCTGTTGCCCAGGGGCAAGAAGTCAGCAAACCCTCGCAGATTACCTATAAAGACGGGCAGCTCACCATCATCACCGAGAATGCACTGCTTTCCGAGGTCTTATCGGCAGTACGCGCGGCGATGGGAGCGGACATTGACCTCCCGGCAGGCGCTGCAACCCAGCGCATTTGGGTCCGGCTTGGGCCAGGCCCAGCTCGCAAGGTCTTGCGCGATCTGCTGGACAGCACCGAATTCAATTATGTGATCCAAGCATCGGAAAGCGATTCGGAAGGTGTACGCAGCGTCATGTTGACCCTCCGTAGCAAGGCTCCTGAAACAGCAGGGCAGGGAAATATGGTGGCTCGGGGTTCCAATGGCAAAGGCTTTCCTTCGAGTTCCAACCCATTGGATGCCGCAGAGCAAGACGGCCCCCCAGTCTCCCAGGTAGTAAATACTGCCGAGACGGCTACGCCTGATTCTCAGCTCCCCCCTGCGACTCCTCCGTCCCAGGCCAGCAAGATTCCATCCCTTCCGGTATCCTCAGAGATCGGTCCAACTGTCCCGCTCGGGGGGAAACCGGATCAAATGATCCAACAACTTCAGAGCATGTATGAGCAGCGGCGACAGATACAAATGCATCAGAACCAGAAACAGCCAACCGCAAACTGAACTAATCTTCTGTCGCTGCGCTTCCGTCTCTACTTCAGAGATGGATTCTGTTGGTTTCCATCAAGCCACCCAAACCCCTATTTCAACCACCTGGCGGCTTGTGGACGCCGAGGATTCTTAGCGAAGATCATCCGGAGAGAGCGATTTAGGTTTTGGTAATTCCGTTCAACGGGAGGATCCTGTCCAAAAAGAGACCCATCAATGATTCTCCCTTGAACCTTCCGGCGGGATCGAGGCCTTCCACATCCAGCCCGGACTTGCCAGACTCCCGACTGGCTGCAACCCGATGGACTCAAGGCTCTGATTGTCTCTTCCACTCTTCATATGGTAGCCCCACCTCCAAACCTCGTAGATGGCCGGGTAAACCAGCAATTCAAGAACGAAGGATGTGAAGATTCCACCGACCATGGGTGCTGCTATACGTTTCATCACGTCCGAACCTGCGCCTGTCCCCCACATGATCGGAAACAGTCCAACGCAAGTAATGGCAAAGGTCATGAACTTCGGGCGAAGTCGTTTCGCTGCACCGTGAACAATGGCTTCGCGCAGTTGGGCGAGGGTCTGTAGGCGACCTTCCCGTTTTGCCTCCTCGTAGGCCAGATCCAGATACAGCAGCATGAAAACTCCTGTTTCGGCATCGATCCCCAGCATGGCAATCAAGCCCACCCATACGGCTACACTCATGTTGTAGCCGGCGGCATACAGAAACCAAACCGCGCCCACACCAGAAAACGGCACTGCCAGCATAATGATGATTGTTTTGGGTATGGATCTGGTGTTGATGCACAAGAGCAGGCAGATTAAACACAGGGTGATTGGCACAACCCATTTCATGCGTTCCTTCATCCGCTGCATCAGTTCGTACTGCCCGCTCCAGGCAATCGCGTAGCCCGCCGGCAATTTCAGGTGGTCGCGCAGCAGCTGATTTGCCTCGCTGACATAACTTCCAGGATCCCGGCCGGCGACGTCTACATAAACATATCCAGTGAGCAGACCGTTCTCATTGCGGATCATTGCTGGCCCGGTGGCAATGCTGATTTGCGCCAGATCACTTAATGGCAATTGCCGCTGTGCTCCTGCCGGGACTGGGATTTGAGCGAGGGCCCCAAGGTCGCTGCGGAAATCGCGCTGGTATCGCACATTCACCCGATAGCGCTCTTGCCCCAATACCACAGTGCTGATGTTGTCGCCGCCAATCGCATTCTCCACCACTCGCTGCGCTTGTTCGACGCTGACCCCATAGCGCGCCAGCCGTTCGCGGTCCCATTGCACGTCCAGAAACCGGCCGTC
>Ga0209526_10001005_pt1 | contig 18633 bp, 19 predicted proteins | sample JacPinW_OM2H0_M1_FD_188566 | JGI IMG/M metagenome (GOLD analysis project Ga0209526, IMG submission 188566) | Forest soil microbial communities from Algoma, Ontario, Canada - Jack Pine, Ontario site 1_JW_OM2H0_M1 (SPAdes) (version 2) | ecosystem: Environmental > Terrestrial > Soil > Boreal... | reverse complement strand
GGAAGGCGACGGATTTATCGACGCCATGCAGGTGCTAGACGGAGGCCGCATTTCCATCGCAGCTCTGTCGCTGGGCATGGCGGAAGGCGCCTACGAAGCGGCCCTGAGATATTCCAAGCAGCGCAAGCAGTTCGGCAAAGCGATCAGCGATTTTCAGGCCATCCAATGGAAACTGGCTGACATGGCAACGGAAATAGAAGCCGCGAAGTTGCTGACCTTGCGCGCCGCTTGCATGAAAGATGCCGGTATAAAGACGACCCTGGAATCCTCCATGGCCAAACTCTACGCTAGCGAAGTGGCAGTGCGGTGTGCCAACGAAGGAGTTCAAATTCACGGTGGGTACGGCTTTATCAAGGACTATCCGGCAGAGAAATTTTATCGCGACGTGAAGCTATGTACCATCGGCGAGGGGACAAGCGAAATCCAGCGGCTGGTGATCGCCAGGCAGCTATTGAAGGACTAGCCTCAGTTCTGGACTCGGCAATATTCACGTTTGTGGCTGTTTTCGTCGCCCGCGGAGAAGTATGGTCGAAGCCATGCACCGAGGCGCGACAGAGCCCTGTTAAGATGAACGTACGATGGCCCTGGCGCAGATCGTGGGTTGGTGGATCGCTCCTCTTACAATCTTTCTTATCAAGAGAGCATCGAAGGTTGCCTGCTTCCACTGCGCCGGGCGCTGTTGTAGCAGGTCATCTATCTTCTTCTGATGGGCTTCTTGTGATGAGTCTGCATGGCTTTGTGGTTGGCTGCCTTCTTCCTGACCAGCCTGCGCACCCGCACCGAGAAAGCGCTCCCACCACCGTTCATTTTGATGTCCACGCTGCGACTAGGCTAACCTAGCCTAAAGCCTAGACGGACACTGGGTCGCAAGGCTGGTGGTCGCGACTGTATACAGCGTCAAAGCGGGATGCGGAGAATGGACAGAGTACCCATTTCTCGGACGACTCGGTCGTAGGATCCTTAACCTCGGACCGGAAGGCGTGCCGCTCATGGCTCTTCGGTTTCCTCAAGCCGCCGTTCTTGTTTATCCCGTCCCTGCTTTACACTAAACAGATTGAACCGGCGCATCCAACCTCTAGTTGATCAAATTCGCGTGGGTGATCCTCGCGCTCTCTCTCGTGCGATCTCCGCGGTTGAGAACCGCACGCCGGGATGGTCTGAGCTGCTCAAAGCCCTCTTTCCCCACAGCGGACATGCGCGAATACTGGGACTCACCGGCCCGCCGGGCGCGGGCAAAAGCACACTTGTGGATCAACTCGCCCGCCACTATCGCAAGGACAACCGCACCGTAGGAATTGTCGCGGTTGATCCCTCGAGTCCGTACACCGGGGGCGCGATTCTCGGGGACCGTATCCGCATGCAAGAGCATTTTTCCGACCCGGGAATCTACATTCGCAGCATGGCAACGCGCGGTTCGCTTGGCGGTCTGGCGCGCACTACGGCGGATGTGACGACGGTGCTCGATGCAGCGGGGCGCGACTTGGTCATGATTGAGACGGTCGGAGTCGGCCAGGACGAAGTGGACATCGTGCGCCTGGCTGATATTACGGTGGTGATTCTGGTGCCGGGCATGGGCGACGATGTGCAGACGATGAAAGCCGGCATCATGGAGATCGCCGACATCTTCGTCATCAACAAGAGTGATCGCGAAGGTGCTGAGCGGGTGGAAAGGGAAATTCGCGCCTTGCAGTCGTTGGCAGTACGCAATGACAACTGGACGCCGCCAATTGTCAAGACGGTGGCTAGCGAAGGAACCGGCATTGGCGATCTGGCCAAGGCTATTTGCGACTACGAGGCTTATCTGCAAAAGGAGAATTTGATTTTGCAAAAGAGGGTTCAGAGCTGGCAAGGTCGGCTGGTCGAGATGTTGCGCGACGCATTGTTGGAAAGGGCACGCGAGCAACTGGGCAATGGCGCCGTGACCGGCTACGCTGCGGAAGTGGCCGAGCACAAACGCGATCCTTATTCGCTGGTGGAAGAGATTGTGGGCAAGCTCGGGAGAGACTGAAACGTGTTCGCTGGGGCGACGGGCGGCACCGCTTGTCCGGGCATGAGCACAGGCGAGACGCCTAAATCGGGGGTGCTTGATGTTCACCATTGACCATCTCGGAATTGCCGTGAAGTCGCTGGCCGCGGCGAAGAGCATATATGAAAAGCTGGGGTTGAGCGTGTCACCGGAAGAAGTCGTGGAAGCCGAACAGGTCCGGCTGGTGATGATCCCGGTGGGCGAGAGTCGGCTGGAACTGCTGGAGCCAACGTCGGAGACCTCAGTCATCGCCAAATTTATTGCCAAGCGGGGTGAGGGGCTGCATCACGTCTCACTACGCGTGCCCGACCTGGCGGCGGTGGTCGGGCAGCTGAAGAAAGAAGGCGTCGGACTGGTTTCCGACGGAATCAAGGTGGGTGCAGGCGGACATCGATATATTTTTGTGCATCCCTCGAGCACGGGAGGCGTGCTGCTGGAGCTAGTGGAAGCTGGAGGCTGACTTCCAATACGCCACCGATGTTCGCGGATTCTGATCGATCGACCTCTACTTCAACATGCTTCTTCTCGCCACGGACACTTCGGGCAAGCATGGCAGCATTGCACTGGCGCACTGCGGGCCGGGTGAGGCCTGCAATGTAATCGAGATGGCCCCCCTCGAGGGAGGAACATTTTCCGCGCAACTGGTGCCGCAGATTGCAGCGCTACTCACAAAACACGGCTCCGGGAAACAGGAGATCGGCGCTTTTGCGGTGGTCTCGGGTCCAGGCTCATTTACCGGACTGCGCATCGGGTTGACGGCGATCAAAGCGTTGGCCGAGGTCTTGGCTAAGCCGATAGCGGCAGTGTCGCTGCTGGAAGCAATTGCAGTTTCGGGTCGCTCGCAAGGCAAAGTGGTCGCAGTCCTCGATGCGGGGCGAGGGGACGTCTACGCTGGCGAGTATGAAGTGAATCTCTCAGGAGCGCACTTGGTGAGTGAACGCTTGTTGACGCGCTCAGAGTTGGTGGCGTCAGCCGTTGGCTCAATGGTCGTGACTCCTGACCAAGGCCTGGGGGATGCGGTCAGCAACGCTGGGTTACAGGTCGAAAGGATTGAGCTTCCGCGAAGCGACGCAGTCGCCCGGCTCGGATGGCAGAAGATCATGGCGAAAAAAACAGTCTTGCCTGAGCAACTCCAAGCGAACTACGTCCGGTCCGCTGCCCAGATTTTCTCGAGAAGCGGCTCTTAGCCGTTGCGAAGGCCGCATCAACTACGGCAACGACTGGAAACCTTGAAACTCTCCATCCGTCCCGGCACTTCGGCTGACCTGCCGGCCATGATGACTCTGGAGAAGCATGCGGTCACTGTGGCGCGCTGGTCCCAAGAGCAGTATGAGACGCTGTTCCGCGCTTCGAGTCCCCCCAGAGTGGCTCTGATCATTGAGGAGGACGCTCAGGTTCAGGGATTTCTGATCGCCAGAGTGGTCGAGAAGGAATGGGAGATTGAAAATATCGCCATCACGGGTCCGGCACGAAGACGTGGGCTGGGCACGCGTCTGCTTGGAGAGCTACTGGATTTGGCCCGAGCGAGAGGGGCAGAGGCGGTGTTTCTGGAAGTGCGCGAGTCGAACCGTGCAGCACAGGCCTTATACGAGAAATGTTTGTTTCTGGAGAGCGGGCGCCGCAGGAGTTACTACAAAGGGCCTGAAGAAGACGCTATTCTATATAGATTTAGTTTTGCTTGATTGCATCAGTCCTGGTGCAAATTCGTTCGCTTATGAAAAGAGGTTCATATATGGAATTTGGGATTGAAGCGACATAGGTCGTGTGGTAGCTTAGGGCCTTACAAATCTTCAGGAGGGTCTACTGGATGCTAACTCCAAAGGACCAGTTCCTGGCTAGCCACGAAGAATTTCGCAAGCTGGCCCAGGAGCATACGCAGTACGCACAACGTCTCGAATCACTCACCCAAAAACGTTACCTAACGGAAGACGAAAAGCTGGAAGAGGTGCGGCTGAAAAAGTTGAAGCTGCGACTCAAGGACCAGATGGAGTCGATTGGGCGGCAATATCGCGCGGAAGTGCGGCAGGGGCAGGTCGCTTAATCACAACCTCCAATTGGCAGCGGCAGCAGCCGCGAGCGGGTTCGATATGTCCGAATAGGGCGCTCGTAAGCGCCTTTTTTTATTGTCATTTAACTTGAAAACGGCGATTGGCCCGCCCGGCCTGCACTATAATTCTTCATATCTCCCGATGGTTCCTGACGGTTACTATTACGCGCTCGCATTGGCTGGCGTTGCCGTGCTTGTGGGATGGCTGGGCGGAGTGCCATGGGGCCTGCCGGCGTGCCTATTGGCACTATTCTTTTTGTGGTTTTTCCGTGATCCGGAGAGAGTGGTCCCGGACGCCATGGGGGCGGTCGTATCTCCTGCAGACGGCAAGGTTACGGATTTATCTTCCGTGCTCATGGATGGCATCCTGCATACTCGGATCAGCATTTTTCTCAGCGTGTTCGATGTACACGTAAATCGCTCACCGGTGGAGGGTGTGATCCGTGAAGTTCATTATCAAAAGGGAAGATTTCTCAACGCCATGAACGCGGCGTCGGCCGAGCACAACGAGCAGAATGTGGTCACGGTCGAGGGTAACGGTCAGAACGTGGTCTTCAAGCAGATTGCGGGAATCCTGGCGCGCAGGATCGTATTCAATAAAAAAGTGGCCGATCGGGTAGAACGCGGAGAACGGGTGGGCATGATCAAATTTGGTTCGCGAGTAGATGTTTTGCTGGCCGCCTCCGCCAGTCTGCAAATCAAAGTAGGGGATCGTGTGAAGGGCGGTGCCAGCGTGCTGGCGTACTTGAGTCCCACGCTTGAGCGCGTGGCTTCCGCGGGAGTGGAGCCGGCACGTCAGGGAGCGCTGTAATGGTTCCCGAAGTGTCCGGACCCCATCGGCGGCGCGGCCAAGACCTGCCTCCACGACGGCTGAGCAAGGGCATGTACATCCTGCCTTCGCTATTCACCACTGCCAATATTGCCTTCGGGTACTACGCAATTCTGCAGATTGTACAGGGTACGGCCGTGGAACCCTGGCACTTTGACAATGCTGCCAAAGCCATCGGGTTTGCCGTGCTGTTTGATGGATTGGACGGACGCATCGCGCGCATGACCGGAACCAGCAGTGATTTTGGCCGGGAACTGGATTCGCTGGCTGACGTCATCACCTTCGGAGTGGCGCCCGCCTTACTCGCCTTCATGTGGGGATTTCGTCAGCTGCCGGTGAATTTGGGCGATTTGTACAACAAACTAGTGCAGTTCGGTGCAATTGCCAGCTTTCTGTTCCTGATGGCCGGCGCCAGCCGCCTGGCGCGCTTCAACATAACGAGCAACCCACAGCCGTCGAACCCTGGCCGTCCGGGAAAGAAATACTTTGTGGGGATGCCCATCCCAGCCGGGGCGGGAGTGGTCGCCGCGGTGGTGCATTTTTCCGTCGGCGATCCGATCGCCTCCTGGTGGACTGCGATTACATGGATGCTGATGGTTGTGGCCGTGGGCTATCTGATGGTGAGTACCTGGCGGTTTTACAGTTTCAAGGACATTGATCTGCGTTCGCGGCAGCCCTTCCGGCTGGTGATCTTGTTTGGATTGTTTTTTGCGGCGATCCGCTTCTACTCGCAATGGGTGTTGTTTCTGATCGCGTTACTCTACGTGTTTTCAGGCGTATTCTGGCGTTTGAAGTGGATTTTCCGGCGCAAGGGGAGCCCGCCGCCACCGCCCGCCTATACCGAGGTATCGCAGACCTCATGAGCTCAAATTTCAAGGCCGTTTCGGGCGCACATACGGACCCGGTGCGGGCAGGCAATCTTTATCGCCTCGCCATCGTAGGCGCCGGCACGCTGAAGGGTAAAGAGGTTACCGAAGTGCTTAGCGACCGTAATTTTCCGTCTAGGGACATCAAGCTGCTCGATGACAACGAATCGCTGGGCCAGCTGGAATCGGTCGGCGATGAAGTTTCGTTTATCCAGAGCGTGCGCTCGGAGCAATTCGAAAATGTCGATTTCACCTTCTTTGCTTCTGATCAGCTCTGCACCCGCCAGACCTGGAAAACAGCGCAAAAAGCGGGCAGCGCGATTGTCGATCTCTCCTACGCTCTAGAGGATGAACCAGATGCAGCGGTGAGGTCGCCGTGGATTCAACGCCAGCTGGGCCAGACCCTTGTCCCGGAGCTGCAACCTGGCCCCGCTGTGGTGGCCCATCCCGCCGCGGTGGTGCTGGCTCTCCTGTTGCTGCGGGTACAGAAAGCCGCCCCGGTGAAACGGGTGGTCGCCACGGTGTTCGAACCTGCATCGGAACACGGGCAGAAGGGAATGGACGAGCTCCACGAGCAGACAGTGAATTTGCTCTCCTTCCAGCAGCTGCCAAAGAAAGTCTTCGACACACAGGTGGCATTCAACATGGTGGCGCGCTATGGAGAACAGTCGGTCCCGGCGCTGACGACGGTGGAGGGTCGGGTGCTGAAGCACTACCAGCGGATCGCGGGCACAGAAGCGCCTCCACTTTCGCCCCTGCTGGTGCAGGCGCCAATCTTTCACGGGTACGCGTTCACCCTGCATCTGGAAATGGAAAACAGGGTGGACATTGAAATTCTGTCCCAGGCACTGACCGGAGAGCATGTGACAGTCACTGGCCCAGCCGACGAATCGCCCAGTAACGTGAATGCTGCCGGACAAGCGGATGTCCTGGTGTCGATTCACTCTGATACGAGTCTCGCGAACGGACTGTGGTTGTGGGCGGCAGCGGACAACCTGCGAGTCGCCGCCGCAACCGCGGTGGAATGTGCGGAAAACATGGCTGCGACCCGGCCCAAGGGGCAAATCCAATGAGACTTGGGAAGCGGGCCTGTGTGGGCGCGGGCGGCGCACCCAGGAAAGGCCGAGAGGACAACACCCAGTTTTCGGGGCCCAGATGGCGGCCGCGTTTTCCCGCGGTCCAAATGCTGGCGCTAGTTTCACTCTTCAGTGCAGCCTGCGGATATCACACTGCTGGCCACGCCGTCACCCTTCCGGCGAATGTCGAGACGATTGCGATTCCTGCGTTCCTCAACCAGACACAGACTTACAAGATTGAGCAGAAGCTGACCGCGGCGGTGGTGCGGGAGATGGTGACGCGCACGCATTACCACATCCTGAACCAACCTGGCGATTCCGCTGATGCAACGCTGCACGGCACCGTGGTCAGTACCTCAACATCGCCATTGACCTATGACTCTCAGACTGGGCGCGCCTCGACCGCATTGGTGGTTGTGACGGCGAAGGTTATCCTGACTGATCGCCAAGGCAAGGTTCTCTACGAAAATCCTTCCTACCTGTTCCGCGAGGAGTACCAGGTCTCGCGCGAACTTTCCAGTTTCTTCGAGGAAGATTCGCCAGCGCTAGAGCGGCTGTCGCGCGAGTTTGCCCGCACGCTGGTGAGCAATGTGCTGGAGGGTTTCTGATGCGGGCCTTCGCCCAGGCCGATCGTTTCGTTTCCGAAGTGGAAGCCCGCAAATTGCGTCCGGTGTACGTTTTCGTGGGCGATGAAGTTTTCTTCCGCAAGCGCTGCCGTAAGGCCATTCTCAAGCACCTGGTGCCTGCCGAACTTCGCGATTTCAGCCTGTTTGAGTTTGATCTGTCCGAGACCGACCTGGCGGAGATTCTCGACCGCGCGCGAACCCCTTCCTTGATGGCGCCGTTTCAGGTGTTCTTCATCCGCGGAGTCAAGAGCCTGTTCGGGCGCGGATCGAACGATGAAAAGCTGGCCGCCATCGAGGCCTACTGCAAAGACCCCAACCCGGATGCCGTGCTGATTTTTGTCGCCGACCACATCAGCATCCCGGCGGATGTCCGCCGTATGGAGATGACGGACAAAGACCGTTACGAGCGCATCCGGGAGACGCTGGGTGAGTATTGCGCCATTGTAGAGTTGGCGCGGGTGGAAGAAGGGGAAGCCGTCCGCTGGATCGGTGAATACTGCAGCACGCAGAAAGTGAAAATTGATGCCGATGCCGCGCGAGAATTGGTGGACGCTCTCGGTAGCGACATGATGATGGTCTCCAACGAACTGGAGAAACTAATCCTTTACGTGGGCGAGAAGAAGCGAGTCACATTGGGCGATGTGGAATCCATGGTGCTGGCGGCGAAGCAGCGGTCCTTGTATGAGTTGACGGACGCGATTTCCGCCAAAGACCGGGTGCGCGCTCTGCAGATGCTGGATGCCATTTTAAGCAGCGGCGACGGCGACGAATCTGCGATCGGACACGTCTACATGTTAGCCAAGACGTTTCGCCAGATGCTGGTTATTGTGGAACGCAATGTGCGCGACCAGCGCATGCTTTGGGCTGCGCTCTGGCAAGGATTCCGCGTCCCGCCATTCGCTGCCGACGACATCATCAAGCAGGCCCGCCGCTACAAGTCAAAACGTGAGCTGACTCGAGCCATTCGGCTGGTCGCGAAAACCGACCTAGCTCTGCGGTCGAATCCGCCGACCAAGCGATTGGTGCTGGAGAAATTAATCCTGGATCTTACCGCCGAGGCGAAGCCTGAACTGCCGGGATGGTCGCAGGAAGGGTTGCCGGTTTAGGGATCGCCAGATGACGAGAACGGAGACGTTTCACCTCCTGGTCGAGATACCCTGGATCGTGTTCGTCATTTACTGGATCAGCGCTGCGGTCAAGACCCGCCCCACTCGCAGTAAAGAATCTTTCGCTTCTCGCTCCGGCGTCCTGTTGCTTGAGATCGTAGGCTACGTGCTGGTGTTCAGCGATTCGGCGGGAGTCGGCGTCCTGGGGACTCGATTCATATCGCGCACCCTGGTCAGCGCGACTCTCGGCTTGAGTCTCACCTGGTTAGGCATTGGGCTGGCGATCTGGGCCCGTTATCACCTGGCGGAATATTGGAGCGGGAGGATCACGATCAAAGAGAACCATCAACTCATCCGCGGCGGACCTTACGCCCACGTGCGACATCCCATCTATGCCGGCCTCATTCTGGCAACCATCGGTTCGACCCTGGTAATCGACGAGTGGCGGTGCGTCCTGGGTATTTGCCTGGTGCTGACTGGCTATTGTCTGAAAGCGATAAACGAAGAAACGATGCTCAGCCAGCAATTCGGAGACACCTTCGACGAGCACCGGAAGCACACCGGCTTCCTGATCCCACGTTTTCGCTGAAGCCAGCCCGCAAAAGCCGTACCCTAAAAGAGCCGGAGGCCGTTCGCCGACCCAAAGGCATTCTCACCGGGAGGTCTTCCCCAAGTCGCTATCTCGATCGCATCAGTTATGCAGGTTCTCCTCTGCGGTTCTCGTGAGCCCGAATCTCGACATCGCGCTCGGCCGGAAGATTGTCTGCGATGGAGATTCCTTGCTCCGCAAGATTGTTGCGCAGCGACGTGGCGGCTTTTGTTACGAACTCAATGGCGCCTTTTGCGGGTCTGCTCCGCCGGTTTGGGATTCAAGGTCACTCTGCTCTGCGCTCGGGTGCCTTGTGAAGATGGAGGCTACAGCCCTGAATTTGATCCTCTCGCGCGCAAGGTGAATTTTAGACAAGACATGGCTGGCAGACGTGGGTTTCGGAGACTCGTTTCTTGATCCCCTGCGGCCCGAGATGGGCGAGGACCAGAAACCGGACGCATGCAACAGTCGTTTCCCTGGAATAAAGCGGTTGACTTCACGTGGAACGGACCGAACCGAACGGTGCCTGCAAGAGGCAATACTCCTTCACCCTAAGACCCGGCGACTGGATGAGTTCGCCCCCATGTGTCATTACCATCAGACGTCTCCGGATGGTCCCTGCCGGAATATTCTGGGGTACCCACTTAGGAAGGCGTCCAGACTCTACTGTAGCGCGTTCACCCGCGCGCTCAGGCGGGACTTATAACGGGACGCGGTGTTCTCGTGGATGACGCCCTTTTGGATCGCCTTATCGAGGGCGGAAACGGTCTGTCTGAAAACCTGCTCGGCGGCAGTCTTGTCGCCTGTGGCGAGAGATTCACGTAGCTGACGCAGCGCGCTGCGCAGACGGGAGGTATTGGCGCGGTTGCGGGCGCTTCGCTTTTCGGTTTGACGGGCGCGTTTCAGCGCCGAAAAATGGTTTGCCATTCTTGTTGGTTACCTTCGTTTCTCCGAAGAGTGTTCCAGTTCTTCTCGAGTAGGCTATTTTACGGGAGTAAGTCGCAGATGGTCAAACCATATGGCGGACGCCCTCGAGCGCCTGAAAATCCTGATCAACTCTTCCACGCCGATTGTAGTGATGGAAACGGTGGAGGAAATGCGCGCCGTGCGCCTGGTGCGAGCAGCCTGCTCATCCATGAATCTGGCCACGTTCGAGTGGAGCATCGCCAGCGGATTGGTTCGCTGCGGCAGCGATGTCGGGGAATTCGTTCCCGAACCGGGCCGGCTCTCTGCCAGCGGGCACGGAGCTAGCGGCACCGGGTTGGATGCGAACGACACCGGTGCCCAGGCAATCTACAACAGCCGGGAACCCGCCCAGGCCCTCAGCAACCTGGAGGCGATGTCGCTCGAAGCGGCATTCGTTCTCAAAGACTTTCATCGCCACATGGACGATCCGGTCGTCGTGCGCCGGCTGCGAGACGTGGGACAGAAATTCTCCGCCAACCGGCGCACAGTCATCATTACAGCGCCTTCGATTACGATCCCACCGGAGTTGGGCAGCCTGGTCGAGTTTCTGGAGCTCCCCCTGCCTGACCAGCGGCGTCTCCGTCAGATCATCGACGAGATGATGGTAAGGGTAGGGAAGACACGGACATTGCGACGTACATTGGATGCGCCAGGCCTCGACGCGATGGCGAACAACCTGCGTGGCCTGACCGAGGAAGAAGCCGAGCGCGCGGCTTCGCAGGCGATCGTGACCCGGTATGGAGTTATGCCGGAAACGGTCACCGACGTGCTTGAGGCGAAAAAAGAGCTGCTACGTCACTCCGGAATGCTGGAGTTCATTGACGCGTCCGAAAATCTCGCTAGTGTGGGTGGTCTCGACAACCTGAAAGCGTGGCTCTCGCAACGGCGTGGCACGTGGGAAGATTCCGCCCGGGAGTTTGGTCTGGAGCCGCCGCGAGGCGCGATTATTCTCGGGGTGCAGGGCTGCGGCAAGAGCATGTGCGCTCGCGCCATAGCCGGAGAGTGGAAACTTCCGCTGGTGAAGTTCGATACTGCCGCCATCTTCGACAAGTACATTGGCGAGACCGAGAAACGAATCCGGAGGGTATTTCGCGTCGCCGAAGGATTAGCGCCCTGTGTGTTCTGGATCGACGAACTGGAAAAGGTATTTGCCGGAAGCGGGCCGGACTCGGCCTCGGTGGACGCCGGCGTTTCCTCGCGCATCTTGGCGGCCTTCCTTTCCTGGATGCAGGACCGCAAGGCGCCGGTGTTCGTGGCCGCGACTTGCAACAATGTGAGGTGCCTGCCTCCGGAGTTGATCCGCAAGGGCCGATTTGACGAGTTGTTTTTCGTCGATCTGCCAAATCAGTCCGAGCGCAAGCAGATATTTGCCATTCACTTGACGCGGCGGAAACGGAATCCGGCGGAATTTGATCTGGATCGAGTGGCCGCGGCGGCGAGAGGATACTCCGGCGCGGAGATTGACGCCGCGGTACAGACCGCGCTCTACGCGGCATTCTCCCAGGCACAGATTGTGGCGCCACGGGGCTCTGCCCGGTCGGGGAAGACCCTACCCGGGCGCGATCTGACTACGCAGAATCTCCTCGATGCGCTCGCGCAAACCGTGCCCCTTTCCACCACCCGGTCAGAAGAAATCCAGGCTCTACGGGCATGGGCTAGGCTGCGGGCGGTGCCCGCGTCGGTGGCGGATGCCAAAGGAGAAGGCGCATAGGCGGACACTGCGATCGGGCCGCCTCCGCACACACGACTGCCGTTGGCCACCTGGTCCGTGGAATACGCATGACTTCTCTACCGCTCTGTCTGATGCGCAGCCCTCGGTACCGTGACTTTTTCCCCGCGACCCTTAGCGTTTGGGCGACACCGAGCTGTGCCGCTCGTCAACCGATCCATTCAGCAGATTACGGAGCACGGCGACTTCCGCTGTGATTCCTGTGCGCAGCGCGGGGTCCACATCAGGAGCGAATAGAGGAGAGTGGTTGGACGGCAGAGTCGCGTCGGTCGATTTCGCTTCCGCATATTGCTCGGGATCTGCCCCGCCCAGACTGAAATAGAACGACGGGATGCCCTGAGCAGTGAAGTAAGAGAAGTCCTCCGAAGCCATTCCCGGCTCTTCGACTGCGACCTTGTCTTTACCGAGCGCTGATTCAAGAACGCCCTTCAAGCGCTGAGCAAGGGCAGGGTCGTTGTATACCGCGTCCGTACCCTCATAGTGCTCAATCTTGGGTTCACGCACCGCACCGGCTGCATTCGCTTCGGCCTTAGTGATCCGCTCAACCGCGGCCAGCACCAGTTTGCGAACTTCAGGTTTATAAGTGCGCACGGTAAGCCCGAGTTCAGCCTGGTCAGGGATGATGTTATTTTTTGTACCGGCTTGAATGTATCCGACAGTGACGACGGCTACTTCTCCGGGCTTCACCTCCCGCGAGACGATTGTCTGTAACGCGACCACGTTGCGGGCGGCGATCACGATCGGGTCGATCGTGCTATTGGGTTGGGAGCCATGGCCGCCTTTTCCATAGATCGTGATGCGCACTGAATCGGCATTTGAAAATCGATAGCCAGGGCCGAGCCCGATTTTCCCGGAGGGAAGCGAGTTGCCGACGTGCAAGGCTACGGCGACGTCGGGCTTGGGAAAGCGCGTCATGAGTCCATCTTCGATCATCTTTTTGGCCCCTGAAATGGTCTCCTCAGCTGGCTGGCCAATCAAGATGAGGGTTCCCTGCCAGGTGCTTTTGCTGTGCGCCATGATGGCCCCGGCCCCGAAAAGAGAGGACATGTGCAAGTCATGTCCGCATGCGTGCATGACGCCGACGTCACGTCCTGACTCGTCTTTCGTATGGGCTTTGCTGGCATAAGGCAGGCCCGTCTTTTCCTCAACCGGAAGCGCGTCGAGTTCGGTACGAAGCATCACGGTCGGACCATCGCTGTTCTTCAGGATGGCGACGACTCCGGTGCCGCCCACATGTTCGGTGACCACATAGCCGAGGCCGCGGAGGCGGCCAGCCAGTTTCGCCGCGGTTTGCGTCTCATGCGAGGAGAGTTCCGGATTCTGGTGCAGATCAACATACAACGCACGGGCCTCAGGGTAGATACTTTCAACTTCCCCGGGGCGCGCCGGGGCTTGAGCGCCGGCAAACGCAGTCAAAATTGCGAGCGTGAAAGAGTATGTCAATTTCATTGTCGCCCGGATCATATCTGGAGTCAGGCCCGGCGGCAATTGCCCTGGATACAATCCGGTTGGAGCCCAACCCCCTGGGCGCTCGCGCTGGCCAAACGGGCCTCAAGGCTTCCGACGAAGACGGGGACGAACGGGAGTCGGTGGGGGGCGCCCAAAATGAGCCACTATCCTGAATTCACCGCCATTGACTCCTGTCGTCGAGCAGGGGTACCCTTTACCTTAAATGGTAGTTGCTTGCACCTCGGGGCGAGCACCCTCGGCAGGTTCCACCTCCAGATATGAGAATCGTTTGTCCGAAACGGGGCAGGAGTGTTCCTGTCGACGGATCGGCCGAATCGGTCACAGAATCGTTCCCATCACAGCAACCGAGCATCTAACGCGGCGGAGGAAGTCGGCAGACACGGAATGAAGAAGAGCATTGAAATCAGTCCCAACATTGAGACCCTATTCGGCACGCGGGATGAGAATCTGCGCCTGCTGGAAGACGGTCTGAATATCAATATCGACCTGCGATCGGATTCGATTGACCTGGAAGGAGCGGCGCGCGATGTCGCCCGAGCCGAACAAGTCTTTGCCGATTACGACCACCTACAGCGCTCCGGACACGCTTTCAACAATGGCGATCTGAGCAGCATGCTGCGCGTCCTGTTGGCTGACCCCAAGACTACGCTGCGCGGCTTGGCCGAAGCCGGGCGCCAGCGCTCCTTCGGGCGGCGTACGGTACAGCCCAAGAGCGTGAACCAACGTGGCTATCTCGAGGCCATCGAAAGTCACGACATGGTTTTCGGAATCGGACCGGCTGGGACGGGCAAGACCTACCTGGCGGTGGCCATGGCAATTTCTGCGCTACTGGCCAAGCGCGTGAACCGGATCATTCTAGCGCGTCCGGCAGTCGAAGCGGGCGAGCGTCTGGGGTTTCTGCCGGGAACGTTACAAGACAAGATCGATCCTTACCTGCGTCCTTTGTACGACGCGCTTTACGACATGCTCGAGCCGGAGAAGGTAGATCGATACCTGGAGAAAGGCGTGATCGAAATCGCGCCGATTGCGTTCATGCGCGGTCGCACGTTGAATGATTCGTTCGTAATCCTGGATGAGGCGCAGAACACGACTTCTGAGCAGATGAAGATGTTCGTCACCCGCCTGGGATTCAACTCCAAGGCGGTCATTACCGGCGACGTTACTCAGATTGATTTGCCCAATGCGCGTCGTAGCGGTCTGCTGGAAGCAGCTGATGTTCTCAAGCACGTCGAAGGATTAACCTTCGTATATTTCAACGAGACCGACGTGGTGCGACATCACCTAGTACAGCGCATTATCCGAGCTTACGATGAGCACAAGGCCAGAGTGGCGGAGGGGGAAATGTCGCTGCCGGAACCGAAGACGAACCCAAATGGCAAGACGAATGGGACGGCAATGGCATCCCGGGAAAAGGACAACATACCGTCGACGGAACTAGAGACCAACGAATAGAGTGGTCAAGGCAGTGGAGGGCGCCGTCTGGCCCTCCTCTGCTTTTTGGCAACATTGCCCTCTCGGCGGCCCAGTCGCGGGACGTTGGCGCTACAGTCGCAATGATTATTTTTCGCCAACACGTGGCGGGATTAAGCGATGCTGCCTTGACAAAGTTTGTCACCCGGACCAGGCGTGCGGTCAGGCTCAGGGGGACGGTCAACGTGCTAGTGACCGGCAGCCGCGCAATATGGTCGCTGAACCGGCGTTTTCGAGGCCAGGACAAGCCCACGGACGTACTCTCATTTGTGCCCCAGCCTGGCTTTGTGAACGGATTCGCGGGTGATATCGCGATTTCGGCGGAAATCGCTAAGCAGAACGCGCGCCGCCTGGGCCATTCGGCGGCGAAAGAAATCAAGATTCTGGTTCTGCACGGAGTGCTTCATCTCGCAGGATACGATCATGAACGCGATCATGGCGAGATGGCGGCCAAGGAAGCCAATTTGCGACAGTCTTTGGGGCTGCCGTTAGGATTGATTGAGAGAAATGGACGGATTGGGAAGGGAAGCTTGAATCGCGGAGGAGCAGAAGGAAGTACACCAAGAAAGGCCGCGGGCGAGGGCGCCCGCGCCACACAAGCCAGGGCTGCCGCACAAACCAGAACCCGATGAACTACGCCATCGCAGTTGCGCTCTTGCTGTTGCTTGCGCTGCTGACTCTGGTTTCCTACGTGGACCGCCTGTACACCGAGATCGGTAAATTCCTCTCGCGCGAGTTCCAGGACAATATCGCCGCTTTCGAGCAGAAAGTCGAGCCGAAGCTCGGGGTCAGCCGGGCGCGCGCCGCGCTCTCCATGGCGGTACTGACGCAAATCATCATGGCTGCCATCGCCATGCTGGTGGGCTTTGCGGTCTTCCGTGACCGTCCCTGGCGGGTGTACGAAATCCTGCAGGCCACGCTCAGCCTCGTGCTCATCATCATTCTGTTTAACCGATTTCTGCCATTCGTGTTTTTTTCGAGGACCAAGGGCGAATGGCTAACCCACTGGGCGGTGGTGCTGCGAGTGCTGATCTACATCGTGCTGCCAGTAACTCTGGTCCTGGGGTTTTTGCAGTCGGTCACGGCGCTGACCAAAGAACATTCGGAGGAAGCGCCCGAGACCCAGGCGGAAGCGGTGGACGCGCTTCTGGAGGCGGGTCAGGAGGAAGGCATTCTGGATGAAAGCAACCGTGACCTGATCCAATCAGTGGTGGAGTTCGGCGAGAAAACCGTGCGCGAGGCGATGAAACCGCGACCCGAGATTGTCGCCGTCCCCACCAACACGACCGTGGAGCAGTTCATCGAACTGCTTCGTACCAAGCCTTTCTCCCGGGTGCCAGTATTTGAAGGTACGATCCACAATATCGTGGGTATCGTGTTTGCGCAGGATGTGCTGCAAGTGCCGGACACTGAAGCCCACACTCGCACCGTGGATACCCTGATGCGCCGAGATGTGTATTTTGTGCCCGAGAGCAAGTTAGGCAGCGATCTGCTGCGGGAAATGCAGAAGCACAACATCCGCATGGCGGTTGTGGTCGATGAATACGGCGGAGTGGCAGGTCTGGTCACAATCGAAGACCTGGTGGAAGAAATCGTCGGCGAGATTCGCGACGAACACGAGAAAATGGAACTGATCCGTGAGAGCGATCATTCCTACATCGTACCCGGCAATATGGACGTAGACCGGTTGGGCGAGATGTTTGGCATACGGCCGGAAGGAAAAGAGTCAGCCACAGTCGCGGGACTGGTGAGCGAACTGGCGGGGCGTATCCCGCAGCGGGGCGAGGTGGTGGAAGAGGATGGTCTTCGCTTCGAAGTGCTGGAGTCGACCGAGCGGCGAGTAGAGCGGGTCAGGATTTCGGTCGCCAAGCCGCGGCAAATGAAGCTGATATAGTCTTGGTTGTGTGGCGCGCGGGCGCCCTCGCCCGCGTTCGTCGTGGCAAGCTCAAACTGTGTTCATTTCCGATGCCCGTTCACTCCGGATTTGTGTGCATTCTTGGCCGTCCCAACGCCGGCAAATCCACGCTGCTCAATGCTCTGGTCGGCGAGAAGCTTGCCATCATCAGCCCCAAGCCGCAGACTACACGCAACCGCATCCTGGGAATTATTCACGCGCCTAAGCAAAAGGACACCCCAAGCGGGCAGGTCGTTCTCATTGATACTCCGGGAGTGCACAGGCCCGACACTTCTCTGGGGCGCAAAATGATGGGGGAGGTGCGAGAAGCGCTGGAAGGCTGCAAGCTGGTCCTCCTGATCGTCGACGTTACGCGAAAATTCGCGCGAGACGACGGCTTTGTGCTTGAGATGGCGAAGAGAGCGAAGACGCCTGTGTTCCTGCTGCTCAACAAGATCGATCTTCTTCGCGGCACGAAAGAAAAGCTGCTGCCTATCATGGACGAATATCGAAAGCTTCACGATTTCCGGGAAATTATTCCCCTCTCGGCTCGAAAACACGAAGGCCTCGACATGCTCCTGGGAAAAGTGATCCGCCTTCTGCCAGAAGGTCCGCGCTACTTTCCTGAAGACCAGGTCACCGACCAACCGGTCCGTTTCATGGTCGCGGAAATCATCCGGGAACAGGTGCTGCTGGAGACTAAAGAGGAGGTCCCATACGCGACCACAGTTGTCATTGAGCAATTTGAAGAAGGAAAGAAGCTGACGCGCATCGCAGCCGCAATCTACTGCGAACGGGATGGACAGAAGGGAATCCTGGTTGGCAAACGCGGTCAGATGCTCAAGAAGATCGGCACGGCAGCGCGGCTGCAGATCGAAAAGATGCTGAGCAAACGAGTTTTTCTGGCGCTCTTCGTAAAGGTGCGCGGAAACTGGCGGGAATCACCCGAGTTTGTGGACGAACTTGATTGGCGGCGCCAGGCGGAGCGCTTGGCAGGTAGCGGAAAGCGATGAAGAGAGTGGTGGACGTCGCGCGCATCGCTACAGACTGCCCGAAATAAGGGCCGATCCGCCTCACACAAGATCCTTCGCAAGCACCGGATGAGGTCTCGTGTGGGGGCCAGAATTTCAAACTAACCCATCACTGAACTGACGGTACTTTGCTCGAAAGCAGCGATCCCTGTAGAATCCCGGAGCCGGGTGCTCAGGACTGGATAAGAAAGTCATGCCATGACGGATAATACCGAGATCCGCAATTTCCAAAGCGGCAAGTTGATCTTGCAGCTAAAAGTCACGCTGGCGGCTGACCGGAACGCGGTGGACCCGGTGGTCCAGAGCGTGATGGAGCTCGTGAGACGGATGCACGGCGTGCCCGACAAGGATGATGCAATCGAGCTGGCGTTAACTGAAGCATTGGCCAACGCAGTAGTACATGGAGCCAAAGCCGACCCTTCGAAGACTGTCGAATGCGACGTGGTCTGTAATGAAGATCAGAGCATGCTGATCGTAGTGCGCGATCCGGGTACCGGATTCAACGTGGCGGACATTCCCAGCCCGACACGTGGCGAAAGTGTCTATTCCGATCACGGGCGTGGAATCTACCTGATCAATCAGCTTATGGACGAGGTGAAGTTCCTCAAGAACGGCACTGAAATACACATGATCAAGCGCTAGCTTTCCTTCCCGCGGAGGCTCGAAGTCCAGCCCGGGGTTTGTCTTCGACGCCGACCATCGAGGCGATTCATTCTCTCACGGCAATCCCCAAGGTTTTCATCTTGCGATAAAGATGACTGCGCTCCAGACCCAGCACCTCAGCCGTGCGGCTGATGTTGCCGTGATTGTCATCGAGCTTCTTCAGAATGTAGTCGCGTTCATAGGCCGCGCGGGCCTGGTGTAACGTGGAAAATTCGCTGCCGATGGAACGGCGGCTGCCATCCCGG
>Ga0209526_10001004_pt1 | contig 18634 bp, 12 predicted proteins | sample JacPinW_OM2H0_M1_FD_188566 | JGI IMG/M metagenome (GOLD analysis project Ga0209526, IMG submission 188566) | Forest soil microbial communities from Algoma, Ontario, Canada - Jack Pine, Ontario site 1_JW_OM2H0_M1 (SPAdes) (version 2) | ecosystem: Environmental > Terrestrial > Soil > Boreal... | reverse complement strand
CGCTGCCAGCACTCCAGCGCCTTGATTTAACTCCTCTTTCCACACTTTGTCGAAGGTGTCCGACTGGCTGTGGTGCGTCAACCGGTATTCGGCGAGATCCTGGATGCAATAGAACCCCGGCACGCCCGCTTCATCGAACGAAAGATGGTCGGTGCCAAACGAGCGGGCCATGCTGGGCTCGAGCAGTTTCAGTTCGTGCAGCGGTGCAAGGACTTGGTCGACCAGTTCGCGGTCCTGATAGTTGTCATGCAGCCCGAGCGTCAGCACCCGCCCGGTGCCGGTGTCGTGCACCAGCACCGCGGAGACTTTTTCCAACTCGTTCTGGTGCGCTTTGACGTATTCCTGAGACCCGTACAGGCCTTGCTCCTCGCCGCTGAAAAGTACGAACCGGATGGTGCGCTTGGGCTTGAGTTGCAACTTCGCAAGGGCCCGCGCAGCTTCCAGCACGGCGATTGAGCCGGTGCCGTTGTCGGTCGAACCGGTCGCCAAATCCCAGGAGTCGAGATGTCCACCGAGGATCACGATTTCGTCGGGCTTTTCCGAACCGCGGATTTCCGCGACGGTGTTGTAGACCTCGACCGGCCGGTCCACGATGGTGTTGGTCATTTCGATTTCAACCTTGACGGCGCCGTGCTTCAGCAGGCGGAAGATCATGCGGTAGCCTTCGCCGCTGATGAAAGCCACCGGAATCGGGCCGATGCCATATTTTTCCAGGCTGACATCGGTCATGTTCAGCAACCCGTGGGGCTTGTTGGAGTCGCGCAGAACTGCGGCTACGCCTTCTTGTTTCCAGAATTCGGTGCGCTCTTTGGCCGTCTGCAGAAGAGCCTCGTAGGGGTCCGGGAGCGGCGGCTCTCCGATCTTTGCAGGAGGCTCTTGCATCGGGCGAAGCACCGCGGCATTCGGATCTGCCGGTGGCGGCGGCGACAGGCTGGTAGGCTCCTGGTAGATGACAATCGCGCCCTGCAACTTGCCGTGAAACTTCGCGAACTCCTCTTTCGTTTTCGCGTCGAAATAGACGACCGGCCCTTGCACCGCGCCGGGCGTGCTCGGAGACCATCCTGCGGCGGCAATGGCGAGTGGATGCTCGGCCGGACTCACGATGCGCGCGCTTGCAGTACCGCGTGTCCACGAACGCGCGATTGTCCAAGGTTCGAGATGGGCGTTCGCGACGCCATACTGCGTGAACTTGTCCCGCGTCCATTCGTTGGCTTGCTTGAGCTGCGGAGAGCCGGTAAGTCGTTGGCCGATGTTGTCGGAAAGAAATTCCAGGTTTTCCATGGCCTGGCTGTGCTCGCGGATTTCGCTGAGGATCTGGGCGTCCGCGGCGGCGAAGGTGCCCTTGTCGTCGGGTGAAGGCTTCGCCGACCCGCGACGTACCGCGAGCAACACCATGGCACAACCGAGCACAAGCACAGCGCTTCGCCGCGATTTCATCCGTTCTCCTCTGCATGAGCTGCTGGATTTCGCAAGAATTGTGAAAAATGCCCGGGTGTCGTTCACTTCCTCCGCTTCTCTTTCCGCTTCCGCCGAGTGCCGCGTCTCTCGCCGCGCGGCGCTGCCTGGCACTTCGGGCAGAAATAACTGCTGCGCCCCGCGACGATCGCGCGGCGGATCGCCGTTCTGCAGCGGTAGCAGCCCTTTCCCTCTCGTCCGTAAGCCCGATGATGCCGCTGATATTCTCCCGGCTCGCCGTTGGCGTCAAGAAAATCGGAAATCGATGATCCCCGCATCGCGATCGCTTTCCGCAGAATGTCCAGCAATACCTTGCGGAGCGTTTCCGCTTGTTGCTTGCTGAGCTGGGCGCCCAGGCGCGCCGGGTGAATCCTCGCGCACCATAAACTCTCGTCCGCATAGATGTTGCCGACGCCGCGCAGCACGCTCTGATCGAGCAGCAGCGCTTTGATACGGGCGTGGCGTGAGCGAATCCGCTCGGCGAACTCCTCCACGCCGACTTCCAGGGGATCCGCGCCAAACCCAGTCAGCTCTTCGGCAAGCGCCGCCTCGGCCAGATACGCCATACGCCCGAAGCGCCGCGGGTCGGTGTAACGCAGCTCTCTGCCGTCATCGAGCAGCAGGCACACGTGCGTGTGTTTTCCGCAGGGTTGCGCCGCCGGACTGGGCGCCAGTTGCCCTGTCATGCCCAAATGCACCAGCAATGACGCGGGTGCTGCATCGCCATTTCCGGAGGTCCCCTCGCTAGCCGTCACCGCCGACAGCCTCAGCAGCATGAATTTTCCGTACCGTTCGACGGCCTCGATCTGTCTTCCGGGAAGATGCTGCTCCAACGCGGCGGGATCGTCGATGAAGTCGGTTTTCCCCAGCGTGACGGACAAGACCCGCCGCCCCAGGATCGCTTGCCGCAATCCTCGCGCGACCGTCTCGACTTCAGGAAGTTCCGGCATGACCGTCCCGATCAAGCTATCACAACCGCCGATAGCGCCGCATCCCACCCAAACTCGTAGTTTGAAAGCGCGGCGAGAATGGCAGGTACCGATGGACTCATTTCTTGTGATAGTTCGGATACGGCGGATGATCCGGAATCACGACCGGATTCTTTTTCAATGCATCGAGGGTCACTTGTACCGCTTTCTCGAGCTGCGCGTCGTGGCCCCCCGCCACGGACGCCGGATCGTTCTCCACTTCGACGTCGGGCGCGATTCCGTGGTTTTCCACCTCCCAATCGCCGTGCAGTCCATAAATCGCCCCGCGCGGCGCGGTGACGGAGCCTCCATCGAGCAGCGGCGGATAGCTCCAGATACCCACCAGCCCGCCCCACGTTCGCATCCCAACCAGCGGCCCTACTTTGTCCTGCTTGAACATCCACGGTAGCGCATCTCCGCCGGAGCCCGACATCTCATTGATGATCATGGTCTTTGGTCCGTAGATTTGCGCCAGCGGCGAGCAGAACTTTTCCCCTTCGCGCGTGATAGCGCAATTGCGCAACGGTCGCTCCAGCTCGTCGATGATGTAGTCGGCGACCTGCCCACCATGGTTGTAGCGCTCGTCGATGATCGCCGCCTGCTTCCCGACCTGTGCAAAGTAGAAGCGATTGAAATTCAAATAGCCGCCAATGTTCGTATCGGGCACGTGCACGTAGGCGATCTTGCCCGCGCTCAATTCCTCCACCTTCCGCCGGTTGTCTTCTTCCCAGGCGCGATTGCGCAGCGGGAATTCACTCGCCACGGGTACCACGGTAACTTCCCGCGCGTCCTTGCCATCCGGGTTTGACCCCACTTTGATTCGAATCTGCGTGTCTGCGGTGTTCTCCAGAAACCGGCTGACGTCAGTTGAAGGCCGCACGTCCACGCCGTTCACTTCCAGTAGGTAATCGCCGGATTTCACCTCCACGCCCGGCTGCGTCAGCGGCGCACGCAGATCGGGGTTCCAGTTTTCGCCGTTATAGATGCGCGCGAATCGATAGCGCCCGTTTTCGACCTTGTAATCCGCGCCCAGCAAGCCGCCCTTCACTTTTTTCGCTTCGGGAATGTCTCCGCCGCCGACGAACATGTGTCCGATCGTGATTTCGCCAAGCATTTCGTCGAACAAATAGTTGAGATCGTCACGGCCACCGGCTCCCTGGAGGTAAGGGGCGTATTTCTTCTCCGCCGCCGCAAGGTTCAAGCCGTGATGATTGGGGTCGTACAGGAAGTCCCGCTCGACGCGCCACACCTCGTGGTACATCTGGTTCCACTCGACGCGCGGATCGACGAAGGTCTCCATGCCATCTAGCTTGAGCGCTCCCTCACCTGGTTTGGGCGCGGTGCCCGTCGCGGCGATGAACCATCCCTGGCCCAGCTTGTACAGGACCTTCTCACCATTGGCCGAAACCGCGAATCCATTGATCCCGCCCAGGAACGGCTCGGTCTTCCGCGTGCTCAAATCGAATTTGGTCACCGTCGCTGGAGTTAGCGGCTCAAATCGCGGAACGTCCGGTATCTCCGACAGAAATAACGTACCCGCTTTCCCCGCATCCAGCGCCACGTAATTCGCCGGCTTGATGGGCAGCGCGACGATGCGTTGCCCAATTCCCTCCAGGTCGATCGTCACCTTGACCGGTTCGTCTTTCTTCTCGCTTTCTTTCTTCTCGCTTTCTTTGTCCTTGTCCCCCGGTTTGCTCTTGTCCGCGGTGTCCTTGTTCTCCTCCGATTTTTTATCGTCGGCCTTCTTCTCCTCCGCCACCTTTTCTTCGTCGCTCTGCGGTTCGACCGGAGACGCATCGCCTTTCTTCAAGACCGCTGCGTACACGCTGCGCAGGACCGGGTGCTGGTAGCTGGAAAGATCCAACCATCCCGACGAGAGTCCCACGTCCGTGCTCGCTGCGAAAAACAACGCCTTGCCGCCCTTGTCGAACACCGGGTAACGCGCATCACCCAGCCCATCCGTGATCTGCGAAGTCTTTCCGGTATCCAGCGCGTAAACGAAAATCGCACGCAGATGATTTTCCAGGAATTTCGAGTACGTCAGCCACCGGTTGTCTGGCGACCACGCTACGCTCAGGCCGACAGTCGGATCCTCGAAGCGGTCGGCATCCACTTTCACCGGTGTGCCCTTGTCGAGGTCCACGTACCAGAAATTGAGCCGCTTATCTGTGAACGCTATTTTCTTGCTGTCCGGCGACCAGGTGGGACCGTAAAAGAACGACGGCGGATGGCCCAGGCTGATCTTCTTCGCTGGGCCCAGCCCCGATTGACCGATCAGGTGCAACGCATATTCTCCGGACTCGTCCGAGAAATACGCGATCCATTTCCCATCAGGCGACCATGCCGGATCGCGCTCTGCCACGGCCGTCGTGCGCGTCAGATCGCGTACATCGCCCTTCTCTGCTGGAACCGTCAATATTTCCCCGCGCGCTTCGAAAACAGCGCGCGCACCCGTCGGCGAAATACCCGCGTTCTGAATTTTCTCCGCAACTTTTTCATAATGCGGTCGGGTCGCCGGCAGGTCACCGGAGATGTGAATCGCCACCCGGGTCGCCTTCCCGCTCGCCGCGTCGAACAAGAAGATCCCGCCAAATTGCTCGAACACCAGCGCGTCCGGACCTGCGGAAACCGATTTCAGATCCAGCCCTTTGTTTTCAACCACCTGCTTCACCGTTTTCGTCTTCGTGTCGTAAGAAAACAGCGTGACCGCCCCGTTGCGATCCGAGAGGAAATACACCGAGTCGCCAAACCATACAGGATGCGAGTCGTTCGAATTCTCGCGGGGCACTTTTTCCAGCGCCAGGTCGCTCAGCCTGACGATGTAGATGGGCGTGGTTTGCCCGCCTCGATAGCGCTTCCAGGAAGTTTGCCATTTCTCATTCGGCACGTAGGCGATCCGCGCGCCGTCCGGCGAGAACCACGCGTCTTCGCCCCGCCACATCGGCAGCGCTTCGGGCCAACCACCCTCCACCGGCACGGTGTAGAGCCTGTCGAAATCCGCGTACGCTTCGCGCGCGGAATGAAACAACACTCTCTTGCTGTCCGGGGTCCATCCCGCCACCGTGTCGGCCCCCGGATGCCAGGTCAGCCGCCGCGGCTCGCCGCCCTCCGCGGGCATGACGTACGCATCCATGTTGCCGTCATATTGCCCGGTAAACGCGATCCACTTACCGTCGGGAGAAAAAACCGGCAGTCCTTCGTGGCCGCCCGTCGTGAGTTGGCGCGCTTCGCCGCCTTCTCGCGGCATGCTCCACAAATACCCCCCGTAGACGAAGACAATCTGCGTGCGGCTCAATGTCGGCGAATGCGCAAGCAGCGGTGCTTCCTCGGCAGCAGCCAAACCCGCAAATGCCAGCCACACGGCAAGCGAAATTGCAATTCGCCCAGGCATTTTCCCCCCGCAGAAAACTCTCTGATATTTCGACGGCACGCACCCCCCTTAAGGCAGCCGCTAGGCCGTGTGGCACCTGGTTGTTTTATGGACCAACGGTTGCGTGGAACCACCCCTTGAGACGTACAAAAACGCAAAAATGTTCAGCCGTTATGGCAGCAGCGCGAACACCCGCACCGCCCCACCCGACCCGCCTTGGAGTTTGATGGGCGCCACGATCAAGAAGGCCCCCGCTTCCGGCACTTCGCTCAAATCCGCAAGATTCTCCAGATGATATAGTCCCGCCCCCAGCGCCAGATGATGCACCGCAAATTCCCCGGAGGCGCCATAGTCCACGCTCAATGTATCGCAGCCCAACCCGCTGACTTTCCGGCCGATGAGCAATTTCGCGGCCTCCGGGGAAAACCCTGGGAAATGCATCCGCCCTTGCGCATCTTGATTGCGATAACGCTGCACATCCGGCCAGCGCGCCGCCCAACCCGTCCGCAGCAACACAATGGCTCCCTCGGGAATACGCCCGTGGGTTTTCTCCCAGTCCTCAACCCGCGCCACGGGAAGCTGGTAGTCGGCATCGTTGGCCGCAGCCGCACGCGCCTCCAAAACCACAGCGGGTCCGAACAATTGTTTGACGGGAATCTGATCGATCGGCGTCTTACCCGGCGGAAAATGAATGGGCGCATCCAGGTGCGTGCCGTAATGTTCGAGCATCCAGAAGCTTCTCGTGAAATAGCCGTTCTTCTCCACCGTGGCATTCACTTGCGCCTCGAACCAGCGCGCATCTCCCGGCCACGGCACCAGCTTGTCGCTGATGGCATAGCTCAGATCCAGCACGCGCGTCTTTCCCGATGGAATATTCGTGAGCAAAGTATCCCGACGGGGGCTCTGCGGAAGAAGTGCCATGGACGCAACGACGCAGGCGGCGAAGAACCCCGAGCGGCAGGCACCCATCTTTCACTCCAGTAGACCCGCCGCGGCAACGCGGGCGGGGCCACACGCGGGCGAACGTCGCTTTAGGGCAACGGGATTCCCGGCGTGGCCACAATTCCTGCCATCCGCAGTATTTCCTGATACTCGATGTCGGTAATCGACGAAATCAGCACGCGCACGTTTTTCAATAGCTTCATTTTTTTCAGCGCGGGATTGCCGCGCAACTCGCTCAGCGCGATCTGTCTTGGCAGCCGCTCAAAGGCTCGGAGGTCCGCCACCAGGTTTTTCCCTTTGTGGTCGTGCGGGTCGGGATAAGGGTCGCGGGTCACTTCCGCGATGGAATAGAGCGAACGCTCCGGCGCAGAGTGATAGCACAGCACCCGGTCGCCCTTGCGCACCTGTTTTAGCGCGCGGATCGCGTCCTGTTTGCCGGCCGCCCCGTGCCACATCTCCTTACCCTTTACCGAGAGCGTATCCCAGTGATAGTGATGCGGGTCAGCGCTGAAGATCCAGTAGTGTCGTTGCGCGGTCGGAATTGCCATCGAGGCTTCGAGTCGGCACTATACACGTCGCCGACAAAAAAGCGAAACAAAATGTCTCAGACTTGCTCATTTTTCAAACGCTACGACGTACTGGCGGGCCAGGTCGGTGAGTTTCGCCAGATCGGGACAAAAAGAGCATACCTGTCGGTGAGTCATCTATGTTATTGAAAATAGAATGGATACCTCCAAAACCGAACAAGGTCGTACGTCCCCAGTGCCGGGATCGCCTGGCCCGTGACGGTGCATGGCTATTCGCCTTTGAGCACGTCAGCCTTTGAGTACGTGACACGTAAGTGGTCTCTTCCTTCCCTGGCCGAACCGGCGGCCCGGCACCAGGGGCGTGTACCCCTCCCACAACGCGTACAGCCCTGCCGTCTGCCCCTTTGAGCACGAAGCCGGTTTCGACCGGGATGTAGAAGCCTGTCCCTCTCCTGGAACCACCACCTGGGGGCTCCCAGGGCGAGCGGAGGCCGTCTTTCACCCGGCATCGACGTAAATCTCCTCCCCCCGCACATCCACCGCGTAGCAATCCACCCCCACCGCCGGATTCTGGCTGATCTTGCCCGTCGTTACGTCGTACTGCCACCCATGCCACGGACACGTCACAATCTTACCTTCCAGCGGCCCCTCCCCAAGCGGCCCACCCCGGTGCATGCAGGTATTGTTGATCGCATAAAACTGTCCGCCAACGTTGGCCACCGCCACCGCCTTCCCGTCGACGTTTACTGTATGAATTGTCCCGACCGGAATTTCACCCACCGCCGCTGCCCGAACAAACGCCATCGTTGCTCCTTCTTCCGGCTCCCCGCCACCTGCTGCCGTCTGGAGGACACCTTCGCCATCTTCTTTTATCTCGGTGCCCTATGCGAACTGTGTTGAATTCTTTTCCGGATTCTCCGCGGAGTATAGTCCCCGTCCCGAATCGAGTCAAAACCCCAGCAGCCATCAGCGGATGACCTGTTTCTGAGAGCCGACGATTTCAGCTAACATACGTCTATGGGAAGTGGGAGCGCATCCGTCTCCACCCATTTCCATCCGAAGTGGTCCCTGCGAAGGAGTCCGACTTATGCAACGCCCGCGACGCATCCCTGGCTTGGTAATCCTCGCTTTCTTGCTTCGCCCGCACATCGCCACCGCGCAATCCGCGCCGCCTTCCACGCCGGTGCGGGAGGTGAAAGAGAACTACTTCGGCACCCCGATCGTGGACCCTTACCGGTGGCTGGAGAAAACTTCCGACGCGGAAGTTACTGCCTGGATGAAGGCGCAGAACGACTACACGCAGGCGGTGCTGGCGAAAATTCCCGGCCGCGACAAGCTGCTCGAGCGGATCAAGGCCTTGGACAACGCAGGCATCGGCGTTTCCGCACTGCAGGTCTGGGGCCGCCGCTATTTTTATCTCAAGACCGAGCCCGGCTCCGACAATCGCAAGCTCTGCGTGCGCGACACCCTGGGGGCCCCGGAACGCGTGCTGGTCGATCCCGAGAAGACCACCACAGCGGAGGGCAAGCATTATTCCCTCGATTATTTTCAGCCCTCTCTAGACGGCAAGTACGTAGCTTACGGGATTTCGCCCGGCGGATCGGAAGCGAGCGTGCTCCACGTCATAGAAAGCGCCACCGCCAAAGTTCTGCCCGACACGATCGATCGCGCCCAATTCGGGCAGCCTACGTGGCTTCCCGACAACAACTCCTTTTTTTACACCCGCCAGCAGAAGGTGACTCCCGATTCTCCTCCCACCGCCATGTACCAGAAGCTTCGCGTTTACCGGCACACCCTCGGCGCGGACCCCGAGACCGAGGCCGTCGTTTTTGGCTACGAAGTTTCTCCCCGCGTGAAAGTGCTGGAGGACGATTTTCCCGTCTTGCAGTATTCCCCGGGCGCTCCCAAATATCTGCTCGGAGTCGTGATCCACGGGGTGAAGCGCGAAGTGGACATGTACGTCGCTGCTTTTGATCCGAGCTTGAACGCCAAGAGCTCCTGGAAAAAGATTGCCGAGGAAAGCGATGCAGTGACGGGTGGCGACCTCCACGACGACAACGTATACCTGCTGTCGCACAAAGATGCGTCTCGCTTCAAGGTGCTGCGCACCAGCCTTTCGAATCCCGACGCCGCGCACGCTACAGTGGTAGTACCGCCCGGCGACGTGGTGATCACCAGTGTCGCGGCGGCCGAAGATGCCCTTTACGTGCAGGATCTCGATGGCGGATTGGGCCGCCTGCGCCGGCTCGCCTACACCGGAGGCATGGCATCCTCCGTCCATCTGCCCTTCGACGGCGCCATTTCCGCGCTGGTCACCAATCCCACCGAGCCCGGCGCATGGGTGGAGATGACTTCTTGGACCAAGTCACCTGCGTGGTTGGCCTACGACTCGAAAACAACCAAACTGACCGACACCGGCATTGTACCGCCCTCCCCCGTGGACTTCTCCGAGATTGAGTCGGAAGAAGTGAAGGCTCAGAGCGCCGACGGCACGATGGTACCGCTCTCCATCATTCACAAACGCGGCTTAGCTTTGGATGGCTCGCATCCGACTTGGCTTGAAGGCTACGGTGCGTACGGTATCACCATCGATCCGTTCTTCCGGCCCACCTGGCTCGCGTGGCTCGAACGCGGCGGAGTCTTCGCCGTGGCGCACGTGCGCGGTGGCGGCGAATATGGGGAAGACTGGCACCTGGGCGGCAAGCTGGCCACCAAGGAGCACACCATCGAGGATTTTCTCGGCAGCGGCCGCTATTTGATTGATCACAAATACACCTCGCCCGCGCGGCTCGCCGGAGAAGGCACCAGCGCCGGTGGGATCACCATAGGCGGCGCCATCACGCAAGGACCCGATCTCTTTGCCGCCGCGCTGATCCGCGTGGGTGATTCCGACGCGCTGCGCTCGGAAACCATGGCCAGCGGTCCGGCCAACATTCCGGAATTCGGAACCGTGAAGACCGAGGACGGTTTCAAGGCCCTTTACGCTATGGATGCATACCAGCACGTAAAACCCGGGACGCCGTACCCGGCGGTCCTGCTGACCACCGGCGCGAATGATCCGCGGGTCGCGCCTTGGCAGGCCGCCAAGATGACGGCGCGCCTCCAGGCCGCCACCGCGAGCGGCAAACCCGTGCTGTTGCGGGTCGACTATGACGCCGGCCACGGCCTGGGTTCCACCAAAACGCAACGCGACGTGGAACTTGCCGACGAAACCTCTTTTCTGCTGTGGCAATTCGGCATCCCCGAATTTCAGCCCGCAGGAACCGCCGCCAAAGGCGGGAACAAATAGCCAACCTCCGTTCACGAAGAGCCCGCACCGGGTCGCGATCGGGGAGCTTTGTGGCGAGGTCATCGGGTTTGATTGGCCAGGACCTAGTTTGGCGGCAAAAACCGGATAGATTCGCCAAACCCACCTGCCGTACCGTCGAGATTCGTTCTTCTGCGCAGAAGAACAAATTGAGTTCGGGATGAGAAATGACCTCTTCGATTCAAACCCGCATGGACGCGGTCGATTGGAACGCTGCGGAGCAGTCTCTCTCCGCTCGCGGATACGCGGTCAGCGCGCCCATTCTCACACCCGCCGAATGTGACGCTATCGTCGCGCTCTACAACGACGAAACCCGCTTCCGCAGCCGGGTCCTCATGGAGCGCCATCGCTTCGGCGTCGGCGACTACAAATATTTCGCCCACCCGCTCCCGGAAACAGTCCAACGCCTACGAACCAGCGCCTATCCTCACCTCGCGCAGGTCGCCAATCAATGGGCGGAGGCGCTCGGCGAATCGCGCCCGCCCTATCCGCCCGACCATGCCGCCTTCCTAAAAATCTGTCACAAAGCCGGACAAACCAAGCCCACCCCACTGATGCTTCACTACGAAGCAGGCGGATACAACTGCCTGCATCAGGATCTCTACGGCGAGATCAGCTTCCCGCTCCAAATGGTGTTCGTCCTCGGCCAGCCTGGCCGTGACTGGGGAGGCGGAGAATTCGTGCTGGTCGAACAGCAACCCCGCGCGCAATCCAAAGCCGAAGTCGTCAGCGCCGACCAAGGCCAAGCCATTTTGTTCCCCACTCGCTATCGCCCGGTACAAGGCTCCCGCGGCCACTACCGCGTAAATCTCCGCCACGGCGTAAGCCGCGTTCACCGCGGCACCCGTTGCACGCTAGGCATCATCTTCCACGACGCCAAATGACAGGATACCGACGACCCGCCAAACGATGAGGCTTTGCCTAGCAGAGACGTCGTTCTCACCGGGGGAACGCGCAAAACCCTGACCGGCAACGGATCCCTGCCATGGGCGCGAGATGGCCTAGCGCTTGTGCAGCCGCGTGGGCGCGGCGATCGATGGCGTCTCACTCGCGCTCTGCGTCGTACCGCCGCGCCAACGCGTTCCAATACGTCCCCGGACGCAGCCGCTGCAGTATGTCGATCTTGCGCGCATCCGAACCTATCAGTATCCGCGGCTCGCGGCGTTCTACCCCGTGCAGGATGCGCTCGGCGGCAACCTCCGGCGGAATGGTGGCCACACGATCGAATCGCGAAATAGAATCCTGTTGTGTCTGCTGCGGCGTATTCGCGCCCATTCTTGCTCTTCGTGCGATCGCCGTACGAATGCCGCCGGGATGCACGCACGACACGAACACCGAGCTTCCTTCGAGTTCGTGCCGCAGGGCCTCCGTAAAACCGCGCACCGCGAATTTGCTCGCGGAGTAAGCGCTCTGCCCTGCGGGCGCCACGATACCGAAAATGCTCGACACGTTTACGATGTGCGCCCTCGGCTGCCGTTTCAGGATCGGAAGGAAATATTTAACCCCGTAGACGGCGCCCCAGAAATTGACGCTCATCAGCCAGCGAAAATCGTCCAACGAAAGCTCTTCAAACCTGCCCAGCAGGGCCACGCCGGCGTTGTTGATCAGCAGCGTCACCCGTCCCTGCTGCGCCACCACGTCTTCGGCAAACGCCTGGACGGCAGTTTCGTCCGCAACGTCCACCACATGCGTGGTAACACCGGCCCGCTTTAGGGAAAGCGAAGCCGCCGTCTCCCGCAATCCCGCTTCATCGATGTCCGCCAGCGCCACCGCCGATCCGCGCGCCGCAAGCTGCTGGGCCAACGCTCGCCCGATTCCAGAGCCTGCGCCGGTCACAACCGCGACGTCTCCCTGAAAGAACCCCACTAAAACACCTCAACGCGGCGATCGATCGCCGGGGTGGCAGGAACAACGGGAGCGGTTGCGCGCGATGCCAACTTCTTTCGCAACCGCTTATCCTTCCAAACAAGCAGCGGCAGCATCCGCTTCCCTCGCCGGATGCCTCGCAGCGCTGCATGCGGATCCACCAGATGCGTTGTCGGGGGTCGCACCCCGGACTCCTTCATCACCAGCCCAATGGGCAGTTCCATGCGGTCCTGCGCGGCGATCATCCGCGCAATCAAGCCCATGCCCGGCGTAACCACCGGCCCGAATCCGTAGCGCAATTGCGAAGTCCCTACGATGTAGAGATTCTTGTATTCCGGCAGCACGCACCCGCCATAAAGCTGCGCCGTGCTTCCCTTCACTGGCACCAGTCCCGGGGGAAGAAACGGAAAGCTGACGTGATAGCCCGTCGCGCAGACCACCAGGTCGAACTCTTCCCTTGTCCCGTCCACGAAATGCACGGCCCTACCCTCGAAGCGCGCAATATCGGGCCGCGGATGAATTCGCCCCTGCTTCACGTAGTACAGCAGCTCGCTGTTGATCGTCGGATGGGCCTCGAAGATTTTGTGATCGGGCTCGGGTAAACCGTAGTCCGTGTATTTCCCGATGGCGATTCGTAGAATCACCCGTAGAAAGACCCGCTGCGCCCAAACCGGAAACCACCCCTTGATCAGCTCCGCTGTAGGAATTCCGAACAGGGTCTTCGGCAGGAACCAGTAGCCGCGACGTAAGCTGATGCGCGCCGTTTTTCCCACCCGCGCCGCCTCGGCAGCAATGTCGCACGCCGAATTGCCTCCACCGATCACCAGGACCCGCTTTCCGCTCAATTGCGATGGCCAGCGGTAGTCTTTCGAATGAATGTATTCGCCTTCAAACTTGCCGGGATACTTCGGAAAACGCCGGTCCCAATGATGCCCGTTGCAAACGATCAAACCTTTGTAAATGCGCTTTTCGCCGCTTGCGAGCTCCACTTCCCAGCGGCCATCCGCCAGCGGCAACGCCATCACCACTTTGGTTTTGAATTGAATGTGCGGACCAAGCCGGAATTTCTCCGCATAGTCGCGCAAATAGTCGAGCATCTGCTGCCTGCTGGGAAAATCCGGATACCCCGCGGGCATCGGATAGTCTGCATATTCGGTGGTCTTGCGCGACGAAATAATGTGCACGGTTTCGTACACGCCGTGATACCAGTTCCCGCCGAGACCATCGTCGGCTTCCAGTTGCTCGTAAGGAATTTTATGCTCGAGGAGGGCTTTGGCCAGGCCCAAGCCCACGGGGCCGGCACCAATCAAGGCCATCTGCGCGGAGCGGTCTGCCATGATAAAAGTCCGGAGAAACAAACTCATACCACACTCATGGCCCGGCCAGCGAGCGCATTGCGTTGGAGAGCGGCAGAAACCTACTCGTCGCAGGTTTGTAGCGCTGCGATTTTGACTTGGTTGCCGCCCGCTCGCTTGGCGGAGTAGAGCGCCTGGTCGGCTTGGCGCACCAAAGCCGCGAATTCCGGCGCGTCCTCGCCTTGAAAGCCGGAGATGCCGAAGCTTGCCGTCACAGGCACCCGGCAGCCGCCAAACGCGAATTCACACGAAGTGAATTGCTCCCGCAAACGTTCGACGGTGAGTTGAATTTGCTCCCGCTCGACATGTGTAATCACCAGCAAGAATTCATCGCCACCCATTCGCCCGCAAATATCCGAGGCGCGCGTGTTGCTTTGCAGAACTTCGCCGAACTTTTGCAGCACGGCATCGCCGGCCTCGTGGCCGTAACTGTCATTGATATTCTTGAAACAATCGAGATCGGCGTGGACGACCCAAAGCGAAAACCCGTGACGCGCCGCTCCCCGGAGTTGCCGCCCGGCCCAATCCTCGATGGCCCTTCTGTTCGGCAGTCCGGTGAGAGGATCGGTGTGGGCCATTTCCTCGAGAAGCCGGTTCTTCGCTTCGATCTCGCGGTGCAGTTCGACGGTCCGTGATCCCACGCCCACGCGCGCCAGCAGTTCCTCGGCATCGAAGGGTTTCGTCAAGTAATCATCGGCGCCCGCGGCGAGGCCCTTCACTACCGAGTCTTTTTCGCTCTTTGCCGTCAGCACGATGATGTAGGTATAGCTAGCGGCGTTGGTGCGAATGCGTTCGCACAGTTCCAAGCCCGAAAAACCGGGCATCATCCAGTCCGTGATGACGATCGATGGAGAATGCTGTGAGAACAGCTCCAGGGCTTCCTGTCCACTCTTGGCGAACAGCAGCGAGTACGTTTCCGTCTCCAGCGCCCGCTCGACGAGCTTGCGATAGACAGCCGAATCGTCCACCACCAGGACCTGGTAGCTTGCCGTAGATTTTTCCATTCGTCGCTTTCGGCGGGACGCAGAAAGGCCTCGCGCAGCCCATCGGTCCCTCGAGAGGGATTGCGACCATCCTAACAGGGCGGGTTGGAGAAATGTCCTGGAGCAAGCCTAGTATTTGCAAACAGTAACGTCCGCTGACCAGTACCGATCACCGGCCGCCGAACTGCTTCCGGCGTTGCCCACTCCCTACCCAAGCAATCCTAACATTCCCTCGTTCGCCTGAGGGCTCCGGCGGAGACCGCTGTTCCTGGGCTTTCCTGCTTTCCGCCTCTCGGCGAAGGCGTCGTGTCTGTTCCAAACGAGCCAGGGGATTCGCTGCAGACGACTTCACGGCTCGCTTGCTGCTGTATCTCCGCTGCCGGCGGCCGAACATGACAAAGATCCCCGCCCCGGTCCAGCGACGAACGGTAAAGCAATGAGCTATTCCGCGGGGAGAATCGCCATCGGCGCGAGAGGCCACCCGGTTTTACCTTGAAACGCCACGGCTCGTTTCTTCTTCTCGATCCGAATCGCTCGTCCCTACGCGCCGGCTCCTTGCACCTTGGCCAGGAGCTCGACGAATTTTTGTTTGCGTTCGGACTGGTCGTGGCCGCCTTCGGCGTCGGCGAGCTGGGTGATGTTCATGGAGCAGAATTTGGGGCCGCACATGGAGCAGAACTTGGCTTCTTTGTAGAAGTCGTCGGGAAGATTTTCGTCGTGCATGGCTTTGGCGGTCGGCGGGTCGAGAGAAAGTTCAAACTGCTTGTTCCAGTCGAACAGGAAGCGCGCGTAACTGAGCGCGTCGTCACGATCGCGCGCCCCGGGACGATGGCGGGCGACGTCGGCGGCATGTGCCGCGATTTTGTAGGCGATCACGCCCTGCTTCACGTCCTCCGAATTCGGCAGCCCCAAGTGCTCCTTGGGAGTGACGTAGCAGAGCATCGACGCGCCGTGCCAACCGATCATGGCCGCGCCGATGGCGCTGGTGATGTGGTCGTAGCCCGGGGCGATGTCGATGACCAGCGGGCCGAGCGTGTAGAACGGCGCTTCGTGGCACCACTCCATTTCCTTGTCGACCTGCTCTTTGATCTTGTCTAAGGGCACGTGGCCAGGTCCTTCGATCATCACTTGCACGTCGTGCTCCCAGGCTTTCTTGGTGAGCTCGCCCAGGACTTTCAGCTCCGCGAATTGCGCTTCGTCGCTGGCGTCCGCGATGCAACCAGGCCGCAGGCCATCGCCAAAGGAAAAACTAACGTCATGCTTCTTGAAAACCTTGCATATCTTCTCGATGTTCTCGTAGAGGAAATTCTGTTTTTTGTGGTGCTCCATCCAGTGCGCCATCAACGAGCCGCCGCGACTGACGATTCCAGTGATGCGTTTACGGACAAAGGGCACATGCTCGCGGAGCACGCCGGCGTGGATGGTCATGTAGTCGACGCCTTGCTCGGCTTGTTCTTCGATCACTTCCAGCATGAGATCGAAGGTGAGGTCCTCGGGACGGCGCACGCGGGAGATGGCTTCATACACGGGTACCGTACCGACGGGCACAGGCGAAGCATTGATGATGGCTTTGCGAATGGTCGGAATGTCGCCGCCGGTCGAGAGGTCCATGACCGTGTCCGCCCCATAGTGCACGGCGTGGTGCAGCTTCTTCAGCTCTTCGTCAATATTGGAACTGGTCGAGGAGTTGCCGATGTTCGCATTGATTTTGCACTTGGTGGCAATGCCTATGGCCATCGGCTCGAGATTGCGGTGGTGAATATTGGCGGGAATAATGCAACGCCCCCGCGCCACTTCGCTGCGGATCAGCTCGGGCTCGAGCTTTTCGCGCTTGGCGATGTACTGCATTTCCTCGGTGAGGACGCCCCGGCGGGCGAGATGCATCTGGGACATGTTCCTGCTGCCGTTGGCGGCTGCCGCCGCCGCTTCCCGCTTTTCCATCCAGCTGTCTCGCAAAGCCATGGTTACCCCCCCGAAAGTGACGAGTGGCGAGTGCCTGTTCGGCCGCTGCGGAAGCAAGCGCGTGTCGCGGAGCTCGTGAAGAAGGAATTATGGCACCGGGACGGGGCAGCGGCAACCTGACGAGGCCGCCCAGAAAGCAGGCAGCGAAGTAGGAGGTAAAGACCAAAGCGGGCCCCCTGGGTTCGAGACCCACGGAGAGATCGGTGGACAGAACCGCGTTCCCCACCGGAGCGGTGATCGATTGAAGCCTGGCGACCATCCCCATTGTGGAAATTGCGGAGCAAAGCGGCCGGGGACGGCAAGGGTGGGGTCTACACAGCGGTGGGCGCCGGCGAGGGTAGAGTGTAGGCCGGGCGACAGTGGGAGGAGTGCAGGAAACGCAAACCGGCAGTGCTCGGGTCCGCGGGATCGGGAGCTATTCTTCGAGCTCGATGACGTGGGCGTGGTAGTCGATGCGCACGGAGCGGAATTCGCGGAGGATGTCTTGGCCCAGCAGGCCGTCAAAAGTTATCCCCAGGGTTTGCTTTAGATCTTCCAGGTTCATCACCGAGACGCGCTGCCCGACCCACAGGCGGTTGGCGAGCGTGAGGTCCACAGGCAAGCGCAAGGCGTAGCCCACGATCCCGGGCCCCTCGGCGTTGCGCCGGACGCTCTGCAACTGGAACTGCACGTTGCCGTACGTCTTCACGCTGACGATGGTCCTGTCGGCGCCGGTGTCCAGCAGGAATGTGACCGGGCGGCCGTTCACGCTGCCTTGCACAAGAATCAGGGATTGCATGGTGCGGAAAGGAACCCGGACCACGACGGAATGCGCGCGGTTGGGCAGCGGCGCGAGCAGAAGAAACGACAGCACGAGCGCGCGGAGAACACGGCGAGGGTGAAGCGCCGGTTGAACAGCACCACCCACCCGTGTATGCCAACGACGGGCTTTCGAGCTGGGCGGAAGCTTTGATCCGGGTTGCGCAACGTTATGGTTCATGGTGACCACGCGAAAATAGCCTCGCCCGCAAGAGGAATCTATCCGCAAAGGCTCGTCAAAAACCGCCCGGACCATTCCGCAAGGATCGCGGCAATGTGGAACGTGGTTGATGGTATGATCCGAACAATGATGAATCAAATTGATTGATTTCATCATTTGGATGAATAGGGCTCATGTCCGCCTAGGGGGAACCGTGAATCTCGAAATACGCCATTTGAAGCTGGTCAAGGCGATTGCCGAGACCGGCAGCGTCACGCGCGCCGGCAATTGTCTACATCTGACGCAATCGGCGCTGAGCCATCAATTGCGCGATGTGGAGGAGCAACTGGGCGCGCCGCTTTTCGAGCGTAAGAACCGCAAGATGACGCTGACGGCTGCAGGAGAACGGCTGCTGCATTCGGCGCGGACGGTGATGGCGGAGCTCGAGGGAGCGCAGAGGGAAATTCAAAAGCGTGGTACCGCCGCGCAAGGGCTGATCCGGCTTTCCACGCAATGTTACACGGTATATCACTGGCTGCCGGCGCGGCTTAAGCTTTTTCAGCGGAAATTCCCGCTGGTGGAGTTCCAGCTTGTGGTGGAGGCCACCGACGACCCGTTCGAGGCCCTGCTGGACGGCAGGCTGGATTTGGCGATTGCCTGCACGCCGATCCGGAATCGCAAGATTCGGTACACGCCATTGTTTGAGGACGAAATGGTGGTGATCGTTCCGGCGGGACATCGCTTGGCGGGTAAGAAGTTCACGGAACCCCAAGACTTTGCCGGCGAGACTCTGTTCATTTACCCACCCAAGCGGGACTCCACCATTTTGAACGAGTTTCTTGTGCCGGCCGGAATTTGGCCACGCAAGATCCAGGAAGTGATGCTGACGGAGGCGATCATCGAGATGGTGCGAGGCGGTTTGGGAGTGGCGGCGCTAGCGC
>Ga0209526_10001003_pt1 | contig 18640 bp, 16 predicted proteins | sample JacPinW_OM2H0_M1_FD_188566 | JGI IMG/M metagenome (GOLD analysis project Ga0209526, IMG submission 188566) | Forest soil microbial communities from Algoma, Ontario, Canada - Jack Pine, Ontario site 1_JW_OM2H0_M1 (SPAdes) (version 2) | ecosystem: Environmental > Terrestrial > Soil > Boreal... | reverse complement strand
GAGCGCTGCGGCTGCATTGTCGAAGGCTGAGGCGCCGGCGCCGATCACGGCAACCTCTCTGCCGCGCAAGCTCTCGAAATCAATCGGCTCCGCCGTATGGACGCAAAGCGACGACGGCAAATGCCGTAGCGGCTCCGGGATGATCCAGTCGCCCATACCCTCCTGCCCGGTCGCCAGCACGATCTTGCGCGCGTAGAGAATTTCGACGCCGGCAGCGCTCTGCACCGTCGCGGCGAGCAGTCCGCCGGCCGCGGGCGCGATCTCAACGACCTCGCAGCCGTTGCGCACCGGGACCCCCACGACGCGCCTGAACCAGAGCAGATATTCGGCCCAGAGCTCGCGCGGAATAAGATCGAGATTTCGCCAGTCTTCCTTGCCGAACCGCGCCTCGTGCCAGGATTGGTAAGTCAGGCTCGGAATGTCGAGATCGGGGCCGGTGTAATGCTTCGGGCTGCGCAGCGTGTGCATGCGGGCATAAGTAAGCCACGGCCCTTCTCGCCCCGCTTCGGATCTGTCCACGACTTGAATGTTGGTCACTTGCGAGCGCATCAACCCAAACGCGATGGCGATGCCCGATTGCCCGGCGCCCACTACAAGCACGTCGAGTGCGGGATTGCCGTCGGGCGCTGGCGTGGGCGCAAGCCACGCAGCCTCCGGATGGGCGGTTTTGGCCAGATCGGCACGAACCTGGGCTTCGAGAACAGAAAGAGCGTCGCTCATGCCGCGAGCCAACCGCCATCGACCACCATCACGGTGCCGGTCGTAAAGGAGGACGCATCGCTCGCCAGATGCAGCGCGGCCTCGGCCACTTCCTCGGCTCGGCCAAATCGTTTCATGGCGTGCCGGTTCTTCGAAGCTTCCCGCACCGGTTCCGGATCAGCGTAACGGGTGAAGCTGCGCTTGAGCATCGGCGTGTCGATGGCGCCTGGTGCGATCGCATTGACGCGGATGCCGTCGGTTGCGAAATCGAGCGCCATGGTCCGGGTCAGGCTGATGATCGCACCCTTGGCGGCGATATAGGCGCTGTTGTTCCTGCCGCCGGCGATCGCGAGTTGCGACGCGAGCGTGATGATCGAGCCAGAGCCCCGCCGCTGCATCTCGGGCACCGCGGCGCGCGACCAAAGCCAGGTACCGCCGACATTGGTGCGAAACACAGAATCCCAATCGGCAGGATCGGTGGTCAGGACCGTGCCGCCGCAGGAAAATCCGGCCGCGGTCATCAGCACATCGAGCCTGCCGTGACGCGCTATGGTGCCGCCGACCACAGCTTGCGCGAAAACCACATCGCCGACATCGCCGACATGCACTGATGCGTCGCCCTTGGCGCCGCGGATCGCCGCCAACGCCTCCTGCAAGCCCGCGACATCGCGATCGACCAGGGCAACGGACGCGCCTTCGCTTGCGAACAGCAACGCACTGGCACGGCCGATGCCGGAGGCTGCTCCCGTGACGATGGCGGTCCGCCTCATCAATCTCATGTCAGGCCCTCTCCGTGCCGTCTCCACCATAAGCTCAGATCTGCAACTGACTCGTCGCAGCCGATCCGCGCGCGCCAGCCGAACTCTTGCGCAAGGCGCGAGACCGCAAGCGGCGCGCGATCGGCCGGACCATGCAAGTCGACCGTCGGCGCTTCGCCGGGCTCAGTCAGCCGGCAAATAAAGCCGGAATGCAACGCCGCCAGTTGCTGGCCCCATTGCAGCGCCGACCATTCCACGCCGGTGGAGATGTTATAGAGCTGGCGCTTCGGCTTCGCCGCCTCGATCAGCAATGTCACGGCTTCCGCAACATCAGTTGCATAAATCCAGTCCCTGACACCCGGACGCGGCAGAATCGCTTCGCGGCCGCCTTGCAGGGCGGTGAATATCTGCGCCTGCGGGCTTAGCGTGTCGCGCACCCCGGTCGCCCGCTCCCAGGGCCCGAACACGGCGCTCAGCCGCACGCTGATGATGTCGCACGGCCAGAGCGCAGCCAGACGTGCCGCAACTTTCTCAGAAGCAAATTTGCTGATGGCATAGAGCGAAACGGGATCGCAGGAAGCGTCTTCGTCGAGCGGCATGTTGCCGAACGCGCTCGCGCCGCACGCTGCCGCGGACGATAGATTGATGATGCGCCGAACGCCGCCGCGCCGCGCCGCGATGAGGATCGGCACGTGAGCGAGCAGATTGACACGAAGGATAGTGTCGGGATCGGCCGCCTCGCGCTCCGGACCGGCGGTGATGGCAGCGCCGAGAATGATCGCCTCAAAGCCTGCGGAGATCGCCTTCTCCACCGTCTGCCGATCGGTGACGTCGCCCTGGACGGTTGTCAGCCGGCCAGCATGCTGGGCGAAATCCTTCTCGGCCGCAGCCGGCAGGCTCGCGCGGTCAAACAACGTCACCGCATGACCGCGCTCCAGCAGCGCCGCGGCAATATTAAGGCCAACGAATCCGGTGCCGCCGAAAACAAGGATTCTCATCGCGGCGGACAGCTCACAGCAGCCTCGCGCCAAAATTCCGCTCGGGATCCATATCTGCCATCAGGTGTCCGGTTGGCTTTGCCGCCTCGCCGCCGGTGCGCGGCAGGAAGCGACCGGAGCCCGCCTCGACCGAGCGTTTGCCGTCGGCGACGATGACGCGCCCGCGCGACAGCACGGTCGTCGGCCAACCGCGCAGCTTGCGACCGGCGAACGGCGTGTAGCCGGCGCGGTCGTGCATCATCGCGTCGCTCAGCGTGACCTCGCGCTGCGGATCCCAGATCGCGATATCCGCATCGGCGCCGACCGCAATCGAGCCCTTTCGCGGATGCAGATTGTAGATCCTTGCCGGCGCGGTCGCGGTCAACTCGACGAATTTTTCCAGCCCCAAACGCCCCCCGGAAACCATGGCGTCGAACAGCAGCGGCAGGCGCACTTCCAGACCGGGCAGGCCGTTTGCCACTTGCTTGAAATTGGGATTGGGGCCGGCGCGCAATTTACCTGTTTCGTCATAACGATAGGGCGCGTGATCGGACGAAACCGTCTGGAGATCGCCGAGCCCAAGCGCTTGCCACAACGCTTCCTGGTCGGAGGCGCGCCGCGGCGGCGGGCTGCACATCCATTTGGCGCCTTCCGCGCCCGGCCGGTCGAGATCGTCGGCGGTGAGGAAAAGATATTGCGGGCAGGTCTCGGCGAACACCTTCAACCCCTGCCCACGCGCATCGCGGATCACCCTGGCGCCTTCCGCCGTCGACACGTGAAAGATCATGATCGGCTGATCGATGAGAGCCGCCATGCCGATCAGCCGGTTGAAGGCCTCCGCTTCCGAAATGCGGGCATGGCTGATGGCGTGATATTTCGGGCTCGTGTAGCCGCGCGCCAGCAGCCTCTTCACCATCCAGGAGATGATCCCGTGGTTCTCGGCATGCGCACAGAGCAGCGCGCCGTTGTCGCGGGCGGCGAGTAGAATGTCGAGAAGCGGCTCGTCGTCGATCTTCAGGAGATCATAGGTCATGAAGATCTTGATCGAGCCATGGCCCTTCTTGATCAGGTCGGGGAGATCCCTCTCCAGCGTTTCCTTGGTCGGGTCGGCGATGATCATGTGAAAGGCATAGTCGATGACGGCGCCTTTCCTTGCGAGCGCATGATAATCCTCGAGCACCTTTGGCAGTTTCATGCCGACGTGCTGGGCCGCGAACGGAATCACCGTGGTGGTGCCGCCGAAGGCCGCCGAGACGGTGGCGCTCTCGAACGTATCGGCGTTCACGATGCCCGCGGCCGAAAGCTGCTCGATGTGAGCATGGCTGTCGACGCCGCCAGGCAGAACCAGCTTGCCGTGCGCGTCGATCTCGCGCCGCGCACCCTGCAGGCCGCGGCCGATCGCCACAATCGTCTCCCCGGAAATGGCGACGTCGGCCTCGAACACGTTGCTCGCGGTCGCGACGCGCCCGCCGCGGATGATAAGGTCGTAGACGGGCTCGGTCATGACAAACTCCCGAATCTTGACTAACAAGTTTTATATTCACCCGATGGAAGCACAGATCGTGCCGTCACGCTCCCTTGCGTTTACGGAACAGACAGCGGATCATGCCTCACTGGATGGCATGGTCATTGCTTCTATCCGGCTTCCGCCAATGCGTCATCCCGCAGGAAAACATGATGCCCCGGCCGCGCATTCTCGTCATCAATCCCAATTCCAACCAGGTCGTGACACAGGGGCTGGAGGACGCCTTGAAGCCGCTTGGCTTCGAGCGCGGACCGGAGATTGTCTGCGAGACGCTGACCGAGGGGCCCTACGGAATCGAAAGTCAGGCCGACGTCGACAGCGTGGCAATGCCGCTGCGCCGTCTCGTCGAGAGCGACAACCGCTCGGCGGCCTTCGTCATCGCCTGCTACAGTGATCCGGGTCTGCATGTCTGCCGCGAAGGAACCGATCGCCCGGTGTTCGGCATCGCCGAATGCGGCGTGCTCACCGCGCTCGCGCGCGCGGAAACGTTTGGCGTCATTGCCATCGCTCAGCGCTCGATACGCCGCCATATTCGCTATCTCAGGCAGATGGGGTTGATCGACCGCCTCGCCGGAGAAAGGCCGCTCAACATGAGCGTGGCCGAGACGGCATCGGGCGAAGGAACGCTCGCCAAGATGATCGAGGTCGGGCGTACGCTGAAGAACGACGACGGGGCCGGCGCCATCGTGATGGGTTGTGCCGGCATGGCGCGTCATCGCAAGCCGCTGGAGCAGGCCCTCGGCATTCCCGTGATCGATCCGACGCAGGCGGCCGTGACCATGGCGCTTGGCACGGTGCAGTTCGCCCATCACTGACTTTCGCCGGGCGGCTTGCCTGCACCGCTAAGTGCGCGGATGGAGATACCGGTCATCTAGGTTTCCGGCGGCGGCACGGCGCCGGTGCGGCTGGTGATCAGGCCGTAATGCTCGATGCGCCGATGGCGGGCGAAGTCGAAGATCGTCTTCTTGCCGAACACGGTCGCGTCGAGATCGCAAGGGTGAACGAGAAGCTCGTCTTCCTCGGTCTTCGCCTCGACGACGATTTCGCCGTCAGGACCAACGATCAGGCTGCCGCCGATCAGCGGGAAGCCATCCTCGACACCGGCCTTGGCGACGCACACCACCCAGGTCGAGTTTTGGTAGGCGCCGGCCTGCGCCGAAAGCCGATTGTGGAACAGCCGCTTCTCGGGCCCCTCCTCGCTTCTCTGGGAATTGACCGAGGGCGTGTTGTAGCCGATCAGCACCATCTCGACGCCTTGCAGGCCCATCACGCGATAGGTCTCCGGCCAGCGGCGATCGTTGCACACCGCCATGCCGAATATGCCGCCAAGCGCGCGCCAGACATTGAAGCCGAGATCGCCGGGCTCGAAATAGCGCTTTTCCAAATGCTGGAAGGCGCGTTCAGTGTCGAACTCCGAATGGCCCGGCAGATGAACCTTGCGGTATTTTCCGATGATCTTGGCGGACCGATCGGTAAGGATGCAGGTGTTGAAATGATGTCCGTCCGGCGTCAGCTCGGCATAGCCAAAGCTCATCGCCATCTGGTATCGCGCAGCGCGCTCGAACAGAGGCCTCACTGCCGCGTTCGGCATCTCCCGCTCAAACCAGCGATCGACCTCGGCCTGATCCTCCATGTACCAGCGCGGAAAGAACGTGGTCAGCGCCAGCTCCGGATAGATGATCAGGTCGGCGCCCTTGGCTTTGGCTTCATCCATCAGCGCGATCATGCGCCTGACGACGGCTTCGCGGCTGTCGGCTTTCTGGATCGGGCCCATCTGGGCGGCGGCGACGTTGATGACGCGCATGCAAAACTTCCTGGGTGGTCTTATTGGGCCTCAACGGCAGCCCAGCCCATATTTGCGACCGCAGCGTCCGCCCCGAAGAGGTTAACAGCCTAGGTCGTTCGGCGGCTAGTAGGATTCGAATCACGGTTGTGTTCGCCCGGGAATCGACTATAATCCCCGGTCCGGCTGCGGCCGCGCTACTAATTTGCAATCGTTGGTGACCAGGCCCGTCTGCTTAGGCGGGCCGTCGCCATTTCAGGGCCCATTACGATGACTCGTTCCAATCGGGTTGACCATATTCGTATAACCTCGCACCCCGCGCCGGGTGCCAAGCTTAACTTCCCGATCCGCTGGGGCGCAGCCAGCGCGCGTGAACGCGGACCGATCATTGGCACGGTGTCGCGCCCGCAAGACCGCAATGTCATCGGCAGCCATGGCGGCTCCTATTCGGTCTATCGCGCGCTCGCCGTATCGTCCGGCGCACTGGATCCGATCCGCCGTCCAGATCTCACCAACACCCACCCCGCCGCAACCATCGGGCCGTTTCCGCAATGGGCCGATCCGCAGCGGATCGTCTCGCTCGATCCGTGGGGACATCTCGCCGCGGAAAGCTTCGCAACCGAGATCGCCGAAGGCATCGATATCCGTCCGAGCATTGCCATCACCCGCGCGCGGCTTGACCTGCCCGAACTGCAGGCGGCGATCGAAGCCGGCCGGCTCAAGCATGACGGCGAGGTGGTGCACGAGAATGGCAGCATCTCCGTGGTCAAGATCGCGGTCGATCCGGTATGGTATCTGCCGGGCCTGGCGGAGCGTTTCGCAACCACTGAGAACAATCTGCGCCGGCAGCTGTTCGAACAGACCGCGGGCATGTTTCCGGAGCTCGTCACCCGGCCCGACCTGCATGTTTTTCTGCCGCCGATCGGCGGCACGACCGCCTATTTGTTCGGCGACGTCACCAAACTGCCGGACCACCGCACCAAGATAACTTGCCGCGTGCATGACGAATGCAACGGCTCCGACGTGTTCGGCTCGGATATCTGCACCTGCCGTCCCTACCTGCTGCACGGCATCGAGGAATGCGCGCGCGCCGGACAGACCGGCGGGCTCGGCATCATCATCTACAACCGCAAGGAAGGCCGCGCGCTCGGCGAGGTCACAAAATTTCTGGTCTACAACGCACGCAAGCGCCAGGAAGGCGGCGACGCCGCGGCCCAATATTTCGAGCGCACCGAATGTGTCGCCGGCGTGCAGGATGCCCGGTTCCAGCAATTGATGCCGGACGTGGTGCATTGGCTCGGCCTGAAGCGCATCGACCGCTTCGTTTCCATGAGCGATATGAAACACGATGCGCTGACCAGCCAAGGCATCGAAATCGTCGAACGCATTCCCATCCCCGACGATCTTGTGCCGGCCGACGCGCATGTGGAAATCGCGGCCAAGAAGGCCGCCGGTTATTATACGCCCGAGCCGCAAGACCCGGCCAACCCGGTCGGCCGTTCGCTCGAAAAATATTGAGAGCGGCAGTGTCCCTTGCAAATCCGGAGACGTCGGCCGCTTTGTCATTGTTGAATGCCAAGGCGGTGCGCGAGCGCGCGCATCGGTTGCTCGAAATCGGCCTTGACGACGGGCTTGCGAACTTCCGGATCCAGCTCGATCGCATGGACTCTACCGTCGACCTGGTGTTGAAGACGACGCAAAGGGCGTATCCGTCCCTGGAGGTGCCGTTTCATTCGCGCTGGCGGCACTTCGTCGCGAATGGGACGAATCGCTGGGCAACGATCGCCGACCAGAAAAAGTGGCCCGATCGCGCGGCGCGCGCCCGGGCTGACTTCGATCTCGCCATCATCAGCGTCTTCCTCGACGCCGGCGCCGGTCCATCGTGGCGCTACCGTGATCCAGTCACCGGGATAGCCGTCGGACGTTCGGAGGGCTTGGGACTGGCCAGCCTCGCCATGTTCGCGGGCGGCGCATTCTCGGCTGATCCATCCGATCCGTTAGGGGCCGATGCCGGCATACTTGCAAATATCAGCGTTGCCGACCTCGAGCGCGGGCTGCAGGTCTCGGCTGCCAACCCGTTGGTCGGCATTGAAGGCCGCGCCGACCTGCTGCGCCGTCTCGGCAGGCTGGTCGCCTCCAAGCCTGAAATTTTCGGCCGCTTCGACACGCCGCGTCCCGGCGGTCTGTTCGACCGGCTGGCGATGCTGGCAGACGACCAGCGGCTCCCCGCCCCCACTATTCTGGCGGAGCTGTTGCAAGAGCTCGGGCCGATCTGGCCATCGCGGCTGACGCTCGGCGGCATCGCGCTCGGCGATTGCTGGAAGCATCCGGCGCTGATGACGGCGGACGCGACCAGCGGCTTGGTGCCGTTGCACAAGCTCTCGCAATGGCTGGCCTATTCCCTGATCGAACCGCTGCAAACAGCCGGCATCAAAGTGACCGATATCGATGGCCTCACGGGCCTTGCGGAATACCGCAACGGCGGACTGTTCGTCGATAGCGGCGTACTGGCATTTCGCGATGCCGACGCTACGCAGCAGCAGCACGAGGTCGCCTCACCTTTGGTCGTGGAGTGGCGCGCGTTGACGGTGGCGCTGCTCGACCGCGTCGCCGATGGTGTGCGGCGCCGGCTCGGGCTCGACGCCACCTCGCTGCCGCTGGCGAAGATCCTCGAGGGCGGGACCTGGGCCGCGGGCCGACTGCTGGCGCGCCAGCGCCGCGCTGACGCGTCGCCACCGGTCAAGGTCATCAGCGACGGCACTGTTTTCTAGGGACCAGCAGCATGGACGGCGTCACCATCGTTGGCCATCCGCTGGTGCAGCACAAGCTGACGCTATTGCGGAAAAAAAACATTTCGACCAAGTCATTTCGCGAGCTCCTCAAGGAGATCGGGATGCTGTTGTGTTACGAAGTCACCCATGACCTGCCGCTCGCCGATGTCGATATCGAGACGCCGCTTGAGCATATGAAGTCGCCGCGGATCGCCGGCAAGAAACTGGTGTTCGCGCCGGTGCTGCGGGCCGGCATGACCTTTGCGGAAGGCATGCTCGATCTGGTGCCGACCGCACGGGTCGCTCACATCGGCCTTTACCGCGAACCGCAATCCTTCGTTGCGGTGGAATATTTCTTCAAGGCGCCGAGCGATCTGCACGAGCGGCTGGTGATCGTGATCTCGCCGGTGCTGGCAACCGCAAATACCGCGGTGGCCGCTGTCGACCGGCTGAAGGAGCGTGGCGCGAACGACATTCGATTGGTATGCCTGATCGGCGCGCCGGAAGGTGTCGAGCGCATGCGCGGGATCCACCCGGACGTTCCGATCTGGCTTGCAGCAATCGACGAACGGCTGGATGAAAACGCCTACATCTTGCCGGGTCTCGGCGACGCCGGCGACCGTACCTACGGCACCAAGTAAGACACAGTCTTCGCGTCCTCACTTGTCCAAGCCAAAGGGATCATCGACCGAATGGGCCGGCTGGGTAAACCAGCGCGCGCCGGTCTCGGTGATGACCATGTGGTCCTCCAGCCGCACGCCGAATTCGCCGTAGATGCAGATGGTCGGCTCGTTCGAAAACGTCATGCCGGGTTTCAGCACCGTCTTGTCGCCCTTCACGAGATAGGGCCATTCGTGCACGTCGAGCCCGATGCCGTGGCCGGTGCGGTGCGGCAGACCCGGCGTCGCATAGCCCGGCCCGAAACCGGCGCCGTTGATGACGGCGCGGGCGGCGATGTCGATATCCTCGCAGCGGTTGCCGGGCTTGGCGGCGGCAAAGCCCGCAGCCTGTGCCGCTTTCTCCAGATTCCAGACCTCGCGCTGGCGGGTCGTCGGCTCGCCGAAGACATATGAGCGCGTGATGTCGGAGAGATAGCCATCGACCGGCGCACCGGTGTCGATCAGGATCATGTCGCCGTCCTTGAGCGTCTGCGGATAGGGCACGCCGTGCGGATAGGCCGAGGCTTCGCCGAACAGCACCGCGTTGAAAGGCGGATCGCCTTCCGAACCGAGCTTGCGGTGCGCGGCGGTGAGGAATGCCTGCACTTCGGTGGTCGTGATGCCCTCGCGCACGATGCGGGCCGCGGCCTTGTGCGCTTCGAGCGTGATGTTCTTGGCGGTCTGCATCAGCGCCAGTTCGTGTTCGGACTTGATCATGCGGCAACCGGCGGTCACGTCGATCGCGTTGATAAAGGTGTAGGCATTGCCGGCGCGGCGCAGTCCGTCGAATGTAAAGAACGGCGTTGCCTCATCGACGGCGATTGTGCCGGACGGATAGCCGAGCGCGCGCACGGTCTCGGTGACGGTCGCGGTCGGATCTTCGTCCTCCTCCCAGACGGCGATTTTTTCGCCGAACGAGAGCATGGTCTTGAGTTTCTCGACCTCGAAGGCCGGCGAGATATAGACGATCTCGCCTTTGGCCGGCAGAACCGCGCTGTGCATGCGTTCGGTGCGGCGGAATTTCAATCCGGTGAAATAGGTCATGCTCGAGGAGACATCGAGATAGAGCGCGTCGATGCCCTTCTCGCGCATGATCGTTTGCGCACGGGCGACGCGCCTGAGCCGCTCATCGACGCCGATCGGCGGCACGTCGCCGCGCATGTTTTTCATCGCGGCGAGTTCCGCCTCTGCCGTCGAGCCGCCGACACCAACCGTCATCGAAAAACCCCTCTTGATTGTCATCGCCGGAACCGGCGCTGCACCAGGATATTTGCCGTCGCCGTCAGCCCCAAGGTCGCGGTCATCAGCACGAACGCGACGGAAGCACCAAACGGCCAGTTGTTAAGCTGAAACTGTCCGTAGATCAGGGGCCCCATCATCCTGAACTTGGGACCGCCGAGCAGGACAGGCGTTGCGTAGGCATTCATGCCGAGGATGAAGGTCAGGATGGTGCCGGCGAGGATGCCGGGCAGCGACAGCGGCAACAACACGCGACGAAACATCGTCATGGGGCCTGCGCCGAGACTGAAGGCGGCCTCCTCGACATTGCGGTTGATGCCTTCGATCACGCTCTGCAGCGTCAAAACCATATAGGGCAGATTGACGGCAATGATGCCGGCGACGACGGCGCCCTCGGTGTACATGATCTGCAGCGGCTCGTTGATCGCGCCGAACTGCATCAAGGTTACGTTGAGAAAGCCCTTGGAGCCGAACAGGACCATCCAGCCGGCCGCACGGACGGCGTTGCCGACGAACAGCGGCAGCACCACCAGCATGATCAGCACGTTCTTGAACCGCGACTGGGTGCGTGCAAGCACGTAGGCGAGCGGCAAACCCATCACAAGACAAATGACGGTGCAGAGCGCAGCCACCCGCAACGTCGTCCACAGCACGCCGGTATAGTAGGGATCGGAGAAGAACTTGACGTAGTTCTCGAGCGAAAACGTCTCCACCATCATGCGCCGCGGGTCGAAGCGATTGAAGCTGTAGCGCAGCAGGATCAAAATCGGCACCAACAGGCCTGCGGCCACGAACAGGGTCGCCGGCCCGACCAGCGTCGTGGCCGACAGCAATGACGTCGGCGTCTCGTCGGACGGGAGCTGCGTTCGGCCAGCCGCGGCCATCGGTTATCGATGCCCGCTCAGCTCTTCAACTCCTTGTCCCACCATTCCTTGAGCGCGACATCGTTTCTGGTCATGTAGTCGTAGTCGAGGTCGACGAGTTTCTTGATCTCGTCGGGGGTAAAGCCGATGCGTTGGTTGAGATCGGGCGCGACGGTCGCGTTGGTGACGGTGGGGTTGTAGCCCATGTCGACGGCGAAGGCTTCCTGCGCGCTCTTCTCGAGCATGGCATCCAGATAGGCGTAGCCGCCGTCCTTGTTGGGCGCGTTCTTCGGAATGACAAAGCCCGAGACATAGGCGAGCGTGCCTTCGGTCGGGGTGATGGCAGCCACTGGAATTCCCGCATTCTGCCATTGCACGACGCGCGCCTTCCACATCACGCCGATGCCGAATTCCTCCGACTTCAGGCCCTGGGCGAACGCCTCATTGGTCGGATAGATCCGCATGCCGGCATTCTTGCATTCCAACAGCAGCTTCTTGCCCGGCTCGAGATCCTTGACCGTGCCGCCGGCGGCAAGCGCTGCGCAGACCATGGTGTATTGGTACTGGATGTCGATGATGCCGAGCTTGTTGCCATGTTTGGGATCGAACACGTCCTTGTAACTGACAGGCGCTGCCGGGGACATCTTCGGATTGTAGACGCCGACCTTGCCCGAATAGATATGGCCGACGCCATGCGGGTATTTCATCGCCGGCAGCAGATTGCCGGCATTCTTGAGCCTGCCGTAGTCGATCGTCAGGACGGTATTGGCGTCGTGCATCTGAAACATGTTCAGTGCGGAGAGAGCCTGCACATCCGAAGTGCCGCGCGGCAGCCGCTGTTCGGCGAGCATTTTCGACCGCCGTTCGGGATCGCCGGCCTGATCCTGCACCACCTCCCAGCCGTCCTTGATCAGAATCGGCTCTTCGATGTTCTTGTGCAGCAGACGGGCGTAGTCACCGCCCCAGGTGCCGACAACGATGCGGCCCTTCTCCTGCGCCGATGCCGTGCGGGGCAGGCTCGCCGCGCCGGCCAGTGCCGCCGCGCCAAGCAGGACTTCACGGCGGGATTTCGATCGGGTCATGGTTGAACCTCCGGGCGTGGGTGAGCTGGCAGAGATACTACGATTGAAATACACGGCCTGTCGATTTACTCCAGCCGATATGGACCTGTTCTCCGATCACCGGCAGCTTCTGCTCCGGCCTGTTCTGGATCTGCACGATGACGCGTTCTTTTGGCGACAGGCGGACGTGCAGATCGACCTGCGATCCCAGATAGGAGATGAATTCCACCGCGCCTGGAAAGCTGTTGTCCATCGCCGATCCGGAAACCGTCATCAGCGCAAGACGTTCGGGCCGCAGCGCAAGCGATGCGCTGCCGCTGCCCCCTGCTTCGCAGGCGACGACGAGGCCGCCCGCGGAGACAAAGCGCCCGGGGCCCTCCATGCGGCCATCGATGAAGGTAGAGCGGCCGACGAAATCCGCGACGAATTTTTCCGAAGGACGTTCGTAGAGATCGTGCTGCGAGCCGATCTGGCGGATGCGGCCCTCGCTCATGACGACAAGGCGGTCGGCCATGGTCAATGCCTCCTCCTGGTCGTGGGTCACCATCACGGTCGTCAATCCGAGCTTGCGCTGCAATTCGCGGATCTCGACACGCACATCCTGGCGCAATTTGGCGTCGAGATTGGACAACGGCTCATCGAGCAGCAGCACGTCGGGCCGGAACACCAGCGCGCGGGCCAGCGCGACGCGCTGCTGCTGGCCGCCGGACAATTGTCGCGGCAGCCGGTCGCCGAGATGATCGAGCCGCACCAGGCGCAGCGCTTCGGTGATCTTCGGCGCCCTCTCCGCCTTCGGCATGTTGCGCATCTCGAGGCCGAACGCGACGTTCTCGCTAACCGTCATGTGCGGGAACAGCGCGTAGCTCTGGAACACCAGGCCGGCGTTGCGCTTCCACGGCGGCAGCGCGGTGATGTCACGCTCGCCGAGGCGCACGCTGCCGGATGTCGGCTCGACGAAGCCGGCGATGATCCTCAACGTCGTCGTCTTGCCGCAGCCGGAGGGGCCGAGCAGAACCAGGAACTCGCCATCGGCAATGTCGAGCGAAACATCGTCAGCGGCTTTGACCTCCCCGTAATGCTTGGTGACGGCATTCAGCTGCAGGCGCGCCATGGTCACACCACGCGGCCGATCTTGACGAAGCGATCGGTCAGCAGCATGGCGGCGCCAATAAACAGGATCTGCAGAACCGACACCGCCGCAATCGTCGGGTCGATCTTCCATTCGAGGTATTGCAGAATCGCGATCGGGAGCGTCGTGCGGCCCGGACCAACAAGGAACAGGCTCATCTCCAGATTGCCGAACGAGGCGATGAAGCCAAACAAGGCGGCCGCGACAATGCCCGGCAGGATGGCGGGCAAGGTGATGCGCCGGAACGTGGTCAAGCGGCCAGCGCCGAGGCTTTGCGCAGCTTCCTCCACCGTGCGATCCATGCCAACGAGGCTTGCGGTGATAAGGCGCACCGTCCAGGGGATGGTGATCAAGACGTGACCGGCGATGAGCCCGCCGAGTGAACCGAGGATCGGCCAGCCGGTCGCGATCTCGGCTTCGACATGGAAGACATAAAGCGCGATGCCGAGCACGATGCCCGGCACGATCAACGGCAGTAGCAGCAAGTTGTTCACCGCCTCACGCCCGGCGAAGCGCCCGCGCACCAGGCAAACGGCGGCCGGAACGCCGATGGCAAGCCCAATCGACGCTGCGATGATGGCGACCTCCAGGCTGAGAAGAAATCCGTTGACGAACCGGTCGTTGCCGGGAACGGCGCGGAACCACTTCAGCGAATAGCCTTCCGGAGGAAACGAGGGAATTTCCTGCGCGAAGAACGCCAGCCAGATCACGAAGAACATCGGCAACAGGATATACGCAAGCGACACGCCGGCCGCTGTTCCGAGCGCGACGCGGCCGACGCTGCGCGACGAGGTCCATCCGGGTGCGACGGTCAAGCTCTTCTCTCTTCTCAAGGGTGCCTGCGATCAATTCAGCCGGTTCTTGTGCAACTGACCGGCCTTCATGATGAGGGAGAGATGTTTGCCTTGATCGCCAAGCAGCGCAAGGTCTTTCAGCGGATTGCCGTCGACCAGGATGGCATCGGCAAAGGCGCCCGGCTGCAACGTGCCCGCCTTGCCCGGCATGCGCAGCACCTCGGCGCCGATCGTGGTCGCCGAGCGGATGATCTCGATCGGTGAGACAACCTCCTGGCGGATCACGAACTCCTTCGACTGGTCCCAATGCAATTCGCCCAACAGATCGCTGCCATAGGCGACGGGAATGCCGTGGCGCTTGCAGATCTCCAACGACTTCAGCCCGCCCTGCAACACGATTTCGTTCTTGGCGTGGCTTTCGCCGGTCATGCCAAACTTGGCGGCCCGGTCTTTCATGGCGTAGTAGGTAACGAGATTGGCAACGAGGTACATGCCCTTTTCGGCCATCAATTTTGCCGATGCGTCGTCGATGAGATTGCCGTGTTCGATGGTACGGACGCCGAGGCGCGCGGCGCGGGTGATGGCTTCTGCCGAATAGGCGTGGGCGCAGACATAGCGGCCGAAGGCGGTTGCCTCTTCCACCGCAGCACTGACTTCGCCATCGGAGAATTGCAGGCTGTCGAGCGGATCGTAGGGGGAAGCGACGCCGCCGGACATCATGATCTTCACATGGTCGGCGCCCTGACGCATCTGCTCGCGCGCGGATTTACGGACCTCGTCAGCGCCGTCGGCGATCGCGGATTTGAATTGCAGGCCGTTGCAGCAGGCGCATTCGCCGCCCCGGTTGGTGCGCCGGCGCGAATCCGAATGGCCGCCGGTCGGGCCGATCGACTGACCGGCGATATATAGCCGCGGACCGACAATGTGTCCGGTTTCGATGGCCGTCTTGATGCCCCAGTCGGCCCCGCCGGTGTCGCGCACCGTCGTGAAGCCGCGGTCGAGCATGGCGCGCAATCGGCTTGCCGCACGTGCGGTGATCAGGGTCAGCGGCAACATCTCCATGAAGCGGACATTGACCTCGCTGTGGATCGCGTGGACGTGACAGTCGATCAATCCCGGCATCAAGGTTCGCCCAGCGCAGTCAATGACCGTCGCCTCGGGCGCCCTGATCGGCGTCTCGCTCAATTCCTTGACCGTATCGCCCTCGACCAGCAACTGATATCCGCCGCGGAGCTCGCCGAACGAAGGTTCGAGCAATTCGAAATTCCTGAACAGGATTTGGGACATCGGCGGGCTCAATGCAGCCGGTTCTTGTGGAAGCGCCCGCCCTTCATGATGACGGATAGGTGTTTGCCTTCCCCTTGAAACAGCTTCAGATTCAGAAGCGGGTTGCCGTCGACGACGAGCAGGTCGGCGAAGGCGCCCGGCTTCAGGCAACCGATCTTGCCCTCCATGCGCACCACCTTGGCGCCAATCGTGGTCGCGGAGCGGATGATTTCGGCCGGCGACAGCACGCGGGCACGGAGCGAAAACTCCTCCGATTGCGCGACCTGCAACTGGCCGAGCAGATCGGTGCCATAGGCGACCGGAATGCCATGACGCTTGCAGATTTCGAGCGATTTTAGCGCGCCGTCGATGACGAGATCGTTCTTGGCGAGCATGTCCGAACTCATGCCGTATTCGGCGGCACGCCTCTTCATCTCGAAATAGGTGACGAGATTGGCGACCAGGAACATGCCCTTCTCCGCCATCAGTCTGGCGGACGCATCATCGATCAGATTGCCGTGCTCGATGGTGCGCACGCCGGCGTTCGCCGCGCGGGTGATAGCTTCCGGCGTGTAGGCATGCGCGCAGACGTAACGGCCGAAGGCGTGCGCCTCTTCCACGGCCGCCGCCACCTCGTCCACTGAGAATTGCAGGCTATCGAGCGGATCGTACGGTGAAGCGACGCCGCCGGACATCATGATCTTAACCTGGTCGCAGCCCTGGCGCATTTCCTCGCGCACCGCGCGGCGGACTTCGGAAACCCCATCGGCGATGCCCATGGAGAACGACAAGGCGTTGCAGCATTGACAGCGAACACCGAAATCGGTGCGGCGGCGGCCATCGCTGTGGCCGCCGGTCGGGCCGATCGCGCGTCCGGCGATGAACAGCCGCGGCCCCGGCAGCAACCCCTTGTCGGTCGCCTCCTTCAGGCCCCAGTCGGCGCCGCCGGTGTCGCGCACGCTGGTGAAGCCGCGGTCGAGCATCTTGCGCATCAGATCGGCGGCGCGCGCGGTCATCAACGTCAACGGCACGCTTTCCAGATTACGGAGCACGACGTCGGACAACACCACATGGACGTGGCTGTCGATCAGGCCCGGCATCAGCGTACGCCCGCCGCAGTCGACGACGCTGGCCTTTTCAAGCTTGATCGGCCTGGCCGAGATTTCCCTGATCGTGTCGCCTTCGACGATCAGCTCGTGGCCGCCGCGCAATTCGGAGGCCTCGGGATCGAGCATTTCGAAATTCTTGAAATGATAAACATCCATGGCCGGATATTCGATCCGTTATTGCATGGGTGGAAATGTCCTATGCTGACTTGCCGGCGTCAATGGGCAAGCCGCGTGGCTCATTTCGAGAGCGCTTCACCGCGGGCTAGATCACCCCCTGCTCCCGCAGCGCGCCGATGTCATTGCTGTCCAATCCGAGCAACTCGCCGAAAATCTCCGTGTTCTGCGCACCCAACCCTTCCCCGAGCCAGCGAATCTCGCCTGGTGTCCCCGAAAGCCGCGGCACCACCCCGGGCACGGCGAGCTCTCCGGCGCGTGATCCCGTCATCCTGATGTTGCCCCGCGCGCGGTACTGCGGGTCTTCGAAAATATCGGCGATGCTGTAGATCAGGCTTGCCGGCACCCCGCCGTCAGCGCAGCGCGCGAGGATGGTCTCGCAGTCGAACGATGCGACCCATTTTGCGACAATCTTGTTGACCTCCTCGCGCGCGGCGAGCCGAAGCTGTTGCGGGCCAAACCGCTCCACCGATGCCAGCTCGGGCTGCGCCATGGTTTCGGCCAGGCGCACGAACATCTGGTCGCTGGTACAGGCAATCGCGATCCACTTTCCGTCGCTGGTCTGGTAATGGCTATGCGGGCAGACATTAACGGTATCGGCGCCCATCCGCTCGCGCACATAGCCGAACTTCTGATAGGCCGGTGCGATTTCATCGAGCACGCGAAACACCGACTCGTAGAGCGCGAGATCGACGCATTGTCCGACCCCAGTGGTGTCGCGCGCCTTGAGCGCGACCAGCGCGCCGATCGCGCCATACATGCCCGACATGTAGTCGGCAAGCGACGTCGACCCTGGCACGACCGGGACGCCGCCGGGCTCGCCGGCCAAATAGGTCAGGCCGGAAAAGGCGTGCGCGATGCGGGCAAACCCCGGCTGCGAACGCATCGGCCCGTCCTGTCCGTAGGCCGAGATGCGGACGAGGATGACGCCGGGATTGAGCTTCTTGAGGTCGTCGTAGCCGAGGCCCCATTTTTCCAAGGTGCCGGGCCGGAAATTCTCGACCACGATATCGCATTTGGCCGCAAGCTGCCGGAGCAGGTCGCGGCCGCGCTCGGTCGAAAGGTCGAGCGTCACGCACTTCTTGTTGCGGGCTTCCGAGAGCCACACCAGCGTGTCGCCGCACTCGGTGTTGGTGCCGAGCCGTCGTAAGGAATCGCCGGTCTTCGGCGGCTCGACTTTGATCACTTCGGCGCCGAATTCGCCGAGGATGGTGGCACAATGCGGTCCCGCGATGAACGTGCCGAGGTCGAGGACGCGGATTCCCTTGAGCGCACTCACGGCTTTCCCCCGATTCCCGCCGCTCGTTCGAGCAGCTTGTTGGCGAGCTTGATATGCATGAGATCGATCATGTCGCCGTTCTTGTCCTTGACCGCGCCGCGGCCTTCGCGTTCCGCGGCGGACATGGCTTCGATCACTTCAATGGCCCAGGCGATTTGACCGGCGGTCGGCGTCAGCACCTCATGGATGGTTTCGATCTGCGAGGGATGGATCGCCATCTTGCCTTCGAAACCGAGCGCGCCTGCCCGCTTCACTGCTGCGCGCAGGCCCTCCACGTCGCGGATGATCGAGAACGGCCCGTCGATCGGCACCAGACCGAAGGCGCGGCAGGCGTTGGCAATCCGAGCCGTAGCGAAATGCCAGAGATCGTTCCAGTGCCGCTCCCGCGCGCCCCGTCCGTCGTCGTCGGTCAGCACCACATAGTCGGCCGAAGGCGCGCCGACCGCGCCCTGGAAGCTGCCAAGGTCGAGTTGATAGTCACCGCCGCCGAACACCATCGCATAGAGCCTGCCGCCGGCTTGCGCGATCGCCTCGACATTGGCGACGCCGCGCGG
>Ga0209526_10001002_pt1 | contig 18643 bp, 8 predicted proteins | sample JacPinW_OM2H0_M1_FD_188566 | JGI IMG/M metagenome (GOLD analysis project Ga0209526, IMG submission 188566) | Forest soil microbial communities from Algoma, Ontario, Canada - Jack Pine, Ontario site 1_JW_OM2H0_M1 (SPAdes) (version 2) | ecosystem: Environmental > Terrestrial > Soil > Boreal... | reverse complement strand
GGGTGCTCCTTTCGGTAGAGTTCTGCTTCACACTCAAAACCTACCTTAAAGGGGCGCCCTTTTATAATGCGTCGGATCATCTCAGCACCAGGCGCTTCCTTGGAAAAATAATTGGGGAGAGCAGAACCCACAGGACTTTCAAGTCCATTATTGTCGGCCGATGACTGGAGAATGTATTTTACAACAGCATCTGCGTCTCCGTGTGGCGCCGGAAGGAGAAGCTCTGGAGGAGCTGGGCGGCAATCGCTCCAGGTCGCAGTTGTGAAGGACCGTGGTTGGGGAACGTCCCCGGAAAGGCTGTCTGCGGTTCAGACGAAGATTCGAACTGCATCTGTTTTCCGTAACATGCTGCCCATTCCCGGGCTCCGAATTATCGAGAAAGCATGAACATCAAGACGAGCGGGAGGGCAGAGATTGCGACCGTCCGGTTCCCCCGCAAGTCTGGCTTGCCGGCGCCGCCTGCAAGACGCCGTCTAGTAGCAATTTTTTGATTTCTCGGTATCAGATTTTTGCGTTTAGCGAAAATGGCTCTAAGGGTTCAAAGTCTTGTCAGCCTATTTTCTCACCGACTGAATCGTTTCAATCACGAACTAGTCCGGCTGGCGAAAAAGTGCTCGAAAGGAGGTTCCGGGTGCCAGAATCAAGAGTCGGGTTCTATGGCCATGTCAAGCAGTACCACAACCTGAAGACCGAGATTGATCAGGCCATTCTTGACGTGCTGGAGAGTGGCAGTTATGTGCTCGGTCCGCAATTGGTGAAGTTTGAAGAAGAACTCGCCGGCTATATGAACGTGGGGGAGACCGTGGGGGTCAACTCGGGCACCGACGCACTGTTGCTAGTGTTTCTCGCCCTGGGTCTTGGCCCGGACGATGAAGTCATCACCACGTCCAACACTTTCTTCGCCACGGCGGAAGCAATCTGGTTGGCGGGTGCTACTCCTGTGTTCGTGGACTCTGACCCGAAAACACGCAATATCGACGTAACAAAAATCGAAGCGGCGATTACGTCGAAGACTCGTGCCATCGTGCCCGTGCATCTGTATGGCCTCCCGGCCAACATGCCAGAGATCGCGAAGATCGCGAAGGCCCATGATTTATTTGTGGTGGAAGACTGCGCGCAAGCGATCGGGGCTCGAGGCGATCAGTTTGCCATTGGAGAGCTCAGCGATGCCGTTTGTTTGAGCTTCATAATCCAGAAGAATCTGGGATGCTTCGGTGACGGCGGTGCTGTGGCAACCAACAACAAAGACCTGGCCACCAATATCCGCAAGCTGCGCAACCACGGCTCTTTGAAGCGCTCCTATCACAGTATCGGCTATAACAGCCGTCTGGACGATATTCACGCGGCGGTGCTGCGGATCAAGCTGAAGCACGTGGATGAATGGAGCGACAGGCGCCGACAGATTGCCAGACTCTACGACCAAGGTTTGTCTGAAGCGCCGATGACTCTGCCATTCACGCCGTCTGGCTACGAGCATGTCTACCATCTCTACGTCATTGAAAGTGACGAGCGAGACGGACTGCAGGCCTATCTGGATTCGAAAGGTATCACCGCTCTTACCCACTATCCAATCGCAATCCATCAGCAGGAAGGCGTCCCCTGGGGACGTGGCGCCCGCTTCACTTCGCTGCCGGTTACGGAAGAGTCCGCGGCCAGCGTGCTATCGCTTCCCATGTATCCGGAACTCACCAATAAAGAGGTCGAGCGCGTGATCGAAGAAGTCTTGAACTGGACCGCGAATCGAGCAGCCTTGAGCCGACGGGCGGTCTGATAACTGCAGATAAGTCTGTCAGCAACGTGCAGGGGCGCGCGAAGATTATTAAGATTGCCGCCTGGTGTCGTCGTTTGGAGCTCCCCCGCGCCAACTCGACGGCTTTCTTCGGGAGGAAAGTCTCCACCGCGCGCGCCGCATATCTGCTACATTTCCTGCCTGTTTAGCCTACGGCTCTGGTGCGCGGAAGGTTTGCGAGTTTGAGCTCCTTTCGAGAACCATCGACCAGCCAGAACAAAACCAGACTTGCCCCTGGTATCACGAAAAACAATTTGACGTTCAGGGTTATGGCAAAGCTTATAAGCGCTGCGGCGAATCCCCAATACCAAGATTCTGCCTTGAATCCTTCAAGCCACCGGGCTTGGCGTCCGGCAGAGGCAATTCGCGGCCCAGAGGGAGGGCCAGAGGCGCGGCACTGCTTTGCGGTAGCGCTAATGCTGTGCGCCCTAGCTCGCCTGGAGTTCGGCCTCTTCACCGAGGATCAGGCGTTAACAGAACACGAGCATCGCCACCACCGCAACGAGAACCCGGTCCGTCTCATCATGGCGCCCATGCCGATAGCCATTAGTACATTGGCGAAATACAGGGGATTGCGAACGCGCCGATAAGGCCCATCGGCCACCAGAAACTCCGGTTTTCACTGCAGAGCCATACACCACGCCCGCATGAAGATACGCCCAGGCCCAAATGCGGATGAGAGAGGCCACAACGAGCAAGTAAGCGGCCAAAGCAAATAGGAGGTGAGCAACGAGATCTGCATCTATTCTCAGCTTGGGTCCGAGCCAGTTGGCCAATGTGACGTTGCATTTTGATGATCGAAAGAGAAACGTCAAGGCACAGATCAGTCCGGAGAGGAGCGCTCTGTTCCTGAACTCCCAATTTGTGGCGATTCAGCCCCTTGGTCTGCGTTGAACTACTGCCAGTCTGCGGACAGCGTGGTCCACAACCCTTCAGCGTTTCCTCTACCTGAGGTGTTCGACAAGAAACAAATCAGACAAGTTGCGGATGTAGCCAAAAACGTAGTGCTCCTCATCGGCGGAAATGCGAGGACAGGCGACCCCCACCACACCGGCCACGTCGGACGGGCTAAACGTTTTCCACATCGTTCGGCTGCCGGTTAGTAGGTCCAAGCGAAAAACCGGGCACGAGGTTTCCCCACGGCGTCCGATGAGCAACACTTGTCCATCCTTTGCCCAGCGCAGAGGGGCGTCGCCGGATTGTGAACCGCGCACTGGTTGCGGTTCGCCACCGTCGACCGAAATCAAAGCAATCCCATCGCTGGTAACGGTAGCTATACGTTTGCCGTCGGGCGAAACAGAGTGGAAGTTCGTCCCCAAAGTAAACCCCTCGGGGGTGATCGGGCGAGGCTGTCCACCGTCGAGATTCATGATATAGACCCGCGAGGCGTGACCGGGTTCGTGACCGTCGAACAGCAGGCGTTTCGAATCTGCGAAGAACTGACCCCGGTTAGGAACAACATTGCCGGTGGGAAGCGCCCGCTGCTGTCCCACGCCAGTGGGGAGAAGTGCGAAGTCTGGAGGCGACATGTTCTGCCGCAAGACAAGCGCCAACTTACCATCGGGCGAAAGCGCATTCGCTGATCCCTGGCCCAAGCGGACGGCAGGCCCACCACTCGTGTCGCGGGTAAACACCGCATACTCGCCGCCGCCGGCCTCGCCCGCCTCGATGAACAGCACGAGCTTGGCGTCCTCGGAGATGTCATTGGGGACCGTCCAGTCCTGCCAGCTCAGGTCGCGTTCTTTGCTTTCGCCCGGCGCCAAGCCGATGGCGCCAGCACGCATGGCGTCACGCGAAATCAGAGCGCGGCCGCCAGTACTGACGTCATGCAGAGTGAGTGTGCCGGGGGCGCTTAGCAGTTCGCGGAGCTTGCCGGACAAACTGACGCCGCGCAATGAACGACTGAATCCCGTGGCAGTGGCAGTGAACCAGACCTCGTCCCCGGAAGGTGGCCAGGCCAAACCAAGCGCACTTGCCCAGCGCTTGGTCATCTCAGACCTTTTGCCGCTGAGATCGATGACACTAATCGTTCCTCCGTCATCGCCCAAGAGGTTGTGATCGATGAATGCCAGGTGATCGCCCTTGGGAGAGAAGCGCAGATTGCCGATCCAGCCGGCAGTTTCATAGAGTACCTTGCCGATCGGGTACTCCAGGCGGCTCTGGCCACCGACGACGTGTACAACAGCCAGTGTGTTTCCATCCGGAGTCCAGTCGGCATCCTCAACGTTGTCCAGCAGATCGCGGGGAGCATCGGCGCCGACGGACAGCTGGGCCAGCGTCCCAATATGCGTGAAGTGATTGTCGCTGACGCGAAAGCGCCGCAACACCGCCATTTGTCCCGCGGGCGAAACCGCCAGGACCTTTGTATGCGAGAGTCCCAGATCACGCGACTCCGTCGAATTTGGAGAACTGATAAAGACAGCCTGCGGATCGCCCTCCCAGGCGGCGCTGTAGATCGCCGAGCGCGGGTCCGGAGCAAACCGGGCTGCCACGAGGGCGCCCCGGCGGAAAGTCAGTTCGCGAAATGTGGGCACCGGTCGAGTGGCCGCTCGCTCCCCAATGAGGAAGCTGACGAGTGTCGTTGCAAGCAGCGCGAGCAGGACAGCACCGCCGACCAGTGGAAGGCGTGTACGTTTCGTGCTCGCCGAGATGGCAGGTCGGGCGCCCTCGATGGCCGGCGCTGCCGCCAAGTTGGAGTCCGCTGCCTCAACCGGCTGCCGCGAAGACGATTGCCGGTCGCGGTGCAGGCGCTTGAGATCTGCCCGCATATCGGCCGCGGTCTGGTAACGCAGATCGCGGTCCTTTTCGAGCGCCTTGTTGACGATGCGCTCCAGTTCGGGCGGGAGCTCGGGATTCAGTCGGACCGGTCCGGTTGGAACTTTGTTGAGAATTGCATTGAAAATTGCTGCCGACGTACTGCCCTCAAACGGCAAGCGGCCGGTACACATTTCGTACAGCACGACGCCGAAGGAGAACACGTCGGTGCGCGCATCCAGCTCTTCGCCCAGCGCCTGCTCCGGGCTCATATACGCTACTGTACCCAGCGCAGAACCTGGCGACGTCAGGTGCTCGACACTGACTCCGACTGTGGGTCCGGCCGCGTCCACGACCTTGCTGCTCTGCGATACTTTCGCTAATCCAAAATCGAGAATTTTGGCGTGGCCGCGATCGCTGACGAAAATGTTGGCGGGCTTAATGTCGCGGTGAACGATACCTTTGGCGTGAGCGGCGTCGAGCGCATCGGCAATTTCTATGGAAAGACTGAGGAGCAGGCCCACGGCCAGAGGATGAAGGGAGACGCGGTGCTTTAGTGTCGTCCCCTCCAGAAACTCCATGGCGATAAAGGGACGGGCTTCGTGCTTGCCGATCTCGTGAATCGTACAGATGTTGGGATGGTTCAGAGCAGAGGCGGCCTTGGCCTCGCGTCGAAAACGCTCCAGAGCTTGGGCGTCCTTGGCGAGTTCTTCAGGTAAGAACTTCAGGGCGACAAAGCGCTCGAGTTGGGTGTCTTCGGCCTTGTAGACGACGCCCATACCACCGCCACCGACCTTCTCGATAATTCGGTAGTGCGAGATGGTTTCGCCGACCATGAAAACGGCCATGTTAGGCGGGAAATGGGCTCAAGTCAACGAGTGGCCCCGTTGAAAGTAATAGGACTGGACTCATATTAGACCTGTGAGCAAGTCGCTTTACATCTCGTTGTGCTAAGGCGGCTCTTGTCATTGCCTCACTGCTGTCCGGGGAAAGTGCATAATGTTGGCCTAAGCTACCGGCAGCAGGATAAGTGGCTTTGTCGCCGGGAACGATTTGAAGGACGCTCTTCATCTATTATTATGGATGATCAATTCACCCTGACCTAATTACAGACCAGCGGCATTGCCGTTCGGTGCGCTGGAGGAGCGTGGTCCTCAGGTCATCATGGTCTACGGATGGCCCGAGCTCTGGTACTCCTGGCGCCATCAAATCAAGCCAATCGCCGCGGCTGGTTACCGGGTCATCGGCTCCCGATATCCGGGGATACGGGGGCAGTGCGAAGCCCGCACCCCGTGGAAACCTACGATATGGCTACATTGGACTCATCGATGCCATGGGCGAAGACAAGGCGATCTTAAAAGCTCTTTTTTCCCCTTTTAAGCCGCTATACTCAAGGGGCGGCGCGTAGGCGCAGCACCGCGCCGTTGCCGTAATCGAACAGGTAGAGTTCACCGGCGGCGTCCTGGCCGAAGGAGCTTACGGTGAGATTGTGGTTGAGCACCAGCGTCTGGCTCCAATTGCCGCTCGAGTCCTGCACGCCGGCCCAGACATGCCCACTAGAGAGGTCACCGAAGACATAGGCGCCGGCCAGCCCGGCGATCGCAGAACCGCGATAGAGGACACCGCCGATGATGGCCTCGCCGCCGCTGGAATTGTGCGCATACTCCATGATCGGCAGGATCAGCCCTGCCGTGCTGCACGAGCTTCCCGGCGGATAGCAGTGGGAAGCTTCCATCTTGTTCCAGCCGAAGTTGCCGGCCTTGGTGATGATGTCCACTTCTTCGAAACTGTCCTGGCCGACGTCGCCGGCGAAGAGTTTGCCGGTCACGCGGTCAAAAGAAAAGCGCCATGGATTGCGCAGACCGTAAGCCCAGATCTCGGACAAGCCGCTGGGCGGGGTGAAAGGATTGTCCGCCGGGATCGCGTATTGTTTCCCCGGAGCGACGGCACCGTCCACGTCGATCCGCAGGATCTTGCCGAGCAGCGTCTGCAGGTTCTGCCCGTTGCCCTGCGGATCGCCCTCGCTGCCGCCGTCGCCCAGGCCGATGTAGAGGAAACCATCGGGCCCGAAAGCGAGCTGGCCGCCATTGTGGTTGTCGAAAGGCTGGTTGACCACCAATAGGATGCGTTCGCTGGAAGCATCAGCTTGGTTCGGATTCGAACTGGAGGCCGCGTACTCGGAGAACACCGACTGGAGCTGCAGGCTCAGGCGCCTCGTGTAATAGACGAAGAAGCGGCGATTCGAGCTGAAGCTGGGGTGAAATGCGAGCCCGAGCAGTCCCTTCTCTCCGCCCGATTCGAGCTTGGAAGTGATGTCGAGGAACGGAGTGGCGACGAGAGCGCCATTCTGGATGATGCGGATCCGTCCGCCCTGCTCGAGGACAAACAGGCGTCCAGTGCCGTCGTCGGGAACTTCCATCCCGACCGGCGACGCCAGGCCGCTGACAAATGCCGACAGGGCCAGCGCGGGCGGGCCTCCAGGCGGCGGGTTGATGGCGGTGCTGGAGGAACCTCCGCCGCAGCCGAACAGCATGACCAGGAGTGCAGGGGCCACAAGGCACAGGCACAAGGCCAAGGAAGGTCGCATCTCGTCTTCTGCCTGCGGCGGCATGAACGTTATAGTCGGAATCTCCTTTATGGGTTCGAATCGTTTGCATTGTAATGCCAGTTGGCCGAATGCCGCACACCAAATCGAAGCGGGACTGCTGGAAGACGTCTCGAGCGAGGGACCAACGGGCGTGGTCGCGAATCGACGCTTTGTGGAGGTCCTCAAGTACAAAGGTTATGCGGTAACTTATGAGCAGGTCGGCGGATCGCACGAGCAGGTCCACTGGCGAGCCGCTTTGCCGAGGCACTGATGTCACTGGCGAGGTGATTGGCGGTCAGATTGGTTCTCCCTGCCGTTCATGATTTTACTGTGCGATCAGAGGAGAACCTATTCAGCCATTTTCAGCGGATGAGAACGCGCGCTGAAGAAGGGCATATAAGGACGCTGGGAACTTAGCGATCCCCAATGGAAACTGATCGCGCCGACCTTGCGACCAAGACGGCGATTGGATGGACGCGATTGGTGGCGAGACACGCGAGCAGTGCTGAATGGAGTGCTGTGGCTGCTGGGCACGGGGGAGCAATGGCGCGAACGGCCCGGTAAGTATCCGCCCTACCAGACTTGCCATCGTCGATTCCAGCAATGGGTGAGTTCTGGCAATCTGGAGCAGACCTTGCGGACGCGGTGAGGAAGCTTCGACGCTTCCTTTGCAGGGGCGAAAAAGGGGGCCTCGCTGTCGGGCACATGAAGCTTGGCAAGGGCAGCAAGATCATCGCTGTCGTCGATGATCACGGTCTTCCACTCGCGATTAGCGTTCGCCGGCCCCGCTGAAGACCTGGCGCCAAGCCCACCGCGGCCCAGCGCTACGTTCCGCTGAGACCGATTTTTCGGGAGCGATCCCAGTTTGTTGTAAGTAAGAGGTGTAAACAGCAGGAATCAAACGAGTGTAGAGTGATATTTCTTGCTGCCGGCCGTCGCTTGCCGATCACCGCGCGAACCCGCCAGAAAAAGAAGACAAACGAATGTATGATGTCGGCCTTCACGAGGGGCTAAAAATGGAGATTCCGGCTAAAAAAGGAAAAAAGAGTCTTGAAACGCCAATGCGCATGTCGCGTCGTCATCTTTGGTTTGTTCTCCCATTACTATTTTTCTCGATGCCGCGTTCCCTTCGCAGCGCAGACAGCCCGAATCTCGACACCCGCCGCCAGCAGCTCCAGCAACTGCTCGCCGAAGAGTGGGAATATGAGATGCAAGAGAGTCCTGAGTTCGCAACCGTGATCGGCGATTATCGCTACAACGATCGATGGAGCGACGCTTCGCTGGCTCACGTGCCAAAGCAGAAGCAGGATATGCAGAAGTGGCTAGCCCGCGTCGAGGCCGTTGATACCAGCAGCTTTCCCGAGCAGGAAAGGCTGAACCAATCGCTCATGGTGCGCAATCTAAAGGAGCGCATCGCCGAGATAGATTTAGGAAACTACGAAATGCCCATCGATCAGTTCTCTGGTGTGCATCTCGAACTCGCCCAGTTTGTGAGTGTCATCCCCTTCGATTCCACAAAGCATTATGAGGACTACCTCAGCCGTCTACACCGAGTTCCTCAGCTTTTCGAGGAGATCGTTCAGATTCTCCGGCAAGGTGAGAAAGACTCGCTCATGCCGCCTCGCTTCTTGCTGGAGAAAACTGTCAATCAGTGCAATTCCATTGCCGAACCGGCCGGTGAGGCTAGTGCATTCGGCCGCCCAGTCGCACATTTCCCTGATGCTGTACCGGCAGCCGACCGCAAGCGTCTACACGACGCCATTGTCGCTTCAGTAGATAGCGAAGTCCGTCCTGCGTACCACAAGCTCGCCAATTTCATCGCCACGGAATACGCCCCCAAGGGCCGCACCGAACCGGGCCTATGGGCGCTTCCCGATGGCGACGTCCGCTATCGCTTCGCCATTCAAAAGATGACCACTACGGACATGGATCCGGAAGCGATCCACCAGCTTGGCCTCAAGGAAATTTCCCGGATTGAAGGCGATCAACTCACGATTGCCAAGAAACTCGGATTCTCTGATCTCAAGAGCTTCCGCGCCTCACTGAAAACCAATCCCAAGCTTATCCCCACGTCGGGACAGCAAATACTGGATACCTACCGACACTACATTGCGCAGATGCAACCCGAGCTTCCAAGACTATTCGGGCTTCTGCCCAAGACCGCCGTGGAAGTTCGCCCGATGGAGGAATACCGCCAAAAGTCATCATCCGCAGCCGACTACATGCAGGGCACTCCTGACGGCTCCCGTTCCGGGGTGGTTCACATCAACACGGGCGATTACCAGCACCGTTCTCTCATTAGCGTCGAGTCGACTTCCTACCACGAGGGTGTACCGGGACACCACATGCAGATTTCCATTGCGCAGACGCTACCCGATTTGCCTCCCTTCCGGCAGCATGCCGAATACACCGCCTACACGGAGGGTTGGGCACTGTACTCGGAACGCCTGGGTAAGGACATCGGCTTCTACCAGGACCCCTATTCGGACTTTGGCCGCCTCTCCGACGAACTGCTGCGTGCCGTGCGCCTGGTCGTCGACACGGGCGTACATTACAAGCACTGGACGCGTCAGCAGATCGTCGATTTCTTCCATGAGCATTCTTCAGAAGACGAGCCGGACATCCAGGCCGAAACCGATCGCTACATCGCTACTCCTGCGCAGGCCCTCGCTTACAAGCTGGGACAACTTGAAATCCTGAGATTGCGGGAGCGGGCGCAAGCCGAACTAGGTAGCCACTACGACATACGCGCCTTCCATGACGAGGTTTTGAATGGAGGAGCGTTGCCGCTTGACGTGCTCGAGTCTCGTGTTACAGCGTGGATCGCCGCTCAAAAGGCGGGGAACGCCGCACTAAGAGCGCCGTAGTAGGGCCTTCAACCCGCGCCGCTACTCTGAAATGCGTCGGCGCGTCAAGGCCTTTTGAGTGCACACTAAACCGTGCGCTCTCCAAGGCGCCATTGCGCTCCTTGAGAAGTCCACCGCTCGGCCAAATGGCTCGCTCGGATTTTGACCACCCGGGCGATCTCGTGGCCAAGATATATCCGCGCGTGACGCTACCTTTGGGACCCAGGACCTATCGAATTCCTGTAGGCTCAGCACCCTGGTCACCGATTTTTATCCACCGCGTTCCTCCCCCACTTTTGCTGGAAACTGTGTTCCCGGCAAAACCCCTCCCATGAAACGTAGAAGTCCCACCCCGAGGTGGCTGACATCCTACATACGCGCACGGGCGATCGCTTTCTGGATCAGTACCAATCCAGCTTCGATTTTCAGCAGCTCCAAAGCGCCACTCAACGCTGCCCTGCCGCTGCCTGGGTGGCCACGTAGCTGCCCACGTCATCTTTGTTGCCCCCGTCTAATTCCTGCGCCGCCTGACAAGGGATTCCCAAACCCTGCTTCCATCGTGTTCAAAGCAGCAGCAACAGGAGCTAGGATTTCCATAGGCAAACTGGGCCACGACGTAGCTCCCGTGACCATCCAGTACCAGGAAGGGTGACCGCAGTCCAGTGGACCCGCTTAGCTCCCCGGGTTGCAGCCGCTGGAGCTTCGCCGCATGCCATCCCGTAGATAATTCTTCCGATAACCTAACAACCGCCTTATCGCGCGGACCGCAACGGTATCACCACGAATACGAAATTTCATATATCTTAGTCCAGCAACCTTCCATTTTTGGGGAAAAAATACGAGACACAATATCCATGTGTTGTGAATTCAACACGTTATTGGTGTTATGTTTTGGCGGATCAATTGCGTATGTAGTTACTCGGGTTTCGGGAGATGCAGTTGAGGGGATCTACTCCCTCTGAAGATTTCGACCCGGAGATTCCCCGGCCTTCCGACGATTGGTGTGGGTCCCAAGCCAGCCTCAAATTTCTTTTTTCTTTGCATTGGACGTAAGTGAAGAACACAGAGCTAACGCAGCATTAGCTGCAAGTCATCGCAAAGATTGTGAGAACAAAATGAAAATGAAAATGTACAGAGACCTCTCCCTAATGTTATTAGTCGCAGCCCTAAGTTCAGGCACTCTCTTTGCCCAAGCCACGGCTACCGGCGCCATCCAAGGGACAGTCACTGACAAATCTCAGGCGGTAGTCGTAGACGCCCAAGTCGTGGCCACAAACAACGCGACCGGAGCTACACGCACCATGCCAAGCAATGCTAGCGGCAGCTATCGGTTTGAACTGATGCCGGCGGGCACCTACACGGTGACGATCACAAAGCCCGGCTTCTCCAAGGTTGTGCAAACCTTTGAGGTCCTGGTAGGTCAGGTTTCCATGATCAATGCAGAGCTGAAACCGGGCGGCTCGAATGAGGTGGTGGAAGTCACCGGCGAAGCTCCGATTGTCAATTCAGAAGAGACGGGTGTCAGCCAGGGCATTACGCCTACGGAAGTCGAACAACTGCCGATGATCGGGCGTGATGTCGCCAACCTGGCCTATCTGGCGCCGGGCGTCAAGGCGACCGACTCGTATGACCCGACCAAGAACCGATATGCAATTCTTTCTGTGAACGGTCAGGACGGGCGCAACGTCAACGTCACCGTCAACGGCGTCGATAATAAAGACAGCACGGTTGGAGGACCGGTAATGCAACTCCCGCTAGAAGCGGTTGAGGAGTTTGTGATCAGCACGCAACGATTCTCGGCTGCCAACGGCCGGTCCGAAGGCGCTGCGATCAACATGATCACCAAGTCCGGATCCAACAGCTATCACGGTTCGCTGTTTGGTTTCTTCCGCGATCAGGCGCTGAATGCGATTGATGCCAATTCGGACAAACCGGGTGGCAAAAAGCCTCCCTACAGCCGTCAGCAGTTTGGTGGATCCGTCGGCGGTCCGTTCATTAAAGACAGGATGTTCGGCTTCTTCGCCTATGAGCGCCAGCGTGAGCACACGAGTCTCCCGGAAAATCCCGCCTCTTTTCAACAATTAAGCCTGGTCACGAGTCTCGGTGCGCAGCCCGCCGCCGTGATCCCGACGCCCTTCTTTGAGAACCGCTACAACGGTCGCCTCGACTATCGTTTTAGCGACCGCGAGAGCGCGTATATCAGTTACACTTCCCAGGCCAACAACAGCTTGAACGATCAGTCGGACGAACAGGGCGACCTCACAGGCGGCAACTTCACGGTTAATCATTTGCAGATCGCGAATTTGACGTTGAACTCTACGCTCACCAACACCTTGATTAACAGCTTCACTTTTGGATTCCAGTATTGGAACAATGTGATCGACAGCAAGGTCCGAGTACCGTACGTTACCTTCGCGGGTGGCGAGTGGTTCGGCACTAACGTAAACGTGCCGCAGCAGTCGTATCAGAAAAAGTTTCAGTTTCGGGATGACATCACCAAGATTTACCGTAACCACACCTTTAAGACCGGAGTCGATTACATACGGACCCCGCGTCTTGGTGGATACTTTGAATCCAACTCCACACTCGAAATCGACTTCGGCGGGGACCCGAGCGATATCCTGGCAAATGCTAACGGGCTTTACCCCCAGAGCTTTGCGACCCCGGGAGCCGTGACTTCAATGGCGGCAAGCGGAGGAGCGCCGGGCTTCGATATGCCTGGCGGCGTCAAACAGTTGGGCGTCTACTTTCAGGATGATTGGAAAGTCACCAGACGGCTGAGCCTGAACCTGGGTCTTCGCTGGGATAGGGATTTCAACCTGATCGGTGCAACTGCGATCAAGAACAGCAGGACCTTTGAGGAATTGACGGCCATTGGCAGCCCGTACGCCGCTCTCCCGCACGATGACCACAAGGACTTTAGCCCGCGCGTTGGCTTTGCCTACGATCTTACCGGATTGGGTAAGCACATCCTGCGCGGTGGATACGGCCTGTATTACGGCAACGTGTTTCAGAACATCCCCCTGTTTATGATCCAGCAGGCGAACCCGACCATTTACCAGGGCCTATTCTCGATCGCTTCGTCGGACACGGTTCCCGGCACCAACATTCTGTTGCAGGACTGGCGCTACGGTATCGATCCGCTGCCGACGATTCCGCCTCCATCCTCTCAGTTGAGTGGTGGAGCCACGGGCCGCCTGATGGATCCGCGGTATCGCAACCCGTTCTCCGAGCAGTTTAACTTCGGGTATCAATGGGCAGTGACGACCAACTCGGTAATCGAGGTGGAGTACGTGCACGAACTCGGGCTGCACGAGAATAAGACCGTTAACATCAACCCCAAAGATCCTAACAACGGGGGCGCGCGTCCGCTCGATGCGGCATTTGCCGCCGCTGGAGTTCCGGTGCTCGGACGCATTTCGGACGAGGAGTCGATCAACCGTTCGCGTTATGACGGCATGAACATTAGCTTCCGTCAACGCATGACCAAGCATGTCAGCCTGAATGCCAACTACTCGCTTTCTCGGGCGATGGGCTGGGGTATCCAGTCGGGAGCTCCCAGCGTGAGTTCAGGATTCCGTAACTACCCTCACGATCCGCGCAATCTATGGGATCCGCGCGATTTCGGGCCGACGCCGAACGACGAGAGGCACCACGTCACTATCAGCGCCATTACTCAATTGCCGTGGGGATTTCAGGTGGCGCCGATCCTGCAGTTCGGTACAGCACGTCCGTTCGATCTCAACGAAGGTTACGACGTGTTGGGGATCGGAAGCGGTTACTCGCGGCCGCTCATTGTGAACAATAGCGATCCGAGGAACCTGCTGGCATACGCTAGCTCCAGCCTCGGGCAGGCGGCACGGGATTGTCTGGCAGCTGGTCAGTGTCATCAGGCAGGTTACGACACAATGCGCGGGGATGCATTCTTCCAGTTGGATACGCGCATCAGCAAGAACCTCAAACTGGGGGAGAGACGGAACCTGCAACTCATGTTCCAGGGATTCAATCTCACCAACAGGGCAAACTTTGGAAACAATATAAGCAATACTGCTACCTCATCGAACTTTCTGACGCCTGCAGGCTACATCGCCCCGGCCAGCACGACGATTCCGCGTGCCTTCGTAGGTGAGTTCGGCGCCCGGTTCACCTTCTAAGGCTGCTGCCGGGGCAGTTTTTGCGGTTTTAACGACTGACGCGCGGTTGAAGGCTCAGGTGTAGGTCAGCCCAGGTCTTTCTTCAAGGCAGGTGCTGGCGCCTTCTCCAGGTCGCCGGTGACCAATTCATAGTAGGGAGACTCGAACGGAGGAGCGTTGCCGCTTGACGTGCTCGAGTCTCGTGTTCCAGCGTGGATCGCCGCTCAAAAGGCGGGAACTCCGCATTAAGAGCGCAAAAGGGAGACTTTAACCCGCGCCGCCGTCTTGGTCGCGCTTGAACTGGGTACTCCTCAGCTGCCGAGTGGATTCACGCTCCATCAGGCAGAGAATAATCTTGCGCGTGCCGCCTTGCGCGCTTTCACCAACTCGGGACCGGCACCTCAGAGCGCCGTGAGCTCGGCCACCACGTGCTTCAGCTTGTGGTTCTCCTCCTCCAGTTGCTTCAGGTCGGCATTCGGTTACAAAAATTCACACTCCCTTGACTAACTCTTTACGCCACTCACGGGAAAACCGTGTTTCCATCAAAGGAACAACTCAGGGATTTCCGGAAACGAGAACCTTCAAAGAGTGGGTGAGATGCCTCAGCATTGGGAAGAAGCCTATCGGGCGGCTGTGCTAGAAACGGATCGTGATAAGCTCGCGGACCGAATTGATTTGGCCATGGCAGTCCTGCGCGCCTGTTTGCGCGAAATCCGTTGCTCACGTGAGAGGCAACGCATCGAAGACGCCGTGCGGACGCTGGATTTGATACGCCGGACCGAACTCACGATTTCAGCTTGATGGTTCAGGACATGTTCGTCACCACCGCTTGAAGGGAAGACGTTGATGGCCACGCAGCGGGGTGAGTCGAACCGGCCCGGCGCATGCTGATACCCTTATCGCAAGGATGCGTGAACCTGTTCTGGAGAGTCGGATTCTGGGAAGTCGGAACTGAGCGAGGACGCGAGTCTGGCACGGTATCCCTTTCGCGCCCGAACCTCCAGCTTTGTTCCCGTTTTTCGCGCTTCGATCTTGATTTTTCGATAGCGCCCGTCAGGGGTGAAATCCGCGGGTTTATAGGAAACAGCGTACCTGCTGCGCAACTCCTCGCCTATTTTGACGAAAGCGTTCGCTACGTCCTTGGGGCTGCTGGGACGGAGCAATCGCCCGCCGGTCTGCTCTGCCAGTCTTCGGAGATTTGAATTACCCTGGTCCGCGGCCGAATCTCCTTCCCGAAAAAGCGTTGGGTATTGGTAGTTCGTGCTGACGGCATAGATTGTGACTTCGGCCTCCTGGGCTGCATCAATGGCGCCCTCCAAACTGACTTCGCCGGCATTATTTTGACCATCCGATAGAACTACGAGTACGCGCGCGACCATGTCCTGTTCCGGCCGATGCAGCAGTTTCTGGCAAGCGGTACGAACTGCGTCGTAGAGTGCGGTTCCTCCTCCGATGGTCAGCCGCCCCACACCTTGGGACAGCAGATCCGGATCACCGACGAAATCCTGGGTCACCGTGGGATAATTTTCGAATCCCATGACGAAGCCGAGGTCACCATCTCGCACTGCCTGCCGAAAAAATGCGCTCGCTGCCGCCTGCTCAAACCGAAAGCGCGAGGTCAGGGAGCTGCTGGTATCGATCGCCACACCGACGCGCAGCGGCAGGTCTCGCTCAGTGCGAAAGCCCAAAATTGCAGCGGGCTGCTTGTTATCGTCTCGAACAGAGATGTCGTTCCGCGAAAGATCGCCAACAACCTTACCTTTGTGTGCGGCCACAAAGAGGACATTGACCTCGTTCACCTGCTTCGTCAATAACCATTCGCCCGTGGACACAGGAGGATCCGGAACGGCGTTTGTAGCACATTGAACGCAGTCCTCAGCGTAACCCACTTGGCTCACCCCGAGAGCGCCGACCAATGCAAGCAGCAACCACAGTTGTCGGTTGAGACCTACGCTTTGCCAAAGCCCGTAGATAGAACGATGCTGCTTCATGGTCTACCTCCACGAATGCCCCCGGCTCCAGGCACCCTCAACGCCAGGGAAGACAGCACGCGTGATGCCGTTTCTCACGAGCGGCAGCTAGAGCGAGATTGCTTGTAAGTTGCAGAAAATTCACCAATGAGCTCGCCCCAAAAGGGCCGTCTTCACTAACCGCTCGGATGGCCGTTAACCGTTGGGTTAGCGGAACCGTTGGGACGCCCGCGATTTGCATCCACTCTAACCTGCAAAAGGCGGACCGAGCATCCCACTGCCTCTCCAGCACATCAAGGATGGCGGGGATAGCGTTCGGCGTTGACTTGCTCAATGCTTCCACCCTAAGATTGCCGCCCGGGGGTGGAATCCCTCTGGATTTGCTCGGTCTGACTATCTCGCATTACCGCATTATCGAGAAACTTGGTGGCGGCGGGATGGGTGTCGTCTACAAGGCCGAGGACACGCGGCTCCGCCGTTTTGTAGCCCTGAAGTTCCTGCCCGATGAGGTAGCCAAAAATTCCCAGGCCCTCAGCCGGTTTCAACGAGAGGCGCAGGCTGCTTCCGCCCTGAACCACCCCAATATCTGCACGATCTATGACATTGGTGAGGAAAATGGCCAAGCATTCATCGCCATGGAGTACCTGGACGGCGTGACCTTGAAGCACATGGTCATCGATCGTCCGCTGGACCTGGACACTCTGCTGGCACTCTCCATCGAGATAGCCGATGCGCTGGATGCCGCACACGCAAAAGGCATCGTTCACCGCGACATCAAACCCGCGAACATCTTCGTCACCGACCGCGGCCACGCCAAGATTCTGGATTTTGGCCTGGCAAAAGTGGCGCGAGCCGGCAACCAGAGGATGGAAGCGACTGGGATAGCATCTGAAGCCACGGCGGGAGTGAGTGCAGAGCATCTCACCAGTCCTGGCAGCGCCGTGGGTACGGTGGCCTACATGTCGCCCGAGCAGGTACTGGGGAAGGAGCTGGACGCTCGCACTGACTTGTTCTCGTTCGGCGTGGTGCTCTACGAGGTGGCGACCGGCACCCTACCCTTCAAAGGCGATACAGCCGGTGGCATTCACAACGCAATCCTCAACCGGACACCCGTGGCCCCGGTGCGGCTGAACAGCGAAGTTCCAGTGGAACTGGAGCGGATCATCAACCGGGCGCTAGAGAAAGATCGGGAGTTGCGCTACCAGCACGCCTCGGAGATGCGGGCTGAACTGAAACGTCTGAAACGAGAGACGGACTCGGCCCGGACCGCGGTGGCCGCAGTCCGGGAGGAAGAGGCGGAAGCCCCACCTGCGGCGCCTCCAGGCCGCACAGCGGACGTGGGTTCGAGCGGCAAGCTCAAGGTAGCGTCACCTTCCACGCAAGCTGTCAGATCCGAGGCGCCACCGACTCGGAGCTGGGTAATCGCCGCGCCGATCGTTGTGGTCGCGGTCGCTCTAATAGCGGGGGTGTTGTTGTGGCGCTCGCGGAAGGGAGCGCGGTTAAGCGAGAAGGACACCATCGTTCTAGCCGATGTCGCAAACATGACGGGTGATTCCGTGTTTGATGGCACGCTCAAGCAGGCGCTGGCAGCGGACCTAGAGCAATCGCCGTTCCTGAATGTCCTATCAGACATTAAGCTCACGGCCACCTTACGGTTGATGGGGCGTTCGCCTACGGAGCGTATTACGGAACAAACGGCGCGAGAGATCTGCTTGCGGACTGGGAGCAAGGCTCTGCTGGCAGGCTCGATTGCCAGCCTGGGCAGCCACTTCGCGATCGGCCTCAAGGCCATGAACTGCCAGACTGGTGATGCGCTTGGCACGGCCGAGGCGGAGGCGGATAGCCGGGAAAAAGTAATGCAGGCGTTAGGTCAGGCGGCAACTACGTTGCGGGGCAAGCTAGGGGAATCGCTCGGCTCGGTGCAGAAGTTCGACAAACCCCTGCAACAGGCGACGACTTCATCGCTCGAAGCCCTTCAGGCCTACAGTGAGGGCAGAAGACTCCAGTACTCGAGCGGAGATGCCGCAGCTCTGCCTTTCTACAAGCGGGCCATCGAGCTGGATCCTAGTTTTGCGGCTGCCTACGCTATGCTGGCAACCCGTTATTCGAACCTTGGCCAAGCGAGCCTCGGGATTGAAAATTATAAGAAGGCATATGAACTGCGTGAGCGTGTGAGTGAGCGAGAGAAGTATTACATTTCAGCCCAGTACTATAGTGCTGTTACCGGAGAGGTGGAGAAGGCGAACCAGGAGTACGAGCTCTGGATCCAAAATTACCCTCGTGACGACGTCCCTTACACCAACCTGGGGAACAACTACGGTGTGTTGGGGCAATACGAGAAAGCGGCTGCTAAGGCACGAGAGAATCTACAGCTGGAGCCCAACGATGTAATCGCATTCAGCAACCTCGGGGAGTATTACCTTGCGCTCGATCGGCTGGACGAGGCCAAAACAACCTTCGAGCAAGCACGGTCGCGCAATCTAGATGACCCGTTCCTGCGGCTGTACATGTACTACCTGGCATTTCTGCAAAAAAACTCGGCAGGCATGCAGGAGCAGGTAAGG
>Ga0209526_10001001_pt1 | contig 18647 bp, 17 predicted proteins | sample JacPinW_OM2H0_M1_FD_188566 | JGI IMG/M metagenome (GOLD analysis project Ga0209526, IMG submission 188566) | Forest soil microbial communities from Algoma, Ontario, Canada - Jack Pine, Ontario site 1_JW_OM2H0_M1 (SPAdes) (version 2) | ecosystem: Environmental > Terrestrial > Soil > Boreal... | reverse complement strand
AAATAATTCCGTTCGCTGCACCGGACTGGCAGCGAGGGCTTTGCCAACGCCGACTTCGTTGCCGTAAATCGCGGCCGTGTCGATGGAGCGGTATCCGGTTGAGATGGCGGTTCCGACAACTTTCGCTGCTTCCGCATTTGGCACCTGCCATACGCCGAAGCCAAGTTGAGGAATTACATTGCCGTCGTTCAGTGTAATGTTTGGTTGGGTAGACATAGAACAGATTGAGTGAGGCTAGGCGGCGTCAAGGAATTTCAGAGTGCGAAGTCGAAATGTCGAAGGACACTTGTGCGACACCCACCTTCACTCCGCAATCCATTGTTGAGCGTTACTGCCAACCCGCCTTGGTCTCTATTGCCCGAACGAGCAGTCCTGGATGACTCGTCGGGGCGATTTTGGAGTGGCCAGGAGAGCGATATAGAAGCGCGAATCGGGTATTAGCGTGGCACACGCTATTAGTCCGTTGGTGTTGTCAGCAGTAGGTTCTGCCGGCCAAACCGCTCGTTGCTCTGGCGCCGCAGAATAACAAATCTGTTGTTTTCACCATAAATCGCCCAGGGTCCCGGCGGTACTTCACGAAAGTCGACAAACTTCCAATCACAGGCCTCGATATTGCCAAGACTGAGGTAGTCTCGTACTGCCGGAGAGACATCTAGACCCGCGTTTTGGTTCAAATTCGTTTTTGGACGTTCATTACCAAATACGTATTGCCAATGATCAGTGTAGAATGGTCCGCAATCTTCCCATTGCGCATAACAAACTCGATTGCCATGACGGATCGCCAGCCAGCGCCCTTTGAGCACCGATTGACCTTCGCGCACAAAGGAATCCTTAAACCAGGGGATCACTTCTTTAGCCTCGGGTTTCGTACGCCCACCCTGTACATCATTGTAGGGGAGGGCGACATAGAATGGATTCTGGCGCGGTAGAAAATTCAGCGGTATAAAATTTTTTCGCAGTTTTAGATCCGGGCTGTCGTAACCACCGAAATTGGAGAACCAGTTTGGATCCCACGAGCTACGATCGTTCGGTACCGGATTGTTGGTGCTTGGGCGCTCGCCGATCCAAAAGATGGTGGTCATGATGCTCAGTCGCCACGGGTATCGCCCTGGTCCGCCATTGAGCGTCCCAACTCGACCGAGCAAAGAGGGTCGGTTTGGGGAGCGAGCACCGTCGCCGGAAAGAGTCCTTGGCGTAGGCGGCAGGTTTTGTTTCGGCTGGTTAGTGAGAAGTCCGCTCTCGCGTAACTTTATCGCGTACTTGGCAAAGTCGGTACTGCTCTCGTACTGGGACTGTGCGGAAGCGCCCCAGACGCAGAGTATATATACGCAAATTGAAAAGATGATCGTGAGTCTGGGGGCCACAATATCAAGCCGCTAAATCTCCCAAGTTAACGCATTTTCGGCGAGTTCGATGGCAGGAAGCCGAGGACGTTTGGCGTGTCGAACGGCGTGCATACCACCCATAACATTACTTAGTCGCTCAAACCCTTCCGATTCAAGAAGGCTCGCCGCGATCGAACTGCGATATCCGCTCCCACATAAGAGTGTCAGCGATGCATTTCGAGAAAATCGTCCAATGTGCTGAAGCAGTTGCGGCAACGGAACGTTCATCGCGCCGTCCAAATGATCGTGACTCCATTCTTGGGCGGATTGAACATCAACTATAACCGGGCGCTGCGGGCTCTCCCAAGAGGCGAGGAAGTCCCGCGCTCCTAGCTGTGTAATCTGCAGCGTCTCTTCCAGATCATCAGCGGCGATAAAGCCTGCAACCTGATCAAATCCGATGCGTGCCAGATCGAGCTGAGCTCGCCGCGCCTCCGCTTCGTATTCGGTCACCAGCGAGATCGGTAAATCGGCGTTTACAAAGAAGCCGCACCATACCGCAAACGAGGGACTGGCTACCCCAATGTTCAAGCTTCCCATCGCGTGAGCATCGCCGAAAAGCGCTGCCGGGCGCAGATCCAGAAGGGTAGCGCCTTGTTGCTTTAATTCGTTGAACTCAGAAAGTTCCAAGTGAGCGGCCGCAGGGCAATTCGACAAAAAAGGCGCGCCGCGTAGATTGATTGCTACTGACCGGCTGAAGTAGGCCGGTCGATCGGGTACGTTTGCTACCATGGCCTCGATAAACCGATGTCGGTCGCTCAATTGGAGCGCCCGGTTGGTGGCTAACTCCTGACCGATCGTCGTGAACGGCGCAGACGAAATCTGCCTCCCGCACAACGATCTGGCTCCGTGGGCTGGGTAAACCCTGACGTCCGGCGGAAGCTTTAGCAGCTTATGGAAAAACGAATCGTCCAGCAGCGCAGCGAGTTCGTGCGAAGCAATTTCCCGATCGCGCAGATCCGGCCTGCCCACGTCACCGGCAAAAAGTGTGTCTCCGGAAAATAACGCAACGGGTACGTTGGCCTCGGACAGACATAGACAGATGCTGTCTGGTGAATGGCCGGGCGTTTCGATCACCTCGATCTCAACTGTCCCTAGGGGGATTCGATCGCCCTCTTTGCAGTCGTGGTGGACGAACGTCGCCGGAGCTTTTTCAGAAACAAAGACCGGAGCGCTGGTTCGCGACGATAGTTCGGCGTGGCCAGCCACAAAATCCGCGTGAGGATGTGTCAGAAAAATGCCGATCAATTTCAATCTGTTCTGTGCGAGGTAATCGACGTAACAGTTAACATTCCGTTCCGGATCGATTACGACTGCCTCACCTTCAGATGCGACAAGGTAAGACGCGTGCGCGAGCCCCGGGACGAAAAATCGCTCGATGTACATAGGACTACTCTTGGGTCGGACTGCCAGAAGTTTACTCCTCGCAGAAAGAGAGCAAAAGCTAGAATCGGAGGAGATACGGTCAAAATACGTATCGACCGATATAGACCTCAGGATCAAAGCGGCAGCCGTTCGCGCTTAGAGCTGTTTTTGGAGAGCTATGACCGCGTTCCCGATCGAGTCGAGCGTGGCCTTCAGTCGGGCTCGGTCATTTTCGGAAAGCGAGTCGGGCGCCAGACCAACTTGAAGCGATTGGGCAACGCTCTCGAATTTCTGGACGAGCTCGCGGGCTTGGCGCTCTTTGATTTCTGGCGACCCGATCACCTGTGCCGCCGCCTCTCTGACGCAACGACCATCGGGCGGTTGGCCCTGTTTTTCGGCGAGCCGCCGCGCCTGTTTCCAGACCTTCGCGCGCAGCTCGGCTGCAATCGAACCCAACTCCCGGCAGACTCGCTCGGTTGAGGGAAGCTCAAGCTGCGAAACTCCGGCCGCTAAGAGACCGCAAAGCAGGTCATAGGCTTGGATGGTGCGGAATATGTATTCCCGGGCGAGACCTAGCTCGTTCGAGCAGAAGTCCTGGAAAGTTGCGTAACCGCCGCAGCGATAAAGCCGTTCGTCACGGATGGTTTTCAACGCCCCGCCCAGGCGATACAGGGCTCGGCCGGCCAGCTCGAGATGACGCCCGATGTCCGCGACCAACGCTTGATAACGCCGATAATCGGCCTTGGTCGGGGGCCGATCAAACTGCAGGTTAAGAGATGTGTCTTTCATATCAGAATGTTGCCCATGGGCAACATTAAGGCAAATGTTTTTGCTGTTGCCGGGAGGTCGTTGTCTATGTCGATAAACCCGCTAACCTGGTAAGTGCCGGTGCACTCTTCACTAATATGAAATCTCTTGATTTAACTGCGCAGCCTCCGCGCAGCCCTTATCAAATGATGGAAGGCCTATTTATGTTGCCGCGCACGATCGACAAATTGCGGGCGAACCTTCCCGGCGGAAAAATCGGCACCTATACCATTCGTGGCAGCAGCCCGCTCTTACCCGGTTTGAGCCTCGTGCTGCTCGATGGAATCGGAGTGACCGAACAACGCCTCCTTGAAGTCGTGGAGCGAGCCTCGGTCGAAGAAGAAATCGCTGACTGGCTTCGGCAGAATGGCGATCTCTCGACGATTGCGGCCACCCTGAACCAGAAGCTGCTTGGGCGACGGATTGAAGATGTGCAAGCTGTCGTTCCACCGGCAGTTATCGCAAAGGTTTATCCCTTCATGCATGAGATGGCGAAAACAACCCCAATGTTCGAAGTCCTTTTGGAGGATGATCGCCTCCTCGCACTTCAGGCGGAATGAGCAATGACCAATAGCAAATGACAAAGTGACAAAGTGACAAAGTGACAAAGCGCTTTCTGAAAGGAACGTTGACGAGCGCTCGGCAAGAAAATCACCCGCGTCGAACCAGTGAAAATAGCCTTTCCCGCCGCGGTTACCCAGGATCCAAAGGCACCTTTGTCATTCGGCCTGAAAGGCCGTGGCTAAAGCCACGGTTTCAACCAAGCGAGACCCTCTTCAGTTTTGCGGGCAGGCTTGTATTCACAACCGATCCAACCCTCGTACCCAAGTTTGTCGATAAACCTGAATAGGTGCGAGAAATTGAGCTCGCCGCTGTCGGGTTCGCCGCGATCAGGCACCCCAGCGACCTGAATATGGCCGATATCCGCGAAGAAGCGCTCGGTTCGCCGAGTTAAATCGCCACCCATAATCTGAGCGTGATACCAATCCAATTGAATCCTAAGTCTTGGATCTTTCAGTTCGGCCAAGATCGCCCCGGCTTGTTCGATCGTCGTCAAATAGTAGCCGGGAAAATCACGATTATTGATCGGTTCAACGACAATGAAAAGATCCCGATCGGCAGCTTGACCAAGCGCAAATTCGAGGTTGGAAAGGAATGTTGCATTGGCCTTTTCCAGCTCTATCCCCTGCGTTATTCCCGCCATGACATGGAGATGGCGTACTTCCAAACAGCTTGCGTATTCGAGTGCCAGCTGGACCGAGCTACGGAACTCCTCTTCCCGGCCGGGAATCGCTGCGATTCCTCGCTCGCCCTTTGCAAAATCTCCGGGCGGTAAATTGAAAAGCACCGCGGTTAGTGCAGTCTCGTGTAACCTGCGCGAGATTTCGGCCGGGTTAAATTGATACGGAAAAAGAAACTCTACCGCTTTGAAACCGGATCTTGCTGCGGCGTCGAAACGATCAAGAAACGGCAGCTCTTGGTAAAGCCAGGACAAATTAGCGGCGAATTTCGGCATAGAATGTTCTAACCGCGAATAGACGCTGATCGACACGACTTAAATCAGTTCATTCGTGGCAATTCGTGTGTATTCGCGGTTTCTGTTTTCAATGTAGATTTTTTCTAACCACGAATAGACGCCAATCGACACGAATTAAATCAGTTCATTCGCGTCAATCCGTGTGCATTCGCGGTTTCTGTTTTCAATGTAGATTTTTTAACCACGAATAGACGCTAAATCGGCACGAACTAAATCAGTTCATTCGTGGCAATTCGTGTGCATTCGCGGTTTCTGTTTTCAGCGTAGATTCTTTTCTAACCACGAGTAGACGCTAATCGACACGACTTAAATCAGTTCATTTCGTGCCAATTCGTGTGCATTCGCGGTTTCTGTTTTCAATGTAGATTTTTCCTAACCACGAATAGACGCGGTTTCTGTTTTCAATGTAGATTTTTTTCTAACCACGAATAGACGCTAACAGAGACGACTTAAATCAGTTCATTCGCGTCAATCCGTGTGCATTCGCGGTTTCTGTCTGGATGAGATTCATTGGCTGTTTGGCGATTGTAATGCAGTGTGTATTCGCGGTTTCGATTTCACCACACGGCGCCAAAGGTTTCCTTCAACTCCTGGATCTGGCTTTCCGTTAGGGTTCGAATCTTGTGTCCATGAAGAGACAACATCAGCTTCGCGGTCTCCTCCAACTCTTCGACCGCGTACATGGCGGAATCGAGCTCTTTCCCCGAAACCACCGGGCCGTGGTTCGCTAGCAGGACAGCCGCGTGCCCAGGAGCATGTTTGGCAATTTCCAACGCGAGCGCCTTGTCGCCGGGCCGGAAATACGGAATCAACGGCAGCTTGCCGACCCGCATCACAAAGTAAGGGGTTATCGGTGGAATACAGCTAGTCGGATCAAGCTCTTCTAAACAAGAAACCGCCGCCGCATAGCTGCTATGCAGATGGACAATTGCGCCGCTCTCAGCCCGGCTATCGTACATGGCCAGATGAAGAAAGTATTCTTTGCTTGGTTTTGCGCCCGAAAGATGTTTTCCATTCCAGTCCAGTTTTGCCAACGTTGATGGATCCAACTCGCCGAGACACGAATTTGTCGGGGTCAGAATCCAACCGTCTTCAACCCGGGCACTGATATTGCCACTGCTTCCCGGACTGAGTCCCCGGCGATACAAACTGAGACCTATTTCAACAATGCGTTCTCGAATCTTGTTTTCTTGGTTCATGATAGCTGCTCCCAAGCTTTCGTAAAAAAATCCTCGCTGCCGAAGTTTCCGGATTTCAAAGCCAAAGCCAGCTGGTTTCCCGCGCCAGTGGCCAAAGTCCACGGGACACCCGGATCGATCTCTGGTCCAATCTTGAGTAAATCCAGTCCTAATCTTTTCACTACCGCTCCCGAGGTTTCGCCGCCGGCAACGATCAATTGGGTCACTCCGTTCTTCACCAATCCCGCAGCGATTTCGGCCAAAGCATGTTCGCAAAGTGAACTGGCTTTTTCCAAGCCAAGTTCATTTTGGTTTTTGGTGAGTCCTTCCACCGTCTCGCTGGTATAAATCAGCGGCGGTCTCCGTTCGTTACCCATCTCCATGGCCCATGACAGAACGTCGCGAACCACCGCCTCGGAATTTTCCGCCAGATTCTTCAATGCGATTTGGCGATGCGGACATGCTGCTTTTGCGTATTCGACCTGACGCAACGTCATTTTTGAGCAGCTTCCCGCGAGGATGGCTCGATTTCCGGGAAAGGCCGGAACGGGAACCGGAGCTGCCCCGCTGAGTCCGAAATTCGCCGCCAGTCCTAAACCTAGACCGGATCCGCCGGTCACCAACGTAAGATCTTTAGCGGAACTGCCCAGTACAAAGAGATCGGCATTCCCGAGGCAATCGGTGATCGCAATCCGAACACCGGTTTGACGTAAATTCTGTATTTCTTGGATAACCGCTTCGGGACCTTGATGGATGCGATCATACCGTATCAAACCCACTTTGGCCGAAGTTTGGGTAGAGAGGAAGCGGACCAGGTTGGGATCAGTCATTGGCGTCAGCGGATGATTCTGCATTCCGCTCTCGCTCAGAAGTACGTTATGCACAAAGAGGTGACCGCGATAGACGGTGCGACCGTTGTCCGGAAAGGCCGGGCAAGCAATAGTGAAATCTGAATCGACTGCTTCCAACAGCGCTTCGGTAACCGGCCCAATGTTGCCTCGAGGCGTGGAGTCAAAAGTCGAGCAATATTTGAAGTAATACTGTTTGCATCCCAAGGTTCGCAGCCAACCGAGCGCCTCCAGCGATTCCTTCACGGCCTGTTCACGCGGACAGGTACGTGTTTTGAGGGCGACCACCAGTGCGTCGGAATCAACTGCTGTTTTGGCGTCGCGCGGGATGCCGAGCGTTTGCACGGTTCGAAAGCCGCTCTTAACCAGATTATTGGCCAAGTCCGTGCCGCCGGTAAAATCGTCCGCGATACAACCGAGAAGAGGCATAATCTGTTCCCTTATTTCTTGTGATCTTGCGCGCTTTTGTGGCTTATTTTCGAGGTCCTATCTGGAGACTGATGAACCTCAAATTTGTTCCTCGCGACTGAGAAGTTTCGTGACGACCTCTGGTTGTCATGTTATCCGACCTTCTTGAAAGGGAAGACAGAATGTACGCAATAATTCTTCGTTACAAACGACCATTGAGTGAAGTTGACAAACATGTTGCCGCCCACCGGGAGTGGCTCCGCAAAAACTATGCTGACGGCACTTTTCTGGTATCGGGTCGGCAGCGCTCGGGGGGAGGCGGGTTCATTCTCGCTGCGGCCATCGAACGCGGACAGCTTGATGCAACTTTGGCCGCCGATCCATTCGGACAGAACGATCTCGCCGATTATGAAATCATCGACGTGGCGCCAAGTATGGCGGACGAACGACTGTCTTTCTTAATCGAGAAATGAGAAAACCCCGACGGATTTGGTTTCAAGAAACTGAGGAAACTCACGAGCTAGTGGCGTAGATCGGCGCGTTGCGGAAACGCAGCGATCTGGCAGGTCGCCCCGCCAGCACCGCTTGCATTTCCGCCACGATTGATAGAGCGATACCGGCTGGACCTTCCGCCCCCAGATCGAGGCCGGCGGGAGCATGCAGGCAATCGATCTGTTGGCGATCCCAGCCGGTGGAGTTCCGCTCCAGTTCAGCGATGAGCTTTTCCCTACGCGTCTTTGGCCCCAGCAGCCCAATGTAGCGGATCGAACGTCGAGCGATACTTTCCAGCACCGAAAGATCGCTGAGGAAGTTATGACTCATGACCAAGATCAAAGAATCGTCTTTGATAAGCGTCAGCGCCTCTTCTGCGGTCAAGAACGCGTCTGCCAATTGCTGCAGCTGCGTGGCAGCTCCTACCGTGGTTCGTTTGCCTGCTACGGTCACTTTCCAACCCAGGCTTTTGGCCTGTTGCGCTACCGGCAAGGCATCGCGGCCGGTGCCGAAAATAAAAAGGTGCGGCGGAACCGGTACAAACTCGCACCCGATCTCGAATTCCGCGCCATCAGGGAGCCTGCGTCGCGCGATGAATGACCGCTTTTCGGTGAGCGTATGCTCGGCTGAGCGCCGCAGTTCGGCAACAAGGTCGTCCGGCAAATCTTTCGGGTAAGCCGACCCGCCTCGCCGGAGACAAAATCTTGCCCCGATCGAGGGAATTCGAACGGGATTCGTCACACCGGAAGCGTAACGTTCTAAAACCGTCACGAACGCGAGTTCCTCATCGCGGCTCTGTCCCTCGGCTAAAAAAGCGAGCGGATCATCGGTTCCCAAAAGTTCTAGCAAGAGATCCACTTGTCCCCCGCAACCGGTCCCGGTTCCCCACAGGATCTCGCCTTCTTCGGTGGTGTCGTATCGCATCATCGTCGGTCGATTTCCGTTGCTCTCCAAGCGATTCCAGGCGGTCCCTAAGAGGTCTGCCTCAAGACAACCGCCGCTGATTGTACCTTCGTGTTGGCCGTCAGACGTCAAGAGCAAGCGGGCGCCGGGTTTACGATAGGTCGAGCCTGCTGTACGCACGATGGTCACCAAGAGGAGGGGAACATTAGCCGCCAGTTGTCGGTCACGAAAAGCCAGCAATTGAGAAAGATCGCTCATGATGGAGGGCGGTAACGCGTCAGAATAAATTGGTCCATAGTAGGCAAAAATCCCGACAAAAGATGTTGACTATCGATAATCGATAATCGACCCTTTGGCCACGATAATTCGGTCGTCCCCCCGTTAGTCAGACCACGTAAAGACCAAGAACGGTTTCCCCGCGCGAACTTGTTTCGCGCACAGAGAAAATATACCTCCATGAGTTTTCCCGATCTGGTGATTCCGGAGACGGTCGATCAAGCAGTCGAGGCGCTCTCATTGCCCCACCGGCAAGCTTTGATCTTTGGTGGTGGTACCCTGGTTCAACCGTTTATCACGCTGGGAACTGATGTTCACGATCTAGTCATCGATCTCGATCATCTTGCGTTGGACCAGGTGGTTTTCGAAAATGGTCAGGTTTCCTGCGGGGCAATGGTTCGTCTCGCCCAACTGGCGCAAGCGCTACCACAAGACTATATCCAAGCGGCAGTCGCATCAATCGCTGGACCAGCAATTAGGAATCTCGCTACCGTAGGGGGAAACCTTTTTGCGAAACCGCCCTATGGCGACTTGGCGACGCTCCTCCTGGCGTTAGATGCCGAAGTGGAGTTAGCCAGTTCGGAAGGGACTCGCCGGATTTCGCTCAATGACTTTTATCTCATGCGTGACAATGCCGAGGCGTCATCAACCAACGGAGTTTTGGTTACTGGTGTTCGGTTCAGTGCTGACTCCAGGCGAAAAGTTGTGTTCCGCAAGATGGCCCGCAAACAATTAAACGCCGGAGCCATGGTAACGGTCGCCCTGTCATTACGACTCAATGGCGGTATCGTGGCCGACGCGCGACTTGCGCTCGGTGGAGTGGATCATCGCCCGATCCGCGCACCCTCCGCGGAACGTGTCTTGACCGGATCGAATCTCAGCGACGAGGTAATCGAATCTGCTGCTCAGGCTGCGCTGCAAGACTGCCGGCCGCGGACTGATGCTTACGCCTCCGCCTGGTACCGCGGACGAATGATTCCGGTGCAAGTCCGTCGAGCTCTTAACTCACTCACCCCGCAATGAATAATGCCGTCGTCGCCATCGTGTCCCAAGGTTCCCTGCAACATTTTTCGTTTTTAGTAAATGGCGCCCGCTATGAAGTGCTCGCGCCTCCGTTGATGTCGCTGGGAGAGGTGCTGCGGGAAAAATGTGGTCTCCGCGGTTTGAAGCACGGTTGCCAACAAGGAGGATGCGGCGCCTGTTCCGTTCAAGTGGATGGTCAATTGGTTCCGGCCTGTATGTTGCCGATGACCCGAGCGAACCAGAAGTCCATTGAAACCATCGAGGGTCTGGCCCAGGGAGAGCAGCTTCATCCAATCCAAGAAGCATTTGTGGAGTGTTACGCGACTCAATGCGGCTTTTGCACCGCGGGAATGATAATGGCGACGAAAGCATTACTGGAGAGCAATCCCTCACCGTCCCGAGAAGAGGTCCTGGTCGCCCTCAGCGGAAATGTGTGCCGATGCACAGGCTATCTGCCAATCGTGGATGCCGTCTTGGTTGCGGCAAGAAACGCGCACTCGCCCGATCTGGCCGAACCAGCGGTGTGATCCCTTGGAACTTATTTTAAGATGCGAAACCGATGAACAACCACCTGGAAAAACTTTTACCGATCCAAGACGTTCGTTTCAACGGTGACGTTGATCAAAAAAGCTTGCGCGAAGTTGGCGCATCAACTCCCAGACGGGATGCCATTTCACATGTGACCGGCCAGACCGTCTATTTCGAAGACAACACTTTTCCCGGCATGTTACATTTGAAAATGGTGAGAAGTCCGCACCATTATGCGCGGATTAGGGGAATCGATTTTTCTGAAGCCGAAAAGACTCCCGGATTTGTCCGTGTCATCACGCACCGAGACGTTCCATACAACTATTATACGATTCTAAGATTGATCGGCGTTGAGCCGAACGATGAGCCAGTTTTAGCGGATGATCGGGTAGTCTATTGGGGTGAACCAATCGCTGCGGTTTTGGCAGAGAGCCCGCAGGCGGCCGCGATCGCTGCCTCCAGGGTGAAGGTGGAGTTCGAACCGCTTGACGCGGTGTTCGATGTGGAAGAGGCGCTCAAGCCTGGAGCGCCGATTGTTACTCGGCAGGGATTCAACTACTTTCGGTACGAGGGACATCACTGCCGTCGAGTGCGGTTCGGTGAGGTTAGTCAAGGTTTTGCGAGCGCTGACCTGATCATTGAACGCCGTTGGGATACGTCTCCGATCGAGCATGCTCCGATGGAAACAACCGGGTGTATTGCCAAGCCAGCTGGAGATGGCCGGTTCACGGTCTACACCAACACGCAGGCGCTCTATTTCTCGCTCGACAACACGGCACTCATTCTCGGAATCCCAGCCGGCCGTCTGCATTTTATCGGTGGTACCGTGGGTGGAGGATTTGGCGGAAAAGTGGACGTGATTGTGGAGCCGATCGCCACACTAGGGGCGATGCTGACTAATCGACCGGTGAAGTTCGTCTATACGCGAGAGGAAGAAATGCGGATCTCATCTACGCGGGCAGCCGAACGCTTTTATATCAGGGACGGTGTGATGCGTGATGGTCGAATCGTTGCCCGACAAATCACGCTGTATGTCGACGCTGGAGCCTATTCTCGGCACAGTCCCTACGGGACGACCAAGGCGGCAGCTCATATGCCTGGCCCGTACACGATCCCCAATGTCTGGGTGGACGCACACTGTGTGTACACCAACCGGCAGCCCTCCAGCGCCATGCGCGGATTTGGTGTCACCCTGGGAGATTTCGCAATCGAATCGCAGATGGATGTCATCGCAAATGAGCTCCGAATCGATCCTCTCCGTTTGCGGTTGATCAACGCCTATCGCGACGGTGACTTGAAAGCGCATCGAAAACGCGTTGAAGGAGCAGCGCTGGTGGAGGTGATTCAAAAGGCGGCGGAACTGGTGGAGCAAAAATTAGATCCAGACTTGGCGGCAATGAGTTCAGGGAGTCGCTAAACCCTTACATTTATTTCTTATGGCAATAGTCAAAGGCCGCGGATTTGCTTCAGTCAACTATCCGACCGGTATGAACCTGGGAGGGGATCCGACTCAGGCTCTCATTCATTGCACAACGCTTGGCGATTTCGTGATTACCCTGTCCAGCGTCGATCTCGGACAAGGTATCAAAACCGTTGGCGCGCAGATTGGCGCTGAGACACTGGGAGTGCCGGTCGAATCGGTTCGAGTCGATTTAGGGGATACTGACACCGGACCTCATTGCATGGGCACATTTGCTAGCCGGCTCACCCATCGAGCCGGTAATGCTATTATTATGGCCGCGAAGGAGGCGCGACAAACCATGCTCGAGGTGGCAGCGGAGGAACTAGAAGTTAACGCGACCGATCTTGAAACCGACGGACGCGGAAACATTCACGTGGTTGGAGCGCCGTCTCGATCTATTTCCGTGATGGATGTTGCGTTGGCGGCCCATTTCAAACAGGGAAAAACCATTTCCGGTCGCGGCATCTACATGAAACCGAAGAGCGAAGTCGTCCCGGAAACCGGAGAGATGGACCCGGATTCGGGCCAGGCCCATGCCTGCACCGTAGCCGATGTAGAGGTTGACACCGAGACCGGCGAAGTACGCGTCGTCCGGCTGATCAGTGCCTACGAAATCGGACGCGCCATCAATCCCAACCTGGCGCGACAACAGATCATGGGAGGTGCCTGGATGGGAATCTCGCATACGCTCTTTGAGACCACCGCACCGTATTATCCCAGCCAGGAATATGCCCCCAGAGACTTCAATGAATATCTTATGCCTGCGTTCGGCGAACTCACCGAGATCGATGGCGCCATTCTCCAAAGGCCCTCAAGCACAGGTCCGTTTGGGGCCAAAGGCTTGGGCGAAATGACAGCGAATCCTCCCATCGGAGCCATAGCTAATGCGATCTTTAACGCCACCGGAGTGCGTATCAATCACTTACCGATCACGCCGGAGCGTGTTCTTCGGGGTATTGAAGTGCTACCAGCAATCTCCATCGGTCGCCATCCAGGTGAGTGATTTTTGAATTACATCGTTCGGCCTTTGGTCAGCGCTTCGGCCGCAACTTCTATCTTCCATTCGATGTCTCTACCGCGTTCGATTCCAGACCTTGGTGAGCTGCTGGCAAGTCAGAAGTATCTGGCCGATCAAGGACTGGCCACAGCTCTATTTTTGGCGTTGCAGATGGGAAGACCGCTTTTGTTAGAGGGGTCACCCGGAGTGGGCAAGACGGAAGTTGCCAAGGCGCTCGCCGGCGCATTTGGAAAGCGGTTGATTCGACTGCAGTGTTATGAGGGAATCGATGTTTCGCAGGCTTTGTACGAGTGGGATTTTGCTCGCCAAATGGTGGCAATCCGCGCTGAAGAGGTTAGTGCCAGCGGACCGTTTTCCATCTCAGAACAATTATTCTCGCGTCGCTTTCTGCTCGAACGTCCACTGCTGGCGGCATTGCAAGCCGGTTCGTCGGCTGTGCTGCTCATTGATGAAATCGATCGCGCGGACGATGAGTTCGAGGCGTTCCTGCTCGAGTTCTTAGCCGAATTTCAGATCACAATTCCCGAATTGGGAACTGTCTCGGCCGAGACTCCACCGGTAGTGATCCTCACCTCAAATCGTACCCGAGAGATGCACGACGCATTGAAACGACGCTGCTTCTATCATTGGATCGACTATCCAACACAGTCTCGGGAAAAGGAGATTATTCTGTTGCGCGCGCCAGAGGTAGAGGCCCTACTGGCGGAAAAGGTGGTGGCGGCAGTGGCCCGGATGCGTGAGTTGGCTCTACTCAAAAAGCCGGGAATCGCGGAATCGATTGATTGGGCGAATGGGTTACAGCGACTGCAGATGCGCGATCTGGAGGACAGCGCGATTCACCAGACGCTTGGCCTGGTACTCAAAGAGCGCGACGATCTCGTGCATGTCCTGGAGCAGAAAGTGCTTGGCGGCGGCTAATGCCCGATCTGGCTCTGAATCAAAATGGCTTCCGGCGACCATATTGGATTCTTTCTGGGTTTTGGACGGGCTCTGCGAGCCGAGGGGTTACAGATCGGATCGGCCGAGATCGAACTCTTTATGAAGGCGTTGGCGAAAGCCGAAGTGAAGAGTCTGCGGGACATCTATTGGGTCGGCCGGGTTTGCTTGACTGCTTCACCTGAGCAGATTCCGGTTTACGACCGTGTCTTTCAACATTGGTTCCAAAACATGGGAGACGCCACCTTTCCGGCAGCGCTGGCCCTTCATCAAGAGGAATCATGTCCGAGTATTTCCAAACTGCGGACCACCACCATCGAAGTTCCGACAAGCCGTACTTCCGGGCGAGCCGCCGCTTGGGGTGAGCGTCTGGGATTGAAGCGGATCCACCCGCCCGATGCGGACGAATTATCGACTATGCAACTTATAACCAGTTCTCTCAATTCGTGTCCGCCGGTCCGCCGCAGCCGCCGATTCCGAGCAGGAGGTAGAAGCGGGCCGCTTCATCTTCGGCGGATTCTTCGGACATCATACCGTACCGGCGGAGAATTTTTTCGGCTGATCCGTTCGCGGCGTCTGACCAGAGTCCGGCCAATCATGCTTCTCGTCGATGTCTCAAAATCAATGGCTGCGCACTCGCGCGCTTTCGTTCAGTTCGCGCGGGCCGCTTCGCACCGAAAAGGTAAAACCGAGGTATTATGTTTTGGGACTCAACTAACTGCTGTAACCAAATTACTGAGACCCGGTGATGCGGCTGCTGCGCTAGAGCGGATCTCCGCAGCAGTACAAGATTGGGACGGCGGAACGCGATTGAGCGACGCTCTGGAAGAGCTTTTCCGATCACCGCGCCAGACGCGATCGGTTCGAGGAGCCGTCGTAATTCTTTTGTCGGATGGGCTCGATAGAGGCTCCTGCGAGATGATGGCAAAAAACGTGGCCCGTCTTTCCCGTTTGGCGCACCGGCTTATCTGGATCAATCCGCTGTGCGTTGATCCGCTATTTGAACCCAGAGCTGCCGCAATCCGAGCAATTCTGCCTTTCGTGGACAAGGTCTTCGGCTGTCAGGACCTGTCTGATGTTGCTGCCATTGTTCCGAATCTTTTCACCGATAACTAGGCCGCGGAGGAAGTCACCCTATGGAGATCATTGATGCCCATCATCACATCTGGCAGATGAAAAATTTGCCCTGGCTCGTGGGCGAACCAGTCCCAAGGATCTTCGGCCCATACCACTCGATCCGGCGCGATTACCCGATTGAGGAATATCTAGCGGATATCCGAGACTGTGGGGTGGGCCAGACCGTCTATGTCCAGGTGAACTGGATTCCCCATCAGGAAGCAGACGAAACGCGCTGGGTACAAAGCGTCGCGAATAAGTTCGGTTGCCCCAATGCAATTGTTGGTTTTGCCGACCTGACTGGACCCAACGTTGCAGCAACGTTGGCGGCTCATCTGGAAAGCCCCTTATTTCGCGGAGTCCGGCAGCAGTTGCATTGGCACGCCAATCCGCAATATCGATTTGCCAGCCGGCCCGATCTGATGAATGACAACCATTGGAGGCGTGGATTTGCGCTACTGCATAAGCTCGGATTGGTTTTTGAGCTCCAAGTTTTTACCTCGCAAATGGCAGATGGAGCGAGGCTCGCCGCCGATTTTCCAGAAACGACCATCGTCCTCGAACATGCGGGGATGTTGGAAGATCGCTCTCCCGATGGTTGGAACCGTTGGCGGGCCGGCATGCGGCTTCTGGCCAAGAACCCCAATGTGTGCACGAAAATCTCCGGTCTAGGCACTTTTCTACATCGATTCGATCGCGCTGCGATACGACCAGTGGTTCTAGAAACGATTGAAATTTTCGGCGCAGATCGTTGCCTGTTTGGAAGTAACTTCCCAATCGAAAAGATTTGGACGGATTACCAGACACTCTTTCATGGCACCGCCTCGATTCTGGGCGAGCTAAATGCCAACGAGAAAGCAGCGGTGTTGGGTGGCACCGCGAAAAGAATCTATCGTCCGGCTTGAGAGTTGAAAGTTCATTTCCAGGGAGGGCGCCCGCCCCGGATTGTCGGGACCCAATCCCTCCCGTCTTGTGCTTTGCGAGCTGACTGCCATAGTCTCTAGTCGCAGGCCGGGAACTAGGCGGTATTCCAGCACATATGGTTAAAAGATCGACCCTGAAGGATCAGATCAAAACACTCCTGATTAAACGGATTCTTGAAGGAGCGTATCGGAGTGGTGATCGATTGGTTGAGCTCAAGATCGCACGAGAGATGGGAACGAGTCAGGCGCCAGTTCGCGAGGCGCTTCGCGAACTCGCTAGTCTGCGGTTGGTCGAAAATGTCCCTCATAAAGGGACGAAAGTCCGGAGCCTGGGAAAGCAGGAATTGCTGGAAACCTTTTTGGTTCGAGGTGCACTGGAAGAGTGTGCAACCCGATTAGCTACGCCTAAGTTGAAAACGGCTTTGGCGCCATTAAAGGCTGCTGTCAAAGAGATGGCCGTAGCCGCCAGGCAAAAGGATTTAAAGAAAGTAGTGGAGGGAAGTATCCGCTTCCACCGTTTGATTGTCGAAGCCGCTGGCAGTCGGGTACTCTTCGACACTTGGCTATCCTTGCATATCGAGACCCACACGTTGGTTACGCTGCTGCAAGCGCGGCTCGATCTGGCGTCGGTTGGTCCGTCTCACCAAGCGATCGTTGATGCCATCGCAACCGGCGACAGCGAGATGGCCGCGAAAGTGGCGCGGGATCATCAGAATTTCTATCTCGTCCACACGGCCGACCCTGATTCTGCGCTTGGCCGCGAATCCAGACGCGCACGACGGTAGTGACACGCTCACGAACCGAGCGCGTCCTTGTAAGCATTAATTAAACAGCAGCGGCGAAGCCGCGATTCAGGATAGCCTAGGGCTGCGCCCCGGGCGCAGCCCTAGGAATCGAAATAATGAACGCGTCCAGCGCTGAAAGCGCGTGACAATAACATGTCAATATGAAGTTTTATGTGGCAATACGCTGAAACGCACCTTCAGTAGATCACATTTTTCGGACAACGTTTCCGTAGTCAAAACTAACTAGCATCTCCCGAGCCATGGCGTATAGCGATCTATTATTGGGCCTCGATGTTGGAACGACCAACATCAAATGTTTAGCAATAGATGGGTCCGCAAACATTGTAGCTCAAGCGGACGAGCGGACGATTCTTTCCCATCCGCAACCGGGATGGACTGATTTTGATCCGGAGCAAATTTGGGCAGCAGCATGTCGCACCGTCCGCGCGGTAATCTCTCAGCTAGACTCACCTGAGGCAGTAAGAGGTATCGCCGTTGCCAGCGTGGCAGAATCTCTCATACCGATTGACAGCGATGGTAATCCGGTCGCACCAGCGATCGCATGGTTCGATCTTCGCACAACCTCGGAATATGACTGGCTCTGTGACCGGATCGGCTACGACCGATTGTTTCAGGTGTCAGGCTTAAACCCTGATCCGATGTTCGGTATTTGTAAGATACTTTGGCTAAGGAACCATAGTCCCAAAGCTTTTGCGCGGGCAAAGTATTGGCTTCATCTGGCCGACTACGTCGCTTTCCGTCTTTCGGGAGTGGCTGCGACTGATCCTAGCTTGGCCTGCCGCACACTCGCTTACAACATAAGTAAAAGAAGCTGGGAAACGAGCCTCCTTGAAGGGGTTGGCATCGAGCCTTCAACTTTTCCTCCGATTCTGAAGAGTGGAACGCCGCTTGGTACGGTCACCGCAGGCGCCGCAAAAGAAACGGGGTTGTCATCAGCTACGGTCATCACAGTAGGAGCCCACGATCAACTTAGTGGTACTTTCGCCGCAAGCGGCTTAGCAAAAGGGGTACTCACCGACAGCATTGGTACCTCGGAGACCCTGCTGTTGATCTCCGGTCAACCTGATCTCAACCGGAGCTTGCCTGAACATGGCCTAGCTCAAGGTGCGGTCTGGGTCGATCAACCCGTCAACTACTTGACCGGAGGATTGTTCACCGCGGGATCCGCTATCGAATGGTTCCAACGAGAGCTCGGAGGAAAGGCTGATTTTACCCAATTGACCGCAGAAGCGGAAGCGATTGAGGATGCGGTACCCATTTTCCTGCCCCATCTGGTACGCAGCCTCACACCGTATCCTGACGCGAAAGCGGCTGGGACGTTTGTCGGGTTGCGGTCGACGACGACACGTGCGGCTATGTTCAGAGCTGTCTTAGAAGGGCTCGCTTTCGAGGCCCGGGCTATCGTCGACGCGATCGTATCGGTCGGGGGTCAACCCCGCCCCGCGGAAATAGTTACGATCGGTGTACCGATGCAAAACCGGCTTCTGGCTCAGATCAAGGCGGACATCTACGGTTCTACTTTAAAGATCAGTCCGATTCGTGAGGCCGTCAGCCTTGGCGTGGCACTATTGGCCGGAATCGGTTCCGGCCACTTTCCGAACGGATCAGCGGCAGCATCTTTGGCTCGTCGCGAAGA
>Ga0209526_10001000_pt1 | contig 18647 bp, 15 predicted proteins | sample JacPinW_OM2H0_M1_FD_188566 | JGI IMG/M metagenome (GOLD analysis project Ga0209526, IMG submission 188566) | Forest soil microbial communities from Algoma, Ontario, Canada - Jack Pine, Ontario site 1_JW_OM2H0_M1 (SPAdes) (version 2) | ecosystem: Environmental > Terrestrial > Soil > Boreal... | reverse complement strand
CTTAACTGCCCCCCAGAGCTTTTCGAAGCTCGATCAGCCGGGAGAGCTCCTGCTCCTGCTGGGCAATCCGGTCCGCATTCCTTTCTTCATCTTCGGCACCGGAATATGCAGCGGCCTGTTCAACCAATTCATTGATATTCTGCCGTATGATGGCAATGCGCTGGTCAAGCTCAGCAATCGATGGCTGCGTCATTGGCGCTATCTCTCGCGTTTGGAAGCACAGGCACTCGACCCGCAGTAGCGGGCCAGCAGCACTAAGATATAGGTTACACGCAGCAGCCGCCGTCAAGCGATAGCAATCCGCCACAAATCTCAGCCGCTGGAATGACCAATGGGAATCATCATATTCGTTGGGTCCACCGCGAGCCTGCAGCTTGCTGGGCAGCGAGATTAATCGCTCGGTGCGGCGCTACCGTTACCCCTGCACGGAATAGCCGCCATCCACGGGGATTGCGGCGCCGGTGACGAAATCGGATGCGGATGAGGCGAGGAACACCGCGGTGCCGGCAAGGTCGCGGGGCTCGCCCCAGCGGCCGGCCGGCGTGCGCGCGAGAATACGCTCGTTGAGGCCGGGGACCTCGCTGCGCGCCGACTGCGTCAGCGGCGTATCGATCCAGCCCGGCAGGATCGCGTTGACCTGGATGTTGTCCTTTGCCCAGGCGCAGGCGAGCGCCTTCGTCATCTGGACAATGCCGCCTTTGCTCGCGGAATAGGCGGCCGCGTAGGCAGCAGCGAAGATCGAAAACATGGAGCCGATATTGATGATCTTGCCGCGCCCGCCCGCCTGCATGTGCGCATAGGCCGCCTGCGAGCAAAGAAAGGCGCCGGTGAGATTGGTCGCGATGACCTTGTTCCACTCCGCGGCCGAGTAGTCCTGCGGCTGCTTGCGGATGGCGATGCCGGCGTTGTTGACGAGGATATCGATGCGGCCGAATTGCTCGACGGTGCGGTCGATCATGGAGCGGCACGACGCCTCATTGCCGACGTCAAGCTCGAATGCCGCGGCTTTTGCGTCGTGGGCGACGAGCGCGCTGATGGCCTCGCGGTTTTTGTCTGCCCGGCGTCCCGCAATCACGATCGCTGCGCCGGCAGCGGCCAGTCCCTGCGCGATCCCAAATCCAATGCCGGCATTGCCACCGGTGATGGCGGCGACCCGTCCCGCAAGGTCGAAGAGCTTCATCGCGCGCCTGCCCCCGTCATTATCATCGGACGCGCGTGAGGTTCTCGCCACCGCAAATGCCGAACGAGCAGCCCTGCACCCGAAGGCTGCTCGCGCCCTGCTCGGTCAGATAGCCTTGATAGGTCCTGCCGTTGTCGGAATTATAGAGTTGTCCGGCCCATTTGCCCGCTCCGCTCGGCCGCATATTGATCAGGACTTCCACACCCACCAGCGGACGGTTGCGCTTGGCCGGATCGGGATTTTGCTTGTCGGTCGCGGGGCGGCCGGTTGCGGGATCCTTCGCGGGCACGACACTCGCGAGAAATCCGCACAGCGCCGCGCCACATGGCGCAATGCGCATGGTGCCGCCGTCCGATGCCCGCCAGAGCCCAACTGGATCGGCCAAAGCCGCTCCAGTACTGGTGCAGGCAATTAGTGCGGCAAGGACCAGCGCCCCCGGCCGCACTTGTCGCCGCACTTGCGATCTCTCGTCTCGGCTCATCTTCGGTTCTTTCCCTCTAGCGCTTTTGCAAGATCGGGGACAAGCCAATGACGTTCGGTTGACGCATTGGGCATGTTCACCGGCCATTGCGGCCGATATTCTTGCCGGCATTCTCGCACGACAGCTTGCGCAAATGCCGCCGGGAGGACCCACATGATGACGCTGCGAAAGCTCGCCTTGGCATCCATTATCGCGGCCTCGGTCGTCCCCGGCGAAAGCCATGCGCAGGCCAATTATCCGGAAAGGGTCATGCGGATGATCGTGCCCGCCCCTGCCGGCGGGCAAACCGATGTGATGGCACGGCTCATCGCCCAGAAAATCCAGCAGCCGCTCGGCCAGAGCGTGATCATCGACAATCGCCCCGGCGCGGGCGGCGCGCTCGCAGCACGCGCGGCGGCTTCCGCCGAACCCGACGGTTATACCCTGTTTTACGGCAATACCAGCACGCTCGCGGTGATCCCGGCGGTGGCCAAGAATCCCGGCTATGATCCTGTACGAAACTTTGATCCCGTGGCAAGCGTGTCGGAGAGCTACACTATTCTGGTCGTGCATCCCGCATTCCCCGCACAAAGCATCCGGGACTTTCTGAGTTATGCGCGGGCGCATCCCGGGAAGCTGAACTATGCCCATGCCGGGGCAGGCAATGTGACCCATCTGATCGGAGAAATGTTCCGCAGCCTCGCCGGGATTGATTTTGTCGCTGTGCCGCACAAGGGCGGCAACGAATCGGTTCAAAGCGTGCTCGCACGGCAGGTCGATTTTGCTTTCGAAAGTCCGGTCATTCTCCTGTCGCTGATCAGGGAAGGCAAGCTGCGCGCGCTGGCGGTGACCAGCGCGAAGCGCCAGCCGGAAATTCCCGACGTGCCGAGCATGGTCGAAAGTGGCATCACGGATTTCGTAGCCACGCTGCTCACAGGAATTGTGACGCCGGCGCCTGCGCCATCTGCGATTATCACGAAGCTCAACGCAGTGATCAATCAAAGTCTGCGAGGCGCCGACATGAACGACCTGGTGGTGAAATTCGGCTCGCAGGTGCGCGTCGGCACGCCAGCAGCGTTTGCCAGCTTTCTCGTCGGCGAAACGCAGAAGTGGAGAAAGATTGCCCAGCAGGCCGGAGTTTCGGTGGATTAATCGAGTAGTAGATTGGGTCGAGTTCTTCACGAGACCCAACGCGGCTTGATGTTGGGTCTCGCAAGCTCGACCCAACCAACCGAAGCTCCCGCAGGTTGTCATAACAATGTGAGGATCGCATGGCCCGCAAACTTGAGCTCTCCTTCGCGTGCGGAGATTACGAGATCATGCGCGCTCTCAAGGAGGGCAGCGTGCGCCCCGAGGGCATCGAGCTTACGGTGCTCACCGACATGGCGGCCGCCCCGCGCCATTGGCGCTTTCTGCGCAACCGCGAGTTCGATGTGGCAGAAGTCTCAGGCTCCGGCTATGTCGCCGCGCGTGATCAGGGGCTTGCGTTCCGCGCCCTCCCGGTTTTTCCCCATCGCCGGTTTCGCCATGGTTTCATCTTCATCAACACGTCAAAGGGCATCTGCAAACCGACGGACCTGATCGGCCGCAGGGTCGGCACCAAAGACTATCTGTTCACGGCGGGACTGTGGATGCGTGGCATCCTCGAGCACGACTATGGCGTTCCGCACAAATCCATCGAATGGCTGAGCGAGCTCGATGAGGACGTGGATTTCGCCCCGCCGCCCGGGCTGAAATTCTCGCAGCTGCCGAAGGAAAAATCGCTCGAAGACATGCTGGTCGCGGGCGAGATCGATGCTCTGCTGTCGCCCGATCTGATCCGGCCGCTCACGGCGGGCGATGCACGGGTCGGCCGGCTGTTTGCGAACTACAAGCAGGAGGAGATCGCGTTCTACCGCAAGACTGGTATTTTCCCGATCATGCACGTGGTCGCCATCAAAGCCGAAATCGTCGAGCAGCATCCCTGGGTGCCGATCAACCTCTACAAGGCATTCGAGCGCTCGAAGGCGCTGGCAATGGAGCGGATGGAGAACCCGCGTATTGTACCGCTCGCCTGGTACCGGGAGACATGGGAGGAGCAGGAACGCATCCTCGGCAAGGACCCGTGGGAATACGGTTTGACCGAGCGCAATGCCAGGAACTTCGAACGTCTGGTCACCTATTCCCACGAGCAGGGCTTGAGCAAGCGCCGCCTGCCGCTCGATGAGCTTTTTCTCAACGTCTCGGAGGGTCTCAAACGCGACGAGTTCCGGTTCTAGCGCTCCGACGCGTCACCCGCGGGCTTGACCCGCGGGTCCATCTCCTTCGAGATAAAGTCTTCTTGCGGAGATGGATTGCCGGGTCAGGCCCGGCAATGACGGAAGGCGCAGCAATGAATCCCATCGACCTTGAAATCATCTATCAGTCGACGCTGCAGATCGCGCGCGAGCTCACGGTCAACATGCTGCGCACGGGCTATTCGACGATCATCAAGGAAAGCCAGGATTTCACCTTTGCGATCTTTGATGGGGAGGGCCGCATGGTGGCGCAGGGCATTCCGCAACCCCTGCATATCGGACCGCTCTCGGCGCAGGTGAACGAAATCCGCCGGCGTTTCGCTGGTGGAATCCATCCCGGCGACGCCTTCATCGTCAATCACCCCTATCAGGCCTGCCAGAATCATGCGACCGACGTCACCGTGATCTCGCCGGTATTCGCCGGCGAAAAGCTGGCCGCCTTCATCGGCAACATCGCCCACAAGCCCGACCTTGGCGGGAAGATTCCGGGAACCAACAGCGGTGACGCGACCGACCTGTTCCAGGAGGGCTTGCTGATTCCCCCGCTGAAGATCCTCAAGCGCGGAGAGCGCAACGAGGATGTGGAGGCGCTCATCTGCGCGAATACGCGCACGCCCGAAGTCACCTGGGGCGACATCAAGGCGCAGGTCAACACCAACACATTCGGCCTGAGCAAATTCAGCGAGCTGTTCGGCAAGTACGGCGTGGAGAACGTGCTCGCGTGCTGGCAGAGGTGGATGGAACTCTGCGAGAGCGCGCTGCGAGCAGAGATTGCCAAGCTGCCGGGCGGATTCTACGGGCCGCAAACCGATTTCATCGATGATGACGGCGTCGATCTTGCCAAACCGCATCGCATCTCGGCCGCGCTCGAAGTCAAAGGCGACGTGCTGCATTTCATCCTCGACAGCGGCGAGCAGGCGCGTGGCCCCGTCAATCTGCGGCCGTGCGTGTCACGCAACTTCATCGAGTGCCTGGTGAAGATGATTTTCATCCCGCAGCTGCCGGTGAATGATGGCCTTTCACGGCCAGTGCGGGTGTCCTATCCTCCTGTGGGTTCGCTGCTTAATCCGCGTTTTCCCGCGCCGGTGAACATGTATGTGCGGGCGAGCCAGGTCATCACCTCGCTCATCCTGCGCGTCCTCGCGCAGGCGATGCCGGAGCGCGTGCCGGCGCCGGGGAGCGCCGCGGGCGGATCGCTCTCCAGTGCCGGCCGCGATCCGAAGTCGGGGCGCTGGTACTCCCAGTACGAGATCCTCAACGGCGGCACGGGTGCTCGCCCTGACGGCGACGGCGTGAGCGCCATGGACGAACTGGTCGTCAACGTGATGAATACGCCGGTTGAAGCCGTCGAAACCGAATTTCCGGTCCGCGTTGAAAGCTACGAGCTGGTAAGAGACTCCGCAGGCGCAGGCAAATTTCGCGGCGGACTTGGCGTGCGGCGGCAATGGCGCATTCTCGCGGATGAATCGATCGTCAACCTGCGCATGGACCGGTTCAAATTTTCCTCGCCCGGCATTTTTGGCGCGAAGCCCGCGCGCCCTTCAACGGCGGTGCTCAACCCAAGCCTCCCGACCGAGCGTTCACTGACGTCCAAAGTGGCAGGCTTGCGTCTGCAACGCGGTGACCTCCTGTCGGTCGAATTCGCCGGCGGTGGCGGCCGCGGCAACCCCTATGAGCGCGACGTGGTGCGGGTGCGCGAGGATGTCGCACGGGACTATGTTTCCGTCGCGTCGGCACAAGACGATTATGGCGTGGTGTTTACGCCCGATCTTGCGGTCGATGCCGAGGCGACCGCGCGCTTGCGCCGGCAAAAGCTCACTTGAATGAAATTGCGGGTCGGCATCGACGTCGGCGGCACGTTCACCGATGTCACCGTATACGACGAGCATGCCGGCAAGCTTGTCGCGATCCGCAAATATCTGTCCGATCCCGCGCAACCAGCAGCGGTGATGGAAACCGTCAGCAAGGATCTCGCCCGTGATTTCGGAAAACAATCGGTAGCGCTGCTCCTGCATGGCTCAACCGTTGCGCTCAACACTCTGCTGGAAGGCAAAGGCGCGCGGGTCGGCCTCCTGACCACACGGGGGTTTCGCGACGTCTACGAGATCGGCCGCCAATGGCGGGGGGAGGACGTCTTCAACCTCTTCGCTCCGGGCCCGAAGATGCTGCTCACGCGCGACCGGATATTCGAGGTTCGCGAGCGGCTCGATGCGAGCGGGCAAGTCGTCGAACCGCTAAAGGCCGATGATGTCGAAGGCGCGGTGCGCAACCTCCTCGCCGCCGGCGTGGAGGCGGTGGCGGTGTGCCTGCTGTTTGCCTATGCCAATCCGCGCCACGAGTTGGCGGCGGCCGACATCATTCGCGCGCTCGCACCCGATCTCCATGTGTCGCTCTCCCATGAGGTGAATCCCGAATGGCGCGAATATGAGCGCACCGCCGCGACCGTTGCCAATGCCTACATCGCGCCGCCGGTCGCGCGTCATCTGCACGGCCTCGAGCAATTGACGCTGCGCCATTTGCCGGCGGCGCGTACCCTGATGATGAAATCGGATGGTGGCGTCGCGAGCGTGCGCATGCTGGCGCGCACGCCGGTCAAGGCGGTCATGTCGGGCCCGGTCGCCGGCGTCATTGCTGCCCGCGATATCGGCGATGTGAAGGGGATCGATAAGCTCATCAGCTTCGACGCGGGCGGCACCAGCTCGGACATGGCTGTGCTGCCCGGCGCCCCGCTGCACAAATCCGAAATCACGGTTGCGCGGCATCCCTTGCGAACCCATGCGATCGATATCGCGACCATCGGCGCGGGCGGCGGCAGCATCGCGTCGGTGGAGCTGGGCGGTGTGCTCAAGGTCGGACCGCGCAGCGCAGGCGCCGATCCCGGTCCGGCCTGCTATGGCCGCGGCGGGACACAGCCCACGCTCACCGACGCGCTCGTGCTGCTCGGCCATCTCAATCCCGCGGCGCTGCTCGACGGCGCGATGCCGATCGCAAGCGAGCAGGCTCGGGCAGCCGTGCTATCCCGCATCTCAGAGCCGCTCGGCATGTCGGCGATCGAGGCGGCCTGGGGCATTCTGCGCGTGCTCACAACCAACGTCATGGTGGCGATGCGCACAATCACGGTCGAGCGCGGCTATGATCCGCGCGACTTCACGCTGGTGCCGTTCGGTGGAATGGGACCTGCGATTGCAGGTCGCATTGCCGCCGAGACCGGGATCGCCCGGATACTCATCCCGCGCGACCCCGGCACTTTCAGCGCCTATGGCCTCTTGGTCACCGACGTGCGGCACGAGCGAAGCCTCACGCGCGTGACCGCAATGAATGAAACGAGCGTTGCCAAGCTCGAGGCGGTGTTCGCCGAGTTGGAAGCAAAAGCATTGCAGGAACTCGTCGAGGAACGCTTTGCGCCCGAGCGCCTGATCACGCGGCGTCAAGCCGCAATGCGCTATCGCGGGCAGTCTTATGAAGTGAGCGTCGACCTCGCAACCCTTGCGCAAGCGGCGCATATCGAGGATCTGATCGCGCGCTTCCACGCCGCGCATCAGCGGCGATATGGCCATATGGCCCAAGCGGAAGCGGTCGAGATCGTGAATTTCCAGGTCACTGCGATCGGAACGATGCCAAGGCCGCGACGCCAAAAGCTCGCTCGTGTTGGCGACGCACAGGTAAACCCGCGCGCGAAAAGACGAGCTTATTTCAGCGGCACGGACTCCTCCGAGGTGCCGGTATGGCGGCGCGAAGATTTGCTTTCGGGCATGCGCATGCAAGGCCCTGCCATCATCGAGGAAAAGACCTCAACGATCGTGCTTTATCCCGGCCAAACGGCCGAGGTGGACGAATATCTCAACATCGAGGTCAGCGCGTAGGGTGGCGCAAAGGCGCGCGCAAGATGATTTGCATAGAGTGGATAGAAGCTCGACCGCGCGCAACGCAGTCAAGCTTGTGCAGACTGCGTAAACTTGTCTGCGATGCGCGCCTTTGCCCACCCCGCCTCGACTTCTCGCGACAGGTGAGCACGAGCTCCGCTCCCGCGTCATGGAAAGCCTGGGCGCAGCCCGCCGCAATCGAGCGCTCATTAGCAGCGAAGGCTTCAGCGGCCAATCGCCCTCGGCGGCATGCAGATCGGTGTGGCAGACGCCGCTCGCAACAACCTTGATCAGGACCTCGCCCGGCCCCGGCGTTGGAATGGGAATTTCCTCGATGCTCAAAGGCTTCCCGAAAGCCTGCACCACGCCGGCTCTCATCATTTTCGCCACAAGAACACCTCTTGTTTTAGTAGCTGAATACGCCTCGGCCCGACTTGCGACCAAGATGGCCGGCAGCCACCAGTTCCTTCAGCAGCGGACATGGCCGGTATTTCGAATCGGCGAACTCGTCATGGAGAATCTGCATCACCGACAGCAGCACATCGAGCCCGATCATGTCGGCGAGCGCCAACGGACCGACCGGATGATTGCAACCGAGCTTCATTCCCTTGTCGATGTCCTCAGCGCTGGCATACCCTTCGGCAAGCACGAAGAAGGCTTCATTGATCATTGGCAACAGAATGCGATTGATGACGAACCCCGGCGCGCTTTTGACGCTGATGGGCGACTTGCGCCGCGAGCGCCGCGGCCGCTTCATGGGTCGCATCACTCGTTTCCAGCCCACGCACTATCTCGACCAGCGACATGACAGGCACGGGGTTGAAGAAATGCAGGCCCACGAATCGCTCCGGATGCGACATCGAGGACGCAAGCTTGGTTATGGACACAGATGAGGTGTTGGAGGCAACAATGGAATCTGCGCTGACCAGCGCATCCACTTGCTTGAAAATCCTTGTCTTGAGGTCGTAATCCTCCGTCGCGGCTTCGATAATGACGTCTGCCGGCTTAAGGGCGTCGTATGCTGTCGTGCCTTTGATCCGGCGAACCGCAGTCTCCTTTTCAGCAGCGGTCATCTTGCCCCTAGTGACTACCCGGAGAAGACGGCTCTCGACAGTGTCAATGCCCGTTTTTACAGCCTTCTCGTTCACGTCGAGCAGAATCACATTAATACCGTTCGTTGCCGCAACCTGGGCAATCCCACTGCCCATGACACCGGCCCCGATAACCCCAATTGTGCTTACCGACATCGACGTACACTCCTATTGCGGATGGCTGCAGGGGCGGGTTTTCAACTCGCCGCTACCATGAGTGCGCTAGAGAGCAGGATAGCGGTCATCGCCGCTCGGCTCGCATACTGAAGTGTGCATGATACGAAGGCTTGGAGCGCATCGGTTGATTTAGATCAATGCTTGTGGATGTGTGCCGCGGCCGAAGTAGCGAGATGCATCTCACGCCAGAACAGCCGTGAGCACAGCGAGCACTACAAAGTGGTAGGCCGCACCGGCTGTCAGCGCGATCACAAGCGAAAAGATAGTCAGATCATTGTCCATAGCTTGACCTCCGATGCTGAGCACAATGAACTCATTCTGCGCAAATAGCTCAATTGCCCGGAAGGCCAAGACTCTCATTCATTCGTTTTGTGGCTTAATACGCAGTGCTACTGCTGTAATACTTTGGCTTATGCTTCTCGCGCAGACAAATCGAACGACCATGGAGCTACTCAGGGTGAACCTTCGGCCTCGGGGAGGCGCAAGACATCAAAATGTGCTTAGATTGGCTCGACTCAGCTGATGTAATGCGGGAGTTGAGAAATCATGATCGGTTGCGTTGATCGCCGCCGTTCTCGCTTGGGCCGCGTTGGCACCATCGTTCTGGCGATGGCGACGGGACTGACGCTTGTCGGTCCAGCATGCGCGCAATCCGGCGAGCCGATCAAAATCGGCTACAGCATGTCGCTCACCGGAGGTCTCGCGCCGAATGGCAGGTCAGCGCTGCTTGCGCAGCGCATCTGGGAAGTGGAGACAAACGCAAAAGGAGGAATGCTCGGCCGACCCGTGAAGCTCATCTATTATGATGACAAGAGCTCGCCGAGCGAAATTCCATCGATCTATACCAAGCTCCTAGACATCGATAAGGTCGATCTGATTATTGGAGCATATGGTACGGCGCTGACCGCGCCGGCAATGCCGATTGTCATCCAAAGAAAGAAGACATTCATAGGATTGCTGGGACTCGCGGTGAACTCCCAGTTCAATTACCCGAATTACTTTGTCATGGGCCCATATGGGCCGGACGCGAAGCCCGCCTTCACTGAAGGTTTTTTTGATGCGGCCCTGCTCCAGAATCCGAAACCGCAGACCGTGGCCATTGTCGCGGCCGACCAGGAGTTCTCACGCAATGCGGCCGAGGGCGCGAGAGAGAATCTGCAGCGGAGCGGATTGAAGCTCGTCTATGAAAGGGCCTATCCGCCGGCGACGCTCGATTTTGCGCCCATTGTGCGCGCGATCGCCGCGGCCAGCCCTGACCTCGTAGTCGTCTGCTCATACCCGCCCGACTCGGTCGGCATGGTGCGTGCGGTTAACGAGCTTCGGTTCAAACCCAAAGCGATCGGCGGCGCCATGATTGGGCTGCAGTCCACACCCGTTAAGGCACAGCTTGGACCGCTGCTCAACGGCTTCATCAACTATGAGTTCTGGCTGCCGGTGCCGAAGATGCAATTTCCCGGCGTGGCCGATCTCATTTCGCGTTACCAGGCGAGGGCGGCGGCAGAAGGTGTCGATCCCTTGGGATACTACATGCCGCCTTGGGCCTACGCTCAGCTTCAGGTCCTGCAACGGGCGGTGGAGGCGACGAAATCGCTCGATGATGCCAAACTCGGAGATTACATCCGCACGCACCGGTTCGCGACGGTGGTGGGAGACGTCGAGTTCGGCCCACAAGGCGAATGGGTAAACTCACGCGTTCTCCAGGTGCAGTATCAGAACATAAAGGCACACGACCTTGCTCAGTTCAAGGACATGTCCACTCAGGTCGTGGTTGCGCCTGCGGAATACGCATCTGGAGAAGTCATATACCCTTACGAAAGGGCAAAGTAGCTTACACATGGAGATTACGCAAAAGCGGAGACCCCGATTACAGGCCGCTGCCGCCCAGTTCCTCTTGGGTATCGCCGGCCTGGCATTGATCACCTTCGTGTGCTTTCAGCTCGGCCTCGGCCTTGCGAGGACCGGCTTTGCTTATGTCATTCTGGTGGCGCTGGCATCGCTGCTGGGCAGCTTTAGCGCATCGGTCGTTCTATCGATCCTGGCCGCAGCCTGCCTGAACTACTTCTTCGCGCCGCCATTGTTCGAGCTCCGTGTTGATGCTCCAGACGATATTCTGAGCATCGCGGTGTTCTTGACGACGTCCCTGGTTGTGACTGCGGTCATGACGAAGCGCAAGCGCGTGGAGGCAGACTTAGCCGAGAACAGGGCCAGGTTGGAAGAGGCGCAGCGCCTCGCGCATGTTGGTTGGTGGGAACGTGACCTGATTACCGGTCAGGTAACTGTTTCGGATGAGGTTTGCCGGATCTTGGGGATGCGGCCGGTTGTCCGCTGGCTGAACTTGATTCACGCCGAGGACCGGTCGAGAGCAGCCGAAGCCGCTGAGGCGGCGATACGCCCGGGCGGTCCCCGCTACGAGGTGGAATATAGGGTGGTGCGTCCTGACGGCACTCTGCGAGTGGTCCACAGCCAGGCCGATGTTACCTGGGACAGCTCGGGTCGGCCTTTGCGCCAGTTTGGCTTTCTGCAAGACATCACGGAGCTGAGAGAGGCGGAGCAGGAGCTGCGCGCGAGCGAGGCGCGCTTCCGCACCTTCGTGGATCACGCGACTGACGCCTTCTTTCTGCTTGACGATGATTCGACCGTTCTCGATGTCAATCGCGAGGCCTGCGATGGCCTGGGTTACCGCAGGGAAGAACTGATCGGCAAACATCGAAGCGATTTCGACGCCGGTCTCGACGATGCGTCCATCCAGCGCCTGAAGCAGCGCATCGTTGCTGGGGAAGCGGTCACTTTCGAGAGTCGTCATAGGCGCAAAGATGGCACCTCCTTTCCCGTGGAGGTCCGCGTTGGCCAATTTGAGCAAGACGGCCGTCGGTTTTTGTGCGTGGCGCGCGACATCACCGAGCGCAAGCGGGCAGAGGATGAGCTGCGGGAGAGCGAGGAGCGCTTTCGCAGCTTTGTCGATCACGCGACGGATGGTTTCTTCCTATTCGATGAGCAGCAGGCCATTCTCGACGTCAACCAGCAAGCGTGTGAAAGCTTGGGTTACAGCCGCGAAGAGATGATCGGAATGCATCCGCACGACTTCGATGCCTGCCTGGACGAGGCATCGATCGCGCGGATCGGAGAGCGAGTAACGACCGGGGACACGGTAACCTTCGGGACTCTTCATCGGCGCAAGGATGGGACGGTGTTCCCGGTCGAGGTTCGGGCTCGCCAGTTCCAGCAGGGAGGACATCGGTTCCGCCTATCGCTGGCGCGCGACATCACCGAACGAAAGCGCGCGGAAGAGGTGTTACGCGAGAGTGAAGCCAAGTTGCAGAAGGCGCAACGGATCGCGCATTTTGGCTGGTGGGAGCGGGACTTCACCACCAAGCACGTGTCTCTTTCGGACGAGGTCTGCAGAATCTTTGGGCTGCAGCCTGTTGAATTGCCTGAATGGCATGCGCGCTGGCTGGAACTGATTCACCCCGAAGACCGGCCGAAAGCAGCCGATGCTGCTGCGGCTGCCCTGCTTCCCGGCGGTCCGCGCTATGACGTCGAATACCGGGTAGTCCGCCCGGACGGCACCGAGCGAATTGTTCACAGCCAGGGCGACGTGACATGGGACGAATCGGGGCGGCCTGTGCGCCAGTTCGGCGTCCTCCAGGACATCACGGAGCTGAGGCAGGCGGAGAAAGGGCTGCGCACGAGCGAGGAAGCTCTGCGCCGAAGTGAAGCCTATCTGGCCGAAGCACAGCGGCTGAGTCACACCGGCACCTTCGCCTTCAACGCGACCGCGCCTGTTTATTGGTCAGACGAAAGTTACCGGATATGGGGACTTGATCCGCGGCAGGGGCTCCCGAGCCGGGAGACTGTGCTGCAACACATCCATCCAGATGATCGCCAGAGAGTGACTGCAGAGATCGACGACGCCTTGGATCAGCAAAGAGGCTTCGCACTCGAGTTCAGAATCATTCTTCCCGATGGAACGGTCAAATATATCGAGTCGACTGGTCATCCGTTGTTCTCCACGGGTGGAGAGCTTGTCGAGATGGTCGCGACGCATGTCGATGTGACCGAGCGCAAACGCGCGCAAGCGGAGCACGAGAGACTTCGCCAGCTGGAGTCGGAGCTCGCGCATGTGAATCGCATGAGCATGATGGGAGAGTTGGCAGCCTCGCTGGCTCACGAAATTCTGCATCCCATCGCCACCGCGCGCAACAACGCTCGTGCTGGCATGCGCTTTCTGGACAGGAGCCCGCCGGATTTGGGCGAAGTCAAGGAAGCGCTCGCCTGTGTCGTCAGGGATGCCGACCGTGCCAAGGACATCGTTGGCCGCATTCGTGATCACATCAAGAAGGCGCCTCCGCACAGGGAGCTTTTTGACCTCAATGAGGCGGTCCACGAGGTGATTGACATGGCGCGAAGCGCAATCGACAAAAACAGAGTCGCGGTTCGCACCCGCCTTATGGATGGGTTGATTCCCGTTCAGGGGGATCGTGTTCAACTTCAACAAGTCGTCATGAACTTGATTCTGAACGCGGTCGAAGCAATGAGCTCCGTTGAGGATGGAGAGCGGGAGTTGTCGATTAGCACCAAGCAAGCCCAGACGAGCGATATTCTAGTCACAGTGCAAGATTCAGGGCCAGGAATTGATCCAGAGCATCTTGAGCAGGTTTTTGCGCCCTTCTACACCACAAAGGCCACCGGAATGGGGATGGGACTCTCGATCTGCGGGTCGATCATCGCCGCTCATGGTGGTCGGTTGTGGGCAGAGCCCAATCGACCTCGGGGCGCAATATTTCAGTTCGTTGTGCCGGCGGGGCTGGAAGAGTCATGAGTTCTTCTCTTCACACCGGTTCCCGGATTCGAGAGCCGAACGCAGGCAGCGTTCCAGATGCTCATCATCCACCGGCTTGGAGAGGTAACAAACGACGCCGTTCTTCAGGGCGCGGTTGCGGACCGTCTCATCCGGGTACGCGGTAACGAGGATCGTCGGAATCGCGTAGCCCGCATCGAGGAGCTGGCTGTGGAGCTCAACTCCGGTCATTCCAGGCATTTGGACGTCGGTAACCAGGCAGGCGGTCTCATGAACAAGAGGCGATGCCAGGAAATCGGCTGCCGAGGGAAACGCTTCGACCGTGTAGCCCAGCGACCTTACGAGTTTTCTCATGGATTCTCGAAAGGGCGAATCATCCTCGACGATCGAGATCAATGTACGTTTCGCCATCGCGGCTTCAACTTGTTTGGCCCCACCATACCGGCGCTCTCCAGGCCATCGCGCCTGCATGCAACTTGGTAATGTCGGCGGAGCTTCGCGACAAAGCAATGCCGGCGCCCATAAGCGATGGTTTAGGCGTTTGGCTATTCGCTTAGATTTGGGTACTGTTGACGTGGGCGAATTGTGAATAGAATACGCGCCGTTCTGGCGGGAAGATGACGCTTCCTTTAGAGCAGGATCCGGGGATGCGTGACGCGAACCCCAGCGTTGTGATCATCGATGACGATCCCGAGTTTCGCGACTCGGTTGGGCGTCTGTTGCGGTCGGTCGGCTTGGACACTCAGCAATTTTCGTCTGTTGCTGATTTTTTCAAGGCCGATCCTTCGGACGGCCCGACTTGCCTGGTGCTCGACGTGAGAATGCCGGGGCGAAGCGGTCTTGAGCTTCAGCGCGACCTGGCCGCGGCAAACAGGCAGGTGCCGATCATCTTCATCACAGCGCACGCCGACATCCCGATGACCGTGCAAGCGATGAAGGGCGGTGCGATAGAGTTCCTCACCAAACCGTTCCGTGATCAGGAGCTTCTCGACGCGGTCGAGGCCGGCCTCGCTCGCGATCGTGCCCGTCGGGAGAGCGATAGGGCCCTGGATGCGCTCAGGGAACGTTTCGAGACGCTCAGCTCCCGCGAGCGCGAGATCATGATCCAGGTGACGGCCGGTCGCCTCAACAAACAGATTGCCAGTGATATCGGCATCGCCGAATCGACGGTGAAGGTGCATCGCACCAATCTGATGCGAAAGATGAAGGCCCGTTCGCTTCCCGAGCTCAGCCGGATGGCCGATATCCTCAAGCTGGCACCGGAAAAGCGATCACGTTCCTGAGCGGCCTATCGTTTGCCCTTAACCTGTTCAGCTCCCGCTGATGGATGATGTAGCTGCGCTTAAGCGGCTCCCGCAGCCTCACTTCTAAGCGCTAGCTTAGCGCCGCCAACCAAAAACGAATTCCGCACGACTAACGCGCAATAGACTGCGGCGCCCCAAGTCACGATGTTCGGGCCACGCGACGCAGGCCAAGCAATGCCGAAGCCCTGCACGTCATTAGTCCCGGAGCATCCCTCATGCGGTCTTGGAGCCTTCTTCTCACTCTTGTGTTGACTCTTGCCGCCTGCAAGCCCGAGAGCGCGGCCGTAGAAGTTCGGCCGGTCCGCGCGGTTGTAGTCGATCCAAAATCCATCCCCGACAACCGCCAGGCTGTAGGCGAGGTGAAGCCGCGCTACGAGAGCGATCTGTCATTCCGGGTCACTGGCAAGCTCGTCGCCCGCCGGGTCGATGTCGGTGCAGTGGTGAAGAAAGGCGACATTCTGGCGAGTCTTGATGTCGTGGACTTCCAGAACCGCCTGCGTTCGGCGGAAGCGGACGTTGCCGCCGCAGAGGCCGCACTTGTGGAGACACAGAGCACGGAAACCCGCCTCGGCAAACTCTTGAAGAACGGCTGGACCCCACAGGCGAGCTATGACACCGCCCTGCACAATCTCCAGACCGCCGAAGCCAAGCTCGCTGCCGCCAAGGCTAATCTTGCCCTGGTACGCGACCAGCTCAACTATACTGAGCTCAAAGCTGATTTCGATGGCGTCATCACCTCCGTAGGCGCCGAAGCGGGTCAAAATGTCAGCGCCGGCCAGATGGTAGTGAAGCTCGCCCGGCTAACTGACAAGGACGGCGTATTCAATATCGCGGAGACCGCGCTCCTCGATCACCGCACCGAGGGCGCAGAGGTCATCGTTTGGCCGCTGTCCAACCCGCAGCTGACGATCGAAGGGGTGGTACGGGAGATCTCTCCGATCGCCGACTCGACGACCCGCACCTACACCGTGAAGGTGACGCTTAAGAACCCGCCGCGGTCGATCCTCTTCGGGATGAGTATCGGCAGCCGCTGGAAGAGCAACCCCGCCCTGGTCGTCACGCTGCCCCTTTCCGCTCTCTTTGAAAAAAATGGCGCGCCGGCTGTGTGGGTGTTCGACCGGAAATCGGGAAGCGCCACGCTGAAAGCGGTAACAGTCGCGCGCTACGACGCCGACACTGTTGTCATCGCCAGCGGGCTTGCCAAGGGCGACATCGTGGTCACCGCCGGCATCAACACCCTGCGCGAAGGTGAGAAAGTACGCCTTGCTGACGCAGCTCCAACCGGGAGCACCGAAAAATGAAGAATTTCAACCTCTCCCGGTGGGCGATCGACCACAAGAGCCTCGTCTTCTACTTCATGCTCGTGATCGCGCTGGCCGGCCTGCTGGACTATTTCAAACTTGGCCGCGAGGAAGACCCGCCCTTCACCATCAAGACCATGGTCGTTAAGACGCTTTGGCCCGGCGCCACCACGCTCGAGGTCGTAAAGCAGGTCACCGATCGTATTGAGAAGAAGCTCGAGGAACTGCCGAATCTCGACTATCTGAAGAGCTACACCAAGCCCGGCGAGTCCGTGGTCTTCGTGTATCTAAAGGATTCTACGCGTGCATCGGAGATACCCGATCTCTGGTATCACGCGCGCAAAAAAATCGGCGACATCAAGCAGACCCTGCCAGAGGGGATACAGGGGCCGTTTTTCAACGACGAGTTCGGCGACACCTACTCGCTGATTTTCGCGCTCACTTCGGATGGTTTTGGAAAACGCGAGCTGCGCGATTATGCCGAGCAAGTACGCGCCGAGCTGCTCGGCGTGCCTGACGTTGTGAAGATCGACCTCCTCGGCGCCCAGGACGAGAAAATCTATCTGGAGTTCTCCACGCAGCAGCTCGCCACCATGGGGCTCGACGTTTCCCAGCTGATCCAGACTCTGCAGCAGCAGAACGCAATTCAGCCCAGCGGGACAGTGAACGCAGATGTCGAAAAGATCGCGATCCGTGTGTCCGGCCAGTTCACCTCGGAGGAGAGCCTCAAGGCCGTGAACTTCCGCGTCAATGGCCGGTTCTTCCGGCTAAGTGACATCGCCAAGGTGCGCCGCGACTACGTCGACCCGCAGCAACCGATGTTTCGATACAACGGCATTCCTGCCATCGGGCTCGCCATCTCAATGAAGAAGAGCGCCGACGTTCTGGCATTCGGCGAACACATGAAAGAACGCCTCGCCAGGGCGACCGCGGATCTCCCGGTGGGGATCGAATCCCACCTCGTGGCCGACCAGCCGCAGGTCGTCGAGGAGGCCGTGGGCGAGTTCATCAAAACGCTGATCGAGGCCATCGTCATCGTGCTGGCGGTGAGCTTTCTATCGCTCGGCTGGCGCCCAGGCATCGTGGTTGCGATTGCGATTCCGCTCGTTCTTGCTGTCACCTTCGTGGTCATGAAAATAACCGGTGTCAGCCTGCAGCGCATCTCGCTCGGCGCGCTCATCATCGGCCTCGGGCTTCTCGTCGACGATGCCATGATCACGGTGGAGAGCATGGTCTCCGAGCTCGAGCAGGGCGCCGACAAAGTCACCGCTGCCACTTTCGCCTACACCCACACGGCCTTTCCGATGCTGACCGGCACGCTCGTGACCATTGCGGGCTTCGTTCCGGTGGGCTTCGCGGCGAGCAGCGCCGGCGAGTATTGCTTCACGCTGTTCGTGGTCGTCGCGATCGCGCTTACTGCCTCATGGTTCGTTGCCGTTATCTTTACGCCGCTGACCGGCATCTTCATCCTTGCTCACGGGGTAAAGGGCCACAGCCACGAGCCCTCGCGTTTCGCGCGCGCTTTTCACAGATTGCTCGATGGGATATTGCGCAGAAAGTATGCCGTAATCGGCGCGACGGTTGGGCTGTTCCTCGCTGCCCTGGTCGGCATGCAGTTCGTCCAGCAGCAATTCTTCCCCAACTCGGACCGCCCCGAGCTGCTCGTCGATCTCACGCTGCCACAAGGCTCGTCGATCAATGCGACGCGCAAGGTCGTCGACGACTTCGAAAAAATCCTGAACGCCGACGCCGACATTGAACACTGGTCGTTTTATGTCGGCAGCGGCGCTATTCGCTTCTACCTGCCGCTTGACCAGCAGCTCACCAATGACTTCTTCGCACAAGCCGTGGTCGTCACCAAGGGGTTCAAGATTCGGCCCGCAGTGCAGAAGCGCCTCCTCGCGGCGTTGCAACGGCCGGAGTTCGAGGAGGTGATGTCCCGTATAAGCCCCCTCGAGCTCGGACCGCCGGTCGGCTGGCCGCTGAAGTTCCGTGTCAGCGGTCCGGATCCTGAAAAGGTCCGCGAATACGCCCAGAGCTTCGCCTCCTTGCTTGGCAACACGCCGAGCGCAAAGAACATCAACTTCGACTGGAACGAACCGTCCAAGGTGGTTCGCGTAGAGGTCGATCAGGACCGTGCGCGCGCCCTCGGCATCAGCTCGCAAGCTTTGAGCCAGACCATTAATGCCGTGCTGTC
>Ga0209526_10000998_pt1 | contig 18663 bp, 13 predicted proteins | sample JacPinW_OM2H0_M1_FD_188566 | JGI IMG/M metagenome (GOLD analysis project Ga0209526, IMG submission 188566) | Forest soil microbial communities from Algoma, Ontario, Canada - Jack Pine, Ontario site 1_JW_OM2H0_M1 (SPAdes) (version 2) | ecosystem: Environmental > Terrestrial > Soil > Boreal... | reverse complement strand
CCCGCCAGTCCGGCGGCGTGTAAGTAGCGGTTTTTGCTGGTGGTGTTGAGCTCATGCGTTCCGTTTTCTCGGCTTCAGACATCCCGCGTCCCGAAATCTTCATCGTGCCGCCGCATTATCGCACAGCGAAGCTTCCTTCGCCGCCCGCAAGCGCTGGGAAGGGCAACGACGCGCCACAGCAGAGAAAGAGTGGGCCAGGGCAAGAAAAAGGCCTAAAGAGAAAGGAGGCGTCGCGGCCTCTCTTGGGCGCTGCACCATGCGGGATGCCACAGATTTATCCCTTGACCCTCGGCGGAGAGGTTCTGCTACTCTCAAAGCCCTGTTCCCACCCTGCGAGAACCGCCCTTCCTCGCGCGGAAGGCAAATATGGCCTCTCCAGAACGCCGCCAATTGGCTCGCTACAATGTTCGCACGCCCTTGCGTTTTCGCGCGATCAACTTGGCGGCCGACAAAAGCGAGCATTTCACCGAGGCGCTGAACGTTTCGCGTGGCGGATTCTTCTTTGCCTCTTCAGCGCCGTTGCAAGTCGGCATGCCCATCGAGGCCACGCTCCGCATGCCTGTCGAAGTCACCGGCAGCAGGCCGGAAGAAATCCGCTGCAACGCTCGCGTCGTGCACGTGCGCAACGAACCCTACGGGGACGGCCGGATCGGCTTCGGCGCCGAAATCGAAAGATTCCACACCAGCACGTCTTCAGAACGGTGGATCACCTGAAGAGTGTTGCGTTTTTTACCATAGCGGTAGGCCTAAGGTAGTCGGACGGCTAAGGTTTTGCCGCGGGCACGACGACCGTGGTTTTTGCACTGCCGACGTTTTCAAATCGATCGTACACGCGCACCGCGATGGTGTGCTCGCCCGTGGAAACCGCGATGGAGAGCGGGAATTCGTAACGCTCTTCGGGCGCGTCGCTGATGTTTCCAACTGGCGCGACGAGAATCCAGTCTCCGCCATCGACGCTGTATTGCGCGCGCTCGATACTGCTCGTCGTGTCGCGTGCCGCGAACTTGACCAGGAGGGTCGGAAAAGCTGGATTCGTTCCATTGCGCGCCGAGACGTTGGCTGCCCGGAGTCCTTCGATCACCGGCGGCGTGTTGTCCACGATGAAGCGCTCGCTCTCCCGCGCAGTGGTCAGGGCGGCGTCGGGGGGATTGGACGGAGCGTCGCTGGCCACAATCCTCAAGTAGTACGGACCGTCGGGGAGGGCGGTGCTGTCCCAGGAATAAAATTTCTGGTCGAGCTTGTCTTTCAGAAGTTTCCACTGCGTTTCGTTTTCTCCGCGATAGTAAACCGCGAAGCGCAGCTCGTCATCATTTTCGTCGTGGGCACTCCACAGCACCGATTGGTAGCCCTTCTGGACGAAACCCTGGGGTGGCTGTTCGAATCTGGCCGCAGGACCACTCTGCGTAATCAGCAACCCGTTCGGATTCGCCGCCTGAGCCATGCGCAGGTTCACGTTCGGTTGTTGCCCGGACGGAGCGACGGTGTTCCCCTGCGCGCGGACGCCAGGGTCTTGCAAGGCGATGGCGTCGATCACCGGGGCTACGTTGCGCGGAAAATACGCCAGATTGACCCAGTCGATGCCGTCACCGGGGCGGCCGTCGTGAATGACGGCCCTCCACTGCACGAAGCGGGCAGCCGGGGATTCCGCGCGGGTGCCGGGTCTCGAATACGGTCCGAACCAGCGCGACCATTCTTTACCAGGGTCTTCAGTGTTGCCGGAGCGCACGAAAAATTCCAAGCGCGGTTCGCTCAAAGAGGCGACGGATTTTGCGGGCCCTGCGGGCGGTGGGCTCCACCAGTCCAGCCGGCCCCACTGTGAAAAAAGCTGCGCGTCAAACGAGCGAGATTCGTAGGTGCCTTCCGGCTCGTATTCCGGGCCGACGGAAAACACTTTTCCAGGATTTGCGGTACACAGGAAGATCTTGCCGTTGGCATTGCGCGCAATGCCGGTGATTTGCGCGGAGCCAGCCTTGGCGAGCTGCGCGAAAACGCCGCGGCCATCGATGGCCAGGAGAGCGCCGTTGTTGCCAGTGCCGGCCAGAAGTCGACCGTCGGAATTGAGAGCGAGAGCGTAAACAACCTCATCGCGAGAATTCCAAAGCTCTTCGGGAGCGCCTTCGGTAGAAACCCGGTAGATGCTGCTGGAAAGGAGAGGCGGAAAAGGAATAAAGGGAGAGGGACCCTGTTGCGGATTGCCGCCTGCTACGCCGCCCCCGGTGATCGTGGCGGTTCCTTGCGGGGTGGTGATGATGGTTGTTCCCGGCTGTCCCGCAGCGCGCTGTTTTTCGCCAATGGCGGAGACGTAAATGTTGCCGTCGGACGCGACGGCGAGCGAGGTGACTTCGCGCTTGGAGGTTTCGTAGAGAACGAAACCTTCGGCCGAGGCAGCGTCTTGTTCTTTACGCGCGTTTTTGCTGTCGCTTTTGGAGCCAGAACGAGTTACGCGAATAACGCGGCCGCTGGGTTCCGTGCCGGCAAGAAGATTTCCGTGCGTATCGAAATTGAGGACACGAATGTGGGCTTCGTCACTGTTGTAGAAGAGCTCGCTTTTACCGTCCGGTGAGACGGCAAATATCTGCCCTTTGTCTCCTGTAGCGACGTAAAGAGTGCCGTCGGAGCCGAAGGCGAGATCCCAAATGTATTTTGTCTTGGGATCGAAGAACACGGATTTTTCGCCGGAAGTGGAGACGCGATAGACCTTTCCGTCGGGAGAGGTAGCGACGTAGAGCGTGCCTTTGGCGTCGAAAGCGATGGATTGCACGGCAAGATCGGTGGACTCGAAAAAGGTCGCGGGCTTGCCATTGGCGTCGAAGCGAAACACTTTTGCGGGAGAGCCGCCCGCAGCGTAGAGCGTGCCCTTAGGATCGACACGCAAAGACCATAGGTAGGAAGCGTCGGCATCGGCGAGCAAAGTGAACTTTGGCGAGAGCTCGAGGCGGCCGTCGCTGCGGACGGCGACACCGTGCGAGGTGCCCTTGAGAAATTCTTCGTAGGTGGATTGACGCCAGTTGCGGGTGTGCTCGGCGAAACAGGGGGAAGGGATGGCAAGGAGGCCAAGGCAGAGCAAGAAAAGTCGCGAGCGGCGAGCGGCGAGTGGCGAGCCAAGAGACAAAGAAGGATGGAGGTCGCGGGATGTAGGCATTTAGGGGGTCACCGGATTTGGAGATTGAGAGAGATTACGCCAGTAACGGGACCGCCGAGCGCGACGGAGGATTCGCTCGCCAGGGATTCGCGCAGCACCTGGACACTACCAGGGGCGGGGCGGCCGTCGATGACATTGATCTCGGATAGCGGGACATTGGGAAGCTCTTTATCGTCCCAGAGAATTGTCGGCGACGGCACGAATAGACCGACGTAGAGGCGGTCATTGCGGCGTTCGCGGTTAAGAACGGCGATGAGCTGATCGAGGCCCGCGGGACTGCCACCGCCAGCGAAGGCGAAGCCGCGCGAGGCGCGGTTGAGCAAGTCGCCATCGGTGACCAGAACGCGAAGAGCGGTGCCGCGGGCAATCTGATCGGGAATGCGCACAGCAGTTTCTTCGATGCGCGCGGCGCCCCGATAGGGATGCAGCAAAACACGAACGCGGAGGGTCTCACCCGGTGCGGCTTCCCCTTTTTCGAGCCAAGCGCTATCGATGGTGAAGGACTGCCGGCCGGGAATACTCTCGACACGAAGCGCAATATGTTCGACCGCAGGCACTTCGTAAGAATTCACAAACAGCCGCATGAAAATATTCTGCACGCCCAGGGCAATGGGTAGACCGTCCGGGCTCAGCACATCACCGGGCGCGTAGGTGTTTTCGATCTGCACCGGAGCGTGACCCTGGAGGCGAATTTCTCCGGAGAGATGGAGAGTAGTGCCTTCGCCGTAGATGGCATTTTGCGTGAGACCGTTGAAGGTGGTGAGCGCCACCAGGAGGGGAGTGAGCTTGGGGTGATTGACGATTTCGAAGTGAAGCTTTTTCTCAGCCCCGCCATTCGCCACGGAAAGATCCAGGGGAATCATGGCGGGAGGAGCGCCCAGCTTTCCGGTTACCGCGGTGAGGTGGTCACCGGTGATGGTGCCGATAGAGCCGCCGACATTGACGATTTTTGTGGACGCCAAGCTGGAGGAGAGCGTGGTGACGACGCGGCTGCGCGCCATCGGAAGCTGCACGTCGCCGAGGCTCAGGAAAGGGTGGCCGCAGAGGTAGACGCGGTCGGCCTGAACGGCGGTGACGGTGCAGGCAGAGTTGATCGAAGCGTCGCCCTGAACGAGAACCATGCCGGCCATATCGCCGGGCAGGAGATGCGCATCTTCCGGGCGTGGCGCGGCGGTGCCGCCCTGGGCCGCGACGAAACCGTAATTCTGGATTTGCGGCGCGAACTGCTGCAAGGTCGCGGATTGAAAGCCGGAGAAAACGAGCGGTGTCGCGATGGGTTCGAGAGCGGAGCCGGAGGGAATACCGGTGCGCGATGCCGTTTCACTGGGTAGTGCGAACTGTTGAGCTGAGACAGACGGCGCGTTGTCTTGCGCAGGAGGACGGAGAACGTCCTCAATGGGGGTAACCCCCGCAATGGCTTCCTTCGTGAAGACGCCGAGTTTGAGGGACAGCGCGCCGGCAAGTTTGCCCTCGAGATAGACGGGGCTGCCGCTCATGCCCGCCACGACGCCGGTGTGCTCAACTTTGGGACCCTTGAGCTGGACAAGAATGATGGATTGGCGCGGGCCGAGGAAGTTCGGCATCACGCCGATGACTTCCAGGTCGAACTTTTCGATCTGATCGCCCGCGAAGATGGTGTAAGCGTAGCCCTGCATACCTGGTTGGACCTGGCTGACGGGAATGATTTCGGTGGATTGGGCGGCCAAGCGGGCGGTCAGGGCCGGACAGAAGGCCATGGCGAACGCGAGGATCGCCAAACAGAGGACTCGGGAGAGCCGACGAGCCGGTAACGGATGAGACCAGGGCGAGATCATGAAGCGCCCATGATACTTGGCGGGGTACGGGTAAGCAATCGAACGACCAGAGGCGCCCAGCTAGGCCAAGAAGGCTAGGCGTCCTAGAACTGGCCGAGAGGTTCCCGAAGCTGTCTTCTTGGCACCGGAAGCTCTTGTGGTATGACTGCGCGGTGACGGCGAGCTCTTACTGCATCGCTGCGTGCCACATGGCGCTCTTCCAATAGCCCTGCTTTTTTCTCTTCTCGTCCGACTTCCATTCTCGTCTGAAGGCACTCACAGGATCTGGCCGTGACGGAGGCGTGCGACGGTATGGTTCGTCGAGCGCGTGCGCCCGCTGACGGTCTAGCGGCTCTCGGCCGAGAGCAGCGGACGAAGCTGCCGGATGTCCTTTACGTTCTCTAGCCCAAGCAGTTTCTGGATGAGGTTTGCGCAGGTGGCTTCACCGAGGACAGGAGCGATCAGGTCGCGGCATTTTGCTACGACTTCGTCACGAGTCATGGGATTTTCTGCGGTGCCGCGTACCGCTTCGACACGCTCGGTGAGATGCGTGCCATCCGTGAGGGTGACCTCGACAATGGCTTCGCGGCGCGGTAGGCGCCGCTGGAGTTCCTCGTCGGGAACCAACTGAACTTTCGCGCGCTGGCGGAGGGCGGCGGGGTCTTGCATGCGCGGCTTGTCGTGCGCGGCCTGGAACGAGACGGTCTTATCGATGAGCATCACCGCCATCATGTGCTGCAGGCAGATGTCCGGCATTTCGCGATTGTTCACGGTTTTTGCTTCGAGCACGGCCATGCGCACGACCACCTGCTGGACCTGATCGGTATCGAAGGGATGACGCTTCTGGAGGATCTCCATGGCGTCGAGAGGCGCCTGGATGGGCGAGCCCACGGTCCATTTCTTGATGTTGGTGCGCGTGACTTCGTAGCGTTCGCCGAGCTGCTCGACAAGGCCGTCGGGATCGGCTTGAGGAACGTAGGCGAGAAGGAAATTGTCGGGACCAGTCAGGATGTCGGCGACCCCGGTCCAGCCGGATTGAACCAGCAAGGCCGCGGTGGTGCCGCTTCGCGCGGGCATTCCAGCGAAGACGAAAGATTTTTCGATGTGATCGGTATCGCGCTGCCAAGCCAAGATGCCAGAGCACTGTTGCGCGGAATAGTCGAGAAGCCAGCGCATCTGCTGGGCGTTGAGATTTGCGGCACATCCGGCGGCGGCGGCAGCCGAAAAAATTCCAGCGATGCTGTGCGTGCTCTTGTGAGCTTGGCGCTGCAACTCGACGGCCCCGAGAGTCATGGTGACGCGGGGTCCGATGTCGTAGCCGAGAGCGACGGCGCGCAGGAAGTGGTTTCCGGTGATGGCAAATTTTTCGCCGACGGCCAGAGCGGCGGGGACGGTGGCGCAACCAGGATGGGATTGGGACGGGGCGTGGGAATCGTCGGTCTCGTCGGAATGTGCGAGGACGCCGTTGGCCAGGGCTGCTTCGATGGGTCCGCAGAGGACATTCGATGCCGCGACGGTGGAGAATTTTTCGCCGCCGTAGGCGCGGGCGAATTCGATGGCGGCGTGACCGGGTGGCAACTGGGAACCGGAGATCATCGCGGCGATGGTGTCGAGGAGGTGTTCCTTTACCTTTGCGACGATGTCTTCCGGCAGCGCGCGATCGCGGGCCTCGCTCATGTACGTGCTGAGCTTAGCGGTGACCGGGCTGACGGATTCCGCGGCCATGACCAGGCTGCGGGGGAACGCTGCTGCCGCTATGCCGCAGCTCGCGCGTTGCAGCAAGCTGCGGCGGGTGATGGAGCGATTCGCGTAGCGCTCGATGAAGCTATTCTTCATGGTCGAGAGCCTTGCCGTCTGGGCCGACCTGTACTTCGGATTTCTTGCCGTTGGTGGTGACTTGGGCTTCATAGGCCACCAGCTTGTCGTGTTTTTTGATGGACTCCACTTTCAGAATCTTGCCTTGGCCGGCTTTTGCGGTGAGCCCGGCTTTGACTTCCGGGAGCAAAGTGTCGAGGGCGACTTCTTCTTCCACTTCGACGATTGCGCCGGTGGTATCGATGAGTATGTCCTTGCTGTGGCCGTTTACCTTCATTTCGGCTTCATAGAAGGTTTGACCGTTTTCTTTTTCTTGGGAGAAGCCGAGAATCGTGGCGCCGGAACTTTCGGCGGCCACGGTTTTTTCAACCGCAGGAGGTAAGTCCGAGCGCTTGATTTTCTTTTCTTGCGCCGAGGCTGCACCCGCGTAGACGAACATGGCAGCGGTGATGACGGCGATCTTTCGTTGCAGATTCATAGGTAGCTCCTTTGAGTGTATAGACCCTCGCTGCTAAGACCTTAGCAAAAGGAACCTAAACGCAGAATGAATGCGACCAACCGTTTGCGCCTCGTAGCGGAGGCTGCGTTTTGGTCCGTTGGAGACCATTGATTTGCCGGATTGGTTGTCGGATTCCGTAGAATTCCCCTTCGTGGCCGAGGCCAGGTACGCTACTGGATACGCTGGCCCGTCGTGGTGTCGAAGACGGAGTTGCGCAGGAATTGTTCCGCGGACCAGGGTGGCGCGTCACCTCCGAGATATTGATGAAACCATGCAAGGTGCGCGGTGTAGTACAACGCCATCTCGTACCAGCTCGGCCAGTGGCCAGCGTTGGAATAAATGATGAGCTTCGATGGAACATTCATTTTTTGCAGCGAGGTGAACATCTGAAGGGACTGGGTGTAGGGGACACGGTAGTCACGCTCGCCGGAGATGACCAGGCATGGCGTCTTGAAGTTTTTCACGTAGTACGAGGGAGAGAACTTTTCGTACTGATCGGAATTCCACGGCTGGCCTTTGAGGTCCCATTCAGGGAACCAGAGCTCCTCGGTCGCGCCGTAAAAGGAACGCAGGTCGAAGAGGCCCATCATGGAGGCGATGGCTTTGAAGCGGTTGGTGTGACCCTCGAACCAGTCCATCATGTAGCCGCCGTAGGACCAGCCCATAGCCCCGATGCGCTCGGGATCTACGTAGGGAAGCTTGATCAGCTCGTCGGTGACCTTCATCAGGTCTTCAAAAACCTTGCCGCCGTGATCTCCGGAAATTTCTGCGGTGAAATCCTGACCATAGCCGGTGGACCCATGCGGATTTGCGAAAGCGACGACGTAGCCGGCGCCAGGATAGACTTGCCAGTCGCCGCGAAAAGCATCCTGCCATTGCTCCTGTGGTCCGCCGTGCACGTTCAGAATCAGGGGATATTTTCTAGATGAGTCAAAGTTGTGCGGTTTGACGACAAAGACTTCGATCTTTGCGCCGGCGGCTCCGTTCACCCACATTCTTTCGGCCGGGCGGATGTCCACCTCATTCGCTACTTCGTCGTTGAAGTGCGAAATGCGTCGTGGTGGAGAGGCTTTACTCTCGGCCAAATCTGCCGCGAAGATCTCTACTGGCTCGCCCACGGAACGCCGCGCAAAGATCATGTGGTGATTGTCTGGGGAGAGTTCGAAGGCATCGATGGTCTTGTCCACCAGGATTTGTTGGATGGAACTGGAGTCTAGCGTTACGCGGAAAATGGGGTTGTCGCCTTCGACGGGCGCGCTGAAATAGAGAGATTTCGAGTCCGAGGCCCATTTGAAGTCGTCTACCCAATTCCGAAAGGACTCGGTGAGCACTCGCGATGTGCCCGTAGAGCGATCGTAAGCGGCCAGACGGAAGAGATCGGATTCATAGCCTGGCTGCGTTTGCGTTTGATAGCCGATGTACTTTCCGTCCGGCGAGTATCTGGGATGACCGTCGAAGGCGCGATTGGAAACGGTGATGTTGCGGGGTTGCTGGTTGCCAGAGAGCAGAACAATCCACACGTCACTGTTGGTGGACGAGGCCTGGTCGCGGTCATGGTTGGAGTCGAAGGCGAGCTCGGTGCTGTCTGGCGAGAAGTCATATCGCAAAGGTCCGCCGAGTTGGAATGGAGGAGAGTCGAAATCGCCGGGCGTCAGATCGCGCACTGCACCGGTGGAAACGTCGGTCAGAAGGATGTGCGTGCGCTTTCCGTCTTTCCATTGTGTCCAGTGGCGGTAAAGCAGCCCGCTCGCGAGGTGCGCGTGGAGCGGGCCTTGGCTCCAGCGCTGATCGATTTTCTTGTTGCAAGCATCGTCGGCGCCGCATTCGGGGTAGACGTCGCTCGAAAAGACGATCGATTTGCCGTCCGGCGACCACAGGGCGTCGGAAGCTCCCGTGGAGATGTTCGTGAGCTGGCGCGCCTCGCCGCCGCCCGCGGAGATGATGTAGAGGTTGTCGTCGCCATTACGCGAGCTGATAAAGGCGATCCACTTGCCGTCGGGCGAGAAGATCGGCGAGGATTCCCCTTTCTCGCCGAAAGTAAATTGGTGCGCGTTCTTGCCGTCGGCGTCCATCAGCCAAATGTGCTCGATGCGCTTTGCTTTTGCCAGGTCGTCCGTGCGCAGGGTGAAGAGAACGACTTTGCCGTCGGGAGACAGGTGCAAGTCTTCTATGCCGCGGACCCGGTAAAGGTCTTCGATGGTGAAGGCGCGTTTGGCGGCACGGCACGGCACGGCCAGCCACAGAAGGCAGACTGCGAACGAGAACAGTTTTCGGTGCATGACACCTCTATCTCGAACAGAGCTGTGTGGGTGATTTGGCGGATTTAAGCACAATAGACCTGTACTGGCAATGTGAGTCTTGCGGTGGACAAGCAGCCGGTATCCGGCTGACGACACGTACGAAAAAGGCGAATCAGTCGGGCCGGAATTGTCAGAGCCTCGTCGGTCGATAGCCAGCCCGTTTTTTGCTCGAGGTGGTGTCTTGAGCCTGGCGCTCGCGTGACGCATAATCTCCCGCGAGAGTTCCGCCATGCCCACACCCCTAGGCTCCGGTTGGCCGCTGCGCCCTTCCCGCGCGCTTACCTGGACCCTACTCTTTCTGGCCTACAGTGCGATTGCAGTACTGCTGATCGGCTACAGATACCTAGATGACCTTTCCCGCCTGCGTCCCGGCACATTCTTGCTGCGCGCGCTGGAAGAAGGCACCGGCGTGTACTCCGTTTTTCTGCTTCTGCCCCTTGTTTTTCATTTCGCACGCATCTATCTGTTCGCAAACAAAGGCTGGCTGCGCCTAGTCCTTTCGCACTTCGCGGCGGCGGTCGCTTTCTCGGCAGCGCACACGACGCTTATGGCTCTCAGCCGCCGCGTTCTCGCTCCCCTCATCGGACTGGGTCCATACGACTACGGGGTCATGGCCTACCGCTACCCGATGGAGTTTTCTAACGATCTGGTGGGCTTTACGGTCATCGTGGGGCTTTACTTTTTCTTCCAGCGCCTACGGCTGGCGCAGGCGCAGCAGCTCGCCGCCGCGGAACTGCAAACGAAACTCGCGGAGGCCCAGTTGGAAAATCTGCGCCTTCAGTTGCAGCCGCATTTTCTTTTCAACACGCTCAACACCATTTCTTCGGTCATGTACGAAGATGTGCGAGCGGCCGACGCGATGATCACCCAGCTCAGCGACCTGCTGCGCCTCACCCTGCGGGCGTCGCGGACCCATGAAATCCCGCTGGCTGAAGAACTCCAGATCACACGCCTCTATCTGGACTTAATGAAGAAGCGCTTCGAGGACAAACTCCGTATCAGCTATTCGATCGATCCGGCACTGGACAATTCTCTTGTCCCGCAACTGATCCTGCAGCCATTGCTGGAGAACTCTCTCCGCCACGGCATGAAGCCCGGCAGCGCCGCCATGGACATCTCCGTCGCGGCTGGCCGGGAAAACGGCAGCCTCATCCTGAAGATCTCGGACACGGGCGCAGGATTCGGAGCGCTGAGTTCCGCCGCCGTATTCGGGCGCGGCGTGGGCCTTTCGAATATTCGAGACCGGCTTGCGCAACTCTACGGCGCCAGCCAAGAATTCTCCGTGGCCAACCGGCCCGAGGGCGGCGCGGAAGTTACGCTTCGCGTTCCCTACCGCACAATCGGACAATCCACGCGATTCGCGCCATGATTCTCGCGCCTTCACTCCGCGTGCTCGTTGTCGATGACGAAGCCCCGGCGCGACGAAAAATTCTTCGCCTGCTGCGTCTTGAAGCAGGTGTCGAAATCGTTGCGGAGGCGGACGGCGGCGAATCCGCCATCTCCGCCGTGGAAAAGCATCACCCGGATCTCATTTTCTTGGACGTGCAGATGCCGGGAATGGATGGCTTCGGTGTGATTCGGCGCGTCATGGCGGCCTCGCCGGCAGTCAAGGTGCCCCACATCGTCTTCGTAACCGCCCACGATCAATACGCCCTTCGCGCCTTCGAGGTGCACGCCTTCGACTATCTTCTCAAGCCGCTCGCCGAAGAGCGTTTCCGCGACGCTCTCCGCCGGGCTCGCGAACAACAGGCGCGATCCGGCGACGGTTTTGCGACGCGCCTCGGCGAGATGATCGAACAAATACGACGCGAACGCGGGTTCTCGGACCGGCTGCTCATCCATGAAGAGAGCCGCGCGTTTTTCGTTCCGGTCCGGGATATTTCTTGGATCGAGGCTGACCGCAACTATTTGATCCTTCATTGCAGCGGAAAGAGTCACACACTGCGCGGCACGATGGACTCCGTGCAAGACGCGCTCGATCCCAAGCTCTTCGTGCGCGTGAATCGCGGCAGCTTGGTGCGGTTGGACGCGATCCGGGAATTGGTGCCGTGGTTTCATGGCGAATACAAAATTGTGCTCCAAGATAAGACCGAGATTCGTTGGAGCCGTCGCTATGTTTCGCAGCGCCCGGAGTTACTGAAGCAACCGTAACGGAAGTACCGCGTCGGTGGGCCGGCTGCCCGGTCGTCCCGCCGGGAGGCCCGCCCGTCCCAGCTTGGTTGCCACGAGTGCAAGGTCCGCGCTATGACCTGGCCATGAACAATGGACATCCCGCTCGCAACGAGGCTCGTCTTGTCTGGTTTCTCCTGGCGCTCACCGCTGTTTGGTGGCCATGTCTCGCGTCGGTCGGATACGCGCAATCCACAGCCGACTCTGGCTGGCCCCATTATGGCAACGATCCTGGCGGCACCCGCTATTCTGCGTTGCAGCAGATCAATCGCACCAACGTTTCGCAGCTCCAGGTCGCCTGGACCTATCGTACCGGTGCGCTTCCTCAAGACCCCGAGCTCGACCGCAAGGCCGCGTTCGAAGCCACGCCAATCCTTGTGGACGGCAAGCTTTTCCTTAGCACGCCTTATGACCACGTGATTGCCTTGAATCCGCAGACGGGCGCTAAATTCTGGGAATACGACCCCAAGCTGGAACTCCCTTACGGCGCTTCGGAGGTTACGTCTCGCGGAGTTTCCGCCTGGCACGACGCCTCTGCGAAGACCGGCCAAACCTGTGCCCTGCGCATCTTCCTCGGTACCCTGGATGGACGGCTGATTGCTCTAGACGGGGCAACCGGAAAGACCTGCGGCGATTTCGGGGCCGACGGCGAAATTGACCTCACCGCCAATGTCAAACTGCGCGATCCGGGCGACTATCAAGTCACCTCCGCGCCCGCAATCGTCAAAGATCTTGTGATCACCGGCTCCTCGATCGGTGACAACCGCGCGGTGAGCGTGGAACGAGGTATCGTTCGCGCCTATGACGCGCGTACCGGCAAACTCCGCTGGTCGTGGGACCCCATTCCGTGGGCCAATCAAACGAAACCCCGTACGGGCGCCGGCAACGCTTGGTCGACGCTCAGCGTCGATGACGAGCGCGACCTTGTCTTCATCCCCACCGGCAGCGCGAGCCCCGACTACTTCGGTGGTTTTCGCAAGGGGGATGACAAATGGGCTAACTCCGTGGTCGCTTTGCGGGCTTCTACCGGAGAATTTGTCTGGGGTTTTCAAGTGGTTCATCACGATCTATGGGACTACGATGTTGCCTCGCAGCCCACGCTGCTTACTTGGAAAGACAGCACCCCGGCCATCGCGATCACCACGAAGATGGGCCGCGTCTTCGTCCTCAATCGCCTGACCGGCGCGCCGCTCCTTCCGGTTGAGGAACGCTCTGTGCCCGAGAGCGACATTCCTGGCGAGGAAGCCTGGCCTACGCAACCCGCTTCCACCATTTCTCTTGTGCCGGAAAAATTGTCTCCCAAGGATGCTTGGGGCAAGGATGCACAAGAACGCCAGTGGTGCGCCGACAAGATCAAAGCCGCTCGCGCCGGGGATATTTTCATTCCTCCGAGCTTGCCGGGCACGCTGGTGTTCCCCGGCAATGTGGGTGGCGTCAACTGGGGAAGTGCAGCGTACGATCCGCAGCACCATGTCCTGGTCACCGACACCAACCGCCTGCCCATTTTCGTCAAGCTTATTCCCCGAGACGATTTCGATTCCTCGCGCGCATCGGCAACCCATGAGGATCGCCTCCACGGCGAGTTTGCCCGCCAGTCCGGCGCGCCCTATTCTCTGTTTCGTACACCGCTCCTCGCCCCGAGCGGCCTCCCATGCAATGCCCCGCCTTGGGGCACGGTAGCCGCCGTCGATCTCTTCACAGGGGAAAAACTTTGGGATGTTCCGCTAGGGAGTTTCATTCCTGGCATGAATACCGGGACGATCACTCTGGGCGGTCCGATGATCACCGCAGGCGGCCTGGTTTTCACCGCCGCCACCATGGACAATTTCCTTCGTGCTTTCGATTCTGGGTCCGGAAAGGAGCTCTGGAAATTCGAGTTACCCGCCGGCGGCCAGGCCACGCCCATGACCTACGGCGTAAAGGGAAAGCAATATCTGGTCATTGCCGCGGGAGGTCACGGAAAGCTCGGAACCAAACAAGGCGACTATGTTCTCGCTTTCACCCTGCCCTGAGGTTCGATTTCATCGAGGGACTTGAGCCTGCCGGTGCGTGCGCGGATTGAAAACTCCCGCCCGGCTCGTTACGAGACGGAGCGGTGCGAGAAATCAGCTTTTGCGTTGGCGGAGCTTTGCCGTCGCGTGGCTCCTCAACAGGTTCGACCCATTCGATAGGTACCCACGGGTCGATAGTTCATCGCCAACACTGCCCCAAGAATGGCGCTTGTTTTTCCGTCAAGCCCTCGACAGGGACTGCCTCGAATTCGTATTCCGCGGAAACAAACGAGGATTTCGGCGAGTTGTGGCAGGTCCGCGGTCAGAATTCTGCCAACTGTGAAAATTTAATACGACTACTTCCCTAGGGCGTCGCAAAAGCATGTCCGCCCTTCGCGAGTTAGTCCATGTGATGATGCATGGCAAAGATCTCGTGGAGTGAGTCTTCGTAGGGATAGACGTGGACCATCCAGCCGAAAATGGAGGGCTGGAAGCGGCCTCCGGCGGCATCGCAGTCGTCTCTGGTGGCGATAGAACCTTGCAGTCCAAACTTGGTCCAGTCTGCGGCGCGCAGGTGATCGCGCGGGGGCATGCAGAGATTTGTGTGCAAGTGCCACATGGCCACGCTGAGCGGGACGCGTGCGTTGAGCTGATCTTCGGTGGCGCGCTTGGGCATGGTGTACATCGCGCCGACCAGTTCATAGCCTGTCGCGGATTTCTTGTACAAAAGCGACGTTGGACGCGCGGGATCGAACGTGAGTGCCTCCAAGAAGCCGTTGCGGTAGCTGGTGAAGTGATATTCGGGCAGCGGCACATTCGGCAAAAATATTTTGAAACCGTCGTCCAGGGCGGCGTGATAGTCCTGATACTTCGCAATGCCGGCGCGAAGCTGCGCGGCGATTTCGTTGGCGCGTTGAATGTCTTCCGGCGTCTGCGGGCGCATGGCGGTCATCGTCATGTGCAGGCTGTGCGCGTCGTGATGACCAGGCGTCATGTCGTGAACGGCGGCTTTTTCGTTGCTCTTTTCGTCGGCCATGTTCATTCCCGGCATCGAGCCTTGATCGGCTTCCTGCGAGGAACCGGAAGATTCCTGCGAAACAAAAGCTTGTACCGACGGCGGACGATGCGCCGGAATCGCCGCTAGCAACAACGTAACGACAAAGAGTGCGCCGAGCAGCAATCCGGCTTTACCCGCTACATGAAAGAACGTACGGCGCGCTGACATGACCATTCTCCTACACCAAATAATACGCAGGACTCGACCGAAGATTTCACCGTATTTAAAGTTGGTTTCCGGGCCAAAAACTGTCCAGCCGGACAGGTGGCGACGGCAAACACTCTGCTCTGCGAAACCGGTGCTCCTCGGGGACCTCCCGGGGATCTTTCCGCTTTTCGCAGCATACCTCGCCGGAAAGTGGCGTGCTAACATCATCGTGTGAAAAAACGAACCATTCAGCCAGCGAAACACTTGGCCGGCGGCCTGGCTCCGCCGGGCGACAAATCCATTTCTCACCGCTACGCCATGCTGGCCGCACTCGCCGAGGGTACCAGCGAACTGCGGCATTTCGCAGCAGCGGCGGATTGTCACAACACGCTCGGTTGCATGAGCGCGTTGGGGGCGGAGGTCAAAGTTGAAAAAGACGTGGTGCGCGTTGCCGGCCGGGGGCCGCGCGGATTGAAAGGCAGTTGGCGGGCCCTCGACGCCGGGAATTCCGGAACGACGATGCGCTTGCTCACCGGAATCCTGGCCGGGCAGCAATTTACCTCGAAGCTCACGGGCGACGCGTCGCTGCAGAAGAGGCCGATGAAGCGCGTGGTCTCACCGCTGAGGGAGATGGGCGCGGACATTCGCGCGCGCGACGACAATTTTGCGCCCTTGGAGATTCACGGCGGCCGGCTGCACGGCATCGACTACAAAATGCCGATGGCCAGCGCACAGGTGAAATCGGCGGTGCTGCTGGCCGGGCTGTTCGCCGACGGCGTGACCTCGGTCACTGAGCCGGCGCGCACTCGCGATCACACCGAGCTGGCACTGGAAGAATTCGGCATTGCCATCGAGAAACAGGGGAAGACGATACGCATGGAGGGTCTGGCCAATTCGAATGGCTCCGGAAAACTGCTCGCGCGGTCTCTGGATGTGCCGGGCGATCTCTCCTCCGCTGTGTTCTTCCTCGCAGCGGCGTCGCTACTGCCCGACTCCAATTTGTTGATCCACAACGTGGGACTAAACCCCACGCGCACCGCGGTTCTGGATGTTTTCGCGTCGATGGGTGCCTCGCTGCAAATGTTGTCGGTGCGCAGCACTCATGGGGAAATCGTTGGAGACCTGGCGGTGAAAGGCACCTTGCTGAAGGGCGGAGTGATCGCAGGCGAGCAGATACCCCTGATGATTGACGAGCTCCCGATGCTCGCGGCGCTTGGTCCTTATACCGAGCAGGGCATCGAGATTCGCGACGCCGCGGAGCTGCGCGTTAAAGAAAGCGACCGCCTCGCCGCACTCGCGGAGAATTTGCGTCGTATGGGTGCCACCGTCGAAGAGCGTCCGGATGGCTTGCGCGTCGAAGGGCGCCAAGCGGGACGCTTGTGCGGCGCGGAAATCGAGCCGCACGGCGATCACCGCATCGCGATGGCGTTCGCGGTGGCCGCGCTGGCGGCCGAGGGCGCCACCGTGATCCGCAATGCGGATTGCGCCGCGGTATCGTATCCTGCGTTTTTCGACGATCTGGAGCGAGTGGCGGAGCGGTGAGATCTAGCTGTTCTTGTGGATGGAGATCGAGCCGTAACTCGTTTTCAGCGTAATTTTAGGCCCGCGGCCGTTGCCGTACTTGCCTTCCAGGTGGGAATCGCCGGACCCTGTGGTGGTTTTTTTCAGCGAGTCGGCAGCAAATTCAGAGTCGATGTCTCCGGAATGGCAGTCCGCCATAATCTCGAAGTTCGCTGATTCCGGCAAACCGAGGGTGATGGCTGCGGAAGCGTTGTACACCTCAATGTCTTCCTTCGGCGGGAAAGAGAAGCGTACCTCCACATTGCCGTTGCGGTTGTCGACTTTTATCTTGCCGCCTGCATTTTCGATGCGGATTTCTTCCTCGTGCGTGCGTACGTTGAGGTTACCCGGCGCGTCCACCACTTCCAGATTGCCCGAGCCTACTTCCATGTGGCCACTGAGCTGTGTAAGCGTCAAGTCCGTACGACGCGAAACAAAGCGCACCCCTTTCGCCACTTTTTCGGCGCGAATCGGTCCGACGAATTCCCCAGTGACGGTGAAATTGCCCGTGGCATCCACAACCTCGAGACTGCCGCCATTTCCCGAAATCCTAACGTCGCCCTTGGTGTCGGAGACTTTTACATCGCCTCGACGCATGTCGATGCTCACGTCGCCCGTCGTGTTCCGCACTTCGATGTCTCCGTTTATCCCATTGATGGTAACGGGCGAGGCCATATCGGAAACCGAGATGTCCCCTTTCTCGCTGCGCACGGTGACTGCCGCCTTGTTCGGCACTACCACGTCCATGTCCACGCTGACCCGCGAATCGCCGCCGGTGACCCCGACAGGATGGACTTCGTAGCCATCGCCATTCTTGACGATTTCGACGGAAACATGCTCCGCGGCGCGCCGCGCGTCATTTTCATTCCAACTGCGGATACTCTTCTTGCCGTTAACCCGGATTTCCGGCTCGTCCGAAGATCGCACGATGATGTCGCCACGGGCGCCACGAATCGTTACGCGTGCATTGACGGGAACCGGTACCGGTGCGATGTCGAGATCGCTCGAGAAACTCTCGCGGCCCAGGTCGATACCAATGTTGTCGTCTCCAAATTTGCTCTTTACGACGTCCAGGCCCACCACCACGCCCACCAAAGCCAGCAGGCCAATAACCAGAAATACTTCCCCGGCGGTCACGCGCGACGCGCCCGGCTCACCTGAACGCGTTCCAACGGTGCGCTCGTAGAGCTTGATAGCGCCCCAGAAAATCAGCAATAGCGGCCACCAGTGCAGCAATACCCGGCTCAGCTCGAAGCCGCGATAGTTATGCAGCAACAGCAGTGCCCCGATGAAGATCAGAATCAGTCCGCTGAAGATGCCGCTGCCGCGCGGGCGACCGTAAACCATAAACAGTTATTGTCCCTGTCCGGGAACAGAATTTTGCGGCGGTCCAGGCGGCGGAACAGGCGCGGACGGAACGGAGGTAGCGGAAATATGGCCATCCATGGGAGCAAGCGAGGAGGCCAGCAGAATCGCGCCGATCACGACCAGAATCACGGGATACGTGTTGCCGAAGTCAAAATAACCACCGCGCATCTGCTGCAGAAGGAAAAGCACGCCGACGGTGATGACCACCGCAGGGCCCAGCAGTCCGCGAATCGTGCATCGCGGGCAGCGGCACCGGATTCGATCACTCATGGCATGTACCTCTCAAAAGCGTCCGCCTAGACGGTTTCTGAACATTAAAACTCCCGCTACGATCAAAATCACCGGCCAGAACTGCTGGATCCGCCAAAAAGGGAACCAGTCGAAGTTGTGAAGTAAGAGCAGGATACCGATTCCGATGATGAGAATTGGACCGACGGGGCGGCCTTTACTGAAGCTTTCCAGGGGATCGCTTAAAGTTTGTCCCGCGAGCCGGGCTCGGGCGGTGCGATAGGCGTCGACAGGCATATAAATCCAAAGCGCGGAGAGGCAAATCCACAGGGCTGCTTCCGCGCCTCCGCTCACACCGCCGTCAACGCCGGTGATAAATAGAAAAAGGAAAATAGCGAGATGAATGATTCCCTTGCCGTACTGCTCGTTGTAGAACGCGCCAAGACCCGGCAAGAATCCCAGACAGAAAGCCAAGACCGGATGGGGGCCCAATCCGGTTGACGAGGCCACGGATGGGCCTGCGGCGGGACCCTGTACTGAAGCTCCCGGGGTCACCGCAGTTCCAGGCGCTGGAATTCCCATGATCGTCGCCAG